>Ga0335083_10000737_pt1 | contig 47482 bp, 54 predicted proteins | sample Lox_Sample_42_FD_206716 | JGI IMG/M metagenome (GOLD analysis project Ga0335083, IMG submission 206716) | Soil microbial communities from Loxahatchee National Wildlife Refuge, Florida, United States - Lox_Sample_4.2 | ecosystem: Environmental > Terrestrial > Soil > Wetlands | place: USA...
GACGCGGGGGCGACGCCCCGCAGTAGCCGAAGCCTGTGGACCACATACTCGTGCCACGCTATGTATGCAGCCCGGCTCCAGGCCAAGCACGCCAAAGTTAGTCGTTCGATAGCCACGCCGGCGGACACCGTGAACGACACCAAGCGCTTGCTATTACACCGTGGCAGCACTGCGACCGTGCTCGGGGGGGCATACCTCGGGTTCGACCTGCTCATCCTGTCGCTGGCGCTGCGCGCCGTGCACGCACAACCGGCTCCCGGGTTCGTGATTGTGGTAATGGCATACATAATCGGCGCCCTCGGAGGTCTATTCCACTCCCCGCGAGCGTCGGCACGATCGGCGGGATCGCCGGCATGCTGATCGTGTATGGCGTTCACCACAACCCCGCGATGGCCTCCGTCTTGCTTCACCAAGCGATCGGCCTAGTCGTGCCGCTGGCCGGAGGTACGATCGAGTATGTGGTCATCCGCCGCCAGCTCGGGCCTGTGCCCACCGGCGCGCACGAGCGATCGGGCTGACAGCGCGGCCGGGGGCAGGCTTCGAGTTCGTCCTCGCGGAGTTACTCTCGGAGCGCGTGCATGGCCCAGCCGACCGCGACCATCCCCGCGCCGTAGCAGATGAAGCAGATCCCCGCGAGCAGCGCCAAGGTCGCGTATCCGATGTGAGGCGCGGACACGATCGCGATCCCGAACAGTGCAAGCGCGAGCGCGACGACGATCCGCCAGATCCGATGGCCCGGGTAGGCGAACGCCCCGATGAACCGCACCACGCCGGCGGCGATGAGCCAGATTCCGAGTAGCAGCGCGACAGCTCTGACACCGCCGAGCGGGTGGCGAATGAGCAGCACGCCGGCGATCACGCTCAGCGCGCCGATAACCGCCAGCATTCCGCGGCCTTCGGTATCCCCGGCGATCGCGGCCACGATCGCGACGATGCCGTCGATGAGGATGAAGATCCCGATCACTACGGCGAGCGTCGACAGGCTGTTGCTCGGCTTGAGGATCACGATGATCCCGGCGACGATGCTGACCACGCCGATCAGGAGCGCCAGCCACCAGCCCCAGGTCAACGCGCGGAGCTCTTCGGGTGCGAAGGGCGTACTTGACAACTCGACCTCCTGAGTTACGACGCGGACGCTACGTACGCAGACGTTACAGTCACGCGGCGACGGTAATCAGCGACTCCGGGTGGACAACCATGGACGCGAACGGCGAGATGGTCGGATTCGTCGGCCTTGGGCGGATGGGGTGGCCCATGGCTACCAACCTGCTGCGGGCGGGATATGAGCTCATCGTCCGAGATGCAGATCCCGATGTGGAAGTGCGGTTCGCCGATCAGCCCGGCACCTTGTCGGGGCGGGAAAGCACCGCGTTCGCGGCGGCCCGCGTGGTGATCACGATGCTGCCGGACGGGCGTGTCGTGCAGGACGCGTTGCTCGGCGACGGGATCGCGGACGTGCTGGCCGGCGGCGCGGTCGTCATCGACATGAGTTCCTCGAGCCCGCACGACACTCGCGAGCTCGGTCGAGAGCTCAGCGTGCGCTCGATCGCGCTCGTCGACGCGCCCGTATCTGGCGGAGTGCCGCGTGCGAGCGACGGGAGCCTCGCGATCATGGCCGGCTCCGACGATGACACGGCACTCGATCGCGCGCGCCCGATCCTCGGCGTACTGGGGCGTCGCGTGTTTCGGACCGGTCCCCTCGGGTCGGGCCACGCGATGAAGGCGCTCAACAACTTCTGCGCCGCCGCCGGCTACGCGGCGCTCGCCGAAGCGCTCGTCCTCGGTCGCGAGTTCGGGCTCGCGCCTTCGACGATGGTCGAGATCGTCAACAACTCGACGGGGCGGAGCTTCCTAAGCGACGTGGTGTTTCCGGAGGAGGTACTCACCGGCCGCTACGCCACCGGCTTCGCGCTCGGGCTGCTGGCCAAGGACGTCACGATCGCGGCCGGCATCGCCGAGGGTTCGGCCGCCGCCGCGCCGTTGTGCGAGCTCGTTCAGCGGCGCTGGGCGGAGGCGGCCGACGCGCTCGGACTCGGCGCGGACCACTCGCTGGCGCATCAGGAGTGGTGGGACGTCGACCTGTCCGACGCGACCGCAGGGTGAGCAGCCGCGCGTGCGCAGTTCGCGCCGCGGTCAGCGCTCGGCCTTGCGCTCGGTGAGCATCGAGGCGGCAACGTTGGCGGCGAGGGTGGCGGCCTCGGTGGGAACCAGGTCGCGGGCGCGCCCGATGAGGTAGGCGATCATGAACACGTCGCCGGCGCCTGTCGTCTGCACATCCCGGACCACCTGATCCGGCGCGACGCGGGAGCTGAACCCGCCGTCGACCCGAACCTCCGCGCCCCGGGAGCCGTGCGTGAGGAGGAGCTCGGGGATGTGCGACAACCGCTCGAGTCCGTCGTCCAACGCGACCACCGCGGTCTCATCCTCGGAGAGTTTGAGCACGGTCAGGTGCCGGAGCAGCTCCGGGTCGTAACGCGCGTCAAGCGTCAGCTCGCCGATCTGCGGCACGCGAACGAGCCCCTGTCCGTCATAGCCGACGCGATGACCGCGGGCGGCCAGCCGGGCGACCGTCGCCACCGGAAAATCGGTGCGCACGAGCGGCGCGAGGTGCACCCACTCGCTGTCGATCTCGAGCTCGTCGATGTCGGCTTCGGACCAGGAGTGCCCGATCGCATACAGGACCATCGAGCGGGTGTCGCCGAACTCGCCCGAGTAGTCCAGGTCGAACCGCGTCGTCGTCGCAGCGCGCTTGAACCGGAACGCCACCGAGCCGTCGGCCGTGTCCGAAGAGCGGAACATCGCGCGGTCTTCGTCGGCACAGGCGGCGTTGATCACACCCCGCGCCTCGAGGCGAGCGAACGCGTAGGGCGCGAATGTGGGGCAGCCCCCGCAGGTCCAGGGCCCCCGGTTCACCCGGTCGAGCGCCACGTTCGCGATGAGCGTCAGTTCCGCGCGTGGCAAGGCGCGATCATTTCACACAATTCCGTCCAGATCCGGCCGAGCCCGGGCCATCCCGGCGCCGGATCCGGTGCCCCGCCCGGGTTGACGAGGCTATAGTCGGCGCCCGATGCGGAGGGACAAGATCACGCCGCGCCTTGCTCTGGCGGTGCTGATGCTGGCGCCGTTGCTGGCCCTAATTGGCACGGCCGGGTCGGCCGGCGCGTACCAGACGCAGTACTGCTCGTCGGTGCCGATCATCTACGGGACCCCGCCGTGGGGCTTCAACACGGGCTCGCCGATCACCGGAGCTACCGGAAGCTATGCCCGTGGCCACGGTGACATCAACCTTGATGCCAACACGGTCTCGGGAATTCTGTGCCAGGTCTTCCGCGTCCGTAACAAGCCCGACCGCTTGATCATCATGACCGTCAACCACCACCTGGTTTACCACTCCCACCACGCCCAGATGTGGGGCTTCCCGGGGAACATCATGAAGATCATCGTCCGCGTGAAGAGCAGCACCGATCCCGGGTGCAAGGTCGGCACGACCGGTCACGTGACCCTGTTCGCAAGTTACAACGGCGTACGCAGCGACAGCGTCCAGTTCTTCTTCCCGGCGGCCTGCAAGGACCACAACCACCTGTATCACGGTCCGCGGGTCAACAACCAGGTCCCGCCGCTTTAGGCTGGTGTCGAACGCCGTGGGGAGCGTGACCCTGCGCTGGCACAATGGCACCGATGAGTGAGCGCTACCAGCGTCCGGGCTGGTTCACGACAAACGTCTTCAACCGGGTCGTCGCCACGCTGACGCGCATGGGCGTGAGCGTGTACGGCTCCCGGGTGCTCGAGGTGAAGGGCCGCAAGTCCGGCGAGTGGAGGCAGACCCCGGTCAACCTGCTGCGCTACGACGGCGCCGAGTACCTGGTTGCGCCGCGGGGTCACACGCAGTGGGTCAAGAACCTCCGCGTGAGCGGTCAGGGAAGGCTCCGCGTCGGCCGTAGGACGCAGGCGTTCAGCGCGACAGAGCTGTCCGACGACGACAAGCCGCCGCTGCTGCGGGCCTACCTGAAGAAGTGGAAATTCGAGGTCGGGGTGTTCTTCGGTGGCGTGGGACCGGATTCGCCCGACGAGGAGCTTCGCCGGATTGCTCCCGATCATCCGGTGTTCCGGGTGACGGTCTCCGCCTGACCGTCACCCGCGGACGGCTAGATCGTGACGGCTCCGTTTTTATCGAGCGTCCAGCCGGGGTTGTGCGCCACCTCCCAGACGTAGCCGTCCGGATCCGCGAACGCTCCCGTCCAACCTCCCCATTCGGCGCGCGCGCCCGGCCGTTTGATGGTCCCGCCGGCGCGTTGTGCATCCTCGAGGAGTGCGTCGACCTCCTCGGGTGAGCGAACGTTGTGGGCAAGCTCGATTCCGGGTGCTCCGTGGCCGCCGAGGGCCGTCCATAGACCGAAGACCATGCCGCCGGCCTGGAAGAAGCACACCTCGTCATCCGGCTGACGAGCGCCGCTCCAGCCGAGCGCCTCGTAGAACGCCCGTGCCCTGGCCAGGTCGGTCACGCCGAGTGTCACAAGACTTATACGTTGCTCCATGCGAGGAGCATCTCATGCGCGTCGGGCGCGTACGCTTGGGGCGTGCCTTTGCCACGGTTCCGCAAGGCCGCGACAAGCAAGGAGCCGCCGGTGTCGATCGGCGATCCCCGTCTTGACGGCTGGGAGACAGTGAGCACGTTCGAGGAGCAGGCGACCGCGGTCGCCTGGCGCGATCGGCTCCGCGAACTCGGCGTCGACGCCTCGTGTGTGGCCGACCACCCGCTGGATCGGTTCGGGCGCGGTGACATCTACCTCGTAGTCCCGCCCGAGCAGTGGTCGCGGGCGAACGAGGTCGTCGAGAACCTCGACGACTACCGCGGCGACGACTAGCGAGCGCGCTCTCGCATAGCCTTACCCGGGTGACGTGGACCGTCGACGTGGCCGTAACCCCACCTGCCGAACCGCCGCTGCCGGGGGTACTGGGCGCGGCGGTGAGCGATGCGCTGGCCCGGCCGGCGGCGCAGCAGCCGCCGTGGCCCGATCCCGACGAGGTCGAGCGTGTCCGCTGGGTGTTGGAGAACGTGCCGCCGATCGCGGTGCCCGCGGAGATCGACAGGCTCCAAGAGCGGCTCGGCATGGTCGCGCGCGGAGAAGCGTTCCTGTTGCAGGGCGGGGATTGCGCCGAGACGTTTGTCGACAACACCGAGTCTCACCTGCGCGGGACGATCCGGACGCTGCTGCAGATGGCGGTAGTACTGACGTACGGGATCTCGATGCCGGTGGTAAAGGTCGCGCGGATTGCGGGCCAGTACGCCAAGCCGCGGAGTTCCGACACCGACGTGGCCGGTCTGCCGTCCTACCGCGGCGACATGGTCAACGGGTTGGAGCCGACGCTGGAGGCCAGGCGGCCCGATCCCGGCCGGCTCATCCGCGCCTATGCCAACGCGGCGGCCGCGATGAACCTCGCCCGCGCGATCACCGGGGCCGGCCTCGCGGATCTGCATCACCTACACGAGTGGAACATGGACTTCGTGCGACGCTCGAGCGCCGGCGAGCGCTACGAGCGGGTCGCCGGCGAGATCGACCGCAGCCTACGGTTCATGTCGGCGTGCGGCGTCGAGGACAGCTCGCTGCGCACCGTCCAGCTGTACGCGAGCCACGAGATGCTCGTGCTCGACTACGAGCGCGCGCTACTGCGAGCCGACGACGATCGCCTGTATCTCCTGTCGGCCCATCTGCCGTGGATTGGCGACCGCACGCGCCAGCTCGACGGCGCCCACGTCGCCCTCGGCGCGCTGATCGCCAACCCGATCGGAGTCAAGCTCGGCCCGACGTCCACGCCGGCGGAGGCAGTCGAACTCGTCGAGCGGCTCGATCCAGAGCGGATCGACGGACGCGTGACGCTCGTCTCGCGGATGGGCAACGCGGTCGTCCGCACGGCGCTGCCGCCGATCGTCGAGGCCGTCACGCGTTCGGGGCACCGCGTCGTGTGGCAATGCGACCCGATGCACGGCAATACCGAGGAGTCGCCGAGCGGTCACAAGACCCGGCACTTCGACCGCATCATGGATGAGGTCGAGGGGTTCTTCGAGGTCCACCAGCAGCTCGGGACGCACCCGGGCGGGATTCACGTCGAGCACACGGGCGAGGACGTCACGGAGTGCCTCGGGGGCGCTCAGATGATCTCCCACGGCGAGCTCTCGTCCCGCTACTCGACCGCGTGCGATCCGCGGCTCAACACCCAACAAGCGCTCGAGCTCGCCTTCCTCGTGGTCGAGATGCTGCGCCGCAACGCCGGCTGACGCCCGGGCGCGTCAGGGCAGGTAGGTCACGACGTCCGCGGACGGAAGCCGCGCCGGAGGCTCCTTGTCCTGGCGCGGCCAGCCGAGATGGATCAGCCCGACGAATCGCTCGCTCGGCGGGATACCGAGCGCGTCCAGCCCCGGACCGGACCGCAGCACTCCCGGAGTGCGCCAGTAGCCGGCCAGCCCGCGGCCGTGGGCCGCGAGCAACACCGCGTAGATCGCGCACGCAACCGCGCACAGATCTTCTTGGTCCTGTACGGGGTCGTCCTCGGTGCGAATGGCCGTGACCGCGATGAGCGTCGGCGCGCGATCGAGCTTGGCGGCCGCCTCGGGACCCGCGGCCCGCTTCAGCTGCGAAAGCGCGGCCGGTCCGAGGACGCGAAACCGCCACGGGTTCGTGAGGTGATGGTTCGGCGCCCACCGCCCCAGCTCGAGCAGCTCATCGAGGACCTCCCGTGGTAGAGGGTCAGGCGCGAACGCCTTGTGCGTTCGCCTGGTCCTGATCGCGTTCTCGACATCCACCGCGTCTGAAGGTAGCGAGGCGCACGGCTCAGACGCCTGGTGTCAACGCCCGGACGACGTCGGCCGCCGGCTCGCCGGCGCGTATCAGACCGACGCCCTGCCCGGCGTACATCGCCATCGCCTCGACGTCTCCGGTGGTGCCTGCCACCGGTATCCCGAACCCGTAGCGAATCAGCGGCGTCCCCGACGGCGACGCGCCGATGACGTCATCTTCGCCTGGGCGGTTCGGAGCGGCTGGTCGGCCGGCTGTCTCCCAGGCAGCCACGGTGCTGTTTCGGAGCGTGCGGTGGGGCGCTTCCGGCCAGCCCTTGTCGAACACCGTGCACAACAAGGTGTCGCTCGCGTTTGCGGCGATCAGGCGGCTGCGGTACTCGGCGTGTACGTTCGCCTCGGCGACGACGACGAAACGGGTTCCAACCCACGCGCCCTGCGCGCCGAGCGCCAGGGCCGCGCTGACTCCGCGCGCGTCCGCGATCCCGCCGGCGGCGAGCACCGGCGTCGAGTCGACCGTGTCGACGATCGCCGGCACCAGCGCCACGATCGATGTCTCGCCCCGCACGTGACCGCCGGCCTCGAGGCCTTGAGCGACGAGGATGTCGACGCCCGCGTCGACGGCCCCACGGGCTTCGGCCACTGATCCGACCGTGTGGATGTGGACTGCTCCGGAGTCGTGGATCGGGCCGACGTAGCTCGCGGGATCGCCCCAGAACGTCGAGACGATCGGCACCCGTTCCTGTGCGCAGATCTCGAGCCGCTCGCGCTGATCCCAGTGGAGCACGAGGTTGACCGCGAACGGCCGCCCGGTCAGAGCGCGCGTCCGGCGGATCCGCTCGCGGGTGCTTGCCGGGTTCGCCCAGCTGAGCGCGAGGGTTCCGAGGCCGCCGGCGTTCGACACCGCCGCCGCCAGCTCCGGGGTGGTCGCGGTGCCGATCGGTGCCTGGACGATCGGTACGTCGATCCCGAGGCGTCCGCACAGAGGCGTGGTCGCGACTCGACGGTGGTCCATATCTGCGACCGTAGCTGCGGCAGCGATGATCCGCTTCGACGACAGCCTCCGCGCGGCGATCGCCGCGAACCTCGGCGCCCACGAGCGGCGACCGCAGCCGCTGGACGGGCGACGCCACGCCGCGGTCGCCGCGGTCCTTGTGGACAGCGACCCCGAGCGCGATCGCGACATGGTCGGCGGCGCCGGCGGGGCCGCGTTTCTCCTGTGCCGGCGGGCGATGCGAATGAGCCGCCATGCGGGCCAGTGGGCGCTGCCGGGCGGAAGGATCGACTCCGGTGAGGGCCCGCTCGAGGCGGCGTTGCGCGAGCTCGACGAAGAGCTCGGGGTCCGCCTGTCGCCTGACAGCGTCGTCGGATGGCTCGACGACTATCCGACGCGCTCCGGGTTCGTGATCACGCCGGTCGTGCTGTGGGGCGGTGCCGACCCGGTGCTCAGACCCGCCCGCGACGAGGTATTCGCCGTGTACACAGTCGGTCTGCAGGAACTCGTCGACTCGGAACCGCGGTTCATCTCGATCCCCGAGAGCGACCGACCGGTGCTCCAACTGCCCCTCGGCGGTCAGCTGCTACATGCGCCTACGGGGGCGGTCCTCCTCCAGCTGAGGCAGGTCGGACTCCTGGGACGGACCGGCGAGCGCGTTGACGAGATCGGGGAGCCCGTGTTCGCCTGGTCCTGACGACTCCTGGTGCGAGTGGCTCAGACTCAGAGGGCAACCTGCGAGCCCATGATCACGGTGCGGTCGCCGGGAAGCCCGAAGTGTTCGATCGCGCTCGACGCGTTGCGCGCCATCGCGATGAACAGGTTCTTTCGCCACGGCCGCATGCTCGGATCGTCGGTCGGTGTGATCGTGATCCGCGAGACGAAGTACGAGGCATGCTCGAGGTCGAGGTTGCGCTCGAGCAGTCCCTGTTTGCGCGCCAGGGCCAGCGCCGCGGGGATGTCGAGCGTGTCGTGGTAGCCGAAGCGGGCGGTCACGTGAACGACCTTGAAGCGGCCGCGGCCGAGCACGTCGACGGCGCACCTGTCGAATGTCTCTACATGGGGAACGCTGACGGTGTCGGCCCTGACGATCAAGACCTTCTCGGGCAGCGTGTGGGTGTGCTCGACGGCGGCGCGTAGCGCCAGCGGAGTGGTGCCCGCGTCGCGGCATAGGAACACGGCGACCCCCGGAGTCCTCGCCAGTGGTGGAGTCGCCGAATCGAGACCGCCGAGGAACTCGTTGAGCGGCCCTTCCTGGGCGACGCGGTTGCGTGTGACGATCTCCTGTCCACGCCGCCAGTTGATCATCACGATCGAAATGATCAGCCCGATCGCCAGCGGCAGCCACGCCCCGTGTTCTATCTTCGCGATGTTCGCACTGAAGAACGCAACCTCAACGGTTAGGAACAACACTGCGATCGGCGCCAGCTTTCGCTTGGACGTGCCCCAGAGCAAGCGGGCAACAGCGAGGAACAGCACCGTGTTGAGAATGAACGTTCCCGTCACCGCGACGCCGTAGATGTCCCCCAGCTTGTTGGAGGAGCGGAAAACGAGCGTCAGCGTGAGCACGCCGAAGCACAGGAGCCAGTTGACGATTGGTACGTAGATCTGCCCCTCGACCTTGGATGTGTGCCGGACGCGCAGCCTCGGGAGAAAGCCAAGCTGCACCGCTTGCTTGGCCACCGAGAACGAGCCCGAAATCACCGCCTGCGAGGCGATCACGGTCGCGACGGCCGCGAGGACGACCATCGGCCAGAGAGCCCAGTGTGGGGTCATCTGGTAGAAGGGATTGAACGTGCTTGCGTCCTTCGCCAGGGCAGGGTGGTGGAGGATGAAGACTCCCTGGCCGAGGTAGTTGAGCACCAGCGCAGGCAGCGCGAGGCCCAACCAGCCGATCCGGATCGGGGCGGCGCCGAAGTGGCCACGATCCGCGTACAACGCCTCGGCCCCCGTCACCGCCAGCACGACCCCGCCGAGCACCAGGTAGCCGGCGGCGCCGTGATCGACGAAGAACCGTACCGCCCAGGTTGGCGACAGCCCCTGGAACACCGCCGGGTCCTTGACCACCTGGCTGATCCCGATCAGCCCGATCACCGAGAACCAGACGAGAAGGATTGGCCCGAACAACCATCCGATCGTTCCCGACCCGAACCGCTGAAGGATGAAGAGACCAAGCAGGATCGCGACCGATAGCGGCACGACCAGGTGCGCCAGCGCCGGCGTCGCGACCTGGACGCCCTGGATCGCCCCGAGCACCGAGATCGCGGGCGTAATCATTCCGTCGCCGAAGAACAGCGCGGCGCCGAAGATCCCGAGCGTCACCAGCAGCGCCGCATGGACGACCTTGTTGCGCTGGAGGAGGGCGGTCAGCGCCATGATCCCGCCGTCACCGCGGTTGTGGGCGCGCATGATGAAGCCCGCGTACTTGATCGATACAACAACCATGAGCGCCCAGAAGATCAACGACGCGATCCCGTACACGGTGGCGGGCGTGATCTGGGCCGTGGCCTTGTACGAGCTAAAGATGGCCTGTTCGGTGTATAGCGGGCTGGTGCCGATGTCCCCATAGACGACCCCGAGCGCGCCCAACACCAGGACCGCCCGGCCGGCGTGGGCGATCACGTCCCGGTTGGAGTCGGCCAGGGCCTCGAACCGCTTGCGCGCGGCCTCCGACTCCTCTTCCTGAGCGCTGGGCGGCGGCGGGGCGACGTACCCGATCTTGTGCGCCGCCTCATGCAGGCTGCGCTTGCGCGAAGTGTTCATCCGAGCGCCTCCTGGCGGGCGCGAACCGCGTCACGGCGAGCGGGAGGCTCCAGCGCCGCTGCCGCGGCGCGCAGTCGGCTGCCGAGCGCTCCAGGTTCGGCGGGGCGGTACAGCGCACTGGTGCCGTCGGTGAGGAGCGACTCGAGCAGCGCGACACCCTGGGGGCTGACCGGCTCGCCACCACGGAGCCTGCGGTCGAGGGTAGCCAGCACGGTCCGCGCCGCGATCACCTCGCGACGGTCTGGCCTGATCGCCGCGCTGAAACCGCGCGTAGTGGTCTCAGCGTCGCGAACCGCTCGCGCCAATCCGGCCGCCACGCGCGCACGATGACGCCGACTGGTGAGCCGCCGGGCTCTGATCGCGAGCGGCGCGTCGGCGCTCGGGCTTGTGCCTGCGGCCAGCTGACTGTCGAGCTCGCCGGCGCGCCAGCCGGCGATCAGCGCAAGGTGAATACGCGTCCACAAGCTCCGCGTGGGACGGAGCGAGAGCGACGGGTAGGAAATGCGCTCGAGATCGGCAACGGACATCGGAAATCGCTACACCTCAGATGCTGGCCGAGGTCCCGTGGAGGGGGCGCTAAGAAACCGCGCCCCACCGTCGAGATTTCGTTAAGAGACCGCGGCCCGGTCAGGGCGCGCCGACCCGGATGAGGTCGAGCGTGTTCCGTTGGACGCGCTCGAGGCTCATGGTGAAGCTCGGGGAGTAGAGCGCCAGGTGGTCGAAGTCGGCCTTGCGGCGGGCGAGCCCGGCGCGGACCTGGGCGGGCGTGCCAGCGACGCCGATCGCGTCGAGCATGTCGTCGCTGACCGCGTCGAGCATCGCCTGGTGGTCGCCATCCGCGAACGCCTTGCGGATGTGCTCGGCCTCGGCGGCGAAGCCGCTCGCCTCGAACATCGGGGCATACGCCCGGGGCGCCGCGTAGAACGCGATCTGCGCGGCGACCTCGCGGCGGGCGACGTCCTCATCGTCGTTGACCGAGCACAGGAGCATTCCGAGGATCTCGACTCGGTCGGGGTCGCGGCCGGTCCGGTCGGCGCCCGCGGCGATCGCGGGACGGACGACCTCGCTCACGTACTGCGAGCTGAACGTGGGGTGACAGACGAGGCCGTCGGACACCCGGCCCGCGGTCTCGATCATCCGGCGATTCACCCCTGCGGTGAAGATCGGGATCCGATCGCGGACGGGCGGCAGGACCTCGGCGGTCGGCGTGAGGTTCATCGAGTAGAACCGGCCCTCGTGCTTGACAGGCCCTTCGTGGAGCTTCCAGATCCGGCGCAGCAGCGGGACCAGTTCCTCGAGCCGCAGGGCGGGGGACTCGGGGTCCCGGACCCCGTGCCAACCGATCTGCATTCCCTTCGTGCCTGTCCCGAGGCCCAGCACGAGCCGGCCGCCGCTCAGCTCGTCGAGACCCCGGGCGTCGTTGGCGAGGATCAGGGGAGAGCGCCCAACGCCGTAGGCGATCGCGCTGCCGATCCGGCACCTGCTGGTGTTGTGGGCCATCGCGGCAAGCGCGACGATCGCCGAGCGGTCGTTGAACTCGCCCGTCCACGCCGCGTCAAAGCCCGCGGTGTCGGCGGCGGATGCGATCTCGACGGTGTCGGCTATCCGCCCAGCCAGCACGCACACCCCTCGAGTCGCCATGAACGGACGCTACCAACGCATGCGCGAGCTACGGCGGCGGTCTACTGGATCTCGAACACGCTGGGCGCCACCATTTCGGACCGCCACCTGATCGCGATCGCCGCCTCAGCTCGTCTCGCCCGTAGCGTTGACTTGGCGTGGAGGACTGAGTACCGTCACATAGACACAAGTCCACAGTTCGGCGGGGCCGGGCGAGTTGTGGAAAGGTCGTGACATCGGGGGGTCGGTATGAGCGCGTTCTCGTGTGGGCGCCGGCGCTGCGCTGTGCGGTGGCGTCGAATGACGACGGCGGCCGTGACGACGGTCGCGCTGGTGGTGCCGTCCTCGGGATTGGCCGCCGGTACGTGGTCGGGACCTACGGTGATCGACAAATCGAATCCGCCGGAGAACATCTCCTGCCCGGCGACGACGTTCTGCGCCGCGGTCGGCGTCGGTGGTTACGGGGAGACGTTCAACGGCAGCGCGTGGGGGGCGCCGGCCAACATCGACCCGAGCAGCAATCCGAGCGGCCACACTCTCACCGCGATCTCGTGTCCGTCGGCGTCGTTCTGTGCCGCGGTCGACCAGGCGGGTAACGCCTTGACGTTCAACGGCAGGTCGTGGACGAGCCCGGTCGCGATCGAACATGGAGGCGCCCCCACGGCGGTGTCGTGCACGTCGGCGTCGTTCTGCGTCGCCGGCGACAACGGCGGCGCAGGCTTCATCTACAACGGCAGCACGTGGTCGGCCGCAATCACGATCAACAACGTCTCGAACCACGAGAGCATCGGCGGGATCTCGTGCCCGTCGGCGTCCTTCTGCGTCGCCGTCGGAGAGCGCGGCGACGTCGAAACCTCGACGAACGGCGGCTCCTCATGGACTACGCCGTTGGACATCGCCACCGCCAACCTGATGTCGGTCTCGTGCCCGTCGGCTTCGTTCTGCGTCGCAATCGACGCCGGGGGCAACGCGTACACCTACAACGGGGCTTCGTGGAGCGCCGCCGATCCAATCGACATCGCCAACGGCCAGCTCGACGGCGGCGAGTTCAGGGCGGTCTCGTGCCCGTCATCGGCGTTCTGTGTCGCGATCGACGCCCACGAGACCGTCCTGACATTCAACGGCAGCTCGTGGAGCGCTCCTGAGCAGCTCGAGCCGGCGGCCTTGGCTTCCGGGGTTTCGTGCGCGTCGTCTTCGTTCTGCGTGGCCGTGGACGGCGGCGGTAACGCATTCGTCTACGGATCCGCGAGGGCGCCAACGTCGACATTGCCTGCGCCCGTCCTCGGTAAGACGGCGAACGTCACGCCGGTGTCGGGAGTCGTGTTCGTCAGGCCCCCGCTAGGTAAGTCGGTGGACGGGGGCGCGGCGGCCGGACAGGGATTCGTGCGCCTGACCGCGGCCACGCAGATCCCGATCGGCTCCGAGATCAATTCGCTGCACGGCTCGTTGAAGCTCGTCACCGCAGCGGCCAAGAAGGGCCAGGTCCAGGGCGGCACGTTCCGCGGCGCGGTCTTCAGGCTGACCCAGGCCGCGGGCGGGGCGAGCAAGGGACTCGCGACGCTGTCGCTGGTCGAGAGCGCATTCAAGGGAGCGCCGACGTATGCCAGCTGCCAGGGCAAGGGGAAAGCGGGGGACGTGGCGGCGGCGGCCGCGAGCGGCAAGGTGCTGCAGCTCCTGCGCGCGAGCGCCCACGGGAGGTTCCGCACGCGCGGGCGCTACAGCGCCGCGACCGTGCTCGGCACGATCTGGACGGTCGCTGATCGGTGCGACGGCACGCTCACCCACGACGTCACCGATCGGGTCAGCGTCACCGACTTCGTCCGCCACAAGACCGTCGTCCTGCACGCCGGCCAGAGCTACCTCGCCAAGGCGCCAGCGCGAACGTGAGCAGCGCAAGCACCGGCAGCGTCGCCAGCTCGATGAGCAGGCAGTGGCTGCTCGTTTGGCGAATGGCGTTACCGAATAACGTTCCGAACAACATTCGTTCAACGAACGCCGTTATACGCTATGTCCGTGAGCGCGTCAAGAGGTAGCCCGAAATCTCGTCGGTCCGCCCCCAAGCCGGCCGGCGTATCGCCGACCGAGGCGGCCGGCACCGCCAATGCAGCGCTACCGCCGCCGCCGCGGTTCCCGAGGCCGAGCAAGCGCCCGACGCGTCGCACGGCGCTGACCGTGGAGGCGATCGTGGCCGCGGCGATCGACGTGCTCGACGAGGCCGGCGTGGCCGGGCTGTCGATGCGCCGGGTCGCGGATCACTTGGGGACCGGGGCAGCCTCGCTGTACGCGCACGTGAGCGGTAAGGACGAGCTGCTCGAGCTGGTGTTCGACGAGCTCGTCGGGCAGGTGCCGCTCCCCGAACCCGACCCGACGATCTGGCGTGAGCAGGTGCGCCAGATGCTCCGAGACCTGCGGGCCGTGCTCATCTCCCATCGCGACGCGGCGTTGGCCGGTCTCGGGCGCATCCCGACGACTCCGAAGGCGCTACTCGCCGCCGACAGGCTCGCCGCGACGCTGCGTGCGGGGAGGCTGTCCGATCGCGTGATTGCGCTCGGCCTCGAACAGCTCACACTGTACGTGTCAGCGGAGGCTTTCGAGACCGGGCTGATGGAGTACGGGAGCGCCCCCGAGGATGTGGAGCGCTACTACGAGGACGTCCACGCCTTCTACATGCGACTGCCCAACGATCGTTTCCCGATGCTGGCGTCGCTGATCGACGACATCTCCGGCCCGGACGGCGACGAGCGGTTCGAGTTCGGACTCGATGTGCTGATCGCCGGGCTAGAGGCCCTGAGCACCGGTACGAGCTGATGCCGTCTGCGCTCGGGGGACTCAAGGTCCTCGACTTCTCGCGCGTGCTCGCCGGTCCCCTCGCGACGATGGTCCTGGGCGACCTGGGGGCGGACGTGACGAAGGTCGAGTCGCCCGCCGGTGACGACACCCGCCAGTGGGGGCCGCCGTACGACGAGGCCGGCGACGCCACGTACTTCCAGGCGGTGAATCGCAACAAGGAAAGCCTCGTGCTCGATCTCACCGAGCCGGCCGATCTGGCGCAGGCTGTGCGTTTGGCGGCCGAGGCGGACGTCGTGGTTGAGAACTTCCGTCCGGGCGTGACCGGACGGTTCGGTCTCGACTACGAGTCGCTACGCGAGGCGAATCCCGGCCTGATCTACTGCTCGATCACCGGCTTCGGCGCCAACAGGGGAGCGACGCTCCCCGGCTACGACCTGCTGGTCCAAGCCGTCGGCGGACTCATGAGCATCACGGGCGCGCGTGACGGCGAGCCGCAGAAGGTAGGGGTCGCGCTCGTGGACGTGCTGGCCGGTCTGTTCTCGACGATCGGGATCCTTGCCGCGCTCGAATACCGCCGGCAGTCCGGCGAGGGCCAGTTGGTCGAGGTCGACCTGCTGTCGGCGTTGCTCGCCGGCCTCGTCAATCAGGCCTCGGCCTATACCGTCGCGGGCGTCGTCCCCGAGCGGATGGGCAACGCGCACCCAAGCATCACGCCCTACGAGCCACTGCGGTGCGCCGATCGCGAGCTGGTCGTCGCGGTCGGCAACGACCGGCAGTTCGGCGCGCTGTGCGAAGTGCTCGGCTCGCCCGAGCTCGCGCGCGATCCGCGATTCGCCACGAACGCGGCGCGGATCGCGAACCGCGCCGCGATGGTAGCCGCGCTCGAGGAGCGGCTCGCCGCGCGACCGGCCGGGGTCTGGGCGCAGTCGCTGACCGCCGCGCGCGTGCCGGCGGGCGTGGTCAACGACATCTCGGCGGCATTCGAGCTGGCGCGGACGCTCGGGCTCGAGCCGGTTGTGAGCATCGAGCGCGACGACGGCACGACGATCGACCTCGCCCGTAGCCCGATCCGGATGTCGGTCACGCCGCCGAGCTACCGGGCCGCACCGCCTCGGTTTCCGCCGCGCCCGTAGGTAATTGCCGGCAAGGGCTGGTGGGGCCGGCGGCCGCCGGCCCCACACGCATCGGTTAGTAGCCGCGCGAACCGTTGCAGCTGCCGACGCCCTTGTCCGTGTAATTCGCGGGCGTCCCGGCCGGAGCGGTCGGGCTCTCCATCGCAGTAGTAGTCGACCGTGCCGGCTGCCGCGATCGCGACGACCGCCGCGAGCGAGGCGACCACGGCAATGCGACGGGATGCGCCAGACAACTTCCGAGCTTCCGCATCTGCCCTCCTTGAGTCGGTGACGAGACCGCGCGAGCCTACGAGCCGGACCCCGGGATGGTCGGTGGCACTTGGTGAACAGAGGGTGAGGAACGCGTGGCTCGCTGCGCTCAGCGGCTCATGTCGAAGCGCATCCGAACGGCCGTGCCGAACCGCGTGCGGGCAGGACCTGTGACGGTGAATCCGGCGCGCTCGTAGAAGGCCTGCGCCGGTCCTGCCGTCACTTCCAGGGCGGCCGCTCCGCACGATCGGGCGCGCTCGACGGCATCGTCGACGAGCGCGCGGCCGACCCCGCGCCGCATGTACGCCGGCTCGACGAACAGGCCGTCGAGCTCGTAAGCCGGGCCGTCGGACGGAATCGCGACCGAGAAGCCGATCGGCGTTCCGGCAGCGTCGACGGCGACGCGGACCCAACCGTTCTCGATGAACGTCTGGGGCAGCTCGGTTGCGTCCGGATGGGCGGCCAGTTGCTCGCGGTATTCCTCCCAGATGTCCGAGGAGCGCCGCTGCAGCGCCTCGAGCGCGGACGCCTCCGTCGGCCCGGCGTCGCGAATCTTCGGCGCTTCATACATTTACAGCGCAACTTAGTTCGTTAGCCCTGGTTACGACCTAGACGGGCCAGGGTATCGCCGCAATCGCAAGGACAAGCGCCATCATCAGGAGGAGTCACGTGCCACGTGGAGTTCGTCGTTTCCCGCTGCTATCGGGGGTAGCACTGTGTGCGATTCTCGCTGGCCCGATCGCCGTCGCGCAAGCGAGCGATAACTCGCTCAGAGCAACGCTCGACAGCTACGGCCCGAAGATCGTCAAGGACGAGAAGGCGGTCAAGAAGGGACTGAAGGGATATCCCGCCGGCAAGGTCAGGCCGCTCACGCGGGCGCTGAAGCACGAGGTAGGGGACCTTCACACGCTCAAGTCGAAGCTGGCCCATGAGTCCGCGTCAACAACTGCCGGGGCCAAGGCGAGGACCGACATCATCAAGGGACTCGGCCTGATCGCCTCCGCGTACGGAACGCTTCGCAAGGACGTCCTGGCGGCGAACGGCGGCCCGGTTCCCGCCGCAAAGGTGAAGGCCGCCGTCAAGACGGACGAGAAGGGCCGCAAGAAGTACCTCGCCGGGCTGAACTTGCTGGGCGGCTGACCTCGTGGCGCCGGGGCACGGGCGCCGTGTGGCGCCTGGGCCTCTGTCTGTCGCGACGGAGCGGTGGTACGACACGTGGCCGATGCGTCTCCGCGCACCGGTCACATATGACGCGCCCGCGGTACTTTGGCAAGCCGGGGCGGAGCACGACGAGTTCTTCCGGTTCACGCAGTTGGAGTCGCTCCCCGGGCAAGAGTCGCGCGCGCGGCTCGGCGACCTGAGCGAGCTGCTCCGAGAGGAAAGGCGTCCGCGATGGTCCTCGGCCTCCACGTCGCGGGCGTGAACCCCGGGTGAGGCGCGTCTATATGTGGCCGCCGCGCCGGAACCAGTAGTAGATGAGAACCGCCGAGACGATCAGGCTGCCCACGCCGTACACCGCGAATATCCAAAACGAGTCGATGTCTTTGATCATCCAGCCGAAGTTCATCCCGAAGAAGCCGGTGATGAACGTCAACGGCAGGAAGATCGTGGCCACGATCGTCAGCTGTTTCATCGTCTCGTTCTGGCGGACGCTGATCTCGTTCTGCTGGTTGGAGATCACCGCCATGTTGGCCTGGAGGATGGTCGCGAGCACGTCACGGAGCGCGATGACCTCCTCGTTCACCAGCTTGAGGTGATCGTTGACGTCGCGGAAGAACTGCGACAGCTCCTCGCCCACGTCGATGTAGCCACCGCGCTCGAGCGCCTCCAGTGGGGCGAGCAGCGGGTGGACCGCGCGGTAAAAGTCGGTCGCCTCGCGACGCAACAGGTAGATCCGTTCGGTCGGAGCGGCGGCGCCGCTGAACACGGTTCGCTCGACCTCCTCGACGTCCCGCTCGAGCCCCTCGATGACCGGTGCGTAGTCATCGACGATCGTGTCGAGGATCGCCCACAGAACCGCGGCAGTTCCTTCCCTGAGCAGCTCGGGGCGCTCCTCGAGCCGCATCCGCGCGCCGTGCAGGTTGCTCGCCTCGCCCTGCCGCACGGTGATCACGAACCGGGGCGACAGGAACACCGAGACCTCGCCCATGTCCACCTCTTCGCGCTCCTCGGCATAGCGCGCGGTGCGAAGGACGACGAACAGCACGTCGCCCTCGTCGTACCGCTCGATCTTGGGGCGCAGGTGGAAGTTCTGGGCGTCCTCGACCGCGAGGTCGTGCAGGCCAAACCTGCGCTGCACCTTGTCGAGCTCGGCTTCGTCGGGCTCGAACATCCCGAGCCACACGAACCCTTCGTCCTTCGAGCAGACCTCCGCGGCTTGCTCCAGCGCCAGCGGCGCCTTGTTCTGACGCTGCCCATCCCGGTAGTGCGCACAGTCGACGATCACCTTGACTCCTAAGTTCGCTCGGCAGGCAACGCACAACCATGAGTCAAGTCGGGCTCCGAAGCAAGTGCAGGCTGTCGGCGGCGCACAACGCGGTGGTCGACCTCAAGCGGGACAATGCACGCGCCCACGCATGTCCGGCACCGCGCACAACAACGACACCGGGTCGTGGTTCCCGGTCCCCGATGAGGCCGACCTGCCGTCCGGCCTGCAAGGGCTGTTCGCGAAGGCGCGCGAGCGGCTCGGCTTCGTCCCGAACGTGTTTCGCGTGTACGCGTTCCGCCCCGAGCGCCTCAGTGCCTGGTTCAACCACTTCCGTCAGCTGCACGAGCCGAGTGAGCATCTCAGCGCGGCCGATCGCGAGATGATCGCGGTGGTGGTGAGCTCCGCCAACGGCTGTCTGTATTGCCTCGTCGCGCACGGCGCCGCCCTGCGGGACGAGCTCGGCGATCCGGTGCTCGGCGAAAGGATTTCGTACGACTGGCGCCGTGCCGACCTCGACCCGCGCCGGACCGCGATCTGCGCCTACGCCCACAAATTGACCCGAAGCCCGCGCGAGGTCACCCGCGCGGACCTCCAGACGCTCCTGGACGTCGGCCTCACTCTCGAGGAGGCGTGGGACGTGGCCGAGATCAGCGCGATGTACAACCTGACCAACCGCATGGCGATGGCGACCAACATGTTGCCGAACGAGGAGTACAGCGGCCAGGCCCGGCCAGGTTGATCGTATTGCGGCGGGCTGGGTACCGCCGGGACTTGACATGTGACCATTTGGTCACCTATACTCCCGGGCATGGATGACGTGTTCAGAGCCCTCGCGGATCCGACGCGCCGTGGCCTGCTCGACGAGCTCTTCAAGGAAGACGGTCAGACGCTCAGCGCGCTCGAGCAGCGGCTGCCGATGACGCGGTTCGGAGTGATGAAGCACATCAAGGTGCTCGAGGAGGCAGGTCTCGTCGTCACGCGGCGCCGCGGACGCGAGAAGCTGCATTTCCTGAACGCGGTTCCGATTCGTCTCATCCACGACCGGTGGGTGAGCAAGTACGCAGAACCGTGGGCGGCCACGCTCACCGGCCTGAAGAGCAAATTGGAGGACAAGACGATGGAAAAGGTGTTCGAGATCTACATCAAGACGACCCCCGAACGTCTGTGGGAGGCGATCGTCGACCCGGATATGCGGCGCAAGTACAACTTCGGCGTCGGCGTCACGTCCGATTGGACGAATGGCTCTCACTACGCCGGCGGCGCGCCGGGCATGTCGACGCCGATCGTCGAGGGCGAGAACCTCGAGGTCGACCCGCCGCGGAGGCTCGTACAGAGCTTCAACGCGTGCTGGAGCGATGACGTCAAGGCCGAGGGGACCTCGCGGGTCACTTGGGAGATCGAGCCGGTGGCCGATTCATGCCGCCTCACCGTGATCCACGACCAGCTGCGCGAAGGCGCGAACGGCGAGCTCTACGGCGGCTGGCCGATGATCCTGTCGGGGCTGAAGACACTGCTCGAGACGGGCGAGCTGCTGACCACTCCGGGCTCGCTGCTCTACGCGGAGGGCTGGTCGCCGGAGCCGGTCGCCTGAGCGCTCAGTTCGTGGCGAGGCAGGCCGTCCTCCGGTAGGTCGTAGTAGTCGCCGGCCTGCGAGACATACCAATGGGCGGTCACGCGGAGACCCGTGTGGCCGTCCAGCGTCCCCGCGGCGATGCTGATCGTCGGCCGGTCCGGAGGGTCCCAGAACAGGCTCGAGCCGCATTCCGCGCAGAATCCGCGCCGGGCGCGGGCGTCGCTGTTCGGGCTGTCGATCCATTTGAGGCCGGCCTGCTCGACGAGCACGAGATCCTCACGGCTGACCGCGGTGCTCGCCGAGACGTGTCCGTGCCACCGCCGGCACTCCTCGCAGTGGCAGATCAGCACGTCGCGAAGCTCGCCCGTGACTTCATAGGTGACAGCGCCGCACAGACAGCGTCCCGTAGCCATCGGCTCACCTCCTTCGAGATCGCGATAATTCATCCGTGGCCTACGACGAGGTTCTCGCCGATCGTATTCGTGCGGTGCTCGCGACCGATCACGACGTCGTCGAGAAGAAGATGTTCGGCGGCCTCGCGTTCCTGATCGGCGGGAACATGTCAGTGAGCGCCAGCGGCCAGGGGGGACTGCTGCTTCGGTGCGACCCGGAAGAAACCGAGTCGCTGGTGAAGAATCCGCACGCGGATCGGTTCGAGATGCGCGGCCGCGCGATGGACGGGTGGCTCCGGATCGAGTCCGAGGGCGTCGAGAGCGACGCCGACCTGCGCCGGTGGGTTGACGTGGGCGTCGCGTACGCGCATACGCTGCCGCCGAAGAGCTAGGCGCCACGTGTTGGTGACCCGCCGCCCCGGCGGACTGTGCCTGATCACCCACCCCGAGCATGGGCGGGTTGCCGGCGAGCTGTCCCGGCGCTGGGGCAACGAGGGGTTCCAGGCGCCGGCGCACCAGGAGGCGTTGACGACCGCGGCGACCCATCACGACGATGGCTGGTACGAACTCGACGGTCGCCCGTCGTTCAACGTCGAGCAGGCGCGTCCCGCGCATTTCCTCGAGCTGCCGCTGGAGGTCACGGTCCCGCCGTACGGCCGAGGCGTCGACAGCGTATACGCACGCGATCGACACGCGGGGGCGCTGGTCAGCATGCACTGGGCCGGGCTCTACCACACTCGATTCGGTCTCCACGGCGGCGAACCGGTTGCGCATCCGCTCGCGGTGGAGGTCGTCGCCGAGCAGGACCACCGTCGCGTGGCTGCACTGCGCGATGCCTGGGGCGGGCGCGGCCGGCGAAGCGAGTTCGAACGTCAGACGTGGTACGCGTACGAGCTGCTCCAGGCGCTCGACCTGATGTCTCTCGCGCTTGGCCTCGTCGACACCGGGCAAGCCGTGCGAGGCAATGATTCCGTGTCGGTCCCGCAGACGCTCGCACGAATCGAGCAGCCGCAGGGCGCACGCTCGATCCCGGCCGTGCCCGTCGCGCCAGGCGGGCCGTACGTCCCGCTGACGCTTCGAGTCACCGCGCCCGGCGAGGTGGCGCTCGACCCGTATCCGTTTTCCGAGAAGAGCTTCGAGATCCACGTTTCGGCGCGCACGGTCGAGGATCGGCGCTATCGCTCCGCCCAAGACGCGGCGACCGCGTATCACGGCGCACATCCTGAGCCGATCGCCGTCCGCATCGGCCCGATGTGAGTCATCGAGACGCGCGGACTGATCGAGGCGCGCCCGCGGCGCGCATCGCGATGAGCCACGTCGTGCTTGGGTTCCGGACGGGCACCACCAGCTATGAGTGGAGCTCCGGGGACGTGCTCGAGGCCCTGATCGACAGTCACGCTGCCCGCTACGACCGCGCGCGCGACATCCGCGATCTCAAGCGCATCGTCACGGACATGCAGGCCTCGGTTGGCGACCCGGCTACGTTCTTCAAATACAACTGGGCGCTCCACCGGCGCATCGCCGAGCTGTGCCGCAACGCGCCGCTGCGGGGCACGTACCTGGCGCTGATCGACTTTCTCGAGTTCAGCATCGATCGTGCCGAGTTCTCGGACTTCGACGGCCCGGCGATGATCGCGGTTCATCGCGATCTGGTCGAGGCGATCGACGCCGGCGAAGGTCCGCAGCTCGACGCCGCGATCCAGGCGCATCAGCCGCGACCGCGATAAACGCCGATCCGGCGTGGGTAGCCCAACCTCGACGGCAACGACGAGGGAGAGAGATGACTGCGCCAATCGAAGACGTCACCGGCTTGCCAGGCAAGAAGCTCGTCGATCAGGCGGGCAACGCTATTGGCAAGGTCAAGCAGATCTACGCGATGCGCGATGGCCCCCCGATGTGGGTCGCGGTCGACGCTTCAAACGCGGCGCTCGTTCCCGAGGAGGGTGGCGCGGCTCAGCGAGTGGACGATCCAGCGCGGCTCTCGACTCCCGATGCCGGCACGCGAAGCGAGGAGACCATGGAGCGGCTCCAGGACCCGGGCGGCTCAGAGACGCGGAAGGTGACCGCGTCGGACGTGGTGCACGACGATCAGGACGTCGCGGCGGGCGACTGAGCACTCGCGCCGCTGAGTTCCCGGAGCTCGTCCGGGTTGAGCTCGAGCCCGGCGGCGGGGAGGATCTCGGCCAGCTGCTCGGGGTTGCGCGCACTGGCGATCGGCGCCGCCACGCCCGGCTGCGCCGCGACCCATGCCAGCGCGACGGCCGCCACCGTCGAGTCGTGAGCCGCGGCGACGCGGTCGAGCGCCTCGAGCACGCGGATCCCGTGATCATCGAGGTACTGGCTCGCCTGCCCGGCACGCGGGCTGTCGACGGTCGCGCCCGGGCGGTACTTGCCCGTGAGGAACCCGCGAGCGAGCGCCCAGTACGGCACGCACGAGAGGCCTTGACGCTCGCACAGCTCGGCCAACGCGCCCTCGTAGTGGTCGCGCTCGACCAGGCTGTAGTGCGGCTGCACCGCGATGTAGCGCGCGAGGCTCTTGCTGTCGGAGGTCTCCAGCGCCTGGTCGAGTCGCTCGGCCGAGTAGTTCGACGCGGCGACGTACCGGACCTTGCCATCCCTGATCAACTCGTCGAACGTCCTGAGGGTCTCCTCCAGTGGCGTGTCGGGGTCGTCGGCGTGCGCGTAGTAGAGGTCGATGTAGTCGGTCTGGAGGCGGGCCAGCGATTCCTCCACGGCGACCAAGATGTTCGCTCGCGAGAGACCCTTTCGGTCGGGCTTCCGGCCGACCTTGGTCGCGAGCACGACCGAGTCGCGGTTCCCCCGCGCAACGACCCATTTCCCGAGCATCGCCTCGGACTCGCCGCCGACGTTGCCCGGAGCGAACGCCGAGTACGAATCCGCGCTGTCGATGAAGTTGCCACCCGCCTGCGCGTACGCGTCGAGGACCGCGAACGACTGCCGCTCGTCGGCGGTCCAGCCGAACACGTTCCCTCCGAGGCAGAGAGGAAACACCTCGAGGTCGCTCGGTCCCAATCGAACCATCGCGCGAACCTAGCAAACCGCATTTCTAAGAACGTGTTGAAGTACGAGGCGTGACGCTGTCCGCTGCCACCGTGCCCACCGACGAGTCGACGGACAGACGTCCGGGCCTCCGGCTGACTCTGATCCTGGGCGCTCTGTCCGCATTCGGGCCACTGTCGATGGACATGTACCTGCCGGGGCTGCCGTCGCTGACGCGCGACCTCGGCGCGTCGGCCTCGACCGGCCAGCTGACGCTCACCGGCTGCATGCTCGGGCTCGCCGGCGGTCAGCTGCTCGCCGGCCCGATGAGTGATTCGCTCGGACGGCGACGGCCACTCCTCGCCGGCCTCGTCGGCTACATCGCCGCGTCGCTGGCGTGCGCGGCCGCGCCTTCGATCGGGATCTTGATTGCGCTCCGGTTCATCCAAGGGACGCTCGGCGGCGCCGGCGTGGTCATCGCCCGGGCGATCGTCCGCGACCTCTTCCGCGGCGCCGCCGCGGCGCGCGTGTTCGCGATGCTGATGCTGGTGACCGGCGTCGCTCCGGTGTTCGCGCCGCTGATCGGCGGCCAACTGCTGGCGATCACGTCATGGAGGGGGGTGTTCATCGTGCTCGCCGCGATCGGGGTGCCGCTGTTCGCGGCAACGCTGCTGTGGCTGCCAGAGACCCTGCCGGCTGGCCGCCGGCACGGCGGCGGGCTCGGCCCGACTCTGCACACCTTTCGGCGGCTCCTGTCCGATCGCAGCTTCATGCCGCCGGCGGTGGCGTTCTCGCTCGCGTTCGCGGCGATGTTCGCGTACATCGCCGGCGCGTCGTTCGTGCTCGAGGACGTGTTCGGCGTCTCGCCGCAGGTGTTCAGCGTCGTGTTCGCCGTCAACTCGGCGGGACTGATCGCGGCGTCGCAGATCGGCGGGCGGATCGTCGGCCGCGTGGGGGCACCGGCGCTGCTCCGGTGCGGGGTGGTAGGCGTGGCGCTGGGGGCGATCGCCGTGCTGGTGGTCACAATCGCGCATGCCGGCCTCGCGCCGTTGCTGATCTCGTTGTTCGTGATCCTGTCGTTCAACGGCCTCGTGTTCCCGAACGGCACGGCCGCGGCGCTCGCCGAGCAGGAGGGTTCGCTAGGCAGCGCATCCGCGCTGCTCGGCATGGGGCAATTCGGGATCGGTGCGCTGATCGCGCCGGTCGTCGGCGTCGGGGGTTCGCACGATGCGCTGCCGATGGCGATCGTGATCGGCGTGTGCGGGGTGTCGTCGCTCGTGGTCAACCTGGTGTTCGGGCCGGCGCCGGGCGCGCCGGCGGACCTGTAGAACGCCCGAAACCACACTCCCGCGGCGAACGCGTGAGACATAAGAAGACCCTATGGAGGTTGCCGCCTGGTCTGGCTGGTAGAAGCTGGTCGGCCTCCCACGCGATCTTGGGGTGTCGAGTAGCCCCGCAGCTGACACCTGCGCGGCGGCCCACAATCGCACAGGAACCGACCGTGCCCAAGGTTCGCAGTTGGGTCGGCTTGGACGTGCACGCCGCGGGGGTGGTGGCGTGCGTGGTTGACGCCGAGTCTGGGGAGATGACGATTCACCGCCTGGCGGGCGCAAGACCGGGGTGGGGTTCTGCCCCGGGCGCCGGGGAAATCGAGCGGCCCTCCCAGGATCGCGTCAAGACCGACGTGCGGGATGCCGGGCGGCTCGCGCGCCTGTCGATGATCGACGCGCTGCATCCGGTCCGGGTGCCCACGCCCGAGGACGAGGCGCTGCGGGATCTGGTCCGCGCCCGGGAGGACGTGCGCGGTGGTCTGATGCGCGCCAGGCACCGGCTGTCCAAGCTGCTGTTGCGCCATGACGTGCGCTACGGCGACACGAGCAGCCCGTGGGGAGAGCGTCACCGACGGTGGCCGCCCGGGCCGAACTGTCCGAGCCGGGGGCACAGCTGACCTACAGCGACTAGCTCGGCGCGATCGAGCCGCTCGCCATCCGGCGTGAGACGATCGAGCGCGATCGACAGTCTCATCCCGAGCTCGCCGTGGGCCGACACGATCGCCCGGCTCAGATGCCCGCGCGGGATCGACACCCTCACCGCGGTCGGGCTGTGCGCCGAGATCGGCGACTTTCACCGCTTCGAACGGCCCGGGCAGCTGATGAGCTACCTCGGGCTCGTTCCCTCCGAGTACAGCTCGGGCGAGACCCGCCGCCAAGGGCAGCTGACCAGGACCGGCAGCCGCCACGCCCGGCGGCTGTTGACCGAAGCGGCCTGGCACTACCGCCGCCCACCCCGCCTCGCGACCGTCCTGGAGCACCGCCAGCAGAACCGGGAGCCAGCCGTGATCGCGATCGCCTGGAAGGCTCAGCAACGCCTGCCCCACATCTGGCGACGGCTCGAACAAAAGCGCGGCAACGTAGCTGTCGCGTAGCCGGTTGGCGTTGTGGTCGGCTCACAAGGTCGCGAGGGGCTGTGGCCGACCCCCCGGGGCGTGACCCCGGTGACTGGCGATTTACCCCTCATTTTTGTGGGGTAAATCGCCAAACTTCGGCGAGCGCCTCTATGACGCGCCCGGTGCGTTATGGCCTCGACACAACCGATCCCACACTCGCCGGGTTTGTGCGACAGCGTCCCGGGCGGCCCGTTGCGCCGCCACCGATGAGGGATGAGAATCCTTGGTGCCGCCGGGCTGACGCCGGCGTCGCGCACCCGCCGGGCCCGCCGCCCCCCAGCCGAGCCACGCGCCCACAACAACGAAGACCCGGCCGCCCGGGCTCGACACCCCCAACCTCCATATGAGCACGTGGGGATGCTTACGGCCCGGGGGTGGCGGGGTGCCTGGGAGCTTTGGGGGGTTAACCCGGTCAGGCCGACCGGGGCGTTCGTGCGCCGAGTAACGTGGAGTCAATGACAGCGATCACATCACGCGCTGACGTGGCCACCGATAAGCCCGTTGCATACATGCGTCAGCTCTGCAAGCACTTCGGACATAAGGTCGACGCCTCGTTCGGCGAGGACAGCGGCCACATCCAATTCGACTTCGGCCGTTGCGAGCTCCACGCGAGCAACGGCACGCTCGCGCTCGAGATCAGCGCAGCCGACGCCGAGAGCCACGACCGGATGGAGCGAGTGATCGGCTCGCATCTCGAGCGCTTCGGCCGGCGGGACGGCTTGGCCGTCGCCTGGCAGGAATGACGCCGGCCGCTATCCGGCGAGCCCGCGGTCGCGGATCTCCCGCTGCGCCGCCTCGCTCTTCGCCAGCCCGTCGAGGTTCATCGCGCGCAACACCTCGGGGGTCTTGCTGAACTGGATGTCACGGTAATCGACGACCTGCACATGGTTGCCCCACGGATCGTCGAAGTCCAGCGAGCCCGAGCGCTGAACATCGACGCCCGCGTCCCGGAGGGCCGCGCGGACGGCCTCCTTGTCGTCGACCACCAGCCCGAAGTGGCGGTCGCCGTCCGGAGGTTGCGAGCGCCCGGCGGCGAGCGCGATGAACTGGTCTCCCATGTCGATGAACGCCATCCGCCCGCCCGCGCGACCGCGGAGCTCGAACTCGAAGAACCGCCCGTACCAGGCAAGCGCCTCGTCCACATTCCCGACCTCGAGCGCGATGTGATTGATGCCGACGAGCCGTGCCATTCGCGCGGCTAGGTCGTTACTCCCGAACCGGTTTCGGCCCTCATCCTCGTCCACTCGGCCTTGTGGATTCGCTTGGCGGCCTGGTAGTCGGCCAGCGCCTGGGCGGAGTCCACATCTCCGAGCGTGGGGTGGGGCGGCACCAGCTCCTGAGCCTCGGCGACGTCGAAGCGCTTCGCAAGAACCGCGCCTAGCGCCTTGATCTTCATCTCGCCGAATCCGGGGAGGGCGGTGAGGTTCGCGCGCAGCGTGGCGGAGTCGGCGGCGTCGGTCCAGACGCGGGCGGCGTCGCCGTCGTAGTTGTCTCCGATGTGGACGGCCAGGTCGTGCACACGTCGGGCCATCGAGGCTGGGAAGCGATGGATCGCGGGCCGCTCTCGGAAGATCGGCTCGAGATCCGCCCCTGCGAGCGCGGCCGCGTCCAGCGTTCCGAGCCGCTGGCGGATCACCAGCGGTCCGGCGAACGCCTTCTGAACGGACACCTGCTGGTCGAGAGCGAAACCGATCAGGAGCGCCATCGGATCGGTAGCGATGAGCTCGTTGGCTTCGTCGGAGTCGGTGAAATGGAGGCGGTCGGGCATGGATCGATCATAACCCCCGAGAGCAGGCGCTCAATGGGTTCGCGGGTGTCCCCCACGGGTAGCTGAAGGTCATGGCTACTGTCACCGGCACATCACCAGTCCAACGCACCGAAACCAGGCGAGTCCCGCGCACGACCGGGGCCCTCAGCGGTCTTCTCGTAATTCTGCTCGGCATCTGGGGTGCGTTGATCCCGTTCATCGGGCCGTACTTCCACTACGCGTTCGGCAGCTTCCAGACGTGGCATTACACCTCCGAGCGGCTATGGCTCTGCATCGTTCCGGGCGCGGTCGCGGTGATCGGCGGGCTGATGCTGCTGCGCAGCTCGCGTCGGTCGAGCGGCCTGCTCGGCGGCTGGCTGGCCATGGCCGCCGGGGCCTGGTTCGCGATCGGGCCGTCGATCAGCCTGCTGTGGCATCACGCCGGCAACCCGATCGGCGCGCCGATGGGTGGCGCGACGCGACAGGCGATCGAATGGCTCGGCTACTTCTCCGGGCTTGGCGTCTTGATCGCGGCGCTGGCGGCGTTCGCGATGGGGCGGTACTTCTCGCGCCCGCGCGTGATCGAGGAGGTCCCGATCGCGGCTGAGGATGCCGTGGGGGCGCACGAGGCGCGGGTCGATGAGCGCCGCGACGCGCCGATGGCCGAGAGTGGGGCGCCCGTGGCGGCCACCGCCGCTGGCGAGCCGGTGGCGGCTCGCGAAGATGAGCCGGTGGCCACACGTGCCGACGAGCCCGTCGCGGCCCGCGACGAAGAGCCGGTCGCCGAGCGCGAGCCGTTGGCGCCACGCGAAGAGCCGCTCGCGCCACGCGAGGAGCCGACGGCGGCGACAACCGCTGAGCCCGCTGGGACCACCGCGGAGCCTGCGGCTACGCCGGAGGACACGACCGGCGCGCCCGCGTCGATCACGTACCGCCGGCGCCCCGGCTTGTCGCGGCTCCGACGCCGGTAGCCGCGCCGACACGGGGCATTTGGACATCCGCCGCCGCGGATCCTTGTCCCGATGGCCAATGCGACCGCGCGGCCGGTCGCGCAGGATATTGCCCCGTGAGCGCAGAACTGATCGTCTCCTACGACGGGACGCCCAACGACGACGATGCGCTGGCGCTGGGCCGGCTGCTGGCGAAGACCGGAGCTCGCCTCGCGCTCGCGTACATCCGGCACTCACGCGAGTTCGACCTCCGCAGGGAGGAGCTCGCCCAACACGACGCGGAGCGCCGGCTCGAGCAGGGAGTGGCCTGGCTCGGCGATCCGGAGATTGCCAAGCACGTCGTGTTCAGCGGGTCGACCGGGGAAGGCCTCGAGCAGCTGGCCGAATCCGAGCAGGCGTCGATGATCGTGTTCGGATCCGACTACCGCACGCCGCCCGGTCGGGCCGAACCCGGGACGAGCGCGCAACGGCTGCTCGAGGGCGGGTCCGTGGCGATCGCGGTCGCGGCCGCCGGATTGCGCAGCCTGAGCGATGCCGCGATCAGATCGATCGCGGTGTCAGCCGCCGACGGCGATGCCGCGGCTCAGCAGACCGCGGACACGTTGGCGGCGAAGCTTGGGGCGTCGATCGTCGAGCTCGGGGGGCCGCAAGCCGACCTGATCGTGGTCGGCTCGCAGCCGAGCGCCTCCGCGCGGCGAATCACGCTGAGCGGATCGACCCGGACGATGCTCAACGCCTTGCGCGGCTCGGTGCTGGTCGTGCCATCGGGCGATCCCGTTCGCCTCTGAGTCGCCTGCGGTCGGGTCCGCGTGCGGACTCGCCTGCGCCGCCCCGCGGGTCCGTCAGGCAGACTGTTCCGCGTGACCGGAGCTCGTACCGAGAAACAACACCGTCCCAGCCCAGGTTCGGGCCAGGTCGTGCTCGTGCCCGCGGAGCAGAGCATCGATCGAGCGGGCGAGCGCCGGAGTTCGGACCGCCTGACCGATCCCACTCTCTCCGAGCTGCCGCTCGAGGAGCTTCTCGGCGAGCTCCTGGTTCGCGTTCAGGAAGCGCTCGGAGTCGACACGGTTGCGATCCTGCTGCACGACGCGGATTCGCGGCAGCTCGTCGCCCGCGCCGCCAAGGGGATCGAGGAGGAAGTCGAGCGCGGAGTGAGGATTCCGCTCGGCCAGGGGTTCGCCGGGCGGATCGCGGCCGAGCGCGTCCCGATCTTCATCGCCGACGTCGATCACGCCGACGTGCTGAATCCGATCCTGCGCGAGAAAGGAATTGCGTCTCTGCTCGGGGTCCCGCTGATCGTCGAGGGCGAGCTGATCGGAGTGCTTCACGTGGGCTCCCTGACCCCGCGGATGTTCGGCCAGGACGATCTCGCCGTCCTGCTGATGGCGGCCGCTCGAGCGGCCCCGGCGATCGAGCGCGCGGCGCTGTTCGCCGAGCTCGAGCACGAGCACCGCGTGTCGATGGTTCTCCAGCGGAGCCTGCTCCCCAAGCAGCTCGCCGACGTGGTCGGCGTAGACGTCGCGGCGCGCTACCTTCCCGCCCGCGAAGAGGTGGGCGGCGACTGGTATGACGTGATCGAGCTGCCGCGTGGTCGCGTCGGCGTCGTGATCGGCGACGTGGTTGGTCACGGGGTAGCCGCCGCGGCTCTGATGGGCCGCCTTCGGACGGCGCTGCATTCGTATGCGATCGAAGGTCATGGGCCGGGCCGCACGCTCGAGCTGGTCGACCGGTTCGTGCAGTCGCTCGACGAGTCCGCGATGGCGACCGCCGGGTACGCGGTGTTCGACACGTTCAACTCGAAGCTCGAGTACGCGACCGCCGGGCATCTCCCGCCGCTTGTGATCTCGGACTCCGGGGTTCGCGTGCTGGAGGTGACGCCGGCGCCGCCGCTGGGGGCGTTCCCCTACGGCCGGTGCCCGGAACACGAGCTAACGCTGGGAAGCGGCGAGATGCTGTTGCTCTACACGGACGGGCTCGTCGAGCGCCGCGGGGTGGCGCTGAGCGCTGGCATCGAGGTACTGGCCGCCGCGGTGCGGGGAGCCCAGACGCCCGAGCAAGCATGCGCGTTCGCGGTCAGGGAGCTTGTGCCGGCCGTGGGTCTGCGGGACGACGTGGCGATCGTCTCGCTGCAGAACTCACCGGTCCCCGCTGAGTTGCACATGACGCTGCCGGCCGAGCCGAAGACCCTGTCGCAGGTGCGGCGGATGCTCCGCCGGTGGCTGAACGAGCGCGGCGCGGACGAGGCGGCGGTAGCGGAGATGACGATCGCGGTGAGCGAGGCCTGCGCGAATGCGATCGAGCACGCGTACGCCCCATCCCCGGCTACGTTCGAGCTGCATGGGCGGGCGCGCGACGGAGAGCTCACCATGACCGTCCGTGACGCCGGGCGGTGGCGGGCCCCGCGAGGCCAGAATCGCGGTCGGGGCTTGTCGATCATCGTTGCGGCTATGGACGATGTACAGATCGACCGGACCGCGATAGGGACCGAAGTCGTCATGCGCCGGCGGATCGCCCCGAAATGAGCCTCGCCGACGTACAGATCACGCTGGCGCCGAGCGCGCTGATCGCCCACGTGACCGGCGAGGTCGACATGTCCAACGCGGAGGAGGTTGGCGCGACCGTGATCGGCGCCACCCCGAATGAGGCGCAGGGCGTGATCTTGGACCTGTCGGGAGTGGATTACCTGGACAGCGCCGGCATTTACGTCATCTACGGCATGCGGGCGAGCCTGCAAGCCCGCGGCCAGGCGCTGATCCTAGTGATCCCGCCGACATCGCCCGTTCACGACTCGCTTCGGCTGGCCGGCGTCGAGCGGTCGGGAGAGATCGCCGAGGCCGTCGATGCTGCCCTGCGCATGCTCGACGGCCGGCCCCTTCCGGGCTCCTGACGCTCAGCCACCCGCCCGCTCGAGAGCGATCTCTTCCCAATCGCCCGTCCGGCGGTAGCCGACCTCGGCGTAGATCTTGTTCGAGGTCGGGTTGTCGAGGTCGGTGAAGAGCATGCACCGCTCAGCACCGTCAGCGAGGGCGTGCCGGCTCGCGGCCGCCACGGCACTGCTCGCATAACCCCGCCGGCGCTGTGGCAGTGGCGTATATACGGGACCGATCCTGACGACGCCGGCGACCTCGGGCGTGACGCCGACCATCGATACGGGCTGCCCGTCGTCCCACACCAGCAAGCCCTGGCGCCGCATGCGACTGTCGATCAGCGCCTCGGCCTGGGCGGCGCCGGTGAGGCCCGCTTCGGTCACGAAGTCGCGCATCCAGTCCACCAGCAACGGGCGCTCGGCTGGGTCCGCGAGGCGAAGCTCGCCGCGGGCGGGCCGGGGCGGGTCGAGCACCTCTTCGAGGATATGCATTGCCTCGCTCATCCTGCGGCGAGCCGTGCCTCCGGTTTGACGCTGCCACGCTGCCGCAATCGCCCGTGCGGTCTGGCGGACACTGTTTACGCTGTCGACCCCCGGGTCAGCCTGCAGCCACAGCTCGACGAATTCCGTGGCACTTGAGTCGAGCGGGCTCGCCAGCAACGGCCAGGGTTGTGTGCGGAGCGCTCCGAACCGCACCTCGCCGCGGTCGCCGACCCCGTAAGCGAGCACCGGCGTCGAATCGGCGTACCGGCCGTCGAGCACGCTCATCAACACGGTCGCGAGCAGGTTGCACTCGATTCGCTGCGAAAACAGCAGCTCGGTGCGCGCGGCAAACTCAGCCGGGTCACGGGTCACGACGAACCGCATGACCGGGACTGCGCCTCGCTCGTGCCTCGGGTTCTAGTCCGACCCGGTGGCGGGCGTCGGCGCGTCGTCACGCCGGGACATCTCGGTTTGAACGGTGTCGGTCAACGGGCTCTCGGTGGCGGTCGCGGAATCGTTGCGCGGTCCCGCGCCGGTCGTCGGAGCCTCACGCGGCGGCTCTTGGCTGTCGGCCGGGGCGCTCCCGGAGTGGCTCCGCATCCGCCCAGAAGCGATCCGGATCACCAGGATCGCGAGGACCGCGCTGACGACGATCAGCGCCACCTGGCGAAGCGACGGGGAGCTCCCGCCCTTGTTGCGGCGCCGCCGCCGGCGCTCGAGCAGGAACGCCACCTTCGCGACGGTCAACCATCCACTGCGCCGCCGCCTGCGGCGACGCGCCATCCGCTTTCCACCCTTCGCCCTGGTCGCCGGGACCCTGGGCGCGAGTCTCACATTCGCCATGCTGGTCCTCCTGTTCCGTCGATATGCGCTCGGCGCAAGACGAGCCTACACCGGGGGCTCGAGCTGTGCCGGAGCTCGTGCGGATCGTCACGACATCGACGCGCTCGACCGGGTCGCGTCCGAGGTTGTGGACGCGCCCTACCGGGTAAGGCTTTGAATATGAGATTTTCGCCACGCTCCGAGGTCCCGCAACCGACCGTGCCGCCGACGCCGGCGGTGCCGAGCGCGCCGGTCACGCCCGCAGTGCCGGATCCCGGGACTCCGGCGGCACCCGAGGAGCCCGCGACCGTCCCCCAGCCGGATCAGCCGGCGGCGCCGATCGCGCCCAACCCGGGTCCGGATGAGGCACCCGAGCCCGCGCCACAACCGGGCCCAGGGCCCGAGCGGACTCCGGAGACGCAGCCCGACGAGACCTAGTCCGGCGAGATCCAGGCCGTCGAACCGGCGATTGCCCGCGCCACCTCCGCGGCGTGGTGCAGGTGCACGAGGTGGCCGGCGTGCTCGATCTCGACCAACTCGGCATCGCGTATCCGGCCGGCGAGGCGTCGCGCCGCCCCGATCGAGACCACGTGGTCGGCGGTGCCGGCGACGATCGTGGTCGGCACGGCGATCTCATCGAGGCGGCGCTCGAGCACCGGGAGGTCGCGGACGAGAAGCTGCTGCTCGCGCGCGAACGACCGCCATGCCCGCGGGGTGAGCAGGATCCGGCGAGCAGAGTGCAGGTAGCGATCGTCGAGCGCCGTCGCCTCAGCCACCCATCGCCGGACCAGGCCGGCGCCAAGCACGAAGCCGCCGCCGGCCATCGCGCCCGCGCCGGCGAGCCAGCCGGCGACGGGCGTCGCCAACAGATAGTCGACCGGACCGAGCGAGTCGATGTTGGCCGCCGGCGCCACCAGCACGAGCCGCCCCACACGCTCCGGACTCGACCAGGCGAGCCAGGCCGCCACCGCCGCTCCGAGGCTGTGTCCGACCACCGTCGCCCGCGCGATGCCCGTTCGATCGAGGACCATCCGCGCGGCACTGGCGTTGCCCGCGAGATCTCGCGCCGCGGACCTCCCGTCCCATCCCGGGCGGTCGAATGCGATCGTTCGCGCCACGTCGCCGATCGCGGCCCTGACGTGCTCCCAGTCGCACGCTGCACCCGGTTGGCCGTGGAGCAGAAGAACGGGATCATTGGACACGGCGGACACCTCCGAGAGGGCATACTAGAGCGGTGACGTCAGCGCTCCTGTCCGACGCGCTCGGGCCGCTTCGCGCCGATCCAGCGCGCGCGGCGATCCTGTTCGACATCGACGGCACGCTCGCCCCGATCGTGCAGCACGCCGCCGACGCCCGCGTGCCCGAGAGCACGCGTTCGCTGCTGGCCCAGGTCGCCCGCCGGTACGGCGTGGTCGCGTGCGTCAGCGGCCGGCGCGCCTCGGAGGCGCGCGCGATGGTCGCGATCGGCGCGATCTCGTATCTCGGCTCGCACGGCGCGGAGGTCCTGCGCGCGGGTTGGACCGAGCCGCAGGTCGATCCGGGCCTGCTGGACTGGACCGAGCGGATCCACGACTTCGCCCGCGAGGCCGACACCGCCGACCTGCGCCGGCTGCGCGTGCGCCTCGAGGACAAGGGGCCGATCGTCGCCTTCCACTGGCGCGGCGCGCCGGACGAGGAGGCGGCGCGCGCCGCGATCGATTCGATCGCGGCCAAGGCCGAGACGGCGGGGTTACGCACCCATTGGGGACGCAAGGTGCTCGAGGTTCGCCCGCCGGTGAGGATCGACAAGGGCGCCGGCATATCGGCGTTCCTCGCCGACACCGACGTCGATGTTGCGATGTATGTCGGCGACGACGTCACCGACCTAGATGCGTTCCACGCCCTGGTGGCGCTTGCCGACGAGGGTCGCATCTCGAAGGCGATTCGGGTGGGCGTGCGCTCGGAAGAGGGGCCGTCAGAGATCACCGACGAAGCCGACGTCGTGCTGGACGGACCCGAGGGCGTTGCCGAGTTGCTCGCGGTTCTGGCCGCCGACTAGGCGAGGGGCAGGGGTAGCGGAGTGCGGTTCTCGGACTTCCTTCGGACCACGGTCCTGATCAGCGCGGCGGCGGCCAGCGCGCTGGCGGCGGTCACGGTGGCGGCGGCGGCCGGCACCAGCGATGACCTGCTCGTACCGTTCGGGGCGGGCTGGTGGGTGATCGCCGGCACCATCGGCATCTGGATCGGGCGCCGGGCGGGTCCCACGACGCAGATCGCGTCGCTGCTGGCGAGCGCGCGCTCCCAGTCCTCGCTCCCCGAGGTCAACCCCACCCGTACCCTGCTCAACCGCCTGTGGCCGCTGCTGTTCTCGACGATCGGCGCCGGCGCGCTCGCGTTCCTGGTGCCGCAGGTGCCGGCGGTGGCGACCGGCTTCGGGATCATCTGGTCGCTGGCGTGGCGGCGGCAAGCGTCCGCGGTGACCGCGATCGAGGAGCGGGACGGCGCGCGCTTCTACATCGAGAAGACATCGCCGCTGAAACCGATCCGGTTGATCCGCACGCCCGGCTTCCGCTCTAACCTGTTCGAGTTGAACGGGGCGTCTGGTCACTCACGGCGCGCCCGGCCCCGCGCGTGATCGTCCCGTCGTATATACCGAGCCCCGCCAACAACGGCTTCTATATCGGCCCGTTGTTCGTGCACGCCTACGGGCTCGCGTACGTGTTCGCGGTAGCGGGGGCGATCTTCGTCACACGATGGCGCTGGCGCAAGGCCGGCGGGGACCCGGACCTCGCGTATGAGGCGGCCGCCTGGGGCTTTCCTGCGGGGCTCATCGGCGGGCGCATCTACTTCGTGCTCACGACGCCCAGTCAGATCGAGCCGCACAACTTCTGGGGCATATTCGCGATCTGGAAGGGAGGCCTCGGGATCTGGGGCGGGATCGCCTGCGGCGTCGCCGCGGGGTACTGGATCGTGCGCAAGAGGCTGACCCACGGCGACGTGCTGCGGTTCATGGACGCGGTCGCGCCAGCACTGCTGGTGGCGCAGTCGATCGGGCGGATCGGCAACTACTTCAACCAGGAGCTGTTCGGCAAGCCGTCCACGCTCCCGTGGGCGCTCAAGATCTCGCCGGCTCATCGACCGGCGCACTACACGCAATTCGCCACGTTCCAGCCCTCGTTCCTGTACGAGATCATCTGGAACCTGTTGCTGGCCGGCGGCTTGATCTGGCTCGGCAACCACCGCAAGATCAAGCCGCCGGGGCTGTTCGCGCTGTACGTCGCCGGCTACTCCGGCTATCGGATCTTCGAGGAGACGATCCGGATCGACTACTCGAACCACATCCTCGGCATGCGGCTGAACTTCTGGATCGCGACGCTCGGGTGCCTCGCGGGTCTGGCGTGGTTCTGGTGGATCCAGAGGCGGGGGAAGTACGATCCGCTGCCACTGGACGGGCCGAGTGCCGACGCGCGCGCCGTCATGCGCAGGAAGCCGAGCGGCCCGTATCGCAAGCCGGCGGCGCCGACGTACGGGAAGAAGTCGGCGTCAGGCGCGCGACCGACGTCGCGCTCGGGCGCGCGGCGCCGCGGCGCCGACCCCTAGACGGTGCCGCGGCCGGATCGACTCGACGGCCGACCACGGTCCGGTGTTGACGACCTGCGCCGCGGTCAGCCATGCCCGACGTGCCGTCGCGATTCCATAGCGCGCGACCTCGAAGCCTCCGATGCGGTGCGCGTCGGAGTTGATCACGATCGGGACGCCCGCCGCGGCCGCGGCGCGGGCGTTGGTCTCGTTGAGGTCGCGCCGGTCGGGGTTCGAGTTGATCTCGAGCACCGTCCCGGTGCGCGCCGCCGCCTCGATCACGCGCTCGAGGTCGAACGAGTAGGGCGCGCGGCGCTCGAGCTTGCGGCCCGACGGGTGGCCGATCGCATCGACGAGCGGGTGTTCGATCGCGCGTACGAGCCGATCGGTCATGGCCTCGGCCGACATACGGAACGAGGAGTGGACCGAGGCGATCACCCAGTCGAGCTCGGCTAGCAGTTCATCCGGGTAGTCGAGCGAGCCGTCGGGGAGGATGTTGACCTCCGACCCTGCGAGCAGCTCGAGCCCGTCGATCTCGGTGGCGCGTATCCGCGCGATCTGCTCGCGCAGCCGATCCGGCGAGACCTCGTCGCCGAACCCGAAGCTCGCCGAGTGATCGGTGATCGCCAGGTACTCGTACCCGCGGTCGCGCGCGGCGAGCGCCATCTCCTCGATCGAGGCGGTGCCGTCCGACGCGGTTGTGTGCGAGTGCAGGTCGCCGCGGAGGTCGGATGCTTCGATCAGCTTGGGGAGCATGCCGGCGGCGGCCGCCTCGAGTTCGCCCCGGTTCTCGCGCAGCTCCGGATCGATGTATTCGAGCCCGAGCAGCGCGTACACCTCGTGCTCGGTCGCGCAGCGGTGGGTCTCGCCGGTGGCGTCGTCGAGGACCCCGTACTCGGACACGTGCAGCCCCTTGCGGACGGCCGCCTCTCGCAGCGCCATGTTGTGCTGTTTGGAGCCCGTCAGGTGCTGGAGCAGGTTCCCGAACTGGTCGGGCTCCACGATTCGGAGGTCTACGGCGATTCCGGTGTGAGTCCGGAGCCGGACACCTGCCGCTGTGGGCGTGCCCGCCGTTTCGACGAGGCCGAGCGCGGCGGCGGCATGGGCCAGTGCCAGCGGATCGGTGGCGGTCGCGATCACGTCGAGGTCCTTGACCGTGTCGGTCATCCGGCGGGCCGAGCCGGCAAGCTCTACATGTCGCGCCACCGGATGCTCGCGGAGTGCCGCCACCAGGGGCTCGCCGATCGCGAGCGCTTTGTCGAGGACGATTCGGGCCGGCCGCTCGCCGGCGCCCTCTAATCGGACCGAGGCAAGGATCGCCTCCTCGGCCTTGGGGCCGAAGCCCTTCAGCTGGCGGATCTGCTGGTTCTCGGCGGCCGCGCGAACTGACTCGAGCGAGTCGATTCCAAGCTCGTCGTACAGCCGCCGAGCGCGCTTAGGTCCGAGCCCGGGCAGGTGGGTCATCGCGATCAGCCCCGGCGGGAACTTGGCGCGGAGCTTGACCGCGGCGGGGATCGCGCCCTCGTCCGCCAGGGCGATGATCTTCTCCTGGATCGTGTTTCCGATACCGGGCAGCTCGGTGGCGCGGCCGTCGCGCGCCAGCCCTAGCACCGAGACCGGCGATTCCCGAACGGCTTTGGCCGCGTTCCGGTAGGCGTTCGTGCGGTAGATAGCGGCGCCGTCGAGCTCGGTCAGATCGCCCAGCTCGTCGAGGGCTGCGGCGATCTCGGTGTTCGTCGGATCCGACATCTACACCACGTAACGTACCGGTCCCGGCGTTGTGAGATCGCTGTAGCGGAGGCGCGGCGGTCCGCTATACTTTTTGAAGTAACCGGCACAGAACCCTCCAAGGAGCCCCCATGGCAGGCACCGTCTCAGAAGTAACCGACAACAACTTCCAGGCCGAGGTCATCGAGTCCGATGTCCCCGTGCTCGTCGACTTCTGGGCTCCGTGGTGCGGGCCCTGCCGGATGGTCGCGCCGGTGGTCGAGGAGATCGCGCAGGAGCGCGCGGATGAGCTGAAGGTCGTCAAGCTGAACATCGACGAGAACCAGAACACGGCGATCCAGTTCAACGTGATGTCGATCCCGACGCTGATCCTGTTCCGCAACGGGCAGCCGGCGAAGACCGTGATCGGTGCGTATCCGAAGCGCAAGCTCGTCGCCGAGCTCGAGCCGGCTCTAGCTTAGACCTGGCCTCCGAGTTCGCCGCCAGGCGAACTCGCAAGCTGATCGGCGCCAGCCGATCAGCCAGCGGGAGCGACGCCAACGCGCAACTCGCGCCCGTCGATGTCGATGGGGCCCGCAGAGCCGTCGAGCGACTCGTAGCTGACCGTCACTGCCAGCGTCTCCCCGGCGATGTAGGTCTGGTGCGCGCGTGCGGCTTCGAGTAGCGATTCGTCTCCGTCGAGCGTGAGCAGGATCCGGTCGGTCACCTCAAGCCCCGCGTCCTGGCGCGCGCGCTGGATGACTCGGACGATCTCGCGCGCCCAGCCTTCGATGCGCAGCTCCTCATCGATCTCGAGCTCGAGCGCCACCGCGTGCGAGCCCTCGCGCTCGACCTGATAGCCCTCGAGCGGCTTCATCGACACGTGCAGGTCCTCGGCGGTGAGCTCGTGGTCCTTGCCGTCGACGCTGATCGCGACGTGGGCGCCCTCGCGCAGCCTCGCCGCGGCGTGCGCGGCGTTTAGGCCGGCCACGGCGGCAGCCACCATCGGCATGTGCTTGCCGAACCGGGGACCGAGTGTCCGGTAGTTCGGCTTGAGCTCGATTTCGCCGAGCTCGTCGGCCTCGGAGACGAACCGGAGCTCCTTGACGTTGAGCTCCTCGCGGACGATCTCGGCCATGCGCTCGATCGCCTCGCGTTCGGATCCGGTCGCGACGACCACCGCGGCTCGGAGCGGCCGGCGCACCGCGATCTTGGCCTGCCCGCGCGCTGCCAGCCCAAGCCGGACGGTCTCCCGCGCCACTGCCATCGCGTGCTCGAGCTCGGCGTCGCGCGTGCCGGCAGTCGGAAAGTCGCACAGGTGGACGCTCGGCTCTGAACCGTCGAGGTTGTCGTAGATCTCGTCGGCGACGAACGGGCAGAACGGCGCGACGAGCTTCGCGGTCGTGAGCAGACAGGCGCGCAGCGTTGAGAACGCGGTTGGATCGCCGTCCCAGAAACGCGGACGGGAGCGCCGTACGTACCAGTTCGAGATGTCATCGACGAACGACTGGATCGCGCGGCCGGCGGTCGTCGCGTCGAAGTTGTCCATCCGATCGCGGACGACCTCAATCGTCGCCTGCAGACGCGACAGCGCCCAGCGGTCGAGCTCGGTCGCGCCCTCGGTGATCGGCTGCGGATCGCGATCGATGCCGTTCGCGTTCGCGTACAGCACGTAAAAGCTGTAGGTGTTCCACAGCTGGAGCAGGAACTGCCTGACGGCCTCGGCGATCGTGTCGAGCGAGGCGCGATAGCCGTCCCAGGGCTGCTTGGAGGTGAAGAAGTACCAGCGCATGGCGTCGGCGCCGAAGCGATCGATCACCTCTTGCGGCGCGATCGTGTTGCCGAGCGACTTCGACATCTTGCGGCCCTGCTCGTCAAGGATCAGGCCGAGGCACACCACATTTCGGTACGGCGAGCGGTCGAACAGCAGCGTCGAGACGGCGATCAGCGAGTAGAACCAGCCGCGCGTCTGGTCGAGCGCCTCGCAGATGAAGTCGGCCGGGAAATGCTCTTCGAACAGCTCGGTGCCTTCGTGCGGCGAGTGGTACTGGGCGAAAGGCATCGAGCCCGAGTCGAACCAGACGTCGATGACCTCGGGGACGCGGTGCATCGGCTCGTCGCATTCCGCGCACGCGAAGGTCGCGTCGTCGACGAACGGGCGATGCGGGTCGGTCAGGTGGGTTCCGGCAAGCTCGTTGAGCTCTGCGAGCGAGCCGATCGCTTTCGCGTGGTCGTTCCTGCAGCGCCACACCGGGAGAGGCGTGCCCCAGTAGCGCTCGCGTGAGAGCGCCCAGTCGACGTTGTGCTCGAGCCAGTTGCCGAAGCGCCCATGCTTGACGTGCTCTGGCGCCCAGTTGACGGTCTCGTTGGCGGCGAGCAGGCGGTCCTTGACCTGGCTCGTCGCGATGTACCAGGACGGCTTGGCGTAGTAGAGCAGCGGCGTGTTGCAGCGCCAGCAGTGGGGATAGGAGTGCTCGAAACTCTCCGCTCTGAGGATGCGGCCGCGCGAGCGCAGATCCTCGATCAGATCGGGGTCGGCGTCCTTGACCTTGCGGCCGGCGTACGGCCCGATGCGCTCGTCGTAGGTGCCGTCGAGCCGGACCGGGTTGATCACGTTGAGGCCGTACTGCTCGCCGAGACGGAAGTCGTCCTCGCCGAACGCGATCGCGGTATGCACGAGCCCCGTGCCGTCGTTCGCGGTGACGAAATCGCCGAGCAGGACCGTGTGGCCCCGTGCGCCGTAGGCCGAGCCGGGGATGAACGTGAACGGGGGCTCGTATGCGGCGCCTTCGATCTCCTTGCCGGGGAATCGGTCGAGGATCCTCGCGCCCTCTCCGAGCACGGCCTCGACTCGAGCCTCGGCCAGTACGTACACGTGATCGTCGTCGGCCGGGGTCGCCCGGACGTACGTGAGCTCCGGGTCCACGGCCACCGCAGCGTTTGACACCAGCGTCCAGGGGGTGGTCGTCCAAACCACCAGCTCGTCGTCGGTGTGCAGGGGATATTGCGCGTCCAGGACCGGCAGGCGGACGTACACGGACGGGTCGATGACATCCTGATAGACGCCGGGCTGCCCGAGCTCGTGACTCGAGAGCGTCACCTGGTCGCGGGGGCAATACGGGACGACCCTGAGCTTCTCGTACAGCAGACCCCTCTCGTGGATCGTCTTGAGTGCCCACCACACCGATTCGACGTACTCGGGGTCGAGCGTGCGGTAGGCGTCGTCGAGATCGATCCAGAACCCGATCCGCTCGGTCATCGCGTTCCAGTCCTCGACGTGGCTGAGGACCTTCTCGCGGCAGCGAGCGTTGAACTCAGCGATCCCGAACCGTTCGATGTCGTCCTTGGAAGTGAACCCGAGCTCGGCTTCGAGCGCGAGCTCTACCGGCAGCCCGTGGCAGTCCCAGCCGCCTTTGCGTTCGACGAAGTACCCGCACATCGTGCGGTACCGCGGGAAGATGTCCTTGAACACGCGCGAGAGCACGTGGTGAAAGCCGGGCGGGCCGTTGGCGGTCGGCGGCCCCTCGTAAAAGCCCCAGCGCGGCGCGCTACGCCGGCGCCTGATCGACTCTGCGAACACATCCCGCTCGCGCCAGCGCTCGAGGACGTGCTCCTCAAGCTCGGGGAACGACACGCGGGGATCGACGGGACGGTGCGTCATCGGCATGGGCGCTCGATTCTAGGAAGCGAGCGGTGATCGCCGTATTCGCGCGAACCGCGTCAGCGAGCGGTGATCGCGGGGAGCGGGCGCGCGGGCGTCGAGGTGCGGCTCGGCCCGAGCTCCTCCAGCCGGGCGAGCACGAGATCGCGCGCGGCCAGCGGCGTGCGGCCGAGACGGCGAACCGTGCTCGCGCCGGTGTCCGGCACTGCGCCCCGGTAGTCGAAGATCTCCACGCCGTTCACGATCGAGCGGACCGAATACACCAGCCGGCCGAGGGCGTCGAGCGTAATGCTCCGCCCCACCAACACGACGACGCGCGGTGAGAGCGCGGGCAGCGCCCGGGCGAGCCGGGGCGGGGTGATCGCGGTCGACAGCGACAGAGTGTGAATGCCCGCGCGGCGCAGCATCAGCTCGAGCGACTGCGCATACAGACCGTCGAGCTCGAGCGGCGCGGAGGCGTCGAGCACGAGTACGCCGGCCGGGCGCGTGGCCGGTGGCGAGAGCCGCTTCAGCGCGGACAGCCACGCGGTGGCGAAGCGCCACCCGAACTCGTACTCGGGCGTGGACCCGCCCGCGAGCTCGTCCGCGTGGGCCGCGACCGCCTCCAGCAGCACTTCCTCGATCGTCCGCTCGACCGAGCGGAGCGCGAGGCTCTCCTCGAGCAGGGCGTTGGCCCTCTCCTCATCGAACGTCGCGAAGGCGGCGGCGACGCGCGAGCCAGACGACGGTCCCTCGCCTCGTTGCCGGGCCAGCGCGATCGCGGAGGAGACGTTGTGGGTCTCCGCGAGCGTCGCGCGCAGCGACTCGATCTCGCCCAATGCGTATTGCCGGTGACCGCCGGGCGTCCGCCGGGGCCGGGGGAACCCGTACCGTCGCTCCCAGCTCCGCAGGGTGTTGGGGCTGACGCCGAGCATGACCGCCGCGGCGTTCGTGCGAATTCCGTTCATCGCACTGATTTATCGAGGTCTGGAGCGCCCGGTGCAAGTGCCGCAACGAGACGTGCAATCTTGCGCAAAAAGTGATTATTTGCGGGGAGTTTTCATAACTCCGCCACCTGTTTGCATAACGCCTGCGAGCGTTTGCATAACGCCGCCAGGGAGCGTCGGTGGAGGCTCTTGGAGCCGGCTCTGACCGGGCTATTCGAGGACGAGCAGGGCCGCCCGGGGCGGGCCGCAGGCGGCGATGCGTGCGGTGAGGCGAATCCCGAAGGTGTTCGCCGGACGGACGATCGCGGTGCGGGTGGCGCCGTCGCCGCGCGCGGCCCACGCCACCGCCATCGACAGGCTCTCGCCGCCATCTTCCTCCGCGTCAGCCGGCATCAGCAGGTCGGAGATGTGCCGGTTGACGACGTCAGGCTCGCGGGTGGCGAGCAGCCGCTCGGCACCGCGCGACACCGCGCAGACCGACAGCGCTCGGTCGAGCACTAGGAACGCGTCACCCGCGTGCGGGGCAACGTCCTCGGCCGCCTCGATCAACAGGCCGAGGCCGCAAGCACCGCACACGCGCGAGGCCGGTCCGTTGATCGGCGCTCGCGAAGCGTGAGGGCGAGTCCCGCAGTGGCTGCAGAACGGGACGCTCGGCGCGGCGGGCTCGAGCTTGGGGGCGCTCACAAGGCGGAGCGCTGGTCGGGCGTTCGTGGCTGTCCTGTCGAGCATTACATCCGCAAGACCGGTCTAGCGAACGTCCCGGAGGCTCCTTAGCTGGAACCGCGCGCCGGCGGCGGCGGCGGAGGCCGACGGCGTGTTCGCGACCTGATCGGACTCGAGCAGGTCCAGGAGGGCGCGCTGAGCGTCGCCCGCGCCCGCAGGAAGGACGGTCGTCCCGGTCCCGCGCGTTCGCGGGCGCTCGGCACCTCGTCGGTAGATCGCCAGCGGCATCGCGCCGACCGCGAGCCGGATCGCGTATGCCCAGCGCGCGACCATGTCGTCGTCTAGGTGGCCCCCGGCGACGACCACGAGGTTAGGCCTGTACACGTTGGCCGCGTCGCCGATGCCGGCCACGCCACGCGCGGACAGACTGAGCACCTTGATCCCGGCGCGAAGGCAAAACAACTCGAGTGCGCGGATGTAAGGCGCATCGCGATCGAGCTCATCGCGCGAGGCATCACCGACGACGATCGTTACCTGCCGCACGGGCGGCGGCGTCAGCCGGGTGGCGCGACGAAGCCAGTCGGTGGCCCAGTGGGCGGCGAAGGCCCACGCTGCCGACTCGACCGAGTAGCGTCGGGAGATCTCATCGAGCGTCGGCAGCAGCACTTCCTCGACCGAGCGCTCGACCGAGCGCAGGGCGAGCGCTGCCTCGATCGCGGCGTCCGCGCGCTCGCGGTCATACGAGGCGAGCGCGCCGACCAGCGAGTTCGCGTCGGCGGCTAGGCCCTCGCGCGCGCGGGAGATCGCCGAGGAGATCGACAGCCCCTCCTGGAGCGCGTCCCTGAGCGCCGCCACCTCGCCGTGCGTGAACAACCGGTGCTTCCCCGGCGATCGTTGTGGTTTGGGAAACCCAAACCGTCGCTCCCAAGCCCGTAACGTATTCGGGCTCACGTTCAGGAGCGCTGCAGCCTCACTCGTCTTGAGATAGCGCATGCGCAGTTAAAGGAACGTAGATGTTGCTATTTCGACCTAGGCGTTGCCAGCTTGAGCCCCCGCACATAGAATTGCACAACTTTTCGTCCAAAGTGCCACCTAAACCTCCAACTTTTGGGGGATTGTTGGCCCTGCCCGCAGCCCCCAGCGGGCGGCAGAGGGAGAGGAACGAGATGGGTTTCCGTATTAACTAATCTCGGCTTCGCCTGCACAAGTACGGATTTCCAGCCGTAAACAGTGGCGTTCAGCGCCCTAACGCGCTACCTTGCGCCTCGTGAGCGATGACCGTCGCATGCGGTCGCATGCTCCACGCCAAGTTGCGGCGCTCGGCATCGCGTGCGCTTGCTTGGGTGGTTGTGTCGTTTGGGCGGCCACGGTGGCTCCCGACGACCATCTCACCACGTTGTCAGCCATTCTTGGGGTGGCTGCAGTGGCAGCTGGGCTTGGGGTTGCCCGTGTCCGCTCGCAACGGCTCGATGTATCCGCGGCATTCATCGTCTACATCCTGGCTGCAGCCTTCCTAGGTCCAGCGTCGGCGTTCGTCGCTGCGATCATCTCCGAAGTCGCGGCCACCCGCGTGATCCGAACGCGTCCCCAGGCGTTCTTGATCAACTTGGTCGCGGCGAGCATCGCGGCGCTGCTAGCGGGCACGCTGATCCGTGATCTCGCTCCGCACGATCACTCCGCCGGCTTCTACCTGGTGCTGGCCGCGCTGGCACTGGGCACGCTCGTCCTTACGTGGCTGATCCTGGCTCCATTCACGATCCTGCATGACGGCTATACGCCCGCCTGGCATCCGAGCACGCTCGCGACCTACCTGCCCAGCGCGGCGATCAATGTCGCGCTCGCGGTCGCCGGCGCCGCGATCTACGTCGAGCTAGGCCTTGCCGGTATCGCATTCGCACTCGCCGCCGTGCTCGCCTTCTCGTACATGGGCCATCTCCTCCAGCGGTCCCGGCAGCGAGCGGAGCAGTACGTCTCTCTGTCATGGGGAGTGCTCGCCGGGCTGTTGCGTGCGCTCGACATCCGCGATCAGCGCGCCGCCCGCCACGCCGCCGCGGTGGCCCGTTTCGCCAGCGACATGGCCGAGGCCGTCGGGATGAGCGAGCACGACCAGGAGCTTGCCCACACCGCCGGGCTGCTGCACGACATCGGGCACTTCGCGCTGTCGGACCGCGTCGCCGAGCGCGGCAGGACGCTGACCGAAGAGGACTGGATCGCGATCCAGCAGCATCCGGAACTCGGCGCCGACATTCTTCGCGACCTCGGGATGTACGGTCCGATCGCCGAGATCGTGCTTGCGCACCACGAGCGAATCGACGGCCGGGGATACCCGAACGGTCTGACCGGCGATGAGATTCCGCAGATCGCCAAGATCATCTCGGTCGCGGAGGTGTACGACACGCTCACCGCCGCCGACACGTACCGGACGCGGATGAGCTCATTCGAGGCGCTGCGGGAACTGCGGCGCGTCGCCGGCAGCCAGCTCGATGCCGAGTACGTCGAGGTTCTGGCCGGGCTGCTGAGCGGAGAGGGCGTGGAGTACCGGCATGCCGACGCCGCGAACTTCGACTCCGAGCTCGACATGGAGCGCCGGATCAAGCAGGCCCGGGCAGGGTAAGACGGTCGGGGCGGACGGGTCGTCTGGCGTCTTCCGGGAACGGCGCGACCGCCCCGCAGTCGCTACGCCGGTGCAGCCCGGCCGGCGCGCGACGCGGCGCTAGGTCACTCAGTTAGCTGACCAGGCGTTCCTGGTGCTGGCCCTGTCCTGCGCGACGCTGCTGGAGCGTCTCCAGGAACTGCTCGATCTGCTCGACGCTGAACCGGCGCTGCCCTCCGGGCGTCCGGTACGACTCGAGGTAGCCCATATCGGCCCACCGGCGAATCGTGCCAAGGGAGACCCCGAGCGCATTGGCGGCTTGCGAAGTGGACAAACCGAGCGGACTGTTCCTCATTTGGTCCATGCCTGCATTTCAGACGCATTTGCAAGGATTGCCGCAGGTTGTGCAGCAATTGCACAACCTTTGCTTCGAAGCGAGAGGAAAGCAGCCGATCCGTCAGGAGTCTTGCGGCTGCGACGATGTGTCCCTACCAGACACATGCGACTCAGGCTCTACCACCATCATGATGGAGCACGCATAGCGTACCGCGAAACGGGCACGGGTCCAGCCCTTGCACTACTTCATTCTCTGGGCCTGTCGCACCGGGAGTGGGAGCCGGTCGTCGGCGAGCTGTCTTCGCGGTTTCGCGTCGTGTTGCCCGACCTTCCCCTGCACGGAGATTCCGAGGATCGACCGCGCCACCCGTACACCGCGGATTGGCTCGCCGAGGTGATCGCCGGCTTCTGCCGTGAGGTCGGAGGTCCGCGGCCGCTGCTTGCCGGACACGACATCGGGGCCGAGCTCGCGCTCAAGGCGGTGACCACGGGCCGCCTGCATCCGGCGCGGCTGGCGCTGATGCCGAACCGCCTGCACCGGCGTGACGAGTTCGCCGGCAAGCGCGCGGCATGGCGGGCCGTATGCCGCACCGCGGCGCTCCCGGGGCTGGACCGCACGCTCGCCCGCGGGGCAACGCTTGTGTTCCGGCCCTCGATCGGCGAGCGCCTGTCCGCCCAGCACAACCCCGCGGCGCGGGACCTCGTTCGGCACGCCTTCGCCGACGTGGCGGGCAACGGCAACCGCGCCCGCTCCTGGGCGAAGTTCGCCCGGCGCTGGCCGGTGGAGCCACAGCGCCAGCTGCTCGATGCGTATCCGCGAATCGACGTCCCGGTGTTGCTGCTGTGGGCAGACCAGGATCCAGCGCACCCGCTGATTGGCGCCTACCAGGCGCTCGACCTGCTGCCGAACTGTCAGCTGCGCACGCTGCCGGGGACCGGCTTCCTGATGGCGTACGACGATTCGGTCGGGGTTGCGCGCGAGCTCATCT
>Ga0335083_10000738_pt1 | contig 47444 bp, 57 predicted proteins | sample Lox_Sample_42_FD_206716 | JGI IMG/M metagenome (GOLD analysis project Ga0335083, IMG submission 206716) | Soil microbial communities from Loxahatchee National Wildlife Refuge, Florida, United States - Lox_Sample_4.2 | ecosystem: Environmental > Terrestrial > Soil > Wetlands | place: USA...
CTTCGCGCTTTGCCGCCGTGAGCGCGTCGAAGGCAAGGCCGGCGGCGTCGGCGCCCGGCTCGCGCGCCACGATGCTTGCGCCGGTGCGCTCGGCCCAGATCTTGAGCTGGTCGATGGCCGCGGCGCGGAAGGTATCGCCGGCGACAAGCATCACCGACTTACCCTCGCGCCGATACCGCGCTGCAAGCTTGCCGATGGTGGTGGTCTTGCCGGAGCCGTTGACGCCGGCGACGAGAGTGACGAATGGCCGCGCGGTGATCTCCAAGGGCTTCACCACCGGCGCCAGCACCTTTTCGATCTCGCACGCCAGCAGCGCCTTGAGTTCTTCCGGCGTGATGTTCGGATCGAAGCGGCCTTCGGCGAAACCGTTGGTGATGTGTTGCGCGAATTCCGGCCCAAGGTCGGCGCGGATCAACTCGTGCTCGAGCGCCTCGACGGCGGCCTCGTCGAGTCGGCGCTTGGCGAGATCCTGCGCCGCGCCGCCGAGCAGCGAGGAGGTTTCCTTGAGCCCGCCCTTGAGCCGCTGCCACCAGGAAAGTTGTGTGCTGTCGTCCATGCCGCGCCCGTGATAGCCGTTTCACACCATCTAGGTAAGTGCGCATGACACCGGAAGAGATGCTCGCCCGCCTCATCTACCGCGACGGGCTGATGCTTGTGATCGACAAGCCGGCGGGTCTTGCCGTGCATCGCGGGCCGAAGGGCGGGCCGAGCCTGGAGGATTATTTCGAGCCCTTGCGCTTCGGCCTGCCGCGCAATCCGGCGCTGGCGCACCGGCTCGACAGGGACACCTCCGGCTGCCTGGTGCTCGGCCGCCACCGCAAGGCGCTCGCGCTGCTCGGCAAGCTGTTCAAGCAGGGCAAGGTCGGCAAGACCTACTGGGCGGTGGTCGAAGGCGCGCCTGAGCGCGACGAAGGCACGATCGACATGCCGCTCGGCAAACTCGACGAGAGCCGCGGCTGGTGGATGAAGCCCGACCCACACGGACCGCCGGCGGTGACGACGTGGACGGTGATGGGCCGCGGGCCCGGCCTCGCTTGGCTCGCGCTCAAGCCGCTCACCGGCCGCACGCATCAACTGCGCGTTCACTGCGCCGAGATGGGCTGGCCGATCTTGGGCAACACCATCTACGGCCGCGCGCCGCGCAGCGGCGGGCCGATCCTGCACCTGCATTCGCGCGAGATCGCGGTGCCGATTTCCAAGAACAAGCCGCCGGTGCGAATCACCGCGCCGGTGCCGCCGCACATGCGCGAGGCGTTGGCGAAATGCGGGTGGAAAGAGTCAGGCGGCGAGCAATTGACGCTTGTCGTGACCGGCGATTGAAAGGTCGAGAAAAATACCCGGCTCGATCGGCGCTGACAGACGCACCGGCGTGAATTGCTCGGTGCGGCCGATGCCGCCGCGTTCGCTGAGCACGCGGCGATTGCTGCCGACCTGCGCCGCGAGATGCCGCGTGAGCGCCGCCTCGCCTTTTTCGCGAAGGCGCTGCGCACGCTCCTTGACCGCGGCGCGGTCGACCTGCGGCATGCGTGCCGCCGGCGTGCCCGGGCGCGATGAGAACGGGAAGACGTGCAGCTGAGTCAGGCCGCATTCGTCGACCAGATCGAGCGATCGCCCGAACATGTCCTCTGTCTCGGTCGGGAAGCCGGCGATGATATCGGCGCCAAAGACGACATCGGGGCGCAGCGCGCGGACGCGCTCGCAAAACGTGACAGCGTCGGCACGCGCATGCCGCCGCTTCATGCGCTTGAGGATGAGATCGTCGCCGGCCTGCAAGGACAGATGCAGATGCGGCATCAGCCGCGGTTCGCTGGCGAACGCGTCGAGCAGATCGGCGTCGACTTCCACGGAATCGAGCGAGGAGAGGCGCAGCCGCGCCACCTCCGGCACCTCGGCTAGAATGCGTTTCACCAGCACGCCGAGACGGATCTCGCCGTCACGATAGCCGGTGATATCGACGCCGGTGAGCACGACTTCGCGATAGCCGGACGCGACAAGCGCCCGCACCTGCGTCACCACGTCTGACGCCGCGAGCGAGCGCGAATTGCCGCGGCCGAACGGGATGACGCAGAATGTGCAACGATGATCGCAACCGTTCTGCACTTGCACGAAGGCCCGCGTGTGGCCTGCGAGCGCATCGACGCGATGCGGCGTCATCGTTCGCCTCTGCATGATGTCGCCGACGGCGATGCGCGTATCGCCGGCCCATGCTCGGGCGTCCAGCTTTTCCTCGTTGCCGAGCACGCGCGCCACTTCCGGCATCGCTGCAAATGTCTCAGGCGAGGACTGCACCGCGCAGCCGGTGACCACGATTTTGCGCTGCGGCTGCTCGCGGCTGATGGCACGGATCCGCTGCTTGGCCTGGCGCACGGCTTCCGCCGTCACCGCGCAGGTGTTCACCACGACGGCATCGTCGAGCGCGGCCGCCGCGCGCTTGATCACCTCCGACTCCACGACATTGAGCCGGCAACCGAAGGTGATGACATCAAGGCTCATGGCGCCGGAACCTTCGCAAAGAGCTTGGCGTCGAACTTGCCCGCAAACTCGAACTCCACCGGTCCGGTCATCAACACGTGGCCGTCGCTCTCGCGCCAGTCGATCAACAATTCGCCGCCGGGCAGCGTGACCCGCACGTTGCGGTTCGCGCGCTTGAGCCGCGCCGCCGCGACCGCCGCGGCGCAGGCCGCCGAGCCGCAGGCTTTGGTCAGCCCGGCGCCGCGCTCCCAGGTCCTGATCACGATGTGGTCGCGCGAGACGATATGCGCGAGCGTGATGTTGGCGCGCTCGGGAAAGATCGGGTGGTTCTCCAAAAGCGGTCCGAACCGATGCAAATCGTAGGCATTGACGTCGTCGACCCAGAAGATCGCGTGCGGGTTGCCCATGTTCACCACCGACGGCGAATGCAACACCGGATCGTCGATCGGCCCGATCTGCAATTCGATGGCGCGAGTGTCGCGGAACTCCTCCGCCAGCGGGATCTCGTTCCAGGCAAATTTCGGCGCGCCCATGTCGACGGTGAACATTCCGTCGGCGCCGCGCCAGCAGTTGGAGAGCCCGCTCGTGGTCTCGAACGTCATGGCGTTCTTGCCGGTTTCCTTCGCCACCAGATCGGCAACGCAGCGCATGCCGTTGCCGCAGGCGCCGGCCTCGGAGCCGTCATTGTTGAAGATACGCACAAAGGCGTCGGAGCCCGGCGTACGCGGCGGATAAAGCGCCATGAGCTGATCGTAGGGCGCACCGGCGGGAGAGGCCGCGGCGCGAGCCTCCTCGGGCGCAATCGGCGCCGCTTTCGCGCGCAAGTCGACGATGACGATCTCGTTGCCGATGCCGTTCATCTTGACGAAAGGCTGGTTGGCGAGCGTGGCCATATAAATACGGTCTAAATTTTTTGTTGCCCGGCTTTCGCCCGGTTTATATGGCCAATAAGCGGCGATTGGCCAGAGCGCATGCTAAAATGCTCTAGCCGCCGCGAATCGCCGGATGCGGCTTACTCATCGACGGGAGACTTGCGATGTCGCTCATCCGCCTGACGGCGTCGTTCGCCATTGCTGCCGCGCTTTATTTTGGAGTGACGCACGCCGAGGGCCAGCATCCGCAAATGCCGCCACCCTCGGCGCTCGACACGCCCCAGCCGCTGCAGCCAGGCGACGCCTTCGGCGAGGAAATCACACTGCCAAAGCGTACGATCATCTACCTGCAGGGCCACAGCAATTGGGATTCGGCCTTCGATTCGATCGTCGATGCCTTCAAATCGCTCGACGAATATCTCGCCAAGCAGGACATCAAGGCCGATGGGGCGCCGATGACCATCTACACCGAGACCGATGACACGGGCTTCAAGTTCCGTGCAGCCGTCCCCCTCGCCGCACCGCCGGACAATCCGCCGAAAGGCGACATCGCGGTCGGCGAAGCACCATCCGGCAAGGCGCTCAAGTTCGTGCATCGCGGCTCCTACGACGCGATGGATACGACCTACGAAGCGATTACCAATTACCTCGACGATAAGCAGCTCGAAGCCAAGGACCTGTTCATCGAGGAATATGTGTCCGACCCGGTCACCACCGATCCGGACAAGCTGGTGGTCAACGTGCTGGTGCCGATCAAATGAGAGCCGCGCCCATTCTGCTGGTCGCCGCCGTCGCGCTTCTACCCGCCTTCGCCATCGCCGCTGACCGGCTAGTAACGGTGAGCGGTGAAGGCTCGGTTGCTGCGGCGCCGGACATGGCGATCATCCGCGTTGGCGTCTCCAGCGACAACAAGACCGCGCGCGAAGCGAGCGAGGCCAACGCCAAGCAGATGAGCGCCGTGCTCGCTGCGATCAAGTCGGCTGGCGTCGCCGACGCCGACGTGCAGACCTCGCGGTTGTCGCTGCAGCCGCAATACGATACCAGCAAGCCCGGCGCCGCGCGGCTCACCGGCTTCCAGGCAAGCAACGAGGTCACGGTGAAGATCCGCGACATCGGCAAGCTGCCAGCAGTCGTCGACCACGCCATCGGCGCCGGCGCCAACGAGATGTCGGGGATCGAGTTCGTCCTCTCCGACCGCTCGAAGCTGCTCGACGAGGCGCGCGGCGAGGCGATCGCCGATGCCCACCGTAAGGCTGAGATCTACGCGCGCGCCGCCGGCACCAAGGTCGGGCACGTGATCTCGATCAGCGAAGGCGGGGCAACGCCCGCGCCAATCGCCATGCAGGCGCTGCGCGCCGGCGCGACCCCGGTCGCCCCCGGCGAGCAGACGCTGCGGGTGCATGTGACGGTCAGCTACGAGTTGACGCAGTAGGTCATTCCGGTATGCCGCGAAGCGGCAGACCCGGAAACCGGAAAAAGCTCGTACAAATCGCTGGATTCCGGGCTCGCGCCTTCGGCGCGCCCCGGAATGGCCGGTTGCCTTGACTCCGCCGTGAGCCGTCCATAGGTTCCGCCCGACTTCGCTCGAGACATGAGTTCCAACTACGCCGACCGGCCCTTTGCGAGGCCGGAGGCCAACGCCCGACAGCGCTGTGCGCCCTCGGGCGCAAAGGTGCTTCGAGGTGTTTGACAATCTGTCCGATCGGCTTGGCGGCATTCTCGACCGCCTCACCCGTCGCGGCGCGCTCACCGAAGCCGACGTCGACGCGGCGCTGCGCGAAGTGCGCCGCGCGCTGCTCGAGGCCGACGTCGCGCTCGACGTGGCACGCGAATTTACCGAGCAGGTGAAGAAGCACGCGGTCGGCGTCGAGGTGATGAAGTCGGTGACGCCGGGGCAGATGGTCGTGAAAATCGTGCACGATCAGCTCGTCGCCACTCTTGGCGCCACCGCACAAGCGATCGACCTCAATGCAGCGCCGCCGGTGCCGATCATGATGGTGGGTCTGCAGGGCTCCGGCAAGACGACGACCACCGCCAAGCTCGCGCGCCGCCTCGCCGACCGGCAGAAAAAGAAAGTGCTGATGGCTTCGCTCGACGTGCGGCGCCCAGCGGCCATGGAGCAGCTCGCCGTGCTGGGCCGCGAGGCGCAAATCGACACGCTGCCGGTGGTCGAGGGCCAGCAGCCGCCGCAGATTGCGCGCCGTGCACTCGAAGCCGGCCGCCTCGGCGGCTACGACGTGGTGCTGCTCGACACCGCAGGCCGCATCACGCTCGACGAAGCGATGATGGCGGAAGCGGCCGAGGTCAAGAATGCGGCGCAGCCGCATGAGGTGCTATTGGTTGCCGACGCATTGACGGGCCAGGACGCCGTCAATCTTGCGCGCTCCTTCGACGAGCGTGTCGGCTTGACCGGCATCGTCTTGACCCGCGTCGACGGCGACGGCCGTGGCGGCGCCGCGCTGTCGATGCGCGCGGTGACCGGCAAGCCGATCAAGCTCATCGGCACCGGCGAGAAGCTCGACGCGCTGGAGGAGTTCGACCCCCCGCGCATTGCCGGCCGCATTCTCGGCATGGGCGACGTTGTGGCGCTGGTGGAAAAGGCCGCGGCGACCATCGACGCCGAAAAGGCGATGCGCGCCGCCGAAAAGATGCGCAAGGGTCAGTTCGACCTTGCCGACATGCGCGAGCAGTTGACGCAGATGCAGTCGATGGGCGGCATCGGCGGCTTGATGGGCATGTTGCCCGGCGTCGCCAAGATGAAGAACCAGATCGCCGCCGCCGGCCTCGACGAGAGCATCCTCAAGCGCCAGGTGGCGATCATCGATTCGATGACTCCGAAGGAGCGGCGCAATCCCGACATCCTCAAGGCCAGCCGCAAGAAGCGCATCGCCGCCGGCTCCGGCACCACGCCGGAGCAGATCAACAAGCTGCTGAAAATGCACCGGGGCATGGCCGACATGATGAAGGCCATGGGTTCGGGCAAGCGCGGACCGCTCGCGGGCTTGGGGCAGATGCTTGGCCTTGGTGGCGGCATGCCGTCGCCCGAGCAGATGGCCGAGCTTGCCAAGAAAATGCCGGGCGGATTGCCCGGTGCCGCCAGCCTGCCGCCGGGGACGTTGCCGCCGAATTTCCCCGGCGCTCCAGGCGGATTGCCCGGACTGCCGGGCGGAAAGTTTCCAGGATTGCCGGGCGGCCTGCCCGGTCTCGGAAAGAAGAAGTGATCGTTTAGTCAGAAAGGAAAAAGCAGAAAATGTCTCTCGTTATCCGCATGGCCCGCGCCGGAACCAAGAAGCGGCCGGTCTATCACATCGTCGTCGCCGACTCGCGCTCGCCGCGCGACGGCCGTTTCATCGAGCGGCTGGGTTTCTTCAATCCGCTGCTGCCGAAAGAAAAGACCGAGCGGCTCAAGCTCGACCTCGACAAGGTCAAGGACTGGATGAAGAAGGGCGCGCAGCCGTCCGACCGCGTCATGCGCTTCCTCGATGCCGCCGGCGTCGCCAAGCGCAACCCCCGCAACAACCCGGAGAAGGCGGTGCCGCGCAAGGAACGCAAGGCCAAGGAGGAGGAAGCCGCCAAGGCCGCCGGCGCTGCGCCTGCCGCGGGTGCCGCGCCTGCAGCCGCATCTGCCAAACCTGCGGAGAAGCCGGCCGAAGCTCCGGCGGCCAGCTGACGCTCGCCGTCTAGGCCGTGGCCGAGAAGATCCGCGTTGCCCGCATCGGCGCCGCGCACGGCATTCGCGGCGAAGTGAGGCTGTGGCCGTTCACGCAGGATCCGCTGGCGGTTGCAAGCTACGGCCCCCTGGAGACCGAGGACGGCGCGCGACGCTTCGAGATCGAGTCGTTGCGCCGCGGCAAGGACTTCCTGGTGGCGCGGCTCGTCGGCGTCGGCGACCGCACGGCGGCGGAGCAATTGCGCAACCTCGATCTCTACGTGCCGCGCGAGCGGCTGCCGCCGATCGAGGAACCGGACACGTTCTATCACGCCGATCTCGTCGGCCTCGACGTGGTGACGCAGGACGGCGCGCAGGTCGGCACCGTGCATGCGGTGCATAATTTCGGCGCCGGCGACATTCTCGAGATCATGCCGATCGGCCGCGGCGATCCGGTGATGCTGCCATTCACCGAAACGACGGTGCCCAGGGTCGATCTTGCCGCGCGGCAGATCACCGTCGTGCCACCGGCTGAAGTTGAGGCAAAGGAAGACGAGTGATGAGAGGGGCGCTCCATACTCCGCTCATTTCCGCGCAAGCGGGAATCCAGAGCGACAAATGCCCGCGTTGCAAGTTTGGCTCCTGGGTCTCCGCTTTCGCGGGGACGAGCGGAGAATAACCGCGATGTGGACGGCAAGCGTGCTCACCATCTTCCCTGAGATGTTCCCAGGACCGCTCGGGCAAAGCCTCGCCGGCAAGGCGCTGAACCAATTGTGGTCGCTTGACGTCCATGACATCCGCGATGCCGCGATCGACAAGCACCGCACCGTCGACGATACGCCGGCTGGCGGCGGCCCCGGCATGGTGATGAAGGCCGACGTACTCTCACGCTCCCTTGATGCGATCCCTAGTGACAACCGCCCACGTCTCCTCATGAGCGCGCGCGGCACACCGCTGACGCAAGAGCGTGTCATCGCGCTGGCGCAAGGCGAAGGTGCGGTCATTCTCTGCGGCCGCTTCGAGGGCGTCGACGAGCGGCTGATCACCGCGCGCCGGCTTGAGGAAATATCTCTCGGCGACTTCGTGCTCTCGGGCGGCGAGATCGCGGCGCAGGCGCTGATCGATGCCTGCGTGCGCTTGATCCCCGGTGTCATGGGCGAGGAGGCCTCCGCCGCCGAGGAAAGCTTCGCGCAAGGCTTGCTCGAATACCCGCAGTACACCCGGCCCGCGATGTTCGAAGGCCAGCCGATCCCGGAGGTGCTGACCTCCGGCGACCACTCCAGGATCAAGGCGTGGCGGCAAGCGGAAGCCGAACGGCTGACCAGGCAACGCCGGCCCGACCTTTGGGAGGCTTACCAAACCCGGAAAAAGCCCTAAATGCCGGGTGAAACCCGAAACGTGACAAGACGAAAGCTTTGGTCTAAAAGCCCGCCAACCCATTCAGTCATTGAAGCAACCGCGCGGCGGATGCTCTGCCGACGGAGAGATTGCGATGAACATTATCCAGCAGCTCGAAAAGGAGCAGGTCGAAAAGCTTTCGGCCGGAAAAGAAATTCCCGACTTCGGGCCCGGCGACACCGTGCTGGTCAACGTCAAGGTGGTCGAGGGCGACAAGACCCGCATCCAAGCCTACGAGGGCGTCTGCATCGGCCGCTCGGGCCAAGGCCTCAACGAAAACTTCACTGTGCGCAAGATTTCCTACGGCGAGGGCGTCGAGCGCGTGTTCCCGCTCTACGCGCCGATGATCGATTCGATCAAGGTGGTGCGCCGCGGCAAGGTGCGCCGCGCCAAGCTCTATTACCTGCGCGGTCTGCGCGGCAAGAAGGCGCGTATCTCCGAGGCGCAAGGCGCTGGAGCCGAAGAGGGCGCGGCGGCGGAGGCATCGAAGGAATAGGCGCGCCGCGATCCGGATGCATGAAGGGGCCGCGTTCCGGCCCCTTTTTCTTTGCAGCGATGGGCGCTAGATAAAAAGCGACCGGAGTAATCGACATGGCGAAACCGCGCACGTTGTACGACAAGATTTGGGACGACCATCTGGTGGACGAGCAGCCGGACGGCACCTGCCTCCTCTACATCGACCGCCATCTGGTGCACGAGGTCACGTCGCCGCAAGCCTTCGAGGGCCTGCGCGCGGCGGGACGCAAAGTGCATGCGCCCGACAAGACGCTCGCCGTCGTCGATCACAACGTGCCGACCACCGACCGTGCAAAGCCCAATCCCGATCCGGAGAGCACCGAGCAGATCGCGGCCTTGGCCAAGAACGCCAAGGATTTCGGCATCGAATATTTCGACGAGTTCGACAAGCGCCAGGGCATCGTCCACATCATCGGCCCCGAACAGGGCTTCACGCTGCCGGGTACCACCATCGTCTGCGGCGACAGTCACACCGCGACGCACGGCGCTTTCGGCGCGCTCGCCTACGGCATCGGCACCTCGGAAGTCGAGCACGTGCTGGCGACGCAGACGCTGATCCAGAAAAAATCGAGGAACATGCGCGCGGTGGTCGACGGCAAGCTGCCGGCGGGCGTCACTGCGAAAGACATCATCCTCGCCATCATCGGCGAGATCGGCACTGCTGGGGGCACCGGCTACGCGCTCGAATATGCCGGCGAAGCGATCCGCGCGCTGTCGATGGAAGGGCGCATGACCGTGTGCAACATGTCGGTGGAAGGCGGCGCCAAGGCCGGCTTCATCGCGCCGGATGAAAAGGCCTACGCCTATCTCAAGGACAAGCCGAAAGCGCCGAAGGGCAAGAGCTGGGACGAGGCCATGCACTATTGGGAGACGTTGCACACTGACGACGGTGCTCATTTCGACCGCGAGATCAGGCTCGATGCCGCGGCGCTGCCGCCCCTGGTCACTTGGGGAACCAGCCCCGAGCAGGTCGCCTCGGTCACGGGCCGCGTGCCGGTCACGTCCGACATCCGCGACGATCACAAGCGCATCGCCGCCGAGCGTTCGCTGCAGTACATGGGCCTCAAGGGCGGCGAGAACATCACCGACATCAAGCTCGATCGCGTCTTCATCGGCTCCTGCACCAACGCCCGCATCGAGGACCTGCGCGAGGTCGCGCGCATTGCCGGCGGCAAGAAAGTGAACGCCAACGTCTATGCGATGATCGTTCCGGGCTCAGGGCTAGTGAAAGAGCAGGCGGAAGCGGAAGGGCTCGACAAGATCTTCATCGCCGCCGGTTTCGATTGGCGCGAGCCCGGTTGCTCAATGTGTCTTGCCATGAACCCGGACAAGCTCAAGCCCGGCGAACGCTGCGCCTCGACCTCGAACCGCAACTTCGAGGGCCGCCAGGGCCACAAGGGCCGCACCCACCTCGTCTCGCCAGCGATGGCGGCGGCGGCGGCAATCGCCGGCCACTTCGTCGACGTGCGGGAATGGAAGTAGCGGCACTCAGCGCCGCCCCTTAAAAGCGCGAGGTGCTTGTCATTACCAGCAGCGCCAGACGCGGCGGAGCGCCCAGTGGTTGTAGCGCCAGACGCGGATGTGGTGCCAGCCGCAGCCGCCGTAATACGGAGGCGGCGCATAGCTGTACGGCCCGCCGTAGTAATAGGGGTAGCCCCAAGTGTAACCGAGGCCGAGGCCCAGACCGAAGCCGGGTCCCCAGCCCCACCCACCGTGCCAACCATGATGCCAGCGCGCGTGTGCGCTATTGGGCAAGGCCAGAGCGCCGGCAATCAAGACCGTAATCGCGAACGCCTTCACGATTTTCGTCATCGGAATCCTCCGCTCTTGCCCCCATTGCTTAAACGGGCGAAGGGGCGGCCTTCCTGCGCCTACCGCCACCAGCAATGCATGCGCGGCACGATGACCGGGCCGCTCAGGCGATATTCCTTCGCCAGCCACGAGCGGCAATAACGCTTGGCATGGCGGAGCGGATGAATGGTGACCCTGGGCGGCGGCGCCTGCGCGTAATGTTCGTCGGCCGCACCCGCCCTGTAGGACAGCGGCGTGCGGGCGCTGTAAGAAACGTAGTGCGGCTTGTGTTGATCGTCGCAGCCGAAGAATTCCGCCGAAGCGGGGCGCGGAAGTGCGGCAATCAAAGGCAAAATCAGCGCAACTGGAGCGTAGACTACCCATTTCCTGGGCATAATCAGGGTCCTATTCGTCACGCCACGCCTAAAAGTCGCCCATCCTGGCACCGCCGTCAACAGCTTGGTGGCCGCGATGACCTCGCCTAGAACACTGGAATGACTGGAAAAATCGACGACTGGAGCAGTGCCTCCGCCCCTTCGCTTACCGATTTCGAGACGATCGCCTCCGCCGCCTATTCGCGGCTGCCCGAACGTTTTCGCGCGCTGTGCGAGGATCTGGTCATCCAGGTCACCGATTTTCCGACTGACGAGATCCTCGATTCGATGCAATGCGAAACCGAATTCGACTTGCTTGGGCTATTCCAAGGGGTAGGCCTCCCCTTCCAGTCGGAATTCGTCTCCGGGCAGCTGCCGAATATGGTCTGGCTCTACCGGCGGCCAATCCTCGACTACTGGGCCGAGCACGAGGAGACCCTGGGCGCCATCGTTACCCACGTTCTGGTGCACGAGATCGGCCATCATTTCGGGCTGTCCGACGAAGATATGCGCGCAATCGAGGCGAGCGTTGATTAAGGCGGGCTTCCGCCGCAGCGCGCTTCACGTTAAGTCATGAGCGGAGACACCAGAGCCGGACGGACCTGATGGAAAAATTCACGACCCTCGAAGGCGTCGCCGCGCCGATGCGCATGATCAATGTCGATACCGACATGATCATCCCCAAGCAGTACCTGAAGACGATCAAGCGCACCGGACTCGGCAAGGGCCTGTTTGCGGAAGCGCGCTACAAGGACGACGGCAGCGAGAACCCGAACTTCATCCTCAACAAGCCGGCTTATCGCAAGGCCAAGATCATCGTCGCCGACGACAATTTCGGCTGCGGCTCAAGCCGCGAGCACGCGCCCTGGGCGCTGGTGGATTATGGCATCCGTTGCGTCATCTCCACCTCGTTCGGCGACATCTTCTACAACAACTGCTTCAAGAACGGCCTGCTGCCGATTCGCGTGTCGCCTGAGGACCTTGAAAAGTTGTTCGACGACGCCGAGCGCGGTTCCAACGCCACGCTCTCCATCGATCTGGAGAAGCAGGAAATTCACGGGCCGGACGGCGGCACCGTCAGATTCGACATCGATCCGTTCCGCAAGCACTGCCTGCTCAATGGCCTCGACGACATCGGGTTGACCAAGCAGAAGCAGGGCAAGATTGCGAGCTACGAGGAGAAGGCCAAGGCGTCGCGGCCCTGGGCGTGAGGCTTTCGACCGTAATAGCCTTGGCCATGCTCTGCGGCCTATCGGGCGCTTTCGCTCGGCAATCCACTTCAGCCAGCGCCAAGGATAACGCCGTCGACCGCGCCGCAAAGATCATCAAAGAGCATCATCTGCTGACGGCGAAGCAGCAGCGCTGCATGAGCCTTACCTATCGCGACGATAGCGACGCCAAAACCGCCAAGGTCGGCGTCTATGAAGTGCACGACAAAGAATGCGGCGGCGACCCGGACTTCAGCCACCGGCTGTTCGATCGACATGAAGACCGGCACCGCCAAATGGGACTATGATTCCACTGTGGAGATGCGCCCGGTGCCGAAGCGCGCGCACTGAGTTTGGGGCTTATTTTCCCTCAACGAGGACGACTTCGTAGAGACAGGGATCGATCTTCTCGGCGATCTGGGCGAATTGCGGCCATTTGCGCCGAAATTCCGGCGAACGGTGCGCGGCCTTCAGTGTCTGGCGATCGCTCCACTGGATGTAGTTGACCACGTGGGCGCCGTCTTCGCTGCGATGCAAGCTGATGGAGACGAAGCCAGGCTGCTTTGCCATGAACTTGGCGCGCTCCGTCATCAGATGCAGCACTTCGTCCTGCTTGTCGGGATCGACTGCGACCGTGGTGATCTGGGTGATGATGCCGTCGTCCTGATGAATTTCGGGCATGGCAGGCTCCTTCGTGCGAGGGACGAAGGAGACAACGCGTTAGCCGTGGGCAAGTTTCCGCGCGCTCGTCAGCCGCGCGCCGCGATCGACTCGGCGATCGCCACTGTGCGCTTGGCCATCTCGGCATGCAGCCGCTCCACCATGCGTCCGTCGATCGAGACCACGCCCTTGCCATGGTTCTCAGGCCGATCGAACGCGGCGATGATCTTGCGCGCCCAGGCGACCTCCTCCGCGCCCGGCGAGAATGCCGCGTTGCAGGGCTCGATCTGATTGGGATGGATGATCGTCTTGCCGTCGAAGCCGAGCTCGACGCCCTGTTGGCACTCCTTGGCAAAGCCGTCGCTATTGCCGATGTCGTTATAGACGCCGTCGAGGATGTCGATGCCGTAGATGCGCGCCGCGGCAACGCACAGTGTCAGCCACGGCAGCATCGGCGCGCGCCCGGGCACGATATGCGCACGCGTCTCCTTGGCAAGATCATTGGTGCCCATGACAAAGCCGGCGAGCCGCGATTCCGAATCGGCGGCTTCGGCGGCAATCGCCATGATATTGAAGATGGCGAGCGGCGTCTCAATCATCGCCCACACATGGGTCTTGTGGTCGGTGCCCATGTCGAGCAGGCGGCGGCCGATCAATTCGAGCGTGTCGGCATTCGCGACCTTCGGCACCAAAATGGCGTCGGGCGCAGCATGCGCGGCGGCGGCGAGATCGTCAGCATGCCACGGCGTGTCGACCCCGTTCACGCGAATGAAGACCTCGCGACGGCCGAAGCCCCCTGCCCTTACCGTCTCGACGACTTGCGCTCGCGCGGCCTCCTTGGCATCGGGAGCAACCGAATCCTCCAGATCAAGAATGACGCCGTCACACGCCAGCGTTTTGGCCTTTTCCAGCGCGCGGCCATTGGAGCCCGGCGTAAAGAGGATGCTGCGGCGCGGTCGAATGCCCATGCACCGACTGTACCGGCCATCGGCAACGGATCAAGCGGGGCGCGAACGCCACAGTTCTGATCAGTGGCGCGGTGCTACGACCTTGGTTTCGAGCCGTGCTTCGTTTTGCGGCTTGATGATCCTGTAGAGCTGGAAGCGGTCGCCGTCGGCGATGAGCTTCAGCCGCGCCGGATCGGGATTGGGCGCCTCGTCTTCGGTGAAGAGCACATACAGGTAGTCGAATTTAGTCCAGTTCGTCCAGAATTTCGGTGTGGCCGGCGTCGGATGGTCGGCGGCGATAATAAGCTGCGCGGTCGAGGGCGGCGTGCCGTCACGCGTGTCGACGTAATCGAGATACTCCGGACGCGCATGCATGACCTGCTTGCCGGCGACGGTAAAGGCCGTGGTCACCATGGCGGACTTTTCGATCATCGCGATAGACGCAGCATGAACGAGGCCCAGATCACGCACGTCCTCGCCGAGCGCGCGATCGGCATAGGCCACGAACACCTTGGAGCCGGGCGCGATGCGCCGCACCGAGCTTTTGAACTCGCTGATCGAATCCGAAAGCTGCGACCAGTTGAAATCGATCTCGAGCACACGACCGGCGATCAGCACGATAGCCACCACCATGAATGCGCGACGAACCAGCCGCCGGCGCAGGTTCAAATCGCCGCAGGCAAACAGCATAAGGACGACGCCGAGCGGCACGCGCTGATCTGTCATGTAGGTATCGAACATGATGCGCGGCAGCGCGAGGTAGACGGCGCTGCCGATGACGAGCAGTGCCCATACCAACGGGTGGAAGCGCAGCACACGATGACGCACCGCCCAAACGATGCTCGCGGCCATGATACCGATCAGCGCCCAGGCAGCGATGTCGGAATAGTCTGAGAAGACATACATCAACCCGTCGGTCTTGCCGCGCTGATCCCAAAAGGTCAGACCGATGAGCTGCATGGTGGGGCTCAGATAAAGCAGCGGGGCGGCAGCAAGGAACGGCAGACCGCTTACGACAAAATCGGCAATCCTCCACGGCCACGGCTCTGCGCGCTTCTGCCACAGGCGCAGCAGCTCGTAGGAAAGCAGCCCGAGTCCGTAAATGCCGAGCGCCGACAAATGGCAGAAAAACACGACGACGACACAAGCGGTCGAGATGCCAAGTCGGATCGGCCAGGCACGTTCGCGCACAGCGACCCAGCCGGCGAGCGCCCAGAGCGCGACGCCAACGCCGAAGATGTAATTCATCAGGCCGACGAGGAAGTCGTAATTATAAACCAGCGGAAATGCGATCAACGGAAACGCGGTCCAGCGCCCGACAAGGGCGCGGTTGAGCGCCATGATGCCGGAGATGGTCAACATGAACATCAGCACGATATACGCTTGCCCCGCCACATAGATGTTCATGACCCTCGCCAGTAGCGGCACAATGAAGTCCATTATCAGGTTGGGAATGACCTGCCAGTCGATCTCGTAGAATTTCGCCAGCTCCGGATTATGGCTGATCGTCGCAATCACCTGCATGCGCGCCAGGTGATTGACGTAATCGGACAGCGGCGGCAGCGGATGCGTCCAAATCGGAATGGAAATGAGCAGCGTGAAGGCGGCAAACAGCACGCCGATTTGCGGCGCGGAAAAACCGGGCGTGCGGTAGCGCACGACGGGCGCCTCGGTGAAAACGGGCTTATCGGGTGAAAGCATGCGTTTGTCTGATTCTCTTTTAATATCAATGGGGCCAAAGACCTGAACAAGCGATGAATACCGACTGCGGCGAAAGTCAGTCATCAAACAGCAAAGGCCCGTTAACGGCGGCTGCGCGACCGCTTGCCTCGTTTAAGCATTAATGGAATGGACGAGACCGACAGGATCCCTCGCGATGACCTTTCCGCAGCGGCTTATTGAGGGCTACGCGACCTTCGCGGCCGGGCGCCTGCGCACCGAACAGGACCGCTACCGCGACCTTGCCGAGAGCGGGCAGCGACCGGAAATCATGGTCATCGGCTGCTGCGACTCGCGCGTTTCGCCCGAGGTGATCTTCGACGCGCGGCCCGGCGAGCTGTTTGTCGTCCGCAACGTCGCCAACATCGTGCCACCATACGCGCCAGACGGACAGGCGCACGGCGTGTCGGCGGCGCTCGAATTCGGCGTCGCCGCGCTCAAGGTCAAGCACATCGTCGTGCTCGGCCACGCGCACTGCGGCGGCGTGAAGGCTTTTGCCGAGGATGCCGAGCCGCTGTCGCCCGGCGACTTCATTGGCCGATGGATGAAGCTGATGGCGCCGGCGGCGGAGAAAGTGGGGCCGCGTGGAAGCAAGACGCTCGCCGATTATATCCGCGAGCTCGAATGGGCGAACGTGCGCAACAGCCTCGATAATTTGATGACCTTCCCGCGCCTCAGCAGGCTGATCGAGAAAAGCGAGGTGCTGACGCACGGCGCTTATTTCGGTGTCGCCACCGGCGATCTTTCGGTGCTGGACAAGACCGGCGGCACGTTCGTGCCGGTTGAACGGGCTGCGGCTTCGATTGCGCCGCGGTTTTGAAACTCGATCGGCCTCATGGGCGCTGCGAAGCAGCTCGAATCATGGGGCCGCCCATCCCTCGAAACGCATCGCTTCGCGATGCTGCTCAGGATGAGGCGGGGCTTACGCCGCCTTCTTCTTCGCGCTGATGAGCTTGCGGTTGATCAGCACTTCCGCAATCTGGATAGCATTGAGCGCCGCGCCCTTGCGCAGATTGTCGGAGACGACCCACATCTGCAGGCCATTCCCGAGAGTTGAATCCTCGCGGATGCGGCTGATGTAGGTCGCGTCCTCGCCGACGCACTCGTAAGGCGTAGCGTAGCCGCCCGGCTCGCGCTTGTCGATCACCAGACAGCCGGGAGCATTACGCAGGATCTCGCGCGCTTCATCGGCGCTCAACGGCTTCTCGAACTCGATGTCGACCGCTTCTGAGTGGCCGACGAAAACCGGCACGCGCACGCAGGTGGCGGTGAGCTTGATCTTCGGATCGAGAATCTTCTTGGTTTCGGCCACCATCTTCCACTCTTCTTTGGTGTAGCCATCCTCCATGAAGACGTCGATCTGCGGAATGACATTGAAGGCGATGCGCTTGGGAAACCTCTTGTTCTCGATCTCGCCAAGCGTGAACACCGCCTTGGTCTGCGAAAACAGTTCGTCCATCGCATCTTTCCCGGCGCCGGAAACCGATTGATAGGTCGCGACCACCACCCGCTTGACGGTCGCGCGGTCGTGCAAGGGCTTGAGGGCGACGACGAGTTGCGCCGTCGAGCAGTTCGGGTTGGCGATGATATTCTTCTTGGTGAAGCCGGCGGCGGCGTCCGCGTTCACCTCGGGCACGACCAGCGGCACGTCGGGGTCCATGCGCCAGCAGGAGGAGTTGTCGATCACCACGGCGCCCTGCGCGCCGATCTTCGGCGACCATTCCTTCGATACGGCGGAGCCGGCCGACATCAGGCAAATGTCGACGTCGGAAAAATCGAAATGCTCGAGCGCCTTCACCTTCAGCGTCTTGTCGCCGAAGGAGCATTCGGTGCCTACGCTCTTGCGCGAGGCGAGCGCCACCACCTCATCGGCAGGGAAATTCCGCTCGGCCAGAATGCCGAGCATTTCCCGCCCAACATTGCCGGTGGCGCCGACCACGGCGACCTTGTAACCCATTGTTAACGCTCCGGAATAAATTCTCCGGCGGGCCGAGCGCCGGGACGATCCAATGGCAGAGCTTCTAGGCGAGAACAGCCCTCAAGACAACGGCGGCATGCTGGAGCTTGCAGCTCGTGTAACCCGGCTTTTTTTCATGGCGCGAGGAGTTGCCCTTCGTCATTATGCGACTGTGCGCACAAACCGGGCCTTTACGGCGCTGGCCACGTTGCGACGCGAGTTATTTCAGCCACCATTGGGACTTTTAATGATTTGCGACAACAACAGCCCGTGATTTGACCTGTCGCAAAGAACCAAAGCCGGTTAGATTGCATTCTCTCTAGGCAGCCGCGAGGAGCCCATGGGTTTGAAAATCGTGACCAGCATAGCGATGACTGCGGCACTGGGTCTGCTCGCGCTTCCGGCTGCGGCCGCGCCGAAGAAGCCGGTGACGACCATCGACTCGCGCGGGCAGACGGTGTTCATCAGCCGCGACGAAGACGGCAAAACGCATACCCGCATCATTATCCAGAAGCGGTCCTATCTCGATCCGGGCACTGAAACCTTCCCCGGCGAGAACACCGGATTCGAAACACATCCGTTCTCGCCGACGCAGCACGCCACCAGCGTTCTCGACAACACGGCGGCTGGCGGGGCTGGCTACAACCGCTCGGCGCTGCCGGGCCCGTTCACGCTGCCTGGCAAGAACAATCCCTGGATCGGCGATTAAGCTGCGAGCGTCTCAAGCTCGGCAAGAATAGCGTCGCCCATTTCCACAGTGCCGACCACAGTCGTCCTCTCCGACTTAATGTCGGCGGTACGCAGGCCCTTGGTCAGCGTATTGGCGATCGCCTGATCGATCCAATCGGCCTGTTTGCCGAGATTGAACGAGTAGCGCAAAGCCATGCCGAAGGACGCGATCATGGCGATCGGATTGGCGATGCCCTTGCCCGCGATGTCGGGCGCCGAGCCGTGCACCGGCTCGTAGAGCGCCTTGCGCTTCTTGGTTTTCGGATCGAGTTCTCCCAATGAGGCCGACGGCAGCATGCCGAGCGAGCCGGTCAAGGTCGCGGCTATGTCGGAGAGCATGTCGCCGAACAGATTGTCGGTGACGATCACGTCGAACTGCTTGGGGTTGCGCACGAGTTGCATGCCGCCCGCATCGGCTAGCATGTGTTCGAGCTGTACGTCCTTGTAGCCGCGGTCGTGGGTCTGCGTCATTACCTCGTTCCACAGCACGCCTGATTTCATGACGTTGCGTTTTTCCATGGAGGTGACCTTGTTGCGCCGCTTGCGCGCCAGCTCGAAGGCGACACGACCAATGCGCTCGATCTCGTAGGTGTCGTAGACTTGGGTATCGATCGCGCGTTTTTGCCCGTTGCCGAGATCGGTGATGGTCTTGGGTTCGCCGAAATACACGCCGCCGGTCAATTCGCGGAGAATGATGATGTCGAGGCCCTCGACCAGCTCGCGCTTGAGCGATGAGGAATCGGCCAAGGCCGAATAAACGATTGCCGGGCGGACATTGGCGTAGAGGTCGAGATCCTTGCGCAGCCGCAACAGGCCGGCCTCCGGCCGCACATCATACGGCACCTTGTCCCATTTCGGCCCGCCGACCGAACCGAAGATCACGGCGTCGGCGGCCTTCGCCTTCTCCATGGTGGCGTCGGTGATGGCGACGCCGTGCTTGTCATAGCAGCAGCCGCCGACAAGGGCTTCTTCGGTGGTGAATTTGTCCGGGCCTTTTTTGTTGAAGAATTCGATGACGCGCTTGGCCTGCGCCATCACCTCCGGGCCGATGCCGTCGCCCGGGAGCAGCAAAAGATTGTAGGTCGTCATAAACGCCTCGTTACTTTACAGACGCCAGACTTGCTAAAACGCCCGCCGCCTCATGGCAAGCGCCGCACAGACTGCTGTCGCGAGCGACCCTTCGAAATAAAGCTGTTGATGGGGCATCGTTGAATCCGCAGACCTGCTAGAAGCGCTGCCGGGCGACGTTCCGAGAGCGTTCAGATGACCAATCCCCTGTCAGTTCTCGTGGTCGATGACTCGCAAACGATGCGCCTGATCGTCGTCGAACAACTCAACAAGATCGGTATCTCCAACGTCGAAACCGCGGACGACGGGCGCGCCGCGCTCGAGAGATTGCGTGAGCGCCGCTACGATTTGATGATTTCCGATTGGGAAATGCAGCCGATGGGCGGCGAGCAGTTGCTCAAAGCGGTACGCCAAAACCCCGCCTGCGCCAGGATGCCGATCATTCTTATCACCGCCACGGGCACGCGCGGCGCCTCGTGGCTCGCCGGGGCAAACGCCTATTTGCCGAAGCCGTTCACCGACGCGGATTTCCAGAAGGCGATCTCCGCCGCCTTTGGCAAGAAGCCGTAAGCCGCGGCCGCGCTAGAGGCCGCCGAACCAGTTGTAGCCCTGGTTCTCCCAGTAGCCGCCCTTGTCGGTGTTGGTGACTTCCATCGCCACCACGTATTTCGGATTCTTGAAGCCGAGCTTGGTCGGCATGCGGATCTTCATGGGAAAGCCGTAGGCGCGCGGCAACAGCTTGTTGTCGAACTTGAAGGTCATCTGCGTCTGCGGATGCAGCGCTGTCGCCATGTCGATGGTGTTGGTGTAGCCCTCGGCGCATTTGAACCAGACATATTTGGCACGGGTGTCGGCGCCGATGCGTTGCAGGAAGTCGGACAGCCGCGCGCCCTGCCAGGAGCCGATGGCGCTCCAGCCCTCGACGCAGACGTGGCGGGTGATTTGCGGCACCTCCGGCAGCGCGTGCAGCTCATCGAGCGTCCATGGCTTCTTGTTGTCGGCGAGGCCGGCGATCTCGAACTTGTAGGTCGCGGGGTCGACCACCGGCGCCTCGTCTTCGTCGTAGTAGGCATTGAACGGGAACGGCCTCGTGATGTCGCTTTCCTTGTAGGTCGGCGCGAGCTTGGTCTTGCTGAACAAGAGCGCCTGCGCGCCGTCATTGAACTTCGACACCTGGCGCAGCACGCTCTCCGCGGTGTCGCCGTCGATGATGTCGCAGCCGGTGAGGAAAGCGAGCGCGCCGACGCTCGCCGCGCCGCGCAGGAAATTGCGCCGCAGCGGATCGGGCATCAGCCTAGCCGCGTCCTTGACGAGCAGCTTGGCATCGACGCCGGGGATAGTGCTGCGCTTGGGCATGTCAGCGCCCCGTAACCATGGCGCGCAGGCTCTTGGGCACGATGAGCGCCAGCGAAATATGAACCACGAGGAAGGCGACGATCGCGGCCATGGCGGCGAAATGCACGTAGCGCGCCGTATCGTAGCCGCCGTAGAACGCCGTGATTTCCTGGAACTGCACCGGTTTCCAGATCGACAGGCCGGAGGTGACGATCACCACGCCGGTGAGGATGATGCCGATGTAGAGCAGCTTCTGCACGGCGTTGTAGTGCGCAAGATCCTCGTGCGATAGCCGCAACGTGAGGGCGTCGCGCACGGTGGCCAGCAACTCGTTCGGATAAAGCGGCAACAGCTTGCGGCGGAAGCGCCCCGTCGTGAGCCCGAGCGTCACGTAGACGATGCCGTTGACGACCAGCAGCCACATCGCGGCGAAATGCCAAAGCAGCGCGCCGGCGAGCCAATTTCCTAGCGCAATGGAGCGCGGAAAGGTGAAGCCGAACAAGGGCGAGGCGTCGTAGATCTGCCAGCCGGAGCCGATCATAACCAGGATGGCGAGGGCGTTGATCCAATGGCAGATGCGCACCCATGCCGGGTGGATGACCTCACCCGCCGCGCCGCGTCCGTCTGCCGTCAAGACGCTCATGGCCCTTGCCTGCCTTCGCACCTGATACGAGGCCGCCGGAGCCGCGGATGCAAGCCCCGGCGGCGCCGAGGCTTACTTCTTCATGTTGTCCTTGGACATGTCGTCCTTTTTCATCGAATCCTTGGACATGCTGTCCTTGGCCATCGAGTCTTTGGACATCGAATCCTTGGACATGCTGTCTTTCGACATCGTGTCCTTGGACATGGTGTCCTTTTTCGACATGTCGTCGGCATAGGCGGCCGGCGCGAGCGGCGCCAGAGCCATGCCGGCGGCGAGCGCGGCGGCAAAGAGTATACGCGTCTTCATCGAAATCCCTCCGAAGGTTGACTTGCACTCATCCGCTATCATGGGCGCCGCACACGTCCTCATCAGTTTCCCGTTGAATGAATCTGGCATTCAGCTCACGGTTTTGTGAGAATGGCGGCGCCGGGCCAAACAGGAGTTTCCGTGAGCGCGTCCTCCCCCAAGACCAGCCCGGGCAACTTTTTCGAGGATTTCCGGCTCAGCCAGCAGATCCGGCACGCCACGCCGCGCACCGTCAGCGCCGGCGATGTCGCGGTCTATAACGGCTTGTTCGGAGCGCGCTTTGCCGTTCAGTCCTCCGACGTGTTTGCCCGGGCCATCGGCTATCGCCAGGCGCCGCTCGACGACCTCCTGGTGTTTCACGTCGTGTTCGGCAAGACGGTGCCGGATATCTCGCTCAACGCCGTTGCCAATCTCGGCTACGCCGGCTGCCGGTTTCTCAAGGCGGTCTATCCGGGCGACACCCTCAATGCCGTCTCGGAGGTCATCGGTCTGCGGGAAAACTCCAACCGAAAGACCGGCATCGTCTACGTGCGCTCACGCGGCGTCAACCAGGACGGCGCGCCGGTCCTCGATTATGTGCGCTGGGTCATGGTGAACAAGCGCGACGAAAAGGCCGCGGCGCCGGCCGACAAGGTGCCGCAATTGCCGACGGCGGTCGATGCGTCCCAGCTCGGCGCCGCCTGTCCCGCCATCGATGCACAAGCATACGATACGGTTCTCGCCGGCAGCCCTTACCTTTTCGGCGATTACAAAGTGGGGGAGAAGATCGATCATATTGCCGGCGTCACCGTCGAAGACGCCGAGCACATGATGGCGACCCGGCTCTATCAGAATACGGCGCGCACCCACTTCGACCATTTCACCGCAAGCCAGGGCCGTTTCGGCAAGCGCCTGATCTACGGCGGCCATGCCATCTCGCTCGCTCGCGCGCTGTCGTTCAACGGGCTCGCCAACGCCTTCCATGTCGCCGCAATCAACGGGGGGCGGCACGTCGCGCCGCTCTTTGCCGGCATGACGATCTTCGCCTGGTCGCAGGTGCTGGCGGCCGCCGAATTGCCCGGACGCAAGGACGTCGGCGCATTGCGGCTGCGCACGATCGCCACCAAAGACCGGCCCTGCGCCGATTTCCCGCTGAAAACCGGCGACGACTACGATCCCGCGGTCATCCTCGATCTCGATTACTGGGTGTTGCTGCCGCGGTAGTTCCCGCGCGGGTCAGCCGAGCAGAAAGTGGCCCAAATATGCGTAAGCAAAGAAGCCCACGAGCAGCACGATAAAAAACGCCGACACGTTGCGCCCGATCCGATCGGCCCAATCCTGTTGTTTCATCGCGGCCATCCCCGCGGACAAATCCGCGTTGGAAAAAAATGGCCGCGCGCCTTGGCGCGGCCATGAGCTAGTTCTGGGTCTATGCCGCTCGGTTCAGAGGGGAAACGAGCGGCATGGCAATTATGCAATAACGCGGGAATATCGGCCTTTGTGCCGATTATTGATTCAAATTAATGAACCGGCATACCGTAGCCGCTGGTATGGCCATGGGCGCAACAGCTACAGGCAATCGATTGGACCAGCACCCGTTCGTACGGCGGCTCGTGCAGCAGATCAATTTGAGGCCCGCCGACGTCAAGGGCCTCGATGACATCATCGAGGGCGAGCTGCTGATCCGCAGACGGCGCGATCTCATCGCCGACGGCTACGAATATCGCAAGCTCTGCTTCGTCAGGGACGGCTATGCTGTTCGCTACAAGCTCCTGCGTAACGGCAAGCGGCAAATCCTCAACGTCGTCCTTCCCGGTGACGTCATTGGCGTGCCCGGCGCTTTTTATGAGCGCGCAGTCTATTCGGTGAGCGCCATCACCGATCTGCGCATGCATGTCTGTCCGCTCGAATCCTACGTCAAGCTTTGCTACGAGCGGCCGCAGTTCGGACTGGCGCTGGCCTGGATCACGGTGCAGGAAGCGACCACCTATGCCGAGCACATCATCGACGTCGGCCGCCGCACGCCGATCGAGCGCCTGTCGCATTTCCTGCTTGAATTGCATGCGCGGCTTCTTGCCGTCGGCTATGGCGAAAAGAAAAGCTTCAAGCTGCCATTCTCGCAGGAGGTCATCGCGGATGTGCTGGGGCTAAGCGTGCCGCACCTCAACCGCATGATGCAGCAACTTCGCTCGGAAAAACTGATCGCCGACAAACAGCGCGTCGTCGAATTCATCGACGCCGAGGCGATGCAGACGCTCGCTCACTACCAGCCGCAGGCGCTGGTGCCGATCCCTTAAGGGAATTCGCTTCGCCGTCAGCCGACCGACACTGTGGCGCGATCGTATTGGCCGACGCCCATGCCGCCTTCCGGGAAGATCTTGTGCTCGGCGATCCACTCGAAAGCTTCGTCGTAGGCGTCCTTGGTGTAGGGCTCGAATACCAGCCGCTCGCCCGGGCCCCAGCGGCGCGTGTCCATCCTGGCGTGGAAGCGGTCAGGGAACTCGTTCTTATAGTAATGGGTATAGAGCTCGGGGCGCAGATCGATATCGCGCTGCGCGCGGCGCAAGGCACGGAAGAATTTCCGCAGATCCTCAGGATCGGGATCGCCATGGATCATGGTGCCGATCATGAAGGTGCAGTCGATCACCTTGCGGTAGCCGAGCTGCTCGGCGAAATAATACGGTCCGCCGAAGAGATGCACCGCCGGCGCCGTGCCGTCGAACAGTTTCTCCATGCGCGCGAACAGCATGCCGTCGGCATAGACGAGATTCATCTGCTCGGGCTTGAGGTACTGCTCGAGAGCCTGAATGGTCGAATAATGGCTGCCCGACTGGTAACCGACCGAAATCGGCACGCCGGCGAGATCGGACGGGTCCTTGATCTTCGAATCGGCGGCGACGAAGACGCCCGCCGGCGCGATCGAATAGACGTCGCGAGACATCTTGCCGTGGCCGTTGGAGGCGGCAACGTTGACCGTCCAGTGGCAAGCGCAGGAAACGTTGGCCTTGCGCCCTTCCTCGAACGACTGGAAGGCGCCTTTCTTGTCGCCCTTGTCGTGAATCTTGCCGTCGGTCGCACGCACCAGCTCGCGGAATTCGTAATCGAGGCCTTCCTTGCGGAAGTAATCTTTTTCCTCCGCCACCCATTCCTGCAAACGGAAATGCGGCTCGATGATGAATTTCGGCATGGGCGCTCTCCTTAGGTCATCATTAAAGACAGGGTAGCGCGCGCGGCGAGGCGGCACAATGCGGCCTTCTAGTGACCATCAACCTGCAGGCCAAGAAGACGCTTCGCGTTTCCCGCAAAGAATTTCGCCGCGGTTTCGGCCCGCAGCGGGAAGGCGCGGCAATCGGCAACGGTCTGGACCAGCGGGCGGAGTGGGAAGGCCGTCGCGAACAGGAACTGGTCCTGCAGTGCGCCATTGATGGCATCGACGTAGCGCGCACCGCCCGGTGCGAAAAGATAGATGTCCGGCGAGACGTAGACGTTGGGATGCTTGAAGGCCACTCCCAGCGTCTCGTCGATCCACGGCCAAGCGCCGTGACCGAGCACAATGCGCAGTTCCGGATAACGGGTCGCGAGTTGATCAATCGCTACCGGGTGCGAGGCGCCGATATCGGCGCCGGCATAGGGCCCACTCATGACCACAACGGGAATCTTCAAGGAAATACAGGCTTCATAGACCGGATTGAGCCGCTCATCGGCTGCATGGCTGGGCAATTGGCGGCCCGGCTCGACAAAAATGCCCTTCAGCCCGAGCTTCTCCACGCAACGGACCGTTTCGGCGACTGCGTCATGTTTGCTATTGGACGCGTCGATGCCGCCGAATCCGACAAGACGCTTTGGATATTTAGCCTGCAACTCGGCGATATGCTCGTTGGGAATGAAGGCTTCCTTGAAAGGCTTGCCCATGAATACGGCCGGACTGTTGCGACCGAGGACAACCCCGATGTCGATGTCGGCTTTGTCCATTTCTTCCCAGAACAACTGCATCGAGCCTTTGAGGAAGGAAGGCGCCAGATTTGGAGCGCCAAGCCGCGCCGCCATCCAGGCGACACGTGGCGGATCGAAATACTGAAGAAAATAGTCGGTCGGCGGCCGACAACGAAAGTCGATCACCATCGGCCTAGCCTTCCATCCGCATCACGCGCAGAGCATTTTTGCCGAGCACCTTCTCTTTCACTCCGGGAGCGAACGACCACTGCTCGAAGGCCTGCACGCTCTCGACCAGAGGCCGGCTTGGATAGGCCGTGCCAAACAGAAGTCGATCCGCGAGGAAAGAGTTGGCGGCGTGGATGTATTCCGACGCTCCCGGCATATTAAGACCGACCATGTACAGATCGGGCGAGACGTAAACGTTGAGGCAGGTAAACGCAACGCCGATCATTTCCATCACCCAGGGCCACGCGGCGTGCGAGATGATGAAATTGCATTTCGGAAAGTCGCGGGCGACGTCATAAAGCGGAAGCGGCGAGCTATATTCGACCGGGGCGCCGACCATCACGCACAGGAAATTACTGAGCGATATCGAAACTGGAACGTTGCGCGCCTGACAGGTCTCGTAGATCGAATAAAGCTTGCGATCGTTGGCCCGCAACGGCGGATCAGATGCGCCCGGCTCGATCGAGACGCCGACAAAGCCCGGCCATGCCAGACAGCGGTCGATCTCGGCGAGCATCTCGTCTGGCGACTTGCGCACGTCGATGCCCGCGAAGGCAACGAAGCGCTTCGGATATTGCATCACGAAATCGTGGATTTCGTCATTGGGGATCTCGCCGAGTGGCTCCGCCGATTGGCGTCCCATCGCGACGCCGTAACTGATGCCGGCTGTATCCATTTCCGAGAACATGAGGCTGACCGAGCGCTGCTCGGCCGAGGGCGGCCGCGGAAATCCGACGCGGCTCGGATAAAACGGAAGCCCCTGTTTGAATTGCGGCTTGGAAATCCAGCTTCGCGTTGGCGGACGAAGTCGCATGTCGACGATCATGTGATTCTCGCTATCCTTGGTTGCGGCGCGTCGAATTTCACTTTGGCTATTGGATCGCTGCAAAGCGAAAATTTTCCCACGCCGTGGGACCGATCGCAGCAGCCACCTTGCCGACTCCAAAATAAAAACAAAAGATGGCCCGAACGCATGGGCACATGAATAAAACAGAAGGGGCCGCGCCGCACGCGAGCCCCAACGGGAGGAATGAATGATAGCCCGGATTGCTGCCGTCTTGCTGCTGATGAACGTCTCGGTCGCGCTTGCTCAACACAATCCGGCGAGCGATTATCCGGACCGGCCAGTACGCTTCATCGTGCCTTGGCCGCCGGGCGGCGGCACCGACGTTTTTGCGCGGGTTATCGGCGAGAAGCTGCATCAATCGCTTGGCCAGCCATTCGTCGTCGAGAACCGCCCCGGCGCGGCAGGCAACATCGGCGCCACTTACGTCGCGCGCGCGACGCCCGATGGCTACACCATCATGCTGGCCACGCTCACGCTGGCGACCAATCCTGCGCTGTACAAGAACATCGAATTCGACGCGGTCAAGGACCTGGCGCCGATCACGCTCATTGCCGGGGTCCCGCATATGCTCGTCGTCAACCCTTCCGTCCCGGCAAACAACGTCAAGGAATTGATCGCGCTCGCCAAAGCAAAGCCCGGCAAATTGAATTACTCGTCGGCCGGAATCGGCAGTCCTTTCCATATCGCCGGGGAATTGTTCAAGGAGATGGCCGGCGTCAACATCGTCCACGTGCCCTATAAGGGCGGCGGTCCCGCGATCATGGACGTCGCCGGCGGCCAGATTGACATGTCATTTGCCAATCTCGTCGCTGTTCTGCCGCTGGTGAAGAGCGGCAAGCTACGCGCTCTCGCTGTGACAAGCAGCAAGCGTTCGAGCGCCGCGCCGGACGTTCCCACGATGGCCGAGGCCGGTGTTCCGGGGTACGATTTCTCGTCTTGGTTCGGCGCTTTCGCGCCCGCCGGAACGCCGCACGAAATCATCGTGAAGCTCAACCACGAGATCATCAAGGCGCTTCAATCGCCCGAGGTCGCCAAGCAGCTCACAGCGCAAGGCGCCGACCTGGTCGCCGACACGCCTGAGGAGTTCAGCGCCTATTTGAAGTCCGAAACGGCCAAGTGGAGGAAGGTGATCAAAGCGGCCGGCATCGAACCGAATTGAGACGTCTGATCCCTTTCAATCAGACGCCCGCCCGCAGGTGATCGACCAGCTGCCGAGCGTAGGGCGGCAGTGTTTCCTCGTTGCGCACGCAGATGGTCAATTCACGCGCCGCCCAGGTATCGGTCAGCCGCACCGAGGCGATCGAGGAGGCCTTGGCGATGCGCCGAGCGGTCGTCTCCGGCACGATGCCGACGCCGACGTTGCATTCGACCAGGCGGCAGATGGCGTCAAAGCTGCGCAACTGCACGCGCAGCTTCAGCGGCCGCCCGATGCGGCTCGCTTTTTCGGCAAGAAAGCGCTGCAGCGCGCTGGCGCGGTCGAGGCCGACCATGTCGTAGTCGAGCACCTCGGAAAAACCGATGCGCGAACGCGACGCAAGCTCATGATTGCGCGCCACCACTAGCACGAAACGGTCGCTACGGAACGGATAGGTGTGCAAACCCCCGTAGTCGACGGTGCCGGCGACGATGCCGATATCGGCGGCGCCCTCGGCGATGAGGCCGACAATCTCATCGCTCAACCGCTCCTCAAGGTCGACGCTAATATCGGGATAGGCCGCAAGGAACGAACTTAAAGTCTCCGGGAGAAACTCGGTCAGTGCGTTGGTGTTGGAGAGGACCCGTACCTGCCCGGCGAGGCCGCGCGCGTAAGGGCTGATGTCTTCCTCCAAGCGCTCGGTCTGAGCCAGAATGGCGCGGGCGTGCTGCAGCAGCGTGCGCCCGGCCTGGGTCGGCGTCACCCCGCCGCGACCGCGCACCAAGAGCTCGGCGCCGAGCGCCAATTCCATCTTGCGTACACGGGTCGAAGCGGCGGCAAGCGCCAGATTGGCGCGCTCGGCGCCATGCGTGATGCTGCCCGCCTCGACGATATGGCGAAACAGGTTGAGATCGGTAAAGTCGACGCGCATGGGCCACCTTCTTATTTCACGAAGGCAGGCTACATAAAACACAGATTGCACGGGCTAAACTTGACGTCCTAGTTTCGCTTTTAGTGAAGTAGCGGCGTTTGTCAACGCTATTCGGCATTGCCGACTGAAGATCGCATTGCCGCATCGGTGCTGCTTTCGCTAGTACCGGCCAACCGCCGGTCTGGAGGCTGAATCATGGCCGATCTCGAGGCGGGTATGCGCGCTCAACGTCCGCTGTCGCCGCACCTGCAAATCTACACGCCGATGCTGACGATGATGATGTCCGTCGTGCATCGCATCACCGGCGCTGCGCTCTATTTCGGCATGGTCCTGCTCGCCTGGTGGCTGCTCGCCGCCGCCGCGGGGCCGAACGCCTACGGCACCTTCGAATGGTTCATCGGCAGCGTCATCGGCCAGTTCATCCTGTTCGGCTACACCTGGGCGCTGCTGCACCACATGCTCGGCGGCATCCGGCATCTGATCTGGGACACTCTGCACGGCCTTGAGCCGAGCGAACGCGAAATGCTCGCGCTGGCAACGCTGGTCGGCTCGATCGTGCTGACCGTCGTCGTCTGGGGCATCGGCTATCTCGCAATGGGAGGGCCGCGATGAGCGAACGCGCGCGCATCCGCACGGCGCTCGGCCGTGTGCGCGGCCCGGGCCCGGCGCATTCCGGCACCGGGCATTTCTGGCATCAACGCGTGACTTCGGTGGCCGGTATACCCTTGACGATTGCCTTCATTGCCATCGTCATCGGCCTTCTCGGCCGCAGCCACGCGACGGTCGTCCAGGTGCTCGGCTCACCGCTTGTCGCCGTCACCATGCTGCTGTTCATCGTCAACGTCGCCTATCACATGTGGATCGGCATGCAGGAGATCATTCTCGACTACGTACATGACGACCTGCTCAAGCTGGTGAGCCTGATGGCCAACACCTTTTATGTCTGCGTGGCCGGTCTCGCCGCCGTTTACGCCATCCTCAAGCTGTCGTTCGGAGTTTAGCCGATGGCAGACAACGGAAAGGGCAACGGCACGCCGGCGATCAATGGACGCGCCTACAAGATCGAGGACCACAGCTACGACGTGGTGGTGATCGGCGCCGGCGGCTCGGGCCTGCGCGCCGTCGTCGGCTGCTCGGAGGCGGGCTTGCGCACCGCCTGCATCACCAAGGTGTTCCCCACCCGCTCGCACACGGTCGCCGCGCAGGGCGGCATTGCCGCCGCGCTCGGCAATATGGGTGAGGACGATTGGCGCTGGCACATGTACGACACCGTCAAGGGCGCCGACTGGCTGGGCGACCAGGACGCCATCGAATATCTGACCCGCAACGCGCCGGCCGCGGTCTACGAGCTCGAGCATTGGGGCCTGCCGTTCTCGCGCCGCGAGGAAGACGGCAAGATCTATCAGCGCCCGTTCGGCGGCATGACCACGCATTTCGGCAAGGGCACCGCGCAGCGCACTTGCGCCGCCGCCGACCGCACCGGTCACGCCATGCTGCACACAATGTATGGCCAGGCGCTGCGTCACGCCGCCGAGTTCTACATCGAATACTTCGCCATCGACCTGATCGTGGACGAAGAAGGTCGAGTCCGTGGCGTGATCGCACTGAACATGGACGACGGCACGATCCACCGCTTCACCGCCAACATGACCATCATGGCGACCGGCGGTTATGGCCGCGCGTATTTCTCCTGCACCTCTGCGCACATCTGCACCGGCGACGGCAACGCCATGGTGCTGCGCGCCGGGCTGCCGCTGCAGGACATGGAATTCGTGCAATTCCACCCGACCGGCATCTATCCGGCGGGCTGCCTGATCACCGAAGGCGCCCGCGGCGAAGGCGGCTATCTGGTCAATTCCGAGGGTGAGCGCTTCATGGAGCGCTACGCACCCTCGGCCAAGGACCTTGCCTCGCGCGACGTCGTGTCACGGGCGATGACGCTGGAGATCCGCGAAGGCCGCGGCGTCGGCAAGGAAAAGGACCATCTCTATCTGCACCTCGATCATCTCGATCCGAAGGTGCTGCACGAGCGGCTGCCCGGCATCAGCGAAACGGCGCGCATTTTCGCCGGCGTCGACGTCACGCGCGAGCCGATCCCGGTGCTGCCGACCGTGCATTACAACATGGGCGGCATCCCCACGAACTATCACGGCGAGGCGCTTACCAAGAAAAACGGCGAAGACGACAGCGTCATTCCCGGCCTGATGGCGCTCGGCGAGGCGGCTTGCGTTTCCGTCCATGGCGCCAATCGCCTCGGCTCCAATTCGCTGATCGACCTCGTCGTGTTCGGCCGCGCCGCCGCGCATCGTTGCGCCGAAGTGCTCACGCCGGGCGATAAGCAGCCCGATCTGCCGAAGGATTCCGCGGAAAAGGCGCTCGCCCGTCTCGATCATTTCCGCTACGCCAAGGGCGGCACGCCGACGGCGCAGCTGCGGCTGAAGATGCAGAAGGTGATGCAAACCAATTGCGCCGTGTTCCGCACCGGCGAGGTACTCGACGAAGGGCAGAGGCTGATCAAGACCGTGTTCTCCGGAATGCAAGACATCAGCGTCACCGACCGCTCGCTGATCTGGAATTCGGATCTCATCGAGACACTCGAGCTCGACAACCTGCTGGCGCAGTCGCTGGTGACGATGGATTCCGCACTCAACCGCCAGGAAAGCCGCGGCGCCCACGCGCGCGAGGATTTTCCCGAACGCGACGACAAGAACTGGATGAAGCACACGCTGGCCTGGATCGATGAGAAGGGCAACGTCACCATCGATTACCGGCCGGTGCACGCCTACACGCTCACCAACGACGTCGCCTATATCGAACCGAAGGCGAGAGTTTATTGACGGAACAACGCGATGGTCGAATTCACACTGCCGAAGAACTCCAAGGTTGTTGACGGCCGTTCCTGGCCGCACGCACCGCAAGCAGCCCACGAAACCGAGTTCCGCATTTACCGCTGGAATCCGGAAGACGGCGGCAATCCGCGCATCGACACTTACTACGTCGACCGTGACGACTGCGGACCGATGGTTCTCGACGCGCTGATCTGGATCAAAAACACCATCGATCCGACGCTCACCTTCCGCCGCTCCTGCCGCGAAGGCGTGTGCGGCTCCTGCGCCATGAACATCGACGGCACCAACACGCTCGCCTGCACCAAGGCGATCGACGACGAGAGGGCGCCGGTCAAAATTTATCCGCTGCCGCACCAGCCGGTGGTGAAGGATCTCGTCCCCGACCTGTCGAACTTCTACGCGCAATACGCCTCGATCGAGCCCTGGCTGCACACGACGACGCCGGCGCCGGAAAAGGAATGGCGGCAAAGCCACGAGGATCGCGCCAAGCTCGACGGCATGTACGAATGCATCCTCTGCGCCTGCTGCTCGACCTCGTGCCCGAGCTACTGGTGGAATTCCGACCGCTATCTCGGCCCCGCAGCGCTCTTGCAGGCAAACCGCTGGGTGGTCGACAGCCGCGACGAAGCGACCGGCAAGCGGCTCGACAATCTCGAGGATCCGTTCCGTCTCTACCGCTGTCACACCATCCTGAATTGCTCGAAGGCCTGCCCCAAGGGCCTCAATCCGGCCAAGGAAATCGCCTCGCTGAAGAAGGCGCTGGTCGACCGGCAGCTTTAGTTGCGTCGCGGCCGCGGCGGTTGCTTCGGAGAACAGATGGACGAGCCCGCACTCGATTTCATCGGCGTTACGCTGTCGCCGCAGAAAGAGTTGGTGCGCGTCTTCTACAAGGAGATGTGGGACAAAGCAGACAAGAGCCTGATCCCGGAAATCTTCCACGAAGGTTTCACCTTCCGCGGCTCGCTGGGGCCGACGCTCGTCGGTCACGCGCAGTTCGCCGGCTATGTCGATTGGATCACCAGCGCGCTCGGCCACTACACCACCGACATCCTGGCGCTCATCGAGGAGGGCAACCGCGTCAGCGGCAAGATGCGCTTCCATGGCATCCATCGCCAGGAGATGTTCGGCATCCCGCCGAGCGGCCGCCGCGTCTGGTGGACCGGCATGCCGATCTTCACTTTCGAAGGCGCAAAAGTGTGCGATCTCTATGTGCTCGGCGACATATACGGGCTGATCGAGCGGCTAAAGGGTTAGGCGCACTGCTTCGCCTGACAGAGTTTTTCCAACTCCGGGAACGGCTGATATGCCGCCTTGGCGCATTGATCCGGCGTCGCATCCACGAGCTGGTTGAGATGCCCGCCGTAGAAATATGCAACATGATCGGTAACGCCCTCGTAATGCTTTGCATCGTCCCGGGCGTTATAGCGCACGCACGCGGTGTAGCGTTTTTCACTGCCGACATCGGTGAGCACAGGTGCCGAGATATAGGCGTCGCGGATGTTGGTCGGATCGATGAGCGTTGCGGTCAGCGTGTCGAGAATCTCTTTTTTGTAATTGGTCGGCACAATATTGGGATCGACCAACTGCACCTTGTCGCTGGCACAGGCGGCGAGCAGGCCGGCCATGGCAACGACAACGAGACTTGAGGCGCTACGGCGCAAAGGCCCTACTCCAGCTTCAGCTTCTTGCGGCGCTGGCCGAGCGTGCGCAGGCGCAGCGCGTTGAGCTTGATGAAGCCCTCGGCGTCACGGTGATCGTAGGCGACGGCGCCCTCCTCGAAGGTGACGAGCTCTTGATCGTAGAGCGAATATTTGCTCTCGCGGCCGATGACGGCGACGTTGCCCTTGTAGAGCTTGAGCCGCACGCGGCCGGTGACGAGCTCCTGGCTTTTGTCGATCGCCGCCTGCAGCATCTCGCGCTCTGGCGTAAACCAGAAGCCGTAATAGACGAGCTCGGCGTATTTCGGCATCAGCTCGTCTTTCAGGTGCGCGGCGCCGCGGTCGAGCGTGACCTGCTCGATGCCGCGGTGTGCGGCAAGCAGGATGGTGCCGCCGGGTGTTTCGTACATGCCGCGCGACTTCATGCCGACGAAACGGTTTTCCACCAGATCGAGGCGGCCGATGCCGTTCGCCCTGCCGAGCTCGTTGAGCGTCGTGAGCAGCGCCGCCGGCGACAGCTTCTTGCCGTTGATGGCGACCGCATCGCCGCGCTCAAAATCAATGGAAATGACGGTCGCCTTGTCCGGCGCCTTCTCAGGATCGGTCGTGCGCGAATACACGTAGTCCGGCACTTCCTGCGCCGGATCCTCCAGCACTTTGCCCTCGGAGGAGGTATGCAGCAGGTTGGCGTCGACCGAAAACGGCGCCTCGCCGCGCTTGTCCTTGGCGATCGGGATCTGGTGCTTCTCGGCAAATTCGATGAGCTTGCTGCGCGAGGTCAAGTCCCATTCGCGCCACGGCGCGATCACGGTGACGTCCGGCTTGAGCGCGTAATAGGCCAGCTCGAACCGCACCTGGTCGTTGCCCTTGCCAGTGGCGCCGTGCGCTACGGCATCGGCGCCGACCTTCTCGGCGATCTCGATCTGCTTCTTGGCGATCAGCGGCCGCGCGATCGAGGTGCCGAGCAGGTATTGCCCCTCGTACAACGTGTTCGCCCTGAACATCGGGAACACGTAGTCGCGCACGAATTCCTCGCGCAGGTCTTCGACGAAGATGTTCTGCGGCTTAATGCCGAGCAGCAGCGCCTTCTGTCGCGCCGGCTCCAGTTCTTCGCCCTGACCGAGGTCGGCGGTGAAGGTAACGACCTCCGCGCCGTAGGTCTGTTGCAGCCATTTCAAAATGATCGAGGTATCGAGACCGCCGGAATAGGCGAGCACGACCTTCTTCACCTGTTTTTTTGCCGCGCTGTCGGCCATCGAGAAAAACCGTCGTAAAGGCGCGCGGACTATAGGAGGCCGCACCGCCAAATTCTAGGCACTGCAAGGATGCCGCTATTTGGACTCGCCGGCGGTGACGTCGTCGTAAATGTCCATTTCGGCACTGCCGGCGAGCAGCTGCCGCCAGCCCTCGAGGAAGGTGCGCACCATCGGATCGCTGGCGATCTTCTGCCGGTTGAGCTCGACCGCGGCGGCGGCCTCGTATTCCACCTCGATGAGGAAGCGGCTCGGGTCGTCGACGTTCTGCAGAAAGCGGAATTGGGTCCCCCCGAACGCGCGGTAGAACGGGGTCGCGCCTTTCATGAGGCGCAACATCTGCTGCGGATCCCCGACGGCTCGCATCCGCACCTGCAATACGCGTTTGACGCGTTCGCCGCCTTCAGTCATGCGCCACCAGTCCTCCGTCGTTAATGTTACCGCGCGATCGCACTGGCGACCGCGGCGCGCTGGGATAAAGCTGCGCGCAAACGCAGGATACGCGAGGCAAAGACCCATGACAAAAGTTAACGCCGTCGCAGCCGCAGCGCTCGCGAGCATCGTGCTCGCCTCCACGGCCCCGGCTTTTGCGGCGCAATGCAATACCAAAGGCGGCTTCAACGGCTTCATCGTCGAGTTCAAGAAAGAGGCGGCTTCGCTGGGCATTTCCAAGCGCGGGCTTGCCGCGCTCGACGGCGTCACCCTTGACCAGAGCGTGCTCGCCGCCGATCGCCGCCAAGGCGTGTTCAAACAGAGCTTCGAGCAGTTCTCCGGCCGCATGATCTCGCGCGACCGGCTCGTCAAAGGCCGCAAACTGATGGCGCAGCATGCTGCCGCCCTCAAGCGCATCGAGCAGAAATACGGTGTGCCCGGCGCCGTGGTCGTGGCGATATGGGGGCTCGAAACCGATTACGGCGTCAACCAGGGCAAGCTGTCGGTGGTGCGCTCGGTGGCGACGCTTGCTTACGACTGCCGGCGCAGCGATAAATTCCAGGCTGAGCTCATGGACGCGTTACGCATCGTCGACCATGGCGCGATGGCGTCGGCCGACATGCGCGGCGACTGGGCCGGCGAAATCGGGCAGACCCAGTTCCTGCCTTCGTCCTATGTGAAATACGCCGTGAGCTTCAGCGGCCGCGGCCACCCGAACCTGATTCGCAATCCTGAGGACGTGCTCGCCTCCACCGCCAATTACCTGAAAAGCCACGGCTGGCAGCGTGGCCAGGGTTGGAACCAAGGCGAGCCGAACTTTACGGTCATCCAGGAATGGAACAAGGCGGAGGTTTACGCCAAGACCATCGCGTTGTTCGCCGACAAGCTCAATGGCGAAGCCGCTATGAAGACGGCCGAGGTCGAGCGCCCGTCGGCGCAGCACCCGGTCAAGCCGATCCACCTCAAGCGGCCGCGGCGATAAGCTTTCAGCACGAAGCTATTTCATCTTCTCGCCGGGCCTTGTGCCCGGCGCTTTTAGTTTGCGGCCGAAAAGGCCGTTGATGAAATCCGCACCCGGCATCGCCAGGCGCTCGATCGCGCGCTCGACACTCTCGTCTGTCAGCCGTGTCGCCCGCCAGCGATAAATCAAACCGTGCACGACCCAGACGATGAGAAAGGTGAAGATGCCGGCGAAGGCGACGTCGCTGACAAAGTGCCCTCCGGCCATGACGCGCAGCGTGCCCATGCCGGCACCGAGGACGAGCGCGCCGGCATAGGCAAGCGCCCGCCATTGCGGCGGCGCCAGCGCCGCCGGCGCCAGTGTCCAGAACGCGCCGGAGACGTCGCCGGAGACGAAGGCGCAATTGGCCGGGCAGTCGCCGCGCGGATCCCACCACGGCACGAAATGCTGGTCGCCCTTGAACTCGGTCACGTCGATCGGCCGCGGCCGATGCCAATGGTCTTTGAGGATGCCATTGACCAAGAGGCCGGGGCCGAGCGCCATGGTCGCGATCAGGAACACCGCCGCGCGACCGGACATCAACAGCCGGCGCCGCGGAAAAATCAGCTTGAGCACGAGCGCGAAGACCGCCGGTGCAACCAGCACCGTGCCGATCCACAACCCGACATCGCGTGCCATCATCGCCGGCCGGTTGATGCGCCAGTCGAATGCGTTGTGGCTGGCGTCGATGAACCCGTAGAAATAACGCGAGATGCTCAGATCGAGCTGCGGAAAAACACCGAACAGCAGGCCGACCACGGCGGCGGCAACGAGCGCGACTGTCAGGCCGGTGCGGTTCATACGGTTCCTTTGCGCGAGCCTGCCATTCGTTTCGTGGAGGGCACGCGCGCGCGGGTCTAGCCGACACTTTCGCAAATGAAAAGGTTGCGCGGCGCCGCTATATTGGTTCAATGCCGACGCTCGACTTCTGGCTCGAATACGCCTCGACCTATTCCTACCTCGCCGCCGCGCGGATCGGTCCGCTTGCGCGAGAAGCCGGCGTCACCGTGCGCTGGCGACCCTTCCTGCTCGGGCCGATTTTCCAGGCGCACGGCTGGAATTCCTCGCCGTTCAATATTTACCCAGCCAAGGGCCGCTATATGTGGCGCGACATGGAGCGTCTCTGCGCAAGCCTCGACCTGCCGCTGACGCGGCCGGCACGTTTCCCGCAGAACAGCATCCTGGCGGCGCGCGTGGCGCTGATCGGCTTTGACGAGGGATGGGGCGAGGATTTCTCACACGCCGTTTATAGTGCCGAGTTCGCCGAGAGTCGCGACATCGGCGAGACGGGCACAATCACGGAGATCCTCGGCACGCTCGGGCGTGACGCGGGCCACGTGCTCGAGCAGGCGCAAGCAGCCGAGAACAAGGCTCGGCTGCGCGGTCAAACCGAGGAGGCACAACGCTTGGGTATTTTCGGCGCGCCGAGCTTTACCACCGCCGACGGCGAATTGTTTTGGGGCAACGACCGGCTGGAAACGGCGCTCGCCTGGACCGACAAATAACGAAAGCCCTTACAGCGAACGCTCGCGCCAGCGGCCGGCATTGCGCCCGGCAAAGAGCCAATAGGTGAGCCCAAAGACGGCGCCGGCGGCGACGGCAATTTGCGCCTCGCGCGAGATCGGCGGCGGCGGACGATCGATCGATTCTTCGTAACGGCTCGGCAGGTTGCTGGCATAGTAGCCGAGCGCAAACGTCGCGGCACCCGCAAGCGCGTAGACGAGCAGCGAGCGCACCTTGTACGCCTCCGCCAGCACGATGAGGATCAGCAGCGGCAAGAGACCCATCGCGCCGGTAAAGCCCGTGGCGACGAAGGCTGTGCCCCAGAATACCGTGCGTTCGCCGAAATCGCCGCTCAGCGCATGCCATTCGGGGCCGAGAATCCCGATCGCAATAGCGATGCCGGTCGCCATGCTGGCAAGAATGATCGCAAAGAAAATGACAATGATGCGGCCGATGAACGCCATGTGCCGACCTTAGGGATTCGCGCGCGCGGCGTCACTCTTAATCGGTCATCGCCATGGCGCGCAACGCCATGCGCTCGCGCGCCGAGAGCTTTTCCGTGGCGCTCTTGAGCTGCCCGCAAGCGGCAAGGATGTCGCGCCCGCGCGGCGTGCGCACCGGCGAGGCGTAGCCCGCGTCGAACACGACCTGCGAGAACTTTTCGATTTGCTCCCAGTCGGAGCATTGATATTGGGTGTCGGGCCAGGGATTGAACGGGATGAGATTGATCTTGGCCGGGATGCCCTTGAGCAGCCGCACCAGCGCTTTGGCGTCGTCGATCGAGTCGTTCACGCCGTTAAGCATGACGTACTCGAAGGTAATGCGTTTGGCGTTTGAGGCGCCGGGATAATCGCGGCAGGCCTGCAGCAGTGCGGCAATCGGATATTTGCGGTTGAGCGGCACCAGTTGATTGCGCAACTCGTCGCGCACCGCATGCAGCGACACCGCCAGCATGCAGCCGATCTCACGGCCCGCCCGCTCGATTTCCGGCACCACGCCTGAGGTCGACAGCGTAATGCGCCGCTTGGAGATGCCGATGCCCTCACCGTCGGCGACGATGAGCAGCGCGTCGCGCACCGCGTCGAAATTGTAGAGCGGCTCGCCCATGCCCATCATCACGATGTTGGTGATGCAGCGATCGCCGCTCGGGATGACTCCGTCAGTCGGGCGAGCAGCGCCGGGCCAATCTCCCAGGCGGTCGCGCGCCATCATCAGCTGGCCGACGATCTCGCCCGCGGTGAGGTTGCGCACCAGGCGCTGCGTGCCGGTGTGGCAGAACGAACAGTTGAGCGTGCAACCGACCTGGCTGGAGACGCAGAGCGTGCCGCGGTCGGTGTCGGGGATGTAGACGCACTCGACCTCGTGCGGCAGACCGCTTTCCGCATCGCCCGGCAGCCGCAAGAGCCACTTGCGGGTGCCGTCGACAGAGATCTGCTCCGCGACGATCTCAGGACGCTCGAGCGTGTACCGCTCGCCAAGGGCCGCACGTATTTCTTTCGACACGCTGCTCATGGCCTCGAACGACGTGACGCCACGAAAGTAGAGCCAGTGCCAGAGCTGCTGCACGCGCATTTTGCGCTGCGGCTGCGACACGCCAACGGCGCCGAGCGCATCGTCAAGCTGCGCGCGCGAAAGGCCTATCAGCGACGGCTTCGCCGGCGCCACGTAATGCGCAAGCGGCGTCTTTTCGATGGTGGTAGTCGGTTCAAGCTGCAGCATTGTCATCCGCCGTCATCGCCGGGGTTCGTCCCGGCGATCTCGCTTGGGGACGCTCAGCCTATGTAAGCGGGATCACCGGGTCTCGCCACTTCGTGGCGGCACGGCGATGACCCTTCGGGTCACTTGCACTCCTCCGCAACCTTGTCGAGCGCCTCGTTCAGGCCCTTGAGCGAGTAGGTGTCCGTTGTCTTGGTGCCGTGCGTGGAAATGCTCTTGACCACCAAATCGTTGCCTTTACGCATGGCCTCCACCATCTGCGCCTCCTCGGCCGCATTCTTGACCCAAGCGCCATCGTTCTGCGTGTACATCACGTAGCTTGCTGAACCGACGGTGGCAGAAGCATCGACGCCGACCTTCTGCGGATAGCCGACGATGACGGAGACTTCGTTCTTGACCTTCTCCGCCGGACGTGTGGAGACGAAGGCATAGGACGCGTCGCGCTTGCGCCCCGCCGGATCGGTGACCGCGGTCGTCGGCTTGGCAAGGGCAAAGCAGATTTTCTTACCATTCGGAGACGCGGTGTAGGCGCCCCATTCGCCGAATTGGCCAAGCAGAACCGCGCTCTCGGTCGGTTCCGACTTGGCGGGCTTGGCCGCCGGCTTGGCGGCCGGTTTTGCCGGCGCTGCGGGTTTTGCCGGCGCCGGCTTGTCCTGCGCCAACGCGGCCGCGGAGAGGGCGAGGCTCACCAAAATGATCGCTGGCCGTAACCAAAACGTCTTCGTCATCGGGCCCTACCGGTTGTTTTGGGTGACGACATTTGCGTCGCCTTCGGTGTCTAGCAGAATCCCCCGCTGCCAGTCATAGGCGCGAAAATCGGCAATGTGAAGGCGCAGAAAGCCTCTCAGCCGTGGTAGAAACGACGCCCCGCACCCGCGATCGACCCCGATGAAGGCCCTGCTTTGCACGCGTTACGGCACCGCCGACGACCTTGAACTCGCCGATGTTCCCGACCCTGAGCCCGTGGCCGGAGAGGCCGTGGTGCGGGTTGCATCGGCAGCTCTCAACTTCTTCGACACGCTGATCATCGCCGGCAAATATCAGGTGAAGCCGCCGATGCCGTTCTCGCCGGCGGCAGAGTTCGCCGGCACCGTGGAGCGCGTCGGCCCGGGCGTGACCGGCATCGGCGCCGGCGACCGCGTGCTCGGCTACGCCGGATACGGCGCGGCGCGAGAGCGTATCGCGATTGCCGCCGACAAGCTGGTGAAGATGCCGCCCCGGCTCGACTTCGACCGCGCTGCCGGCATTTCGGTAACTTACGGGACGACGTTTTACGCGCTGAAGGACCGCGCCGACCTCAAGCGCGGCGAGACGCTGGCCGTGCTCGGCGCTTCCGGCGGCGTCGGGCTTGCCGCCGTCGAACTCGGCAAGTTGATGGGCGCGCGCGTGATTGCCTGCGCCTCCTCGCAGGAGAAACTCGACTTCACGAAAAAACACGGCGCCGACATCGGCATCGACTACAGCAAGGACGATCTGAAGGATGCGTTGCGCAAGGCGACCTATGGCACGGGCGCCGATGTCATTTACGATCCGGTCGGCGGCGCCTATGCCGAAGCGGCGCTGCGCTCGATCGCCTGGGAGGGGCGTTTTCTGGTGGTCGGCTTTGCCGCCGGCGACATTCCGAAACTTCCGCTCAATCTCGTGCTGCTGAAAGCTTGCGACGTGCTCGGCGTATTCTGGGGCTCGTGGATCACGCGCGACCCGGCCGGTCACCGCGCCAACACCGAGCAGCTACTCGCCTGGGTCGCCGACGGAAAATTGTCATCGCATGTACACGCGACCTATCCGCTGAGCGCGGCAGCCGATGCGCTGAAGGCGATTGCCGCGCGCAAGGTGATGGGCAAGGTGATCCTGCATCCGTAAACCGCAGGCATTGTGTTTCAATAGCTGCCGAGCTTCTCGCGCGCCGCCTGCCGATGCGCGGGGGTGATGTGGTCGGAGACGATCTTGATCGCGGCGGCGAGCACGGCGGCGTCGTCGGTATAGCCGATCACCGGGATGAAATCGGGGATAGCGTCAATCGGCAGCACGAAATAGGCGATGGCGCCAAGCAGCGTCGCCTTCACCGGTAGCGGGGTCTCGCGATCGAACGCACAATAATAGGCGGCGAGCAAGTCTTCTGCGAAGGGGATTTGCGCCGCGACGCGCTTGAGCTTCAGCCAGAAGCTGTCGCGCAACGCGCCGTTATCATCATCTGGCGGAAATGTGCTGCCTGCCGATGCCATGGCAAATATGTGGTTGGCGAAAAGTGCTGCCGCAAGACGCGGTCATCCCGCCAATTTGTCCATGGCCTCGGCCAGTTTAACGTCCAGTGCCGTGACGCCGCCGGCGTCGTGTGTCGACAGCGTCACCTCGACGGTCTTGTACACGTTGAACCACTCCGGATGGTGGTCCATCTTTTCCGCCACCAGCGCCGCCCGCGTCATAAAACCGAAGGCGTGATTGAAATCCCTGAAGACGAATTTCCTGGTGATGGCATCGCGGCCGGCAACTTCGGACCAGCCGGAAAGCTTGGCCAAGGCGGCCTTGCGCGCTTGGCCCGTCAGTTTTTGCGCCATATCAAGCCCTTTCCGACGCCGACACTCGAAACTCGCAATGGGTCGTCGCCGTTCCTACCTATAGGAGCAGGCTGAGCATACGAGGCTTTTCATGTCCTGGTCATTGAATATCGGCAAGGTGGCGGGCACGGTGGTGCGCATCCACCTGACCTTTCTTCTGTTTCTCGCCTGGATTTTCTTCGCCGAATACGCCGCGCAAGGCGCCGCCAGCGCCTGGAACAGCGTCTTGTTCATCGTGCTCTTGTTCTTGTGCGTCCTCCTCCATGAATTCGGTCACATCTTTACCGCCCGCGCCTTCGGTGTCCCGACACCATACGTGACGCTATTGCCGATCGGCGGCGTCGCGCAGCTCGAGCGCATTCCGGAAGAACCGTGGGAAGAATTCCTCATCGCTATCGCCGGACCGATGGTGAATGTGGTGATCACCGCGGCGCTCGTGTTCATCGGCGGCGCGCAGTTGCAAGGCTATGCGGCGACCGCGATCGACAACGTGCAGATCTCGATGATCGACCGCTTGGCGGCGGTGAACCTGTTTCTCGCCGCGTTCAACCTGATCCCCGCATTCCCCATGGACGGCGGCCGCGTTTTTCGCGCCTTGCTCGCCACCAGACTCGGTTATGTACGCGCGACCGAAATCGCGGCAATGATTGGGCAGTTCGTCGCCTTCGCGCTCGGCTTCATCGGACTAATGTACAATCCACTGCTCATCTTCATCGCCATTTTTGTCTACCTCGCCGCCTCTTCGGAGGCGCACATGGTCGCTTTGGGTGCCGCCTCGCGCGGCGTGCCGGTGAGCCACGCCATGATGACGCATTTCCAGACGCTCACACCCGACGAGCATCTCGATATGGCGGTGCAGAGCTTGCTGCAGACCGGGCAAGGCGAATTCCCGGTGGTCGACGCGGCCGGCAAGCCGGTCGGCGTGCTCGGCCGCGGCGAATTGATCCGCGCCATCAAGTCTCTTGGGCCTGATGCGCGCGTGGCGGACGCCATGAATGCCAATATGCCGACGATCGGCCACCGGACCACCTTGGAGCAGGCCTTCAAGCTCTTGCAGCAGAAGCAGGCCCCGGCGGTCGGCGTCACCGATGCGGGCGGCCGCCTGGTCGGCCTCGTCACCGGCGAGACCATCGCGCACATGATGATGCTGCAGAATTCGTTGCCTAAAGGCGCGCATCTCGGGCCGTGGAGCCAACCGCCCTCCTCGCGCGCAGCTTAACCACTAAAGGCGTCGGCCAGTTGCTTCCGGCCACTTCGTGACTATATTGCGCCCGCAACGACATATGCGTCGCGGGCCCCCGATTCGGCCCGCGCTTTATTTGAGATCGTAATGAATCTTCGCAACGTCGCCATCATCGCTCACGTCGACCACGGCAAGACCACGTTGGTCGACCGGCTGCTGCAGCAGTCCGGCGTCTACCGCGCCAATGAGCGGCAGATTGAGCGCGCGCTGGACTCCAACGATCTCGAACGCGAGCGCGGCATCACCATTCTGGCCAAGGCCGCCTCTGTCGAATGGAAGGGCGCGCGCATCAATATTGTCGACACGCCTGGACACGCCGATTTCGGCGGCGAAGTCGAGCGCATCCTCAACATGGTCGACGGCGCGCTGGTGCTGGTCGACGCCGCCGAAGGTCCGTTGCCGCAGACCAAGTTCGTCGTCTCCAAGGCGCTGAAGATGGGGCTGAAGCCGATCGTCGTCATCAACAAGGTCGACCGCTCGGATGCCCGCGCCACGCAAGTCGTCAACGAAGTGTTCGACCTGTTCGCAGCGCTCGATGCCACCGACGAGCAGCTCGACTTCCCGATCCTCTACGGCTCCGCCAAGCAGGGCTGGATGGCACGCGACCTCGAAGGGCCGAAGGATCAAGGCATGCAGCCCCTTTTTGACCTGATCCTGTCGCACGTGAAGCCGCCGGTGGTGCAGGACGGCCCATTCCGCCTGCTCGGCACCATCCTTGAAGCCAATCCGTATCTTGGCCGCATCGTCACCGGACGCATCACGTCGGGCTCGGTCAAGCCCAACCAGACCGTGAAGGTGCTCGGCCACGACGGCGCTCCGGTCGAAACCGGCCGTGTCACCAAGGTACTCGCCTTCCGCGGGCTGGAACGCCTGCCGGTCGATGAAGCCGAGGCTGGCGACATCGTCGCCATCGCCGGGCTACCCAATGCCACGGTGGCGATGACGATCTGCGATCCTGAGGTCGAAACCCCGCTGCCGGCGCAGCCGATCGACCCACCGACGCTATCCATGATCTTCCGCGTCAACGACTCCCCACTCGCCGGCACCGAGGGCGACAAGGTTACCGGCCGCATGATCCGCGACCGGCTGCTGCGCGAGGCCGAAGGCAACGTGGCACTGCGCGTGCGCGAGTCGGACGAGAAAGATTCCATGGAAGTCGCTGGCCGTGGCGAATTGCAGCTCGGCATCCTGATCGAAACGATGCGGCGCGAGGGCTTCGAGCTGTCGGTGTCGCGGCCGAAAGTGCTGCTGAGAGAAGATCCGCAGTCCGGTGAGACGCTGGAGCCGATTGAGGAAGTCGTCATCGACCTCGACGAGGAGCACTCCGGCGTCGTCGTGCAGAAGATGGCCGAACGCAAAGCCGAGATGCTGGAGATGAAGCCGTCGGGCGGCGGCCGCCTGCGCCTCGTCTTCCACGCGCCGACGCGTGGGCTGATCGGCTATCAGGGCGAATTGCTCACCGATACCCGCGGCACCGCCATCATGAACCGGTTGTTCCACGGCTATGAGGCCTACAAAGGTCCGATCCAAGGCCGCCGCAACGGCGTGCTTATCTCCAACGACCAGGGCGACGCGGTCGCCTACGCGCTGTGGAACCTGGAGGACCGCGGTCCAATGATGATCGAGCCCGGCTGGAAGGTGTACAAAGGCATGATCGTCGGCGAGCATACGCGCGGCAACGATCTGGTCATCAACGTGCTCAAGGGCAAGAAGCTCACCAACATCCGGACCACGTCCAAAGACGAGGCGGTGCGGCTCACCCCGCCGATCCGCATGACGCTGGAAAAGGCGCTCGCCTATATCGAGGACGACGAGCTGGTCGAGGTCACACCGAAATCGATCCGGCTACGCAAGAAGCTCTTGGACGAAACCGAGCGCAAGCGCGAGGAGCGCGCGCGCACCGCGGAAGCGGTTTGACGGGCCGCTGCGCGAATCAACTGCGAATCGTTTTTGCGAATCACTTTGCCCGGCGGAACTGTGTCATCTTGGGACGCGTCCATTCTCGCAGCCGCGAGCGGCTGTTTGTCGAGCGCCGCGCCACGTCGATGAACAAGATTTTCAGGCGCGAATGATGCAATCTATTGCGAGCTGTGTCCAGTAATCCACACCGGGTACGGTTCGTTAACCATAGGGCTTGATGGCCGCGAGGTTCGTTGCTCTTATTCGCCCATGAGTACGACCCTCATAGAGATTCGCCGAGCCAAGGCCAGCGACGCCGACGCCGTCGCCAAGACTCACGACGAAGCCTGGCGCACGGCCTATCAGGGCATCATCCCCGGCAACGAACTTGACAAGCTGATCAACCGCCGCGGGCCGCACTGGTGGGATTCGGCGATTCGCAAAGGCAGCCGCATCACCGTGCTGCAGTTCGGCGACGCCATCGCCGGATATGCCAATTACGGGCGCAATCGTGCGCGCAGCCTGTTCTATGACGGCGAGGTCTATGAGCTCTATCTGCGGCCGGAGTTCCAGGGCCTCGGCTTCGGACGCCGGCTGTTTTCGGCGACGCGCAAGGATCTCATGCAGAGCGGCCTGAAGAGCCTCGTGGTGTGGGCGCTGTCCGACAACGAGCCGGCGGTCGAATTTTACCGCGCACTCGGCGGCCGCGCCGTCGCCCGCTCCTCCGAGCGCTTCGGCACCAAGACACTCGACAAGGTCGCCTACGCCTGGCAGTAGCGCGCTTCGCTAAAACCCGAGTCAAAGTTTCGGCGGCGGCAGGTTCTTCTGCGCGCACGCCGCTCGCAGCGTGTTCAGCAACAAGCATGCAATCGTCATAGGCCCGACCCCGCCGGGCACGGGCGTGATCGCGCCGGCGATGTTCACGGCTTCAGCAGAAGCGACATCGCCAACGATACGCGCCTTGCCACCCTCGCTCGGTACGCGATTAATGCCGACATCGATGACCGTGGCGCCCGGCTTGATCCAATCGCCGCGCACCATTTCCGGCTTGCCGATCGCCGCGACCAACAGGTCGGCGCGGCGGCAGACGGCCGCCAGTTCGCGCGTTTTTGAATGGGCAACGGTCACCGTCGCGTTCTCCGCCAGCAGCAATTGCGCCACCGGCTTGCCGACGATGTTGGAGCGACCAATCACCACCGCCTCCTGCCCGGCAAGCGAGTCATGCACGGTCTTTGCCAGCAGCACGCAGCCGAGCGGCGTGCAGGGCACCAAACCCGGCAGGCCGCTGGCGAGGCGGCCGACGTTGAGCGGGTGGAAGCCGTCGACATCCTTGGCCGGATCGATCGCCGCAATCACCTTCTGCGAGTCGATCTGCTTGGGCAGCGGCAACTGCACCAGGATGCCGCTGACGTTTGTGTCGCTATTGAGGCTGCCGATCAGCGCCAGCAATTCGGCTTCAGGCGTCGCGGCCGCCAGTTTATGGTCGAAGGACTGCATGCCGCTTTCCACAACCGCTTTTGACTTGTTGCGGACGTAGACTTCGCTGGCCGGGTTTTCGCCGACAAGGACGACGGCCAGGCCGGGCACGAGGCCGCGGTCGCGGCGCAGCCGGTGCACGGCGTCCGTCACCTTGCCGCGCAAGTCGGCTGCGATCGCTTTGCCGTCGATGATACGGGCGGCCATTCGTCCCGCCTATCAGTTAAATGAACAGCCGGATGTAGACCCAGAAAATGAGCTGCTTGAGGAACAGCAGGCCGATGATCAGGATCACCGGCGAAATATCGATACCGCCAAGATTGGGCATCATGTTGCGGATCGGCCGCAGCGCCGGCTCGGTGATGCGATAGAGAAACTCGCCGATATTGGCGACGATCGGGTTGCGCGTGTTGACGACGTTGAATGCGATCAGCCAAGACAACACGGCCGCCGCAATCAAAATCCAGATGTAAAGCGAAATGAGAGTGTCAACGAGCCAAAGAAAAGGATTCATCCGCGCGCTCCGTCGGCTGTCGGACTGAATAGCGGCTTGTCGAGATCAGGAAAAGGGGGCCGTCTTCTGCACGGATTAGCCAACGTTTTGCGGTGCGGCGTATCCTTGACAGCCCACCGCCTCGGCCCTAAATGGCGGCACTTGCCGACCTCGCAGCGGTATCGCCGCAGCAGGCTGGGGCCGTAGCTCAGTTGGGAGAGCGCCTCGTTCGCAATGAGGAGGTCAGGGGTTCAACTCCCCTCGGCTCCACCAGTCGCTCGTTTCTCGAACTTGCGGCTGGCAAGCCACCCTGACCGAATGGCGCGAAGCCGGCGAAGGTTGCCCGCCGAAGCTTCTGCAAAGTCGGGTTCCCGTCGCCCGCGCACGTCAGGCCGTCCAGTCGTCACCGAGAACGGCGTTTGATTCAATCGTCGTCGTATCCAGTGGGATGTCGATGGTGCAGCGCACGCCGGTCGGATCGAAGACCAGTTCGGTGCGGCCCTTGAGGTCGTTGGGAACGCCGCGCTCGATGAGCCTGGTGCCGAAGCCGCGATCCTCCGGCGCAACGACAGCGGGTCCATGCCTTTCCGTCCACTCGATGCGCAGCGCCGAGCCTTCGCGAACATCCATCTTTGCCCATTGAATCTCGACGCGACCGGCCGGCACC
>Ga0335083_10000739_pt1 | contig 47395 bp, 38 predicted proteins | sample Lox_Sample_42_FD_206716 | JGI IMG/M metagenome (GOLD analysis project Ga0335083, IMG submission 206716) | Soil microbial communities from Loxahatchee National Wildlife Refuge, Florida, United States - Lox_Sample_4.2 | ecosystem: Environmental > Terrestrial > Soil > Wetlands | place: USA...
GTTCGTATATCTTCGCGCCCAGCCACCGGTTTGGTTTTTTCCCCGGCGTTTCGGCAGGTTGGGTGGCGTCGGAAGAAAAATTCTTCAAAGACAACGTCCGGTTTGTCGACTATTTTAAATTGCGGGCTTCCTGGGGAAAGACCGGGAACGACCGTGTTGCCGACTTCCAATACCTGACCTCGTATCTCTTCGGTAGTAGCTACTACCCGAACACGTCCGGACAATATTATCCCTTTGTAGTCGATGCTGCCAGCGCACTGAGCGAACTTCAAACCGTTTATGAAAGTGTTATCGCCAACCCGAACATAACCTGGGAAGTAGCCAACCAGAGCGATGTGGGCTTTAATGCCAATTTCCTGGACAACAAGTTGACGGTCGAAGCCGACTACTTCTATTATAAAAGGAGTAATATTTTGTGGCCCCAGAACGCCACCGTGCCGGCTTCAGCGGGCCTGTCCTTACCAAGCGTGAACTATGGTAAATCACAAAACCGGGGTTTCGATTTTTCCGCTACATACAGCAATGTGACAAGGAGCAAATTCAATTATTCCATATCGATCAACGGCAGCTACGCCCAGAACAAAGTGCTGCAATGGGGCGAAGCGCCGGGCGCTCCGCTATGGCAACAAACCACCGGCCATCCTATGGGTTCGGGCTTGTACTACGTAGCCAATGGAGTGATCCATAACTCAAAGGATTCCCTGGACTATACAAGCCATTTTACCTCCTGGGGCCTCAGCACGCCGCCGGCGCCGGGCGACATAAAGTATGTTGACATCGCGCACAACGATACCATGGATTCCCGTCAACAAACCCGGATATACAAAAGCAGCATTCCGACGTTTACGTTCGGGGCATATATAAATCTGAGTTATAGCAATTTCGATCTCTCCCTGCTGTTCCAGGGTGCGACGGGAGCCGTTATGTATCTCAATTCAGATGGCGGCACATTCACCAATTTCCGCGAAAGCCTGCTGGACGGCCGCTGGTCTCCCACTAATCCGGATGGCAACATTCCACGGACACCAAATCGCGGCAATTACTATTGGGACAATACCGGGAACACGTTTTTCCTGCATAAGACAGATTATGTCCGCTTAAAAACATTCCAGTTCGGCTACACCCTTAGCCCAAAAAACCTGCAAAAAACAGGAATCAAATTCGTGCGGGTGTACCTGAGCGGCCAGAACCTGCTGACCTGGTGCCCTGGCCTGAAGGACTTTGATCCGGAATTGGGAGCAAACACCACCCCGAGCGATCTGAAAAATGCCATACCCAGCATTTCCGGCGGCAACTATCCGCTATCACGCGTGGTCTCGGCAGGCTTAACCTTAACCTTCTAAAAAAACGAACATGAAAAAAAATATTGTTTGCATGATGTTGGTAACGGCCATCTCAATAGGTGTCGGTTTATCATGTAGTAAAAAAATACTCGATCAGACGCCGGTCAGCGCCGTTTCCGATGATGCCGTTTTCAACTCGTCGGATCCTGGCTTGCTTACGGCTTATGTTAATGACATATACCAGGGACTTCCGCATGGTTTCGACTGGTCGATGCTGGCTTCGCTTACCGACGAAGCGCTTACCCAGGCATGTACCTGGGCAGGTCAGCAAATGGCTATGTTAAGCCAGATAACCCCAAGCAATCTTGGCCCGTTTACGAACGGAAATTGCCCCGAACTGCAACACTTCACCTGGGCAAATGAATATTCCTTTATCAGAGCGACCAATCTGTTCTTTTCAAGAATAAATTCATCGCCGATCGATACGGCTACCAAACACGAGTTGATGGGCGAAGTATTTTTTCAGCGGGCATTCCTTTATCACAACCTGGTGTCTTTCTATGGCGGCGTACCCATCATTACAAAAGCATACTCACTGACCGATAGTTTCAGCGTTGCCCGGAATACATATGCTGACTGCATCCAATTTATCTCGGACCAATGCGATAGCGCCGCCCAATATCTTCCGCTTCAGCAAACGCAGGTGGGCAGGGCCACAAAAGGCGCCGCCCTGGCTTTAAAATCAAGAGTATTGCTATATGCTGCCAGCGACCTGTACAATGGCGGTAACGGCACGGTTCCCGATCCGTTTGCAAGCTATTCCAACCCCGAACTGGTCAGATATACCACGTTTTCGGCAGGCGACAGACAGGCCCGTTGGCAAAAAGCAAAGGATGCGGCCCTGGCCGTAATAAACCTGGGACAATACTCCCTGTACATGCCAAACCCGGCGACGCAAACCGACGCTGCTACCAATTATGGTAACCTGTTTATACAAATGAGCACGCCGGAGGATATTTTTGTAAAATACTTTTCAACCAATACCGTGGCCAACTGGAACGACTATGGAAAGACATATGGCCCGGGGCTTTTTCACAATCCCAACGGCTTTTGGGGTTGGGGCGTAGACGCCCCCACCCAGCAATTCGTCGATGAGTATGAAATGAACGACGGCAGTACGTTCAGTTGGAGCAACCCGGCGCAGGCCGCGGCGCCTTATGCCAACCGCGACCCTCGCTTCTACGCAACCGTTTTGTATGACGGGGCCTACTGGCGTCAGCGGACGTCCGATATTTTGCCGCATGAGCCCACCGGTAAGCTCCAGACCGGATACCAGAACACCTCGGCCGCTAACCCGACAACCGACGATATTCAATATGAGATAGGCGGCTTTGATACCCACAATCCGCCGACGGGCGCCAATATCTGGAACTGGTCTCCTACCGGTTACTATTTAAGGAAGTGGAGCGATCCCACTATCGACCCGTTAAAGGTTTTACAGTCGACTCCATGGCGTTATATGCGCTATACGGAGGTGTTACTCAATTATGCCGAAGCCTCTTTGGGCCTGGGTGACGCGGCAACCGCAACGACCTACATCAACATGATCAGGACAAGAGCGGGCATGCCCAATATCGCCTCCGCTACGATGGCAAACCTGCAACACGAGCGGAAGATCGAACTGGCATACGAAGAACTGCGCTACTTCGATATTCGCCGCTGGATGATATGCGACCCCGCCGTGTACGGTCAAAAAGCCGGTTTTAGCAACGTGTGGGCTATTCATATCTTTTATCCCTACAATGGTTCTGCGGATTACGGATCGGGTACGCCGGTTTACACACCCGTTGCGGATGTCAGCGGAGCCGGTAACTATGCCAATCTGGACTACTCCGGCGGCCGGGCGTGGAAACCCCAATATTATTTCCTGCCGATCGCCTACGATGAAATGAATAAAAATTTGAAACTGGTTCAAAACCCTTTTTATTAAGAACATAAGCAATTGTGAATAAGGCTCGCTGTTTCCACAGGGAGCCTTCATTTTGTCAAAGACTATGAGAAAGATTCTCACAATCTGGGTAGTCGTACAGATCGCCCTTGTCATCAATAGCCAGGGACAGCAGCAGCACAGCTTTGCGCTCGGAGACTCCGTCTTTTTGCTCGACAACAAACCCTTCCAGATGATTTGCGGGGAGATGCATTATTCGCGCATACCGCGCGAAGCCTGGCGTCAGCGGATGAAGATGGCGAAAGCGATGGGTCTGAATACCATCGGTACCTACGTCTTCTGGAACATACAGGAACCTGAAAAAGGAAAATTCGACTTTTCAGGAAATTACGACATTGCCGCATTTGTAAGAACCGCGCAGGAAGAAGGGTTATGGGTCGTGCTGCGGCCTTCACCATACGTCTGTGCCGAATGGGAATTCGGCGGTTATCCATACTGGCTGCAAAATGAAAAAGGCCTTGTCGTTCGCAGCCAGGAAAAGACTTACCTGAAGGAATACAGGGAATATCTGCTGGCATTGGGGCGGCAACTGGCGCCCCTGCAGGTCAACCACGGTGGTAATATCCTGATGATCCAGGTGGAGAATGAATACGGTTCATATGGTGACAACAAAGCGTATCTGGCAACCAACCGGCGGATATTTCAGCAAGCGGGTTTTGACGGCCTTCTCTACACGTGCGATCAGGCGAATGATTTGGCGAAAGGGTATCTGCCCGGCTTACTCCCCGCGGTAAATGGCCTTGACAGTCCGCAGAAGATCAAGCAGTTGATCAGGAAGTACAACAATGGCAAAGGTCCCTTTTATGTCGCTGAATGGTACCCGGCGTGGTTTGATTGGTGGGGCTCGGCACATCATGTCGTTCCACCCGAAAAATATGCCGAAAGGTTGGACAGCATGCTGTCTGCCGGCATTTCGGTGAATATGTATATGTTTCATGGCGGGACTACCAGAGGTTTTATGAACGGAGCCAATTACAATAATAAAAGTCCCTATGAGCCGCAGATAAGCAGTTATGACTACGATGCGCCGTTGGATGAAGCCGGTAACCCGACTCCGAAATTCATGGCCTTCAGGTCGGTGATCCAAAAACACCTCCTCCCCGGAGAAACATTGCCCGATGTGCCGGACCCCAAACCCGTCATATCGATCGATGGAATACAATTCACCGAATCCACAAGCATATTCAGCGTCCTTTCCCCTCCAAAGGTGAACCCGGAACTTTTGACGTTCGAAGACCTTCATCAGGCATATGGATTTGTGCTGTACCGGACAACGCTCGATGGAGGTAAAAAGGGAAAGCTGGTTTTGAAGGGACTGCGTGACTATGCGCTGGTATTCATAAACGGCAAACGCACAAGTATTCTGGACAGAAGGCATGGTGACAGCAGCATCGATGTGGAAATGCCGCCCGGGAAGGTTACACTCGACATCCTGGTTGAAAATCTTGGCCGGATAAATTTTGGTCCCTACCTGCTGAGAAATAAAAAAGGCATCACGCAGGAAGTGGTGTTCAACAACCAGGAGCTCAAGCACTGGAAAATGTTCTCATTGCCCTTCAGCGATATCAATGCCGTTGGCCGAAATGCCGGCGCCGATGTCGCCCGACGAACTTCCGGGGCTCCCAAATATTCCGAGGCCCCGGTTATCCGCAGAGGGACCTTCAATCTTAGCGAAGTCGGCGATGCTTACCTCGACATGAGCAAATGGGGCAAGGGCGTCGTTTGGGTAAATGGCTATAACCTCGGAAGATATTGGAATGTCGGCCCCCAGCAAACGGTCTATGTTCCGGGTGAATGGTTAAAGCCGGGTAACAATGAAATTGTAGTGTTTGAATTGATAAAACCCCGGCAGGATTTTTTACGGGGTATCGGGAGGCCCCTGCTCAGCCGGTTGCCGGAAAAAGCACCTATATTTGATCCAAACGAAATTCGATGAATGATGGCCCGCCTTCGATCCTGCCAGCACTTCGGCTAATGGCCTACCCTTTGTTGTTTACGCTTACCACATCGTGCAATGGCCGGCATCATCTGTTCGAAAAGATATCTTCCTCACATTCCGGTATTACATTTAACAATCAGATCGTCGAAAATGATTCCATAAACCCGCTTACCCTGGTCAATATCTATAGCGGCGGGGGAGTTGGTATTGGGGATTTTAATAACGATGGCCTGCAGGATATTTATTTGACCGGCGGAATGGTTCCCTGCAAACTTTATCTCAATAAGGGTAACTTTATGTTCGAAGACATTACCGAAAAAGCCGGTGTAGGCGGAATGGGACGATGGGCAAGAGGGGTATCAGTAGTGGATATCAATAACGACGGGCTGATGGATATTTATGTTTGCAATACGCTCTACAAGGACTCGCTCAGAAGAACAAATATCCTGTACATCAACCTCGGGACGGATAAAGACGGCGTCCCGCATTTTAAAGACATGGCCGCCGAATACGGCCTGGACATCCATGTCCAGTCAACCATGGCGAGCTTTTTCGACTACGATAACGACGGAGATCTTGACATGTATCTGACCGTCAACGAAGCGTCGGGAGGCTACGCTGCCTCGGTCTTTGTCGGGCAGGACAAGCCAACGGGCGGTCCAAACCACGGAAGGCTTTTTAGAAATGATATGGATCCGCGTCTGGGCCATCCTGTCTTTCATGACGTTTCGGCGGAAGCCGGAATTCAATTTGAAGGGTACGGGCATGCCGCAAGCATTTGCGATATAAATAATGATGGATGGAAGGATATCTACATATCGGATGATTTCATTTCGAATGATATTTTGTACATCAACAACCATGACGGCACGTTCACAAACAGGACCAAAGAATATTTCAAGCATACGTCGTATAACAGCATGGGACAGGATGTAGTGGACATCAACAATGACGGGCTTCCCGACGTAGTGGAGCTGGACATGAGCGCTGAGGACAACTATCGGGAAAAGATGATGTCGAACGCAAACAACACAAACACGTACCAGAATTTTGAAAACTACGGCTATCAATTCCAATATGTGCGCAATACGCTCCAGCTGAACCAGGGCCCCACCGTACGGCAGGGTGACACGATAGGGATTCCGGCATTTAGTGAGATCGGGTATATGAGCGGAATGGCACGGACGGATTGGAGTTGGACACCCATGGTGGTTGATTTTGACAATGACAGCTATCGCGACCTGGTCATTACCAACGGATTTCCGCGGGATTGGTCCGATCATGATTTTATTGCATACCGCCAGCAATCAGGCGGGCGGATGGGCTATATGCAAATGCTTCCCCTGATCCCCCAGGTAAAATTGCACAACTATGCCTTCAAAAACAACGGCTCAGCGGGATTTGACGACGTATCGGAAAGCTGGGGCTTAAGCTTGCCGACCTTCTCCAACGGCGCCGCCTACGCCGATTTTGATAACGACGGAGCAATGGATATGGTGATCAACAATATCGATGACGAAGCACTGGTGTACCGGAATACGTCCGCAGACAAGGGCGGGGATCCAGCGCACTACCTGAACATCCGGTTCAAAGGGGGCCAACAAAATGTGAACGGCATCGGGGCCACGGCGTACATTTCTTATAATCATGGGAAACGACAGGTGTACGACAACAATCCATATCGCGGCTATCTCTCGTCGGTTCAATGCATGGGACATTTTGGGCTGGGAACGACGACGCTGATCGATTCCGTCGTGATCGATTGGAATAACGGGAAACGTCAAATCCTGAGAGACGTAATGGCAGATCAACAGGTCGTTGTGGATGTAAAGGACGCAAAAGACACCGATGCTGACCGGCAGCCGGCGACTGATGGACGTTCGTTGTTCAGGGAGGTGACCCGGGACGCCGGAATAAAATACACCCATACCGATATCCCGTATAATGATTTTGCCATTCAGGCGCTATTACCCCACAAACTGTCGGAGTACAACCCCGCATTGGCTTCCGCGGATGTCAATGGGGATGGCCTTGATGATTTTGTGGTCGGCGGTAACGCCCTCAACCCCGCGAAACTGTTTTTGCAGCAACCGGACGGGAAATTCATTCAGAAGGAAATATTGCCGGGGGGGTCAGGCGGAACAAATCAGGCAAAAGATGAAGGTTTGTTGCTTTTCGACGCCAACGGTGACGGCAAGCCGGATTTGTACGTGGCGAGAGGTGGTTATTCAAACCCTGCGGACAGTTTGGCCTGGCAGGACAGACTGTTGATAAACGATGGCAAAGGAAATTTCAGGGAAGAACCCGCTGCCTTACCGGTAAATAAAACCAGCAAATTGTGTGTCAGGGCCTTCGATCTTGACAATGACGGGAAACTGGATTTGTTCGTATCCGGCCGCGTAGCCCCCGGCCAATATCCAAAACGGGTCAGTAGTTTCATTTTTCGCAACGAAACGGAGAACGGCCGGGTAAAATTCAAGGACGTAACCGCTGAGGTCGCACCCGAGCTAAAAGATATCGGCATGGTCTGCGATGCCCTGTTTACCGATTTTGACGGCGACGGGCAAACAGACCTTATCGTTGTCGGTGAATGGATGCCGGTAACCTTCTTTAAAAATGTGAATGGAAAATTCAGGAATGTCACTCCCTCAACAGGGATCGCCGGCAGGACAGGCTGGTGGAATAGCATCGCCGCGGGTGATTTCAGAAATACGGGAAGAATGGACTACATTGTCGGGAATGTAGGTTTAAACACTTACTATCGGGGCGATGAGGAATTTCCTGTTTATATTACAGCAAAAGATTTCCAGCATAATGGCGCCTTTATCGCCATAACTTCTCTTTACCTGCCGGATCAGCAGGGTCAAAAAAAAGAATTTCCGGCTTTTGGCAGAGACGATATCGCCAGACAGTTCCCCGCTATAAAAAAACGATTTGCGACATACAAACCCTTCGCTTTGGCAACAATGGATGACGTACTTACTCCGGACGAGCGCAGCGGTGCAATTCGCCTCCGGGCAAACACGTTGCAATCCTGTTATTTAAGGAACGAAGGCGGAGGAAAATTCACGTTGATCCCGTTGCCGCGCGAAGCCCAGGTTTCGGTCATCAATGGCATGGTCGTAGACGATTTTGACGGTGACGGCAACCTCGATATAATGATGAATGGCAACGACTACGGGACGGAGGTCTCCACCGGGCGGTACGACGCCCTCAATGGATTGGTATTAAAAGGGGATGGCAAAGGCAACTTTTCCCCGGAATCCATTCAGGAAAGCGGGATCTGCATTCCCCACAACGGTAAGGCGCTCATTAAGCTGTTGAGTTCGTCCGGCGATTACCTGGTGGCAGCCAGCCAGCATCAGGACGCCCTGCAGCTATATCGGTTAAAAAGAAAAGTCAACACGGTCAGGGTTGACCCGTATGATGTTAGCGCTACGATAACCTGGAAGAACGGCAGGAGCCGAAAGGAAGAGTTCTATTACGGGAATTCATTTTTATCCCAATCTTCGAGATTTATTTTAGCCGACAGCAGTGTTCAATCGCTGACCATCACAAATACCAAAAGAAAACTTAGACTGTACCGATGAGAGTTGCGATTTTGCTATATTTCTTTTTTTGGGTTGGGAATTGTCTGGCGACCGATTCCCTATCGGTAAGATATCTGGGCATCGACCAGGGGCTGTCCAACAACGCGGTAACCTGTATATACAAGGACCGCCACGGCTTTATGTGGTTTGGAACCTATGATGGGTTGAACCGGTATGATGGCTACTCGTTTCATGTTTTCAGGAATATTATCGGGGATTCTACCTCGCTGGCCGACAATCATGTCTTTTGCATAAGTTCCGACAATAGTAACAGGATCTGGGTTGGGGGCAGCAAGGGTGTGAGCATCTATGATCCGAACCGGGCTGTCTTTTTCACGCCCCGGTTCAGAAAAGTAAATAGTTCAGGGTCTATTCCCCTGGTCGAGGGCGCCTATACGACAAAAAGCGTCGGCAATACGATGTTGGTAGGCACTGCGCATGAAGGGCTCATTGTTTTTGATGATAGCAGCGAGATAGGAACGCAAATCGCACTGCCCGGAAAGACCGATGCCGGCTATGCTGTTCCGGGGATTGAATACGATCACATACGGCATGAGGTATGGGTATTTATAACGGATCTTGGCTTGTATAGATACGACATCGGGAGCAAAAAGTTATCCCTGGTGGCATCGGGAATCACCCAATGTATCTCCATTTTTGCAAGATCGGACGGAAACCTGTTTGTTGGAAATGATGCCGGAGTGTTCAGGCTTGGCAAAAACACATTTACCCGGTTTGACCCGGTTCCCGAAATGACCGTGAGAGACATGGCAGAGGACCCGCAGCGCGGGTTATGGATAGCGACTGACGGGAACGGGTTGTGGTATTTGCCGCCGGGCGCCGGTAAGGCGCAGCCGCTCACTCTGACGGGAGACAAGATCAACAGTAATTCCATCTATAATGTCTTTATTGATGCGGAAGGCCGCGGTTGGATAGGTACGTTAAGAGGGGGGGTCAATGTCCTTGAAAAGAATAACAGTTTGTTTAAGACAATTTCTTATCAGAAGGAGAAGACGGAAGCAGCAAATGATTTTATCCTGTCTTTTTGCGAAGATGATCAGTCAAACCTCTGGGTTGGAACGGACGGTGGCGGGCTGCATTTCTGGAACAGGCAAAAAGACGAATTCACAAAATATGTTCACACCGCGGATCCTGGCTCGATCAGTAGCAACTTTATTACTTACATTGCCCGGGACTTTAAAAACGATATCTGGATTTCAACCTGGTTTGGCGGAATAGACAAACTCAACAAATCTACGGGCACGTTCGGCCATTATAATTGTTATAATCCTGCACTGCGAACGGACGAGCGAAACGTTTGGCAGGTCTATGAAGATAGTAAACGGCGTTTATGGGCATGCGCCAGTAACAGGGGCCATCTGTTTTTATACAACCGGCCTGCCGATAGATTTGAACTGTTCGATGCGTCGCTTTTTGATTTCCAGGTTTTGGCAGAGGACAGATCCGGTACGCTGTGGGGCGGCAATTACTCGTCGTTGATAAAAGTTGATCCGGAGAAAAAGAAGCACTCCAGATTCTTTATCGGCTACCCAGTAAGAAGCATCCACGAAGATAAGGATCACAATTTCTGGGTTGGCACGGAAGGAGGAGGATTATTGTTATTTGACCGGGAAAAAGGCGTATTCCGGCAACTGACGACGAAGGATGGCCTGCCAAACAATGGAATATTGAGGATACTGGAGGATAGCAAAGGAAATCTTTGGCTTAGCACATATTACGGCGTCTGCCGGTATAACCCGCGACTGAAGACGTTCCGGAATTTTACGCAGGCGGATGGCTTGCAAAGCAACCAATTTAGTTTCAATGCCGCCCTGATCTCCAAAAGCGGTGAATTTCTATTTGGCGGGATCAAGGGATTTAATATTTTTTACCCGGACAGCATTTATGACAAGAGTAGTATACCGCATTTATTTCTGACCGGACTGAATATCGATAACGTGCCGGTCGAAAGAGAAACGGCATACGTTACTGCCCGCGATCGCGACATTATCACCAGCATAACCGTTCCATTCGATAAGGCGACCTTTTCGTTTGACTTTACCGCGCTGCAGTATTCAAATGCGGCAAATCTGAAGTATGCCTACCGGCTACAGAATTGGGATAAGGACTGGGACATAGCAAGCAATGTAAGGACGGCCAACTACAGCCATTTGCAAGAGGGCAAATATAAGTTTTATGTAAAAGTGATGAATGCGGACGGGGTCTGGAATAAAGAAGTGCAATTGCTTTCTGTAACGGTTTTACCACCATGGCACAGAACCTGGTGGGCATATCTTCTGTATACGTCATTTGCGATTGGTTCGATATACGGGTTCATCTACTATTATCGCCGCCAGGACCGGCTGCGTTATGAAATAAAGCTCGCATTACTGGAAAAGCAAAAAGAAAAGGAGCTGACGGAACGAAAGATCTCTTTTTTTACGCACATCTCTCATGAGTTCAGGACCCCCCTCACCTTGATTGTAAACCCGCTGAAGGACCTGATGACGGAAACGGATTCAGGGCAGACCCAGAAGAAATTGGTGACCGTCCACAGAAATGCCCGGCGCCTTCTGAGCCTGGTCGATCAATTGCTGTTGTTCAGAAAAGCGGAGTCGATCGAGCAGCAGCTGCATCTGTCAAATTTTGACCTTTGCGAAACATGTAACGATGTCTACCTGATTTTCGCGCAACGTGCTGCATCGAAAAATATAAACTTTGTTTTTGACAAGCCGGCGGATGAACTATCCTTTTGCGGGGACAAGGAAAAGATTGAGATCATTTTGTTTAACCTTCTCTCAAATGCGCTAAAGTATACTCCGGCGGGCGGTACCGTGGAATTGTCGCTTATTCCCGATGACAAGCAACTTCGTATTGATGTCAAAGACACCGGGTGCGGGATCGGGGAACACATTCGGGGCCGGCTTTTTGAGGCATTCTACCAGGCGGGCAATACGGAGAAAGCGTCGCAATCCGGCTTTGGTATAGGGCTATATGTTTCGCAACGACTTGCGGCGGCACATGGCGGCGCACTGTCATATGTTAGTGTCGAAGGAGAAGGTAGCACATTTACGCTAAGCCTCCCGGGGGAAAGTATTAAAGACGATTATAGCGAAGAAGCAATCAAGGGCGACCGCCAAAGCATTATTCATGAATTGGTGGAGGAAGTCCGGGATGACCGGGAGAAGGACAAGGAAAACAAGTCGCAGGTAATAGACAAGATCATTTCAGGACTACCGACGATGGTGGTTGTCGATGACGACGCCGACCTTAGAGGGTATATAAAAGAAATATTCGTAAGTCGATTCAATATATATGAAACGGATGATGGGATATCGGCTCTTGACTTGATTGGCAAGAAATCGCCCGATATAGTCGTCAGCGATGTCGTCATGGGAAAAATGGATGGAATTGAATTGTGCCGGAAGCTGAAGGAGAACCCGGTCCTCGCACATATTCCCATTATTTTGTTGACGGGGAGCTCATCCGAACAATCCAAACTCATAGGTCTGGAGTGCGGGGCTGAAGATTACGTAAGTAAGCCGTTTAGCAAGGAATTGATCGTGGCACGGGTACAGAACATTCTGCGATCCAGAAGCAGGCTACAACAGTATTTCTTCAATACGGTTACGTTGAAGCCCACCTCCAGTATCGAAGCTGATCACAAAGAATTTTTGGAAAGATGCATCGAGATCGTCGAGCAGCATATGGATGACCCGGAATTCGGTGTCCAGATCTTTTGCCAGGAGATCGGCATGAGCCATCCGGCCTTATATAAAAGAATAAAGGCTATTTCCGGGCTAACGGTAAATGTCTTCATCCGGTATTTGCGACTGCGAAAAGCGGCTGAGTTATTGATAAACACCAGCAAGACAATTGTAGAAGTCACCTACCTGACCGGATTCAATGACCTTAAATATTTTCGGGAACAGTTTTCCAAGCTGTTTGGAATGACCCCGTCGGAATTTATCAGGCGTTACAGAAAGCCGTTGGGCAATAAGATCCGCTAATGCTTTCTTATTTTTATGATCACCAGCTTGGACGTCGGCGTGTTACTCTTTTCGGCGACGCTTCCGATAGGCACCAGTACATTTGTTTCCGGGTAGTAGGTGACCGTGCAGCGGCGGGGGATGTCATAGGGAACAATGGCAAATGAGCGGGCGGCCCGCTCCACGCCATCATGATAGTTGAAAAGATCTACCAGCCCGCCGGCTACGAAACCTCCGTCCCGAATATCTTCCGGATTCATAAATATGACACGGCGCTCGCCGTAGATACCGCGGTACCGGTCGGCTAACCCGTAAATGGTGGTGTTGAACTGGTCATGACTGCGCACCGAAGCCATCCGGTATTCGCCAGGCTCCAGGACCAGGTGCGGGGCCTTGCTGATGGTAAAGGGTATTTTGTCGCCAAATTCCGGGGAACTGAATTTCCCGGTCCGTGGACCGTTGGGCAGGTAAAACCCGCCGGGTTCCCGCACCTTTTTATTGTAGTCTTCAAAGCCGGGGATAAACTGCGCGATCAGATCGCGGACGGCATCATAGCTTCCGGCATATTTGTCCCAATCAATTTTGGTGCGATGTTTTAGCGTCTCCCTGGCGATCGCGCAGATGATCTGGTTTTCGCTGCGGAGGTCGTTGGACACCGGTTTTAGAATTCCTTTTGAAAGCTGGACGACGCCCATGGAATTCTCACTGCTGACAAATTGAGCCTCACCACCGACGACGTCCCTGTCACTGCGCGAAAGGGTGGGGAGTATAAGCGCTTCCCCGCCCTGGACAAGATGTGTCCGGTTGAGCTTCGTGGAAACATTGACCATAAGATTCAACCGGCTCATGGCCTCGGCGGTATATGTGGTATCGGGCGTAGCCGAAAGGAAATTGCCTCCCATGGCGAAGAACACCCGGATGTCCCCTTTATGCATAGCCTTTATGCAATCGACAACATCCACTCCGGGCGCCCTGGGCGGCTCGAAACCGAAAACCGCTTTTAGTTTATCAAGATACCAGGCAGGCGGCGTTTCCCAGATCATCATGGTGCGATTGCCTTGTACGTTGCTATGACCCCGTACGGGACACAGACCGGCTCCGGACTTGCCAAGCGCACCTTTAAGAAGAACGAGGTTGACCATTTCTTTGATGGTGTCGACGCCGTTCCGATGCTGGGTAATGCCCATGGCCCAGCAGATCATGATCTTCTTTTTGTCCCGGAGAAAGGCGGCCGCTTGGCGGAGCTCGTCGACGCCCAGGCCGGACTCTTCCGCAAGCGATTCGAGGGACAGTTCGGCAAGGTGCACGCCCAAGCCGTCGAACCCAACGGTATGCCGGCGGATGAATCCATGGTCGAGTACGGCGCCGGGAGCGCTTGCTTCTGCCTCGAGCAGCAACTTTTCAATCGCCTGGAGGGCGGCCATGTCGCCGTTGATCTTTACCTGGAGGAACAGATCGGCGATCCTGGTGGCCCCTTTGCCGATTACACTGTCCACCAGGCCCATGACCTGCTGGGGGTTATTAAAACCAATCAGCCCGGCTTCCTTCAGCGGGTTGATCGCAATGATTTTTGCGCCATTCTTTTTGGCCTTTTGAAGGTTGTCAAGCATCCGCGGCATATTTGTAGCGGGATTGATCCCCATCAGAATTATGACCTCCGCGCAGTCGAAATCATCCAGCGTAACGGACCCTTTTCCTAAACCGATTGTTTCCGCCAGCGCTACACCGCTGGACTCATGGCACATATTACTGCAATCCGGCATATTATTGGTGCCGTACTCCCGCACAAAAAGCTGGTACATAAAACTAGCCTCATTGCTGAGACGGCCCGAAGTGTAGAAAGCAGCCCGGTTAGGGCTGTCGAGGCCATTGAGCGCGTCAGCAATTTTCTTAATGGCGTCCTCCCAGGAAATTGGCTGAAAATGGGTGGCCCCATGTGGAAGATAGACGGGAAAGGCGATCCGTCCTTTTTTGCCAATCTCCATATCAGTCAGGCTGGCCAATTCGTCAACGGAATACCGCGCAAAAAAGTCGGCGGTCAGTTTCTTTTTCGTGGCTTCTTCCGCAAGGGCTTTGGCGCCGTTCTCGCAGTAGGCGGCAATGGGGGAGCGATCGCCATCTTCGTCGGGCCACGCACAGCTGGAGCAGTCAAAGCCGCCTTTTTGATTCATTTTAAAAAGAGCTTTCAGTCCGCGGGAAGCCCCCGCCTCGGCAAAAACATCGCTGAGCGCCGCCGCGACGCCGGGTAGGCCGGCTGCCCAGGTTTTGGGTTTTTTAATGCGCGGTTTCATAAACAGGTAATTGGATTCGTTGAGGTGCAGAATAGATATTGAGTCGTTTGGGGCGAAGAAATCCGATCAGGGTGATTCCAAACTCTTCCGCCAGCGCGACGGCAAGGCTGGAGGGCGCGCCGACCGCGGCGATAACCGGGATTCCCGTCATGGCAGCTTTCTGGACAAGCTCAAAACTGGCCCGCCCGCTGAGTAAGAGGATGGATGGGTCAAATGACCGCCGGCCCGAGGCGATCGAGGCCCCGATGAGTTTGTCAAGGGCGTTGTGACGACCTACATCTTCTCTGACCAGGAAGAGTTCCCCGTTGTCATCGAACAAAGCCGCGGCGTGCAGCCCGCCCGTTTCGGCAAATATTTCCTGGGCGACGCTCAGGGTAGCAGGAAGTTTGAGGATCAGGTCGGGAGCGATCCGACAACCGCTTCCCACGTTCCCGACATCCCCTGGCGCTCTACCGATATCCGCCGGCGTTCTCCCCAACCCCGGCCCTATGGTGCGTATCGCGTCAATGGAAGCCTTCCCACAGACGCCGCAACTGGAAGTGGTGTAGAAATTTCGCTCCGCCTTTCCCAGATTGGGGTTGACGTCTTCGGTAAGCGAGATGAGGATCACGTTTTCGCGGCGTTCTTCACAGCCAACAAAAACGTGCCGAATGTCCTGTATTTCGGAGGGCCGCGTGATGATACCCTCCGTGAAGAGAAAACCCAGCGCGAGTTCGGCATCTTGCCCCGGCGTACGCATCGTGACGGCCAGATTTGTAACTCGCCGGCATCCGGTCGGGCCGTAGGCGATCCGGATTTCCAGGGGTTCTTCAACGGCGAGCAGGTCCTGGGCGGAGTGGACGCGATCGCCGGTTATTTTGATACCCGGTCGCTGAACCGAACTATTCATATGTAAGCGATATTAGTTGAATCTTACTATTTGCCACAATAAAGATGCCACGCCTAACCGGAAATTAGCATAAATTAGTTGTTATGAAAACAATACTTGCCTTTCTTCTTTGCGCCACGGCGACCGCCATCGCGCAAGCCCAGCCATCACGGTTCAGCCGCGAAAAATTTATCGAAAACGGCGATACGCTGTTCTATCGTCAGCTATTTCCCGATGCCAACCGGCAACGAAAATACCCGCTGGTCATATTTTTGCACGGTTCCGGCGAACGGGGCAATGACAACGACGCACAACTGAAGTGGGGCGTAATGAATTTCGCGACCGACCAGAATATGATTGCGCATCCGGCGATCGTCATCGCACCCCAGTGCCCCGAACACCAAACCTGGAGCAGCCTGAACCCTGACAGGAACAAGAAAGGGATGACCCTGAACCCGGAACCAAGCAAGCCGATGCATTTGCTCATCGCGCTTATCCACCAGTTGGAGACGACGATGCCGGTGGATACCAACCGGATATACATCACCGGATTGTCGATGGGGGGGTACGGGACTTTTGACGCCCTCGAACGATATCCCCACCTCTTCGCCGCGGCGGTACCCGTATGCGGGGCCGGCGACACTTCCCGCGCCGCATCGATCGCGCATATCCCGATGTGGATCTATCTCGGTGCAGAAGACCCCGCGGTCAGCCCGCTATTCGGACTGGCCATGTTCGAAGCGTTGACAAACGCCGGTGCACATCCGGGATTCACCCAATACCCCGAAGTCGGTCATTTTTCATGGCTTGGGGCATACAGCGACCCGTTGATGATGGAGTGGTTATTCAGACAGCACAGGTAAAAACGGAGTAAATTATAGCCCATATCTTTGTAAATTAGAACAAATGGCTCCATGAAAGAGGTCCGGGACATAGTGCGGGCATTCGATCAGGCGCAGCGCGAAGGGAAACGCGCGGCGCTGGCTACCGTTGTTCATGTGGAAGGGTCCTCCTACCGGAGACCTGGCGCGAGGATGCTGGTGACGGATGATGGCCAGCTGACAGGCGCTATCAGCGGTGGTTGCCTGGAAGGCGACGCGCTTCGGAAGGCCCTGCACGCCATCAACCAGCAAAAAAACAAGCTCGTCACCTATGATACGACAGATGAGGATGACGCACAGTTCGGGGTTCAGTTGGGTTGCAACGGGGTCGTCCATATTTTGTTTGAACCCATCGATGTCACAAGGGAATATCATCCGGTTCGGTTGCTGCGGGAACTGACCGACACGCGCAGAGAGGCGGTACTCTTGACGCTGTTTTCAATGGATCGGACGGCGGAACAGCAGGGGACATCTATGGTGTATGTCGATGGCCGGGCGCAAACGGGTCTGGCTGCCCCCTGGAAGGAAGCAGTTATGAGAGATGTAGAGGAAGCATTTCAGAACAAGCTGTCTGCGATCAAACAATACGTTCAAGCCAACACCACCCATAGCGGTTTTTTGGAATTCGTGGTGCCGCCGCCGGCTGTGGTAATTGCAGGAGCGGGAAATGATGTGTTGCCTGTCGTGGACATGATGTCGATGCTGGGCTGGCACACCACGGTAGTGGACGGAAGACAACACTATGCAACATCCCGGCGTTTCGGGAAAGCCGATCGGGTATTGGTCGTGCGGGCAAACGAGGTACTGAGCCGGCTGACCAGCGACCCGCAGACGTTGTTTTTGCTGATGACCCACAATTACAACTATGATCTTGCATTGCTAAAAGATCTCATCACCGGAAAGTTCAGGTATATCGGAATGCTCGGGCCACGAAAAAAGCTTGACCGGATGCTCGCTGAGCTCCGGGCGGGCGGCGTGGTCCTTGGCGAAGATCAGCTCGCTGCGATTCACAGCCCGGTTGGACTGGATATCGGCGCCGAGACGGCGGAGGAAATTGCCGTGTCGATCATAGCGGAGATAAAGAAGGTTTTGTCCGGCGCCGCTGGCGGGTCGCTGAAAGAAAAGCGTGATCCTATTCACAACCGGCCGGCAGAATTGTCTTCTCATGATTAATACGGGTATCATCATCCTGGCGGCGGGAAATTCATCCCGCCTCGGGCGTCCAAAACAACTATTGCCTTACCGGGGTAAGACCTTGCTCTCGCATGTGGTAACCGAATCCCTCGCAGCGTCCTTGCAGCCGGTGATCGTGGTAACCGGCGCCTTTCACAACCAGGTTCTTGACTCGCTGACCGGGCTTGAGGCGGTTCCGGTTCAAAACCCGCATTGGGAAACCGGTATGGCCTCGGGGATTGCGGTGGGACTGCGTAAAGCCCTCGATTTAGCGCCGAATGTACAGTCGGTGATCGTTTCCGTCTGTGATCAACCGCATATAACGGCGGACCTTTTCCGAATGTTGACGGAGACGCATGCCATAACTGGAAAAGGGATGATCGCATCGGCATATGCGGGGACATCCGGAACCCCGGTACTGTTTGGTCGCCGGTATTTTGAAGAACTGGCCGCGCTTTCGGGCAACGCGGGTGCAAAACAATTATTGGCGCGATATGCCGAAGATGTGGCGTCAGTGCCTTTTCCAAAAGGAAGCATCGATATAGACACAGAAGAGGACTACGGGTCGATCACCTCCCCGCCAGTGACCGGGGACGCCAGGAACGACATCCTTCCGAACCCGGAGACTAAACCGGAACCCGGTACATTGCAACCGGAAGCCCCTAAAACGGAAGCCCCTAAACCGGAAATCCCGCAACCCAAACCGCTCACCGAACAACCAATACCCGCAACCGCCATGGAAGTACATCATCATCCCGATCTGCATCACAACAAAAAGCCCTGGAAAGAATACCTGCTGGAGGGACTCATGATCTTTATCGCCGTGATGATGGGATTTATTGCCGAGAACATCCGGGAAGAAATCACCAATAGCCAGCACGCCCACGAGTTGACCTCTCAGCTGGTGGCGGATTTGCGGGCGGATACCGCCCGATTAAACGAGGTGATCGAAGCGCAGACCAAAATTCTGCAGGCAAACGACAGCCTGATCACGCTGCTGCAGCAACCTTTGGCAACAGCCGACCTCAACCGGATCCAACAGCTTATCATCATTTCCCATAACCTCTGGGCGTTTCACCCGGCAGGCGGCGCCATCGCCGCGATCAAAAACGAATTGCACCTCAAACAATTCGCCCACTCGCAATTGATCACGCATATCGCACACTACGAAGGCTACATCGACCTGTTGCATACCGTGCAGGACATTTACCTTCAATACCAACACAATATGTTGGACTCCTTCCTGCGGGAGCATTTTACCCCGGCAAATCTACTTGCCGCCTTCGGTCACAGGCCGTTGCCTGACGCGCATATGCGGAACCTGACACAAGCCGGTCTGACACAACTGGCGGCCGATATGGTGCTGATCCGCGTGGTGAGTGACGAAATAGTCAGAGACGATAACTGGGTAAAGGAAAATGCGGTGAACCTGCTGAAATATACCATATCGGAATACGATCTGGCAAAGGATTGATCCGGGCATTGGTCGTTCCTTGACGACTATCCTTTCATCGGTGGGCCAAGTATTTCAGAGCGATAGTCCTTAAATAGCTCCTGCATTGCTTTCATATCAGGTTCCCCCGGGCCTGTCAAAAGTTTGCCCATTTTCAAAAAAAAGGATTCCATTCCCTTTCCGGGCGACATGCCCACGAGTAACGAGCCGGATGTCTCCCCGCTGTAAGTAAAACAATGTTTTACACTCCTTGGGATAAATAACGTGTCTCCCGTCGCTAATGATAGAATTTCATCATCTACCTGAAACCGAAAGTTGCCGTCAAGGACGCAAAAGAATTCGTCAAACGCATAATGGACGTGCAACGGGGGCCCGAATCCCTTCTGATTGTGCGTGCTGATAAATATCGAAAGGCGATCTTCCGTATCGCTGCTCAATAATTTGAAGTCAATGGGTGCGCCGGACGCGACAATTCTTTCGGTAAACCTGGTTTCCAATGTATTGACCTTAAACGCCATATGATGCTGTCTTTCATTAGGAAACGCGGGCAATGGGACAGTCGCGGCGGCGAGCGTGGTTAGCGTGCTATGAAGAAACCTACGACGTTTCATATGCTATTGTTTTGTTGATGCCCGGAGTAATCAACAAAGTTACATTCGAGAAGATGAGCTTCGGTGGTAAAAAATCCGCAATCTTCATCCAATCTGCGCACGCCAATCAAACTGACCACCTCAGGCCGAAGCAAATTGACCACCTGTTTTGCTGGCGAAGATTTTCAGTTCATGTCTTGTCAGGCGGTTCATAAAAATTGATGTTGTTTTGGTATTTACCTAGGTAAATTTACTTTATTGTTTCGACTGCGGCGGCTCGTTTTTTCCGCAGGGATTCCCCTTTCAGTTCCAGGCGGTGAGCGTTATGGACGATCCGGTCCAGGATGGCGTCAGCGATGGTTTGCTCTCCGATGATGTCGTACCATTTGCTGACCGGAACCTGGGAGGTGATGATCAGGGCACTTTTACCATGGCGATCTTCCACCAGTTCCATCAGGGCCGTTCGGCTGGGTCCGTCCAGTGGCTGCAGCCCAAAGTCATCTAAGATAAGTAGCTGTTGTCGTTCGATTCGGGCGACTTCTTTAATGTAGGAGCCGTCGGCCTTACTCATTTTTAGCCGGGAGAAGAGCTTGGGTACGTTGTGGTAGACTACCCGGTACCCTCTGGCGCAGGCCTGGTGACCGAGTGCCGAAGCGATATAACTCTTACCGATGCCCGTACTGCCGGTGATCAGGATGCTTTCTGCCTTGTCGATGAAGCTGCAATCGGCAAAACGCATCAGCTGGTTCTTGTCGATGTTGCGGTCGCTGTGATAGTAAATATCCTCCAGGTTGGCTTTGTACCGGAACCGGGCGTGCCGGATCTTTTGGTCGATGCTGCGATTCTGCCGGTCGTCCCACTCGGCCTCTACCAGGTGAGCGATAAACTCGTCGGCGGTCAGGTTTTCTGTTTTCCCGGACTCCAGACTGATTTTAAATTCGCGGTACATGCCCATCAGGCGCATGGTGTACATTTTGTTCAGCGTGGCTGCATTCATGATGATTGTTTTTAAGTGATTGGTAATAAAAGACTATTGATAATACTCGCCGCCGCGGATATTGTCGTGCAGCGGCATGGAGAGCTGGTCAGTTTCGTCCGGCGCGTCCTTCTGGTCCAGTTGCAGTTCCAGGATCTTCTGGATGGTCTTATAGTTGTAGGCGCCGTAGCCGAGTGCGCGCTGGCAGGCCTTGATCAGCCGCTCATGGCCGACCTTTTTGGCAAAGCCGAGTATCCCCATGCAGGATTTGTAGGCTTGTTCGGGGTGCTGCTTGCGGTCGAGCACCTTTAGCACATAGAGCCGGACATCTTCATGGATGGTGGCTGCCCAGTCAGCAAAGCGCTCCGGGGTCCATTCACTGACAAAGCGGTGCGTGGAGGCCAGGTGCTCTTTTTCTGTCGTATACTGGTAGGCGGTTTTATCGCGCCGGTGCAGGGCGATCCGCTCGTAGTTGTAATAGATCTCCACGGTGTGGCGGGAATAAAGCAGCTTGACCTTCTTACCGATAAACCGGTAGGGGACGCTGTAATAATGCTTATCGGGACCCAGCACGGCGTGTCCGTTCTTGGCGACGGTGGCAAACAGTTGCTTTTTCAGTTCGTACCGCAACGCCGGCAAAGGCATCAGGGCGGCCCGTTCGATTTCCTCGAACTGCTGGCGACGACTATAGTTGCGACCGGTCAACAAGGCATTATTATGAGCTTCCAGCCCCTCCCGGATGGCGGCGTTCAGTTCGACCAGGCTGTAGTAACGGCCGGCACGTATTTTTACATAGATGCGGGAGTAAATCAGGCGAACGGCATTTTCTACCAGGGCTTTGTCCCGAGGACGGAAGGCCCGGGCGGGAAGAACGGTAGTGCCATAGTGGCTGGCAAAGTCGGCGAAGGTTTCATTGAGCGTCGGCTCGTACTTACTGCTTTTGGTAACGGCGCTTTTGAGGTTATCCGGCACAATGGCAGCCGGTACGCCCTGGTAGTAATGCAGGGTGTTCTCACAGGCGGCGATGAGGTCTTCTTTCTGCTGGCTCATCACCCCCTCCACATAGGTCAGCTGGCTGGCCCCGAGGACCCCCAAAAAGACCTCCACCGGCTGCGGCTGTCCGGTTTGCGGGTCCGTGAAGTGCAGCTTTTCACCGGCAAAATCGATAAACACCTTGTCGCCCGCCTTATGCTCCATATGCATCGTCGGATTCACCTGCGCCTTCCACTGGGCATAGTATTGTTTGAACTGCGACAGGCCAAGCCCGCTTGGATGGGCTTGCCGATACTGCTGCCAGAGCATCTGGCGGGTAACGCCTTTTTTCTTGAGCGCTTTGTCAATGGCGGGAAAGAGGCTGAACAGCGTCTGAAGCTTCTCAGGGAGGGGCTTGTCTCCGGGCTTGACAAACATATCCTCCAGGTCTTTATCGCTGAGGACGCCAATCTGTTCAAAAGTCAAGCCGCTGGCAGCAAATGCGGCCAGGTATTTTTTGAGGGTGTTGCGGGCCACGCCGGTCTGCATGGCTATTTTAAGCTTGCTATGTCCTTGGGAGTGCATCCGAAGGATCTGTCGGATCTTGATCATGCTGATCGATTTATTGGCCATCTACCTGTCAAGTTTCCCAGAAACTTACTGATAAATGGACCCGACAGCATGAACTAAAATACCCTCACTTCAGGTGGTCAATTTGGGTCGGCCGAGGGTGGTCAATTTGGATCGGCGCAGCCTGGTCAGTTTAAATCGGCGCGAGGTGGTCAATTTCATCGGCGTTTGCATCCAATCCCCAGAATTCGTTCCGGGGACCGCGCTTGTGCATCCAATAAGGATTTTGGAGACGTATTGGCAAATTGCTTGAAATCCTTTACTAAGTGTTGGTAATCGTGATACCCGGCTTGTAAGGCAATGCTCAGCCAGTCGGTGCCCGGATTTCGGTCTTTGATTTGATAGGCGCTATAAAAGCGGTTTATTCTGGAGAAAAATTTCGGCGTGATCCCGGTAAGTTGGATAAACCTTCGTTCGAATTGGCTCACCGACAGGCAGGCATGACTCGCCATTTCTTCCATCTTTACCTGGATTGGATTTGAGGCGATTAATCGGGCAACCTGGTCAATGGGGTGAACGTCTGCTTTCAGGTTTTGTATTCGCTTCCAAAGAAAGGCTTCTGCAATTCGAACAATACTTTCGTAAGAATCCGAATACACCATCCGTTCATATGCTATCCCTGCAAGAGGACCCAACATCGCTTCCGCGTCGATTCTTTCATCGACAAGGTCAGTAAGCGGAAGTCGCAGGAATTTCGATAAGGCATCCGGGTGAAAATTGACCGACAGCAACAAGCAGTCGTGCGAAATACTATAGTCAAGCCTCGATGTTATCGAACCATTGACCGCTATTTGCGGAAACAGGATGGATTTCTTTGAATTGGGATCAAAGGCGGTTACCGATCCACGCACATAAAACACCAGGCATTGCTGCGTATTTGCCGGGAATGGCTTTATCGGAACAGGGTGACCTTTATCGAACACAAAATGCAACAATAAATAGTCCCGTACAAAGGAATTTAGTTGGGGCGATGGCTGTATGATTTTGTAAATCATATCGTAATGAAATCGGCTAAAGATAGGTCAGTATTGGCAGATTGGTTAATCTTTAATCTAAGTCCGGCTTTTGCCATATTTAGTTGCCGTTTTTGTCGAATCGCTTCCTTCTGCAATACTAATAAGCGCGACGCAATGTATCTATACCCCGCACTCCGGCACATCCTCGAGCCGGTAATATACCGTTAACCCGCGTTCCAAAGCCAACCGAACGTCATTGTCCGCTCCTTTAGACGCACCTTCGAGGCGAAAGACCGCATCGCACTTATCCAGCAGCCGGTGCGCAGCAGGGTATTGGACTTCTTCCCAAGCGGTGTCTCCAGGCCTCACAGACCCAGCCAATTTTATCAGGGGCAATGCCGCCCATTCGCCGATCATGGGCATATGGCCCTTTCGGAACAGAGGCAGGGCAACGGATTCAAGATAGTCTAAATTTCTTCTCATCAATCCGGGGTCGTCATTTGTTCCGCTACGGTATGGGCCCGCGATCAGGATCAGCATGCGATTGTTTTTCGTCAAAGAAAGGGAAAAAGATAATAGGTTGAGCCTCTTTAACATATGATCGCTTTCGCCGTGAAAATGATCGGTTGCGCCACGCCGTGATCATTTCGATGATCGGCCGCGCGGGTCGATTTGCGTGCTTGCCGTTCCAACCAATCATCCGGGCGTCTGCCGCAATCCACCCTCAAAGTTGTCGTTATTACCTAGCCTGAATTTCTGAAATACTTTCGACCTTTATGTGGTCAATAAAATCCAGAATAACTCAACAACGTTTTATGAGAAGCACATTTGAAGGATCGAGGCTCCCAAAACCGGTATTATACATTGTCGTCCTTTTCTTTATCGTATTGCATTCGAACGGGCAGCAGGTAAAGCCCTCCGATAGTGGTTACGCGCCCGTCAATGGCGGTAAAGTATATTATGAAGTTTATGGTGAAGGGAGGCCGCTGGTTTTGCTGCACGGTGCTTTTTATACCATTGGAATGAACTGGGGGCAATTAATCCCTGAATTATCGAAAACAAGAAAAATAATTGCCATCGAATTGCAGGGACATGGGCACACCCCCTACTCGGACAGAAAATTAACCTTTCCTACTCTGGCAAGAGATGTGGAAGAAGTGATGGATTACCTGAAAATCGACAGTGCGGATGTGGCGGGATACAGCATGGGTGGCTCCGTGGCATACCAGTTGACCATACAAAGCCAAAGGAGGGTAAGAAAACTGGTGATCATCTCTTCTACCTATAAAAGTAGCGGCTGGCGACCCGAAGTAACCAACGCCTTCAAAAATTTCAAGCCTGAATACTTTGCAAATTCACCGATGAAAACAGCCTACGATGCGGTGGCGCCGGACAAGACCAAGTGGACAAAATACCTGGAACAGATGCTTGCTTTCGCCGCGACGCCTTTCGACATGGGGGATGCAAATATTGCGAAGATTAGTTCCCCGGTACTGATCATCTCCGGTGACAATGATGGGCTGGATAAAGTGGAATTGGCAAAAACGTATCAACTATTGGGCGGTGGGTTATCAGCTGACATTGGACCGATGCCAAAATCGCATTTAGCCATTGTACCGTCGCAAGGGCATGTCAGCCTGATGATGCAAACGAAAACACTGGCAGGGTATCTGGAAGAGTTTTTGAAGTAGTTTATTGGAAAATTATTTTATCCGATTTTCCGGCCTCTCTAAAAAATCGACGATCGTTTTACTTCCCAACCACAGACCGTTGAAAATGTGATCATTTTTAAATTCGGGGATCATTAAACTATCGATTATGCGTTTGGCATATGCATCTTTCAACACTTTTTCAGTTCCATAACCCGTACCTATTCTAACCTCCCGGTTCGCCTTGCTGAAAACAATGATAAGCCCATTGTTTATATCCCGGCGGCCAAGCCCCAATTGCCGGAGTTTATCAACGGAGTAAGACAAAATATTCGAATCCGGATAGTAACTGGCAGTTGTAATCAGGGCTATTTGATTGGTCGTGTTTTTCTCATGATTTTCGTAGAGGCTATCAAGGCTTCTTACCTGAATTGAATCCAGATCATGCTCGGTATCCATTACGAACCGGTGGGCACTGGAGGAGCTGCTTGCTGATAGACATGCAATCGTTGAATATAGAAGTAATACCAAGGCGGGCTTTGCCATTTAGCAGCTATTTCATGATCAGATGCCGATGGCTAAAAATATCAAACTAATCGGAAAGTAGTCATGAAATTTCGTCCACTTCGATATAGGAATTCATAAAGAGCAGCCAATGTAATTTTCTGACCGCCCGTCTTCCGCATGAAGTGTCCATTTGTATCAACCCCGTGCCCTGGGAACGCCCGTCCATACCAATACTTACTATCCTGACGGAAAACACCCTCCCGAAAGGCTGGAAAAGTTCAGCCAGTTGTCCTGGCGTCGTCATCTTATTCAGGTTGCCGACACGTATTTGCATATCAGAAGTTTGAATTATGGCGATTATATGTTCAAACTGGATGGTAGGAGGTCAACATGCAGATCCGGACCTATAAGGAAGCCATGTGAAAGGATATCTCTAAGATAAACAATTATACATCGCCATCCTAATATTAATTGGAGGGATATCCCATTTACCAAAATATTCGCTGTTAATTGCAAATAAAGGGCTACCTTTATCGGGCTATTTTGAGCCTTGCATCCAGTAACGGCAATTATCCTGCTCTGCACTATAGTCGTTTTTTCTTTTTTCCTTCCTCAAATTTATTTATCAATACTTAATTGTTACGGTATGAATCTGCATGTTTCTAACCTTGGTTTCGATGTTAAGGATGCTGACCTGAAAGGTCTTTTTGCCCCCTTTGGGGAAGTCACCTCCGCGAGGATCATCAACGACAAGGTCACAGGTCAGTCCAGGGGATTTGGTTTCGTCGAGATGAGCGATGAGAAGGCGGCCAGACAGGCGATGTCGGATCTAAACGATTCCAATGTCGACGGCCGCAGTATTAAAGTAGTGGAGGCAAGACCGAAAGAGGATAGGGGTTTTCGCGGCAATTCCGGCGGCGGGTTTAAGCGCGACCGTTGGTGATAACACTCAAGTAACCAAAAAATTATGGCGAGATCCAAAAGTACTTTCGATAAGCGGGAAAAAGAAAAGCAACGTCAGAAGGAGAAGCGCGAAAAGCGCGAGAAAATGGAAGAACGTCGGGCTAACCAGTCAAAGGGAAGGTCGCTGGACGAGATGTTAGCTTATATCGATGAAGATGGCAATATTACGTCCACCCCGCCGGACCCGGCAAAAATAAAGGTGATCAACGCCGAAGATATCCAGATTGGCGTTCCCCGGCGCAGTGAAAACGAAGATCCGGTCAAAGAAGGAAAAATTGACTATTTCAATGGAGATAAAGGCTTTGGCTTTATCGTTCAATCGGACGGCACAAAGGTCTTCTTTCATATCAATCAGGCTACCTATGCGGTTAGGGAAGGCGACGTCGTTAAATTTATGGTTGAACGGGGTCCAAAAGGCTGGAATGCGGTAGACGTTTCAAAAAAGCAATAGCTGTTCGCTCCACAACAGGTCGCTCTGACCCATATTCCGTATGAGGGCACCGTACGCTTTAGACGGCGCTTCCAGGATAAACTTCGTCCCGTTTGAATGCTTCAAAGGCGGCCCGGGCCTCTTGCAAAATATCGACCGGAAGGTCATTCATCTGCAGCCGCTCCCACGAAATCATCTCAGGCAGAAATCGTCCGAAGCTTTGATGATGGTTGCGAAGATAATCACGTTTTTCCGACGGCCATCGCGGCTGGCCCTTCTCGAAGAAAGCGATATATTTCGCTTCCACGTTTGCGAAATTCTGTTGTAGTAATTCGATGCCGGTTATTTTTGCGCTCATGTAGATTAGATTTTGCAGACGACAGGGTCTGTCATAGTCATTCCATTGAATCAATATAGATCTGAAGGGAGTTCCTGGACCGAGATGATATTCCCATCCAGGATCGTTTTGTCAAGCGATATGATCGCCTGTCTTGCCTGCTGCGGTATTGGCATGCGAACCTCTCCACTCTTCAACGACCTTCCGTTGAGGGAGTTCCTGTGGACCATCGCATAATCGACTGTCCCGAAAGGAACGAATAATTTTCTCAGCTGGTTGTCCGTGGCATTCAGGCCAATGTTCGAGATTCGGATGTTCATGGCAAAGTGGTATTGTATTGAATATGCTTCTTTACTTTGTAGCCGAAAGCCTGGTGAACTCATCGCCATTGAAAATCCTGGAAAGACTGATATCTCTTGATTGCCGGTAGGCGTCCAATCTGCTTGAGGCGACAAACCGCCAAAAATTCTTTTTCTTCAATTCCATGTAATCCGGCGCCTGGATGAATATTCCTTCGAGGGGATTCCTTTTTCTAAAAAAAACCGTCGACGAGCGACTTGAATCGAGGCGATTGCCATTCAGGTAGTATTCGATTTGTTCAGCGGTCATAATAACGGTTTTTGCTGTTTGTAAGAAAGGCCACCTTCATTCGCAAGCGGCGTTTAGCATCTTCCGGCAGATCAACGTTCAAATTGGAAACATACATGTTCATAATTAAGAATTTAAATTTGATGAGAGGGCAAAAAGTAGAGACTAACTAGCAGAGGGAGTGGCTGGATAATTAATATATACCGAATGCAGGCTCAGGTTCTTTTGCAAAGATATGCTTTTTGAGCTTATCCGGCCCGGATCACGTGCTCAATCTTCGCCGGGGCAGGAATACAGGTTATTTTATTAAATTACAATTCCTATGGCAGTCCGCGACGACGTCCCGCCGGTGCTCATTTGCGGCGCAGGGCCTACCGGCCTCGTGCTTGCCCTCTGGCTGGCCAGGCGACAAGTCCCTTTCCGCATCATCGACAAGGCCTCTCATTCCGGCACCGCCTCGCGCGCCCTGGTCGTCCAAGCTCGCACGCTCGAGTTATACCGCATGCTGGGCATCGACCACTCCGTTACGAGCCAGGCTCGCGATGTCGACCAACTCCGCCTTTGGGTCAAACAACGCCTTGTCGGCACAGTCTTCTTCGGCCGAGAATCGACCGGCATCAGCGCTTTTCCGAATTTCTATGTCTTTCCGCAAGATGAACACGAAGCGGCGCTCGAAAATGAATTGAATGGCCTCGCCGTGACCGTCGAACGCGAGACGGAATTGCTGGGCTTTGAAGAACAGGCAGATCGCGTCCTTGCAACTATGAAAGGCCCCGGCGGTGTAGCGAAGATCCCTTTTAGCTACCTCGTTGGGTGCGACGGCGCCCGCTCAAAAGTGCGGGAAACGATCGGCGCCGACTTCCCCGGAGGCACTTATGAACCGATTTACTATGTCGCCGATATCGTTGGATCAGGACCCGTGTTCAACGGCAACCTCAATGTCGCCCTCGACGACGCCGACTTTCTGGCCGTTTTCCCCATGCCGGGCAAAGACCGTGTTCGCCTTGTCGGAACGATCGACCGCCAGGGTTCTGACAAACAGTTTGAATGGAATGACGTAAGTAGCGACATCATCCGCCGCCTGGGGATCGAGACCCGAACCGTCAATTGGTTCAGCACCTACCGCGTTCACCATCGGGTGGCCTCCAGTTTCAGAAAAGGTCGCGCCTTTCTCTGTGGCGATGCAGCCCATGTTCATAGCCCGGTCGGCGGCCAGGGTATGAACACCGGCATCGGCGACGCCATAAATCTCGCCTGGAAACTCGACGCTGTCCTGCGCGGAAATCTCCCCCAGGAACTCCTTGACACGTACGCAGCCGAACGCATACCCTTCGCCAGAAGCCTTGTCAATACCACCGATCGCATATTTACCTTTATCAACAAGCGTAGCGGCTTCGCTACCGCCATTCGAACCCGGCTTGTGCCGCTCATCCTTCCCCGGTTATTCCATCGCGCCGCTTTCCGCCGCGCTGCCTTTCGGCTGGTCTCGCAGACACGTATCCACTATCGCAAAAGCGCCTTGAGCATCGGCGCAATCCGGCATATCCATGGCGGTGACCGTCTCCCCTGGCTCCGGGACCAGGACAACTATGCTCCCCTGACTACCCTCGACTGGCAATTGCACTGCTACGGCGCCGTTCCCGCCCCGCTCGCCACCTGGTGCAAAACCAACAACGTTCCGCTGCACGACTTCGCACCGACCCATCTTATCCCGGAAAATACCCTTTGCCTCATCCGCCCTGATGGCTATATTGGCTGGATCGGTCGCTCCTCTGATCAGCAGGACCTTGCCCGGTATGCCTCAAAATGGCGTCTGGTGACGACGAACCCGCCATAAGACCATCTATGCCATTGAGAAGAAATAAGGAGAAGACCTGAAATTGGCTTACATGAGAATGGATACCGGGTTATCTAAATCTATCTCCGCGTCAGGAAGACTATTTTTTGAGATCATACGCTTGTTTAAGCCAGTCCAATAATTCTTTGTCAACATCGTTGACGGATGTAAGTTTGATCGTATGGTGATACCGGTTTGACGAGGCTTGATCTACCTTTGAAACTCTTCTACCCGTCAGTTTATAGTTCAAATGAATTTCAAGGTTGATATAGTCTTTGCGGGTGTATACTCCCGCAAAACCAAATCTGTTTGCAAGGTGTATGCTGGTTTTTTTTGGTTCAATTTTGAGTGGCCCGAATTTTCGCAGTTCAAGTATCAGCCGGTGATATATCGCGCCTACTTCCGGCGCCTTGTCTTTAAGATGGTCGAGTTCATTGAATTCCATGAAGGGGCTTTAAGACACGAAATATACTAAAAAAACCAATCTGGTTCGAAGAAGGAAGTACAGGTAGGAACGGGCTAATTCGAACCTCAAAGATAAGCGCCAGCAATAACACCCCGTCGGGGAACCGGTTCGAACAACTATCTAAGTTTATAGGAAGTTTGGTATGTACAAGCGACGCTAACCGGGGCGGAATTCACGAGAAAGTGCGTAACTTGAACAGAGCAACGGTTGTTTTAATTTGCGTTTCCACTCATCAAAAATACAAGGAAAATGACAAAGCAGCGTCTAATTGCGATAGTTATGTTTTCGTTTTCTGTTACACTCCTTTTTTTTGCTTGGGTAAAACCAGGTATTCCCCCAAATAAATCCGATTCTGACCTGATATATCATCTTGCCTTTGCCAACTTCGGTCCAATAAATACGGATATTTTTATTGCCAATGCAGATGGCAGCAATGCAAGGCCATTTCTCCCTGACTCTGCACTTGATTATAACGCTTCATTTTCCAGCGATGGAAACTGGATCGTATTTACATCCGAACGAGGTGGTTCAGCGGATATTTTCCGTGCGCATCCGGATGGAACAGGGCTGGAACAATTAACCAATGATCCAGCATTTGATGACCAGGCAGCATTTTCACCCGATGGAAAAAAGATAGCGTTTGTCTCAAGTAGAAACGGGCAGGCAGATATTTATATTCTTGATATTGCTTCCAAAAAAATTACAAATATTACCAATGATCCCGCGGGGGATTTCCGCCCGGCATGGTCTCCCGATGGAAAGTGGATTGCCTTTTCCTCAGACCGTGAATCTACTAAACCCAAAGGGTTCGTGGGGTTCGAGACAGCCCACTCTACAGAGATCTTTATCATTCAGCCGAACGGAAAAGGGTTGCGGCGGATTACGCATAACCAGGCTTTTGCGGGCAGCCCTTCCTGGAGCCGGGATGGAAGCAAGATACTTATTTATGAAGCGGAAGTTGCAGAAGTGAATAAGATTACCGCCCCCGTTGATCTAAAAGGGAACACGCAAATTGCCATCATAGATTTGAAAACCACAAAAAGAACGGTTGTAACCTCAACCCCGGGAGAGAAATGGTCGCCTCATTGGGTTTCTACTGACCGGATTGCTTATTGCAGTGGCGGCTCCAACGGCGGTATTGAATTTTTGACCGGGCCAGCGGGTAAACGCGGTGAATTTCAAAGTCCGTCATGGTCTTTGGATGGAAGGAAGATGATTTTTCATCGTGAACAGAATTTTGAGAAACCTCCGTTTGAAAAATTGTATAGTCGGGATAAGCAATTTCAATTGATTCGCTCAGGTATATTCCCTTCCTTTTCCAGAGATGGGTCACAACTTATTTGTAATGACAAGACTGCCGGTATTATGGTTAATAAGATCATGCTGATGAATGCGAACGATGGCACTCACCGTTCTATATTGTTTGGCGATTCTGTAAAAAGCGCACTTGCGCCTGCTTACTCCCCAAAGGGAGATAAAATTGCGTTTGGATTTGGCCATTTCTTTCAAGCACACTCGGGGCCGGCAATTGCTGATATTGCTGTCGTTAACCGTGATGGAAGCGGCTTTAAAATCCTTACAGATGGCAAAGGCAATTATGGTTTTCCCTCCTGGTCGCCTGACGGCCGGAAAATTGTTTACCGTGCTTCAAGTGATCGTGTGAGAGGTCTTCTTATCGTTGACGTGGAAACAGGCAAAATCACAACCCTTACCAGGGATAGCCACGATAACTTTCCCGGTTGGTCGCCAAACGGCGACCTGATCGCCTTTACCAGTAAGAGGGAAAATAATTATGACATCTACACAATCAAACCTGATGGTACCGGTTTAAAAAGACTTACGACAGACCAGGCGAATGATGCTCACAGTGCGTGGTCGCCCGATGGTAAATGGATTGCTTTCGCGAGCGGGTCCGGTGGATTTAAAGACGAATCAGCATTACATCCCTTCAATCCACAACCATATGGCGAAATATGCGTAATGCGTGCGGATGGTTCGGATAAAAGGGTATTGACCGATAATCAATATGAGGAAGCAACCCCGGCCTGGATGCCATAACAGGTTGATCGCCGGAAATGGTGCTATTTTCTATTCCTTAACTCGTTCATCATGTCTGTTACCGGTATAGCAGCGATTTCTTTTAGTGAAAGCCCTTTGAGCCGGACGGCGCCTGTGAACGTTTTATTTGCAGATCGATTAAGTTCCTTCAATGTATTGATAATCAACAAATGGAGTTGTGCAACAGGACTACAGTCCTGCTTAAGCACTTCAGTTTGGTTGGTGAAGGGTGGAAGGCGCGAAGGATGGATTCCATTTGTTTACAAGCTACCAAGGTATTTTTGATGGGCCCTTGGCTCTTGGCTTACCAGGAACGAGTAGTTCTAATTCCTAGGGGAGTGCTACTAGCGGGAGATCTCAACAAACCGCCCGTAGGCTTTTACAAGCGTTTAAAGTTGTTTCGTACCGCGTAGGGGAGTCGAACCCCTCATTCCTCCGTGAAAGGGAGGCGTCTTAACCGATTGACCAACGCGGCGTTCAAACTCGACCGTTTTACCGGTTTTCGCGAAAGGAGTGCAAAGATAGCGGCGAATGAAAAACCGGCCAAATTTTTTACTTCCATTCCGACACACCGCAACCGGGACCGGTTGAAGAATCGCCTTCCTGCGCACCCGCGCGAGTGCGCCGTGCCCGGCGTATCCCCCTTTCATAACACAGAAATAACATATGATCTCCAAGCCGAATTCCGTCCCGTCAAGCCACTGGAAATAAAAAATTTACACGATCTTTTCAATTGATATCCAAAAATTTACAATGTGTTTAATATCTAAAATGGTAACTTCGGGCAATTTTTAAAAAATCAAACACAAAATCGTTATGAGCACAGTTAAAGTTGCTATCAATGGTTTCGGCCGGATCGGACGTTTGGCATACCGCCAGATTCACGGGATGGACGGAATCGATGTAGTGGCAATTAATGACTTGACCAGTCCCAAGGTACTGGCCCACCTGCTGAAATACGACAGCGCTCAGGGCCGCTTCGACCAGGACGTAAAAGCTACAGAAAACTCTATCGTCGTAAACGGTAAAGAAGTAAAAATATACGCACAGAAGAACCCCGCCGACATTCCGTGGAAACAACACGAGGTAGACGTCGTCCTCGAGTGCACAGGCTTTTTCACCGATAAGGAGAAAGCCGAGGCTCACCTCAAGGCAGGCGCCAAACGAGTCGTCATCTCCGCACCTGCCACCGGCGACCTGAAGACGATCGTCTTCAACGTAAACCACAATATCCTCGACGGCAGTGAAACAATCATTTCCTGCGCATCCTGTACCACCAACTGCCTTGCCCCGATGGCCCAGGTCCTCGATGACAAATTCGGGATCGTGACCGGCCTGATGACGACCATCCACGCCTATACCAACGACCAGAATACCCAGGATGCCCCCCATCCGAAAGGCGACCTCCGTCGCGCCCGCGCAGCAGCCGCCAACATCGTGCCCAACAGCACCGGCGCCGCCAAAGCTATCGGCCTTGTTCTACCCAAGTTAAAGGGAAAACTCGACGGCGGCGCTCAACGCGTTCCCACCATCACCGGCTCGCTCACCGAACTGGTAACGGTACTCAACAAAAAAGTCACCCTTGAAGAGGTCAACGCTGCCATGAAAGCCGCCACTAACGAGAGCTTTGGCTATACAGAAGACGAAATTGTCAGCACCGATGTCATCGGTATCACCTACGGTTCACTATATGACGCCACTCAAACCCGCGTCATTGCCAACGGCGACACCCAGCTTGTCAAAACCGTGAGCTGGTACGACAACGAAATGAGCTATGTCAGCCAGTTGGTCCGTAGCCTTCACTACTTCGCCAAACTGATCTCTAAATAAGATTCCCACCGCTACCCGGTCTGTCTCTGACAGACCGGGCTTTTTTTATTACCTTACACGACTATGAGCCAATTCAGCCTGCACAATTTCGCAAATGAAAGAGCCCTCGTCCGCGTAGATTTCAACGTCCCGCTCGACGACAAATACAATATTACCGACGACACCCGTATCCGCGCCGCCATCCCTACGATAAAGAAAATCCTTACCGACGGTGGCAAAGCGATCCTCATGAGCCACCTCGGCCGCCCGAAAGACGGTCCCACGGAAAAGTATTCGCTCAATCACCTCGTTCCCCATCTGCGGAAGCTGCTGAGGACTCCGATCATCTTTGCAGAAGACTGCATCGGCTCCCCCGCTGAAAAGGCCATTGCAAAGGCCCAGCCGGGCCAGGTCGTGCTGCTGGAAAACCTGCGATTCTATAAAGAAGAGGAAAAAGGCGACAAGGCATTCGCCGAAAAGCTGGCGAAACTCGGTGACGTCTATGTCAACGATGCGTTCGGCACCGCCCACCGGGCGCACGCCTCCACCGCGGTCATTGCCCAGTTCTTCCCGAAAGACAAACGGATGTTCGGCCTTCTCATGGAAAGCGAAGTCGCCAGCGCCGAACGCGTCCTCCACCAGTCGCAAAAGCCGTTCACCGCCATCATCGGCGGCGCCAAAGTCTCCGACAAGATATTGATCATTGAAAACCTCCTTGACAGAGCCACCGACATCATCATCGGCGGCGGGATGGCCTATACGTTCTGCAAGGCGACCGGTGGAAAGATCGGCAACTCCCTCTGCGAAGAAGACCGTCTCGACACCGCCAGGGAACTGCTTTCCAAAGCCGAAGCAAACGGCGTCCGCATCCACTTGCCTTCCGATTCCATCATCGCGGACAAGTTCGACGCGAATGCCAACGACTCAACCGCACCGAGCAACAATATCCCCGACGGCTGGATGGGCCTCGACATCGGCATCAACGCATGCGAACAATTCACGAACGTCATTCATCATTCAAAGACGATCCTCTGGAACGGCCCGATGGGGGTATTTGAAATGGCGAAGTTCGCACACGGTACCCGGGGTATCGCAAAAGCTGTCGCCGAAGCTACACAAAACGGCGCTTTCTCCCTCGTCGGTGGCGGCGACTCCGTTGCGGCGGTCAACCAATTTGGTTATGCCGACAAGGTGAGCTATGTTTCCACGGGCGGCGGCGCCCTGCTTGAATATTTCGAAGGGAAAGAGCTGCCCGGCATCGCCGCGATCAAGGCCTAAGCCGCGATCAGGTATCGAACCGAGTTTAATGCCTAAACCATCATAGTATGAAACGACTGCTTCTTATCCTTAGCCGTCTCGGCCTGGATTCACTGCCTGCCATCACCCTGGCAGCCCTCCTCCTTCCCGCCGCCGCCAAAGCCCAAAAGCACCATCCGGCAGAGGCCGCCGAATTCTCGGGCCTCGATACCGCCTTCGCCCGCATCCTCAAGGATTGGCACGCTGCCGGGTTCGCAGTCGCCGTCGTGGACAAGGACTCGGTGATTTATGCCAAAGGCTTCGGTTACAAGGATTGGGAGCGTAAAGCACCTGTCACCCCTCACACGCTTTTTGCGATCGGCTCCTGCACAAAAGCATTCACCGCTTCCCTCATCGGTATGCTCGAGCGCGATGGCAAACTGGACATCGATAAGCCCGTCCGCGACTATTTGCCGTCGCTCAAGTTCCACGATCCGCAAATGAACGAAATGATCACCTTGAGAGACATGATGTGTCATCGCACCGGGTTGCCCCGGCACGACCTGTCCTGGTACTTGTTCGGCAACAGCACCCGTGACTCAATGATCCTTAAGATCCAATACATGGTGCCTACCGCGGGCATCCGCGAACGGTGGCAATACAATAATTTCATGTTTGCGGCGCAAGGCGTGGTTGCTGAACACCTGATGGGAAAGCCGTGGGAAGCAGACGTGAATGACCGGATATTCCAACCTCTAGGCATGACCGAATCCGACTTCTCTGTCGCAGACCTCGCAAAAGCCCCCGATGCCGCACTGGGCTACGGGCTGAAACACGATACCGTCGTAAAAAAGCTGGACTACTACGTGATCGGCGCAATGGGTCCCGCCGGCGCAATTAACAGCAATGTCCTCGACATGTCTCAATGGTTGAAGACCTGGATCCATGGCGGGAAATTCCACGGCAAGGAGATCTTCCCCGCCAACTACGCGACCCAGGCTATTACCGCGCAAATGGCTATCGGGGGCGGGCTGCCGACAAAAGAAGCTCCGGATGTCTTCTTCTCGAGCTATGGCTTTGGCTGGATGCTCTCCTCCTATCGCGGCCACTATCGTGTCGAACACGGGGGTAACATCGACGGGTTCTCCGCAAGCACCTGCTTCTTTCCCAGCGACAGCGTGGGGATTGTAGTTCTTTGTAACCAGAACGGTTCCGCGGTACCGGGAGCGGTTCGTAACCTGATCGCCGACCGCGTTCTGCACCTTCCGTACAAAGACTGGGAGACCTATCTGAAAGGAGCAGCCGATAAGGCAAAAGCCGACGTGAAAAAGGCAAAGGCATCCCATGAGACCGAGCATATCGCCAACGCTCCCGCAACCCACAGCCTCAATGATTATACCGGTACTTACTCCAACCCCGGGTATGGAAATTTCGAGATAAACCTTAGCGGGGATTCCCTGTTTGCTGCTTTCCCGCTTCATACCTGGTGGCTCCGCCATGACTACTTCGACATCTTTGAGCCCTTCGATAAGGATCCAAAAGACGGCATCGATACCAGCGAATCGGATGGGGAAAACCTGCGTCTCCAGTTCGAAATGGATGCTGCCGGCACGATCACCAGCGTCGCCGTCAACCTCGAAGCAGCGCTCGACAAGCCGATCGTCTTCAGCCGCGCGCCAAAGACAACCAGCATCACTACCGCACAATTGCAGCAATACGTGGGTGAGTATGCGTTCACCGAGACCGTCATCGCAAAAACATATCTTAAAGGGGACAAGTTATACCTCTTTGTGCCGGGCCAACCTGAATACGAACTGGCCTACACCGGCAGCAACAGCTTTTCTATAAAGGGTCTGACCGGCTTCACGATTCGATTCGACACCGACCAGAAAGGCAACATCGTTAGCATGACGTCCATCCAGCCAAACGGTAAATTCTCGGCTAAGAAGAAGTCCTGACAACGATTTTCCCAAACTGGCGCGCCTCCTCCATCCATCGAAAGGCCTGCTCTCCGTCGCGGAGCGGAAATACCCGGTCGACGACCGGTCGTATCCGATGCCGGCCTACAAATTCCATCATCTCTGCGAAATCCGCGGGACTGCCCATGGTCGACCCGAGCACGTTGAGCTGCTTCCAGAAAATTCTCCTGGCCACCACCTGTCCGGGATTTCCGTTGGTAGCTCCATATAGCACGATCCGTCCTCCCGGCATCGCCAGGTCGAAAAGGTCGTTCAGCCCATCCCCGGCCGTTCCATCGATGATGACGTCAAACGCTCCCGCCAGCGACTTGAGCCCGGCAACCCACTCCGTTTCCCGATAGTTCACACCTCCCGTCGCTCCCATCGCCATCGCCTTATCCAGCTTTTCCCCGCTTCCCGAAGTCACCACTACCTCCGCACCGGCCGCCACGGCAAACTGCAACGTCGACAACGCCACGCCGCCCCCTATACCGGTGATCAGCACTTTTTCGCCGGCCCGGACCTGCGCGCGCTTCACCAGCGCCCGATAGGCCGTCAGTCCGGCCAACGGCAACGCCGCTGCCTCCTCGAACGTAAGGTGCCCCGGCTTCTCCACCAGGTTGACAACCGGCACCTTCACAAACTCCGCCAGGGTTCCGTTATCCGGAAGTCCCAAAATGCGGAACGAACCGGGGTCCTGATAGGCCTCCGACACGCCCCATTCCAACGCCGGATTGATGATGACTTTCCTGCCCTCCCAATCCACCGCATCAGGCGATTCGACAACAATTCCCGATCCATCCGAACCCGGCACGATCGGATATTTCAGCCCCGCATACTGCCCTTTCCGGATCCACAAATCCCGGTGATTCAGCGCAGCCGCTTCCACCCGCACGACTGCTTCCCCCGGGCCCGCCGCGGGCGTCGGCATCTCCTCCAATTCGACCGCCCGATGGTTGCCTTTTAAGACCAGTGCTTTCATATCTCGTTAACCTCCGTACACCAAAAGTATCGAAACCGCACAACCCCGGCAAAACACAACCGCCCAATTCCCTGATGGCCATTCGGTTAAAATTCTGGCACGACCCTCGCGGGGAAAACTGTCATGTTCAGCAACCATCTCACCACGACCATCCGCAGTTGGCGCAAAAGCCCTGCTCACAGCATCCTCAACATCACCGGTCTGGCCCTCGGTATCGCCTGTGCAACACTTATCCTGCTTTGGGTTGAAGACGAATTAAACTGGGACCACCAGGTTCCTGACCGCACCCGAATCTACCTGGTCAGGATGAATATGCCCTATCAGGGTCAGATAAATAGTTGGGATAAGGTAACCGGAAGGCTCGGCCCGGCGGCTGAAAAAGAAATCACCGGTATCCAGCATATGTTTCGTTATTCCGATGGCGAGCATCGGCTATTTTCTGTTGGCAATACGGTAATCTATGAGGATGGAACCTTTGCCGACTCCGGCTATTTCGACATCACAAAAATTCCCTTCCTGAAAGGTTCACCGGTAGGCTGCCTGCGCAGCCCTCATTCGATCGTCATCACCGCTTCGATGGCAAAAAAATACTTCGGTAACGAAGACCCGATGGGTAAGGCAATGCTTATGGACAATAAGACAAACTACACCGTCACCGGTGTCGTCCCCGATTTTCCACACAATTATTCGCTTGGCTTTCACTGGCTGACATCTTTTGATGACTACCTCGTCGAACAACCCTGGCTTACCAAATGGTTCAATTGGGGTCGTCCGCTCGTCATTCAACTTGAACCGGGCGCGAACCCCAACCGGGTGGCATCCCGGTTAACCGCCCTGCTTCAACCAAAGAATAAGGAATATGCGCACATCGAGATGCTGCTCTGGCCGATGAAGGACTGGCATCTCTATAGCAACTTCACAAACGGGAAGCCCGACGGCGGCCAGATCAAGTTTGTAAAACTCTTCTTACTTATTGCCTCTATCATTCTTTTGATCGCCTGTATCAATTTTATGAACCTGGCCACGGCGCGCGCGGGCCAACGCGCGCGCGAAGTCGCCGTCCGCAAAACCCTCGGCGCCCTGCGGCAATCCCTTGTGAGCCGCTTCATCGGCGAAGCGCTCCTGCTTTCTTTCCTGTCTGTGGCGTTTGCAATACTTCTGGTATACCTTGCCCTTCCGGCATTCAACACACTGGTAAATAAAGAGCTCACTTTCAACCCGCTCCAGCCCCTCCATTTGTCAGCCCTCCTTGGCATCGGAGTCTTTTGCGGGGTGCTTTCCGGGAGTTATCCCGCCTTCTATCTTTCCGCGTTCAACCCCGTTGCGGTTCTAAAGGGGTTAAAGGTCAGCGCGAAGGGCAGCGCAGGATTCGTCCGCAAGACCCTTGTCACCACGCAATTCGTCGCCTCCGACATTCTCATTATTTGCACGATCATCATTTACCAGCAGATCCAACATATAAAGAACCGCGATCTGGGTATCGACAGACATAACCTCGCCTATGTAGACATTCAGGGGAATATGGGCGAACACTATGAGGCGATCCGCAACGAACTGCTGAGGACGGGCGTACTGGACAATGTTGCCATTAGTTTTAGTCCGCCGCTTAACTTGTGGAGCGGAACCGATAACAGTCACTTCCAATGGGAAGGCGACGACATCAGTACAAAGCAATTTATAAATCAGGAAGAAATCTCCCCGGGCTACATAGCCACTTTCGGAATGAAAATAAAGGAGGGCCGCGACTTTTATCCAAACGCCATCGTCGACACGCAATCGGTTCTCATCAACGAAAGTCTCGCGCAGATTATGGGGAAAGCAGGAAAAGTCGGCAGCCAGGTCATACCCGACGTCGGCATGCGCCCGATGACCATCGTGGGGATCGTCCGGAATTTTGTCTATATGGATATGTACGCAACACCCGCCCCGGCGGTGTTCTATTGCAACCCGAATAACTATGCAACTTGTTACAGTCTGGACCTGCGCCTGAAGGCCGGGGTCAATACCTCGGCTGCCGTAGACAAAATATCCGCGGTGATAAAGGCCGCCAATCCCGGCTACCCGGTCGAAGTAAAATTCGTCGACACCGAATTCCAGCATCGCTTTGACAGTGAGACCCGGATCGGTGAATTGTCCGGCCTATTTGCCATACTCGCGATTGTAATCTCCTGTCTTGGCCTCTTCGGCCTCGCCGCCTATACCGCCGAGCAACGAACAAAGGAATTGGGGATTCGTAAAGTCCTCGGTGCCTCTGTCTCCGGTCTGGCCGGTCTGTTGTCCCGCGAATTCCTCCAGCTCGTCGGCCTATCCTGCCTTATTGCCTTTCCACTTTCCTGGTGGGCTATGACCGACTGGCTTTCCGCCTACGCGTACCGCACACCCATCCACTGGTGGGTCTTCGCCGTCGCCGGCTTTGGGGCGCTCCTCATTGCTCTGTGCACCGTCATCGCCCAGGCCTTAAAAGCGGCCCTTGCAAACCCCGTTAAAACACTGCGATCGGAATAAACCCTAATGCTAATATTGAAACACCTTCTCGCCGGCCATCACTTCCTGTGTCGTCTCATCAAAAGTGACCCGCTCCCCGGTCCTGTACGCCGCATTTGCCATGATCACCGCGATGGCATGCCGGTAGCCTGCCTCGATCGGCGCGTTGGGTTGCTTCCGGCTTCGCACACACTCCATCCAATTGCGGATATGCGCCGTCGTTAACGGATCGCTGCCGGTGCTGGCATCCGTCGACACCTTCCCATCCGCCGCCTTCAAAGACATCTGTGGCAATAAATTGGCATTCATACCCATCGCACTCGCATAATCCTGCGTCAACCCTCCCGTCGGCGTGATCAGATTTGTGTCGAGGTTCATCATACCGCCATTGGAGTAATAGATCTCCTTGGTCCCTCCGTCCGAATTCGTCTGCCGTGATGTAAATACGACCTGGAACCCGGTGGAATGATCCTCGAGCGGCCCATAGTCAAATACGACCGTCAGGGTATCCGCATTCTTCCGGCCATCCTTCCACGCATAGATCCCGCCATTGGCTGACGCCGACCGGGGGTGGGGGAGACCCGAAAACCAATGCACCGTGTCTATCTGATGGCTCATCCACTGCCCCGGCAACCCGGACGAATAAGGCCAGAACAACCGGAATTCCAGATATTTTCGGGGATCGAACGCCTCAAACGGCCGGTTGAGCAAATACCGCTTCCAGTCCGTGTCCTCCTCCTTCAGTAGCGGCACCAGCGCCGGACGCCGCCAACGCCCCGGCTGATTTACATTCCACGTCAGCTCCACCATTAGGACGGGACCAAACTTCCCCGACTGGATAAAATCTGCCGCGGCCATATAATTCGCTCCGCTCCGCCGCTGAGAACCGATCTGCACGATCTTTCCCGATTCTTTCACCGCCTTTAACACCGCGCGGTTGTCCGCCATTGTCTCCGCCAACGGTTTTTCCGTATACGTATCCCGGCCGGCCTTCACCGCTTCCACTGTATGCAACGCATGCTGAAAGTCCGCCGTGCTGATCATCACCGCATCCACGGCCTTGATGTTGTATAGTTCATCGTTGTTGATACACGCCTGGACATCATGCCCGAATTTTCCCGCCAGAAAGGCTTTTCCTTCCTCCCGCCTCTTCTTCCAGATATCCGAAACAGCAATAATGTCGAAATTCATTTCCTTGCGGGATTTCAAAAAGGCGGGAATATGATCGTTCCGGTGCCGGTCCGAGAACCCTACCACACCCACGCTCACCCGATCATTGGCGCCGATGATCCGGCGATAGCTGCCGGCGCTTACGCCGAGCGTTCCCATATAAGTGGCTGCTCCGGCCATCGTGCCCTGCCGGATAAATTCTCTACGCGTAGTTGTCATGTTGAATGTTTTTGTCCGAACTAAATGTACTAAATTCACTCAAATGCTTCTCATATGAAGACATCCCGCTATATCTTTGCCACGGCCGTCTTCACGATTGCCGTTTCCTTATTCACTTCCGCGCAATCCCAGCCTCTTTCCATGCAAATCGTCACGGACTTACCCCACCACACGGTTGTCATCACCGCCGGCGGCATCCCGTTCACCACCTTCCTCTACCCCGACACGCTGGAAAAGCCTGTTCTTTATCCCATCTACGCCCCCGACGGCCAACTCGTCACGCGTGGTTTCCCGCTGCAACCCCGCACCGGCGATCCCACCGACCACCCTCACCATATCGGTCTTTGGTTTAACTATGAGAACGTAAATGGTCTCGACTTTTGGAATAACTCTTATGCGATCCCGGCTGATAAGAAAGGCAAATACGGCTGGGTCCGGACCGACTCCGTCAGCGCCCGCTCCGATAATCCAAACGAAGCTACGCTCAATTACGCCGCCCGCTGGACCGATCAACAAAAGACTACCCTCCTTATCGAACACACAACATATCGTTTTGCCGCCACCGCGCACCAACGGATCATCGACCGCCTTACTACTTTGACCGCCCAAACCGATGTACATTTCCCCGACGCCAAGGACGGACTGCTCGGCCTGCGTGTCACAAAAGAATTGCAGATCCCCACGAGTATCCCGGGCGAATTTTATGACGTCAACGGCAAATCAACAAAGGTCGCCGGGGGCAATACGCCCGATATCAACGGTAATTACCTGACGTCAGCCGGGAAGACCGGCGACAGCGCCTGGGGCACCCGCGGCAGCTGGTGCATGATGTATGGGAAGAAAGGCGCCGATACCTTAAGCGTCGTGATCATCGACCACCCGGGCAACCCCGGGTATCCAACCTACTGGCACGCCCGCGGCTACGGCCTGTTTGCGGCTAACCCGCTGGGCCAGAAGATTTTCAGTCAGGGGCGCGAGAACCTCGACTTCTGGTTGAAAAAAGGGAGCTCCGTCACCTTTCGCTACCGAATCGTGGTCACCGCTGACCGGCGCCGGTTGTCCACCGACGATATCCGACAGCTTGCCGATGATTTTGCCCGGCTGAAGTAATCCAACCCGCTGCCCGCCTATTTATTAACCGCGTCAACCCCAAAATCGCTAAATTTGAACTCCTTAACGTTAAAAAACTATTGACATGAACACTAGAAACCTAACCCTCATAATCATCCTGGCCGCTATCCTTATCCTTGGAGGATGCGCCTGCGGAAAGTACAATGGGATGGTTACCGCCGATACGTTTGTAAAGAACAAATGGGGCGATGTCGAAACACAATATCAGCGTCGTACCGACCTATATAATAGCGTCATTAAGGTCATCGAAGGCTCTGCCAATTTCGAGAAGTCGACGTTAAAAGATGTTATCGCAGCCCGCGCGAATGCCACCGCGGTCCACGTCAATCTCAACGACTCCGCGTCCCTCGGACAGTATCAGCGGGCCCAGGCACAGCTCTCAGGGTCTTTCAGTCGCCTGATGGCGGTCGCCGAAGCCTACCCTGATCTCAAGACCACCCAGCAATTCGCCGACTTCCAGACCAATATTGCCGGTACGGAAAACCGCATCAATGTGGCTCGCCGGGATTTCAACGCGGCCGTCAATGATTACAATCTCAAGGTGCGAACGTTCCCGAATAACATCTTTGCCGGGATATTCAACTTCCACGAGAAGCCGTTTTACCAGGCGAACCCGGGTAGTGAGAATGCCCCCGACATCCAGTTCAATATTAAATAAGATCGATGGCCATACTTACTCGTAAACCGTTGTTCAATGACGCACAACAGCAGCAGATCGTAGCGGCCATTCAGGCCGCCGAGCAACGTACCAGCGGCGAGATCCGGGTATACGTCGAGAATCGGTGTCGTTACGTCAATCCCATCTATCGCGCCGCCGAGATCTTTGCCGGACTCAACATGGAGAAGACAGCCGCACGCAATGGCGTGCTGGTCTATGTCGCCCTCAAAGACCGTCAGATGGCCCTCTTCGGCGACGAAGGGATCAACCGCAAGGTTGGCGCGGCCTTCTGGAACGAGCAGGTCAGAAACATCCTCAGCCATTTCAACCGGGCCGACTATGCGGGCGGGATTGCCAGGGTGGTCACGGAAATCGGCGCTGCACTTCATGAGCATTTCCCATATGACAAAGGCACAGATAAGAATGAACTGCCGGACGACATTGTTTTCGGCCGGTAAATAACTATAGCAATGCAAAAGTTCGCAGCGTTACTCCTGGCATCTTCCCTTCTGATAACAACCCTGGCGACCCGCGCCCAGGACATACCCCCAAGGCCGAATCCCCCAACCCGGGTCAATGACCTCGCGCATGTCATGACCCCGGACCAGATTGACGCGTTGGAAAGAAAATTGGTTGCATACAACGACAGCACTACGTCCGATATCGTTGTGGTCACCGTGCCAGATATAGGTAATTCCACTGTCGACGATTACGCGCTACAGATTCTGCGTACCTGGGGCGTCGGCGACAAGAAAAACAACAATGGCATCGTCATCCTCGCCGATATCAAAGACCGGAAGGTGGCTATCCAGGTCGGCTACGGACTCGAAGGCGCCATTCCCGATGTCACGGCAAAATCGATCATCGAAAACGAGATCGTTCCCAATTTCCGAGAAGGCGGCACGGACAATTATTATCGCGGTTTCGATCAGGCCGCTGACGCGCTGATCAAAGCGGCAGCCGGCGAATACAAAGCCCCCGAAGGCTACGCCCAGGGCCGCCACCGGGTCCACGGGACCGGCAACGGTATAGGCGCTGTTCTCGTCATCCTGATCGTCATTATTGTGATCATCGCGCGGCGAGGCGGCGGAGGCAGGGGCGGCGGCGGATACTACGGCGGTGGCGGCTGGCTACCCTTCCTGTTCGGCACGATGGTAGGCCGGGGACTCGGCGGCGGTGGAGGCGGTGGCTGGGGCGGCGGAGGCGGCGGCTGGAGTGGTGGCGGTGGCTTTGGCGGCGGCAGCGGTGGAGGTGGCGGCGCGAGCGGAAGTTGGTAACCCCAATCGTTTTCCAGCTAAAATAGTAAGGCCCCGGATACCCGGGGCCTCTTTCTTATTCAACCGAATTATGTTTCACTTCTTCTCCGCTGCCAGTGCAGCCTTGATGTAATCCGCCTGATCCTGCAATCCCGACGCAGCCTTCTTTTTTGCAAGCGAATTCAGCGCTCCGTCAAAGTAGGGATCGGTTTGGCCGCGATAAGCCGACGGGATCGCCTGCTTGAATTTGATCACCACATCAATACCATGTTTCAGGCGGTCCGTACTCTTCACCTTATCCAGCAGGCTGATATACGGCCGCAGGAATTCAAATTTCGATTCGGTAACCGGCATCTTGTCGAAATAATCCGTGATCACATCGAAATCGCCTTCGTCGCCGGATTTGATCAGCACAAGGGAAATGGCCGCTGACAACTCGCCTTTCGCCGGAGCCTTCTGCAGTTGCCTGGCAATTTTCAGCGCATTGACGCTGTCGACTTCCAGCAAGGCTTCCAGGGCATTCCCCGCCACTGAATAGGAAGAATCATTTGTGGATTTGGTGAAGAGTGAGACATACTCCGGTTTCCTGTAGTGGCTTCCCAGCTGGCTGATCGCCGACGCCTTTACTACCCGGCTGGGATCGTGCATGGCCATGTCCGCTATCAACGGCTCGAAAGCGGCGGTAACGGCATCCCGCTCGAAATCCAACTTCGACAGGGTAAAATTCCTGAGCCGGTAGTATCGGTCTTTCAATCCGGCCTTCATCAGTTCGATCGCCTTTGGATCGTCCTGGTGCTTCGAACAATAATCGATGGCTTCCCGGCGATCCAGATAAAGACCCGCATACTTGAACTGGTTGACAAAATTGTCAAGTGTCTTATTGTCCGTCTTTTCGCAAAGCAGTATTTTGTCCCCGTCTACATTCACGAGATCCGGATGGGTGGTGTAAGAAAATGTGAAGGTGTCGGTCTTGTTCTCGATCCATACATGGTGACGTTGTTTTGAGGCGCCGTTATAAACGTCGATCGCAATCGGTAACCGGAATACCTTTCCTCCTTCCTGGGTCTGGTTGACGATTACCCGGACCTTGCCCGCCGCATCGTCATATGCGTAGTCGATAGTCAGTTTCGGATGTCCGGCGCCGTAATACCATTGATTCCAGAACCAATTGAGGTCTTCGCCGGTAACCTCCTCAAAGGCCAGCCGTAGCTCCTGCGCTTCCGCAGACTTGAACTTGTACGTATTCAGGTAGAGATTCAGCGATTTCCAGAATGCGCTGTCCCCGACATAGTTCCGCAGCATATTCAGGATTCGGCCACCCTTCGGATAACTTACCTGGTCAAAAACATCTTCTTTATCGGCATAATAGAAACGCACCAGGTTTTTTTCGGCATTTTCCGGTTGCTGCAGATAGCTTTGGATCCCGGAATAATTTACCGCATCGCCTGCATCCTTACCGTATTTGTATTCATTCCAGATGGTTTCGCTGAAATCGGCAAAGGATTCGTTGAGGGTGATGTTGCTCCAGCTTTCACAGGTCACGAGGTCGCCGAACCAATGATGGAAAAGCTCATGGGCGATCACATCCTCCCATTGATTGCCGTCCGTCAGCTCGCGGGCATCCTGCTGCGCCTGCTCTCCATGAAGAGTGCAGGTCGTGTTTTCCATGGCACCGCTCACATAGTCGCGGCCGACGATCTGGTCATATTTTGGCCACGGGTAGTCGACACCGGTAAGCCGGCTGTACAAGGCGATCATTTCCGGCGTGTGCCCGAAGATCCGCCGGGCTACCGGGGCGTACTCTTTTTCTACATAATAGGCTACTTCCTTTCCCTTATAGGAATCTTTGACGATCGAATACTCCCCTACACCCATAAAGAACAAGTAAGGCGCATTCGGCAGGTCCAGCTTCCAATGATCCGTCCGCGTCCCGTCACCGTTATTTTTTTGGTCAACGAGGAGGCCGTTCGAAAGTGTGACATACCTGGATGGTACGGTCATCGTGATCTCTTCCGTGCATTTCTGGTTCGGCTTATCGATCGTCGGGAACCAAACAGA
>Ga0335083_10000740_pt1 | contig 47382 bp, 48 predicted proteins | sample Lox_Sample_42_FD_206716 | JGI IMG/M metagenome (GOLD analysis project Ga0335083, IMG submission 206716) | Soil microbial communities from Loxahatchee National Wildlife Refuge, Florida, United States - Lox_Sample_4.2 | ecosystem: Environmental > Terrestrial > Soil > Wetlands | place: USA...
GCGGCATCACTGGACGCGGCGCTGAAGGAAAGAAAGACGCACCTTTCGGAGGACTGGGAGGGCTTGGTATCCCACCCGTCGATCGACATAGTGATCGAGGCGACGGGAAACCCGATTGCAGCCGTCGCGCACGCGCTCGCGGCATTCCACAACCGCAAGCACGTAATCATGGTCACCGTGGAGGCCGACGCGGTCTGCGGACCGCTGCTCGCGAAAAAGGCCCGAGAAGCGGGGGTGGTCTACAGCCTGGCCTACGGCGATCAGCCGGCGATCATCTGTGACCTCGTCGATTGGGCCCGCGCAGCCGGATTTCCGGTCGTCGCCGCGGGGCGCGGCCACAAATGGCTCCCGCACTTCGCGCAATCGACGCCCGAGACGGTATGGCAGCACTACGGGCTCACCTCCGAGCAGGCACGCCTCGGCGGGCTGAACCCGAAGATGTTCAATTCCTTTCTGGACGGCTCGAAGCCTGCGATCGAGTGCACCGCCGTGAGCAACGCGACGGGGTTGACGCCCGCGCCGGATGGTCTGGCGTATCCGAGCGCGTCGATCGACGCGTTGCCTGCGATCATGCGGCCCAGGTCCGAGGGAGGATGCCTCCACCACAAGGGCCAGGTGGAGGTGGTTTCGTCGCTGGAGCGCGACGGAACCGCGATACCCTACGACATCCGCTTCGGCGTCTGGGTGGTATTCGAGGGGGAATCGGACTACATCCGCCGCTGCTTCCTGGAATACGGGGTGCGTACCGACCCCTCGGGGCGCTACGCATGCATGTACAAGCGGTGGCACCTCATCGGGCTCGAAGTCGGCATCTCCGTGGCCTCCGTTGGACTCCGTGGCGAGGCTACGGGCTGCCCGTCGGGATTCCGCGCGGACGCCGTCGCGACGGCGAAACGGGACCTGCGAACGGGAGAATTGCTTGACGGCGAAGGGGGTTACACTGTGGTGGGTAGGTTGATGCCGGCGGCCGAGTCCCTCCGCTTGGGGGCGCTGCCCCTGGGGCTCGCGCATGAAGCCAAGGTCCTCAGGCCCGTTCGGGCTGGTGCGCCCTTGCTGTGGAGCGACGTGGCCGTCGACGGCTCCAGCGCCGCCGTGAGGCTACGCCGGGAGATGGAGGACGGATTCAGGGTGCCGATGCAGCGCACCACATATGACAACGTGGTATGACGGAAATGTAACGGTCTGGAATTCCTCGCCATTCCACGGCAAATATAGTGTAATGCGAAGTTCAGGGAGGGAGCGGGCTGGGGGCGGCCTGTTCCAGTTCCAGGGCAGGAAAACCATGAAAACTACATCTAGACCGCTAACGCTGGTTCACGATTCGGTCGAGGCGAAGCTCGCGCCCCTGAAAGTGCTGGTCATAGACGATCAGTCTACGGGGCGCATCGTCCTCAGCGAAATCATGAGAGGCTTGGACGCCAGCCTCGAAGTCACCACCTTTGCCGATCCGCTCGAGGCCATTGAGTTCGCACGCCGGCATGCCGTCGACATGGTGCTCACCGATTACAAAATGCCGAACCTGGACGGAATCGAGGTGATCCGGCGCTTGCGGCGCATCTTCGGCTACGAGGACGTGCCCATCGTATGCATCACTGTCGTGAACGATCGCGAGGTGCGGTACCGTGCTCTCGAGGCCGGGGCGACCGACTTCCTCATCCGCCCCATCGACCGGCTGGAATGCGGTGCCAGGTGCCGCAATCTGCTGAGTCTGCGCCGCCATGAGATCCTGAAGAAGAACCGCACGCGGATCCTCGAACAGAAGATCGACGAGGCGACGCGCGAGCTGCGCCGGCGCGAGGTGGAAACGCTGTTTCGGCTCGCCAAGGCCGCGGAACAGCGCGACAAGGTCACCGGTATGCACTTGGTGCGCATGGCAAAGTACTCTGCCCTCATCGCCAGAGGGGTGGGCCTGTCTGCCGCCGAGCAGGACGCGATCGAGCTTGCAGCTCCGATGCACGACATCGGAAAGATCGGCATTCCCGACCGCATCTTGCAGAACCCTGGCAGGCTCGACGGCAACGACCTGCGCGTCATGCAATCGCATGCGCGAATCGGGTACGACATGCTCAAGGACAGCTCCTCCGGTTATCTGCAGATGGCCGCCGTGATCGCGCTCGGGCATCACGAGAAGTACGACGGCAGCGGCTACCCCACGGGGCTGCGGGGCGAGCACATCCCCCTGGAGGCGCGCATCGTCGCGATCGCGGACGTCTACGACGCTCTGACGTCGGTGCGCCCTTATAAGCCGGCGTGGCCGGTCGACGAGGCGCTCGCGTACATGGAAGACCACGCTGGACGCCACTTCGATCCGAAGCTCGTGGAAATCCTTTCGCGCGAGCGCGACGAAGTCCTGTCTATCGGCGAGCGCTTCGCCGACCAGATCGCGGAGTAACCGCAACCCCGATGGCGTCGAACTCGCTCCTCGCGCGCCTCCGCGGTCGCATAACCGGCGGCGCGGACACCGAGCAGGAGCAGGCGAAACTGCGCCTCGGCGTCGGGCTGGTGCTGTTCCTTTACCTTCTGCCCCACGCTGTCGGCGAGGGCGGGCCGAACGCCCTGCTGTTCGCCGCGATGGGTTGCTATCTGGTCCTATGCGTGACGGTCCTGGCCTGGATCCAGGTCGCGCCGCGAGCGACGCCTCCGCGGCGCGTTTTCGCCGCCTTCCTGGACATCGGCTCGACTTCCGCGTTCATGTACTACTTGGGGGAGTCGGGGGCGGTTCTGTACACCATTTATCTCGTGGTCATGTTCGGACACGGGTTCCGCTACGGAAAGCCGTACCTGTACAACGCACTGGCCCTGAGCGTCCTCGGCTTCGGCCTTGTCCTCTCGTTCAGCGAGTACTGGATCGAAAACCGAACGCTCGGCCTCGGGCTTCTCGTGGGAATGATCGTGCTCGCGTTTTGGGTCGGAAAGATGGTGACGCGTCTGTTCGACTCGTTGCGTCGCGAGGAAGCCGCGAACCAGGCGAAGCGCAGGTTCCTGTCCACCGTCAGCCACGAGATGCGCACTCCGCTGAACGCAATCATCGGCATGAACGATCTGCTGCGCGATACGCAGTTGAACGCCGAGCAGGCGGAGATGGTGAAGGCGATGCACGAAGCATCGCACGCCATGCTCAAGCTCATCGAGGACGTGCTGGACATCTCGAAGATCGAGGCAGGCAAGGTCAGCATCGAGGAGACCGATTTTGACCTGCACAGCCTAATCAACGGGACAGCGGTAGTGCTCGGCCCACAAGCCGAGATCCGGGGCCTGCAGTTCAGGGCGCACGTCATGCCGGAGGTTCCGCATGCGCTGCGGGGAGATCCGTACCACCTGCGGCAGGTGCTCTACAACCTCATCGGGAACGGCATCAAGTTCACCCAGGCGGGCAGCGTCAGCCTCACGGTTTCCAGCCTGGGTGAAAGCGACCATGCGGTCCGCCTGAGGTTCTCCATCGAGGATACGGGCATCGGCATCGCGCCGGAGGCGCAAGACCGAATCTTCGAGAGCTTCACGCAGGCGGACGAATCGACCACGCGGCGCTACGGCGGAACCGGATTGGGAACCACGATCTCCAAGCAGCTGGTGGAGATGATGGGAGGCCAGATCGGGTTGCAGAGCACGCCGGGCAAGGGCAGCACGTTCTGGTTTGAACTGCAGCTCAAGAAGCAGATCGCGGGTCAGGCCCCCGAGACATCCTTCCGGCTGAACGACACCCGCATCATGCTCCTCGGCTTTGCGGAGGCGGAGCTTCGCGCGCTCGAGCACGACCTCTCCACGTGGGGAGCGCGTACCGGGCGTGAAGCGGGGCCGGACGCAGCGGGGGCGCGGCTCGCGGAAGCACAGTCACTCGGGCACCCCTACCATCTTGTGCTGATTCGTGAGGCAGGGGAGATCGAGCACGCGCGCCTTGTCGGTCGCCTGAGCAGTCTTCGCGGCCAGAAGCATCCTCCCTTGGTGCTATGCGGGCGTGGCCTTTCCCAGGATCGCACGGCCGCGGCGCTGGCCAGCGGGTTCGCGGCGGTGCTCGAGTTGCCTTTCAAGAAGCGGCTGCTGTTCAACGCGATCCATTCCGCGACCGCCGTCCAGGAAAGCCAGGAAGGGGTCATATCGCTCAGCGACTACTACGCGGCGCGCGACGCCAACAAGCGCCGCTATCAGGTACTCGTGGCGGAAGACAACGCGGTCAACCAGCGTGTCATCGTGGGGATACTGGAGCGCGCGGGACACAGAGTCAGGGTGGTGGGCGACGGCGAGCAGGCGCTCGACGTTCTTGAGAACGAGCGTTTCGACGTCGTGATCATGGACCTGAACATGCCGGAGCTGGGCGGGCTGGACGCGGCGCGCGCCTACCGTTTCATGGATCCGGAAGCGGTGCATGTTCCGATCATCATGCTGTCCGCGGACGTGACCGCGGAAGCTCGAAAGGAATGCGAGGATGCGGGCGTGGACGCGTTCCTATCCAAGCCGGTCGAGGCGCGCCGGCTGCTGGATACGATCGCGCACCTCGTCTCCAAGCGGGCGAGCGAGCAGGCGGCCGCGGCCGAGAGCGTCGCGGAAGCCGAGCCAGCGATCATCAACGCGGCCGCGCTGGCCGAGCTCGAGCTGATCGGCTCGGGAGGCAGTTTCATGCCGGAACTCGTCAACGGCTTCATCCAGGACGGCGAGGCCCTGCTGCGGCAGATGGAGGCCGCGATAGCCGCCAAGCAGTACGACGGCTTGAAGGATCTGGTTCACGCGATGAAGGGCTCGGCGGTGACGCTGGGTGCGGATCAGCTGTGCAAGACGTGCGTGGGCATCAATGCACAGACGAGCTCGGAGCTGGAAGCGAGCGCGCCGAGGGCGCTCAAGCTGGTGCGCGAACACTTCCAGCAGACACGCGCGTCGCTGCTGGAGTATCTGAGGAAGAGCCAAAGCGCCGCGCGCTAGCGGATCAGGGTTCGGGTCAAATGATCGATTCAGCACTGCGGGATCAGGTAATCCACCGCCTCCTTGCCTCATCCGATGCCAAAATCTCCGCGGCGGAGGTCACCGACGCGACTTCACTCCGAGACGATCTGGACATCAGCTCTCTGATTCTCATCACGCTCGCGTCCGAGCTGGAGGGCGCCTTGGGTGTCGAATTCGACGACGAGGAGCTGAGCCGCATCCAGAGCATAGGCGAGCTGTTCGAGGCGATCGAGAAAAGCCAGCGGCGCTCGCGGTCGGCGTGACGCGGTTCCGATCGATGGCCTCTCGGCGCGTGGCGATCACCGGAGTGGGTCTGGTCTCGTGTCTGGGGCACGAGTATCCCCGGGTCGTCGAAGCTCTTCGGGCCGGAGCGAGTGGCGTGCGCGGCATGCCGGAATGGGAAGGTTTGGGCCTCAAGAGCCGGGTGGCGGGTGCGATTGCCGGAGTGGAGTCCAAGCTCGAGCGCACGCCGATCCCGAAGAGACTGCTGCCGACGATGTCGGAAGCGTCCAAGTACTGCTGCATCGCCGCGCTCGATGCGGTCGGGGATTCCGGCCTCTCGGAGGCCGAAGTGCAGTCGGATGCCACAGCCTGCATCGTCGGGACGGGTATCGGGAGCGTCGAATCGATCTACGCCGGGGGACGGCAGGTCTACGCCGGCGAGATCTCCAAGCTCAGCCCCTTCGTCGTGCTGAAAGGCATGGCGAGCTCCTCGAGCGCGGCGGTGGCCAACCTGCTCAAGGTCCACGGTCGCAGCTACTCGATCAGCTCGGCCTGCTCGACATCCTCGCACAGCATCGGGACGGCGTACGAGCTCATCCGCAATGGTCTCGTGGAGCGCGTGATCGCCGGAGGAGGGGAGGAGGTGCACCCGCTGATCACCGCGGGATTCCAGGCACTGAGATTCGCACTCTCCTCGAAGTACAACGACACCCCGGAACGCGCATCCCGCCCGTACGATCGCGAGCGCGACGGCTTCGTGATCGGCGGCGGAGCGGGCATCGTCGTTCTGGAGGCTCTCGATCTTGCGCTCGCGCGGGGTGCCAGAGTGCGCGCCGAGGTCATCGGCTTTGGCACCAGCTCGGACGGGTTCGACATGGTGATGCCGGAGCCGACTGGCGCTCACGCCGCGAAGTGCATGCTCAGCGCCATGCGCGACGCGGGGATCGGCCCCGGCGACGTCGGCGCGGTGAAGACCCACGGCACTTCGACGTCCAAGGGCGACCTCGCCGAGGTGATCGCGATGAAGACGGTGTTCGGTGGGGCGCTCCCGCCGTTCTCATCCACGAAGTCGATGACTGGCCATCCTCTGGGCGCGGCGGGCGCACTGGAGACGATTTTCTGCGTGGCCATGCTTGAGCACGGCTTCATCGCGCCTTCGATCAACATCGAGACGCTGGACCCCGACTTCGAAGGGTTGCCCGTCGTTCGGTCCACGCGCCAGACCGAGCTGCGCACGATTCTCTCCAATAGCTTCGGATTCGGCGGTACCAATGCGAGCCTGCTTCTTGCTGGTTTTCGGCCCTGATGGAAGCGCGGGCTTGCGCGCCCGCAACGGGCCAAGCGGGAAAGTACTGCCGGGGCGCGTCTGGACGCACCGGTCAAGACGGACCAGAGCCGCCCCGGCAGGCCGCGGATTCGCGGCCAAGACCGGCCCCCTCGGTTCACTCGGGAGCCGGCTCGAGGCGTTGCTCAGGCCATCGCGAAGCGGAATTCGCGGGCAGGTTCCTCGACGGCGGGCCCTTCCGTGCGCCGGATCTGCGAGCGTCCGAGACGGCTCATCAGCTTGAGATCCTTTTCCTCGACGCGCAGCGCGGCGTCGACCCAGACATTCGCGATGTTGAGCAGCTCTTCGTAGCTCACGGGATCGAGGTGCCGACGGCACTCGAACATCGCCTGCATGCCGTTGCGACGCCGCTCGTTGCCGCGGATATAGGCGCGAACTGCCGCCTCGCCGTCGCCGTTTTCCGCGATCACGTCCACTACGCCCATGTCCCTAAGCTGGACCGCGGTATAGACTCGTCCCGAGAGGATCATCTCCTCGGCGCGCCTGATCCCGACGCGCCGCGCGAGCAGGCTGTAGGCGCCGTTGCCGGGGAAGAGGTTGAACAGGATTTCCGGCAGGCCCATCTGCGAGCGACGCTCGGCGATGATGACGTTCGAAGCGAGCGCGGTCTCGAAACCTCCCCCGAGCGCCTCTCCCTGTACCAGCGAGATCGTGGTGATCGGGCTGTTGTAGTTGCACAACCTCGGGTACATGTTGTCGACGCACAGCTTGGCATAGCGGACGAGAGTGTCACGGTCGCCCGAGCGGATCAGCTGCACGAGATTCGCGAGATTCCCGCCGAGGCTGAAGATGCCCTCTATTCTGGAGGCGCCGACGTAGTAGTGGATCTGGTGGAGCTCCCCGTGGTGGAGCACGCGTCCTCCGGAGGACTCGATCGCGCTATCGTGGGCGCGCAGCTCTTCGAGCATGCCCAGGTTGAAGCAGGGTGCGCCGGAGGGCTTCATGTAGGTCCAAGCGGCGCTCAAGTCGGGATCGAAACGGACTTCGATTTGCCGGTATTGCTTTTGAAAAATCCCCTGTATTGCTCCAAAATCGACCGGTGCGTTCATGATTTTTCCCTTTCGTTAGTGTGGTGGAGAAGCGGATTGCAGAAGAAGTACGTCTTGCGCAGACTATACTCCCAAATCGAAAGCTCGCAAGGGAGGCGTATTCCATTGTCGTATTCCATCGTCATAGGCGCCGTGCGGGAATGGACGGCGCCGTGCCCCGGGGACTGCGTGAAAATTTGGCACCCGGGCAGGGCGTGCCGAGGTGCGTGCCCAACATGACCAACCTCAAGACCCGCGCACGGATACTGCTGCTCGTGGTACTTGCGGCTCTTCCCGCGCTGGCTTTCACCGTCTACAGCGCGCTGGAGCGCCGCGAATCGCAGGAGAGGCAGGCGCGTGCCGAGCTTGTCCGTCTGGTGAAGCTGGCCGCGATGCAGCAGTGGCAGGTCGTGGAGAGCGCAAGGCAGATGATGGTGGCTTCGCTGCCCATTCTCGTTACGCTGCTCGAGGACAGGAAGCGTTGCACGGACTACTTCAGGAATCTGCTTGCTCAGAACCGGAACAGCTATCACGCCATGGGGTTGTTCGACGAGACCGGCAACCTGCTTTGCAACGCGGTGACATGGCAGGCCAAGGTGTACAGCGGCGACCGCCTCTACTTCAGGTTGGCCAAGGAGACCGGCCGTTTTGCCGTGGGCGGATATCAGATCGGACGCGTGACGAGGCAGGCCGGGATCAATTTCGGATTTCCTGTGACGGACGCGGACAAGAAGGTACGTGCAGTGGCGTTCGCCGGACTCGACCTCGAGAATCTCGCGCGCATGGCCGAGGCGACCCCGCTGCCCCCCGAGGGCATCCTGAGCGTGATCGACGTCAAGGGCACGATTCTCTCGCGAAAGCCGGCCTTGAAGGAGCGAATCGGACAAAAGCTTTGGAACCCGCAGGTGATCGAGTCGATACTCGCCGGCAGCGAGGGCGTGCTCGAGGTCAAGGGCGAGGACGGAGTCGCGTGGCTGCTCGCCCACCAGGTGATCTACAAGAACCCCGACGGCGCCTTTCCGCTGCGCGTCCTGATCACGGTGCCGCTCAGCCGGGTTTTCGCCGAGGCCAATCGTGCGCTGGTCCGTGACCTGCTCGGCATAACCCTGGCCACGCTGTTCCTGCTGGTCGCCGCCTGGTTCGGAGCGGAGCTGTTCATGCTGCGCAAGTTCAGGGCGCTTCTTCGCGCGGCCGAGCGGATGCGTGGCGGCGATCTGAACGCCCGTACTGGAATCGTCTACGGCAACGAGGAGCTCGGCCAGCTTGCGCACGCTTTCGACGATATGGCCGGAGCGCTGCAACAGCGCGAAAGGCGCCTGCAGGAGCAGGCGATATCGGACCCGCTGACCGGCCTCTACAACCGCCGCTACATCAGCGAATTCCTGCCGCGCGAGCTGGCTCGATCCGGGCGGAACACCGCGCCGGTCGCCGTCATCCTGCTGGACCTCGACCGGTTCAAGCGGATCAACGATTCCTTCGGGCACGAAGCGGGGGACCTCGTGCTCAATTCAGTAGGGAATCTGCTGAAAGGCAAGGTGCGGGGAAGCGACATCGCGTGCCGCTACGGAGGGGAGGAGTTCGCTCTGGTGCTTCCGGAAACCGGCCTGGAGGCGGCCGAGCGACGCGCCGAGGACATCCGCCGTTCGATCTGGGGTCTAGAGCTCAGCTACGAGGGGAAAGGCCTCGGACGGATCGCTGCGTCTTTCGGCGTCGCACTGTACCCCGATCATGCGCAGGACGCCGACGGACTGCTGCGCGTCGCCGACATGGCGCTCTACGCGGCAAAGGGGGCCGGCCGCAACCGGGTGGTCGTCGGCCACCGCAACGGGACGGTGGTCGCGTGAGGGCAAGAAACGTGGCTCCCCGACCAGGGCTCGAACCTGGGACCTGCGGATTAACAGTCCGTCGCTCTACCAGCTGAGCTATCGGGGAATCGGGTCTTCGGCCGAGCGTCAGGCCAGAAGATTTGAAGGCGCGTATTCTAATTCGCGCTAGGAGCCCGGTCAACGAAAGGGCCACGCGGAAGCCTCGATGCTTAGGCATAATTGGGGCTTAGAGATTCGCGCACCGGAGGAAATTCCATTGCTTCGGACGATCGGTACAGCTATCGCGGCGTTCGCGCTGCTGCTCCTGGCTCCCGCTCCATGCGTCGCGCAGGAAGTAGACTGGCCGGGCCGCACGATCCAGATCGTGGTGCCGTACACGCCCGGCACAGGCGCGGACATTCTCGCGCGTATCCTCGGGCCGAAGCTCGCGGAGCGCTGGAAGGTAGCGGTGGTTACCGAGAACAGGGCCGGCGCGTCGGGCAATATCGGAACCGACTTCGTCGCCAAGGCCCCGCCCGACGGCTACACGCTGCTGTGCACCGCGACCTCGTTCGGCACCAGTCCGGCTGTCAACCGGAAGCTGCCCTTCGATCCCATCAAGAGCTTCGTTCCGGTGATCCAGCTCGCGAGCAGCTCCGTCGCCGTCATCGTCACAACGGCGCTGCCAGCCAAGTCGATGAGCGAATTCGTGGAGCTGGCGCGCAGCCAGCCGGGCAAGCTCTACTATTCTTCTCCCGGGAGCGGCGGGCCGCAGCACCTGGCGATGGAGCTCCTGAAGCAGAATGCGCACATCGACCTGGTACATGTTCCGTATAAGGGATCGGGGGGCGCGCTCACGGATCTCGTCGGAGGTCACGTGCAGGCGATGATCGTGTCGCTTCAGACGGTTGCTCCCTATGTTCAGAGCGGCAAGCTGCGCATGCTGGCCGTGATGAGCGCCGAACGCTCCCCGGCCTTCCCGGAAGTGCCGACGCTCAAGGAGCTGGGCCTCACCGATCTCGAGGTGGACACGTGGTACGGCGTCTTCGCTCCTGCGGGCACGAGCGCGCCGGTCGTCGCCAAGCTGAACGCCGAGTTGAACGCTTTGCTCGCGCAGCCGGACACGCGCGCGCTGCTCGCAAAGCAGGGCATGAACGCGGTAGGGGGAAGCTCCGAGCACTTCGGCGAACTGGTGCGCAGGGAGCTCGCACGCTGGTCGCGCGTCGTGGCCGCCGCCGGCATCAAGGCCGACTAGACGGATGCGGGGGAGCAGATGAATCAGGTTGAAGACCTCGTCGCTGCGTACCGGATACTCGCGGAGCAGGGGGTGATCGACGCCTACGGGCACGTCAGCGTGCGCTCCGCGAGCGATCCCCTGCGCTACCTGCTCGCGCGCTCGGTCGCGCCGGAGCTCGTGACCCATGGCGACATTCTGGAGTATGACCTAGACAGCAACCCGATCGACCCGCGCGGCCGGGAGTCGGTCCGCGAGCGTTTCATCCACGGTGAGATCTACAAGGCTCGGTCCGAGGTGAACGCCGTCGTCCACAATCACTCCCCCTCGGTGGTGCCGTTCAGCGTCACGGCGGTCGCGATGCGGCCGCTGTTCCACATGGCCGCGTTCGTAGGGCAGGGCGTCCCGAACTTCGAGATCCGCGACGCGGAAAAGGGTAGCGATCTGCTGGTCAAGACCCCCTACCTCGGCCAGGCGCTGGCGAAGACGCTGGGCAGGAGTCCCGCGGCGCTCATGCGAGGGCATGGCTCCGTCACCGTGGGCGAGACCCTGCCGCGCGCGGTCGGGCGCAGCATCTACCTGGAGCTGAGCGCGCGCATGCAGCTGCAGGCGATGACGATCGCCGGGCCCGGTGGCAAGATCGTCTACCTCGACGAAGCCGAAATCCGCGCCTCGGTCCCGGTGCAGGAATATAACCGCGCGTGGCCGATGTGGCGCGCCAGGGCCCTCGCCGGGCTCAAGTCGCCGGGATGACGTGATCTTCGAACTCATCGCCGACCGGCTCGCCGCGATCGGTCGCGCGGGCCTGATGCGGCGCCGCCTTGCGCGTGAGGGCGCTCAGGGGCCCCGCATACGGGTCGAGGGGCGAGAGTACGTCGCGTTCTGCAGCAACGACTACCTTGGGCTTGCCAATCACCCGCGCGTCGTGGAAGCAGCGGTCGTCGCGGCGCGGCGCCACGGAATAGGGCAGGGAGCGTCGCACCTCCTGAGCGGGCACAGCGCGGAGCACGATCGCCTCGAGTCTGCGCTCGCCGAATTTGTTCGGATGCCGCGGGCGCTCCTCTTCTCGAGCGGTTATCAGGCGAATATCGGCGTCATCACAGCCCTCGCGGGACCGGAGGATGTCGTGTACTCCGACGCCCTGAACCATGCGTCTCTGATCGACGGGGTTCGCCTGTCGCGCGCCCAGGTTGTGCGCTATCCGCATGGCGACGTCGATTTCCTGTCTCGCGCGCTGGCGTCCTACGGCGGCGGGACCAGGCTCGTCGTCACCGACGGCGTGTTCAGCATGGACGGCGACATCGCGCCGCTCCCGGGTCTGCTGGATCTGTGCGAGCGCCACGACGCGCTGCTGGTGCTCGACGATGCGCACGGCTTCGGCGTCCTCGGTCCCGAAGGACGGGGCTCGCCGGCGTATTTCTCCGCGCAATCGCCGCGTCTCGTCTATGTCGGTACCCTGGGAAAGGCCGCAGGGGTTTCCGGCGCCTTTGTCGCCGGCGCGCCGGACATCGTCGAGACCGTGCTGCAGCGGGCGCGAACCTATATCTACACCACGGCGACGCCCGCGTTGCTCTGCGCCGCCGTGGAGGCCAGCCTCCAGCTGATCCGCGACGACGAATGGCGGCGGGAACGGCTGAGGGCGCACATCGGGTCTCTCAAGCGCCTGCTGAGCGACGTCGAGCCCCGCCTCGGGCGATCGGATACGCCGATCCAGCCGCTCGTCCTCGGCGCCAACGCCAGGGCGCTCGACGCGGCCGGCGCGCTGCGCGAGCGAGGGATACTGGTTCCGGCGATCCGCCCGCCGACCGTACCCGAGGGCACGGCGCGCCTGCGGATCTCGCTTTCGGCGGCGCACAGCGAGGAGGACATTGCCCGCCTCACGGGGGCACTGCGCGAAGCCTGCGCCCGCGGCGCCGAGGCTCACGCTTGAGCGACGACGTGGGCCGGGGCTACTTCGTGACGGGGACCGACACGGGGGTCGGCAAGACGCTCGTTGCTTGCGCGCTCCTGCGGGCCTTCGCGTCGGCCGGGAACTCGACGGTCGGAATGAAGCCGGTCGCCGCGGGAAGCGAAGAAGGCCGCTGGGCCGACGTGGACGCCCTGGTTGCGGCGAGCACCGTCGAGGCACCCGTGAGTCTCGTGAACCCCTACGCCTTCGATGCCGCAATCGCCCCGCACATCGCGGCCGAGCTCGCCGGTGTCGCGATCGAGATCGATGCGATCGCGCGCGCCTATGAAGACCTGTCGCGGCGCGCCGATGTCGTCGTGGTCGAAGGCGTCGGCGGCTTTCTCGTGCCGCTCAACGGGCGCGCCAATGGCTCCGACCTCGCGCGCCGCCTCGCCCTTCCGGTCGTGCTGGTGGTGGGAATGCGCCTGGGCTGCCTCAACCACGCGCTCCTCACCGGTGCGCAGGTCGCCGCGAGCGGCCTGCGCTGCGCGGGATGGGTGGCGAACTGCATCGCGCCCCGCATGCCGCAGCTCGAGGCGAACATCCGCGCTCTCGACGACAGGCTGGGCTGCCCGCTGCTCGGCGTCGTGCCCTTCCTGAGGGAGCCGCATTCCGAAAACGTCGCTCCTCTCCTGCGAAGACACCTGATCGAGGCGGCGGCGTGAGTTCGAATGCCGGACTCGCCGAACGCAGTGTGCATGCGGTCTGGCATCCGTGTACCCAGATGAAGCACCATGAGGCGCTGCCGCCGGTGCCGATCAGCCTCGCGCAAGGGGTCTGGCTCCACGACTTCGAGGGCCGGCGCATTCTGGACGCGATCAGCTCCTGGTGGGTCAACCTGCTCGGGCACGGCCACCCGCGAATCGGCGCGGCGCTCCGCGCTCAGCTCGACTCGCTGGAGCACGTCATGCTCGCGGGACTGACCCATGCGCCCGCGGTCCAGCTCGCCGAGCGGCTGGGGCGGCTCGCGCCGGGCGGCCTGGGCCACTGCTCCTTCGGCTCGGATGGCGCATCCGCCGTCGAGATCGCGCTCAAGATGAGCCACCAGTACTGGAGGAACGCCGGCAGGCCGCGGAAGACGGAGTTCCTGGCTCTCGCCAACGGCTATCACGGCGAGACACTCGGCGCGCTGTCGGTGACGGACATCGCGCTGTACCGCGACTGCTACGAGCCTCTGCTTCGCAGTGGCGCGTGGCTGCCGTCGCCCGACTGGCGCCTCGCGCGCGAGGGCGAGACGCCCGCGGAGTTCGGCGCCCGCTGCGCGCTCGCGCTCCAGGCACATCTCGACCGGCACGCCGAGCGCACCGCCGCCGTGATCGTCGAACCTCTGGTGCAATGCGCCGGGGGCATGGCGATGCACCACCCGGAATACCTGCGGCGGGCGCGGGAAATCTGCGACCGCTTCGAGGTGCTCCTCATCGCCGACGAGATCGCTGTCGGCTTCGGGCGCACGGGCACGTTGTTCGCGTGCGAGCAGGCGGGGATCGCGCCGGACCTGCTGTGCCTGTCCAAGGGCATCACCGGGGGCTACCTGCCCCTGTCGGTGGTGATGGCGAGCGAGCGCGTATACCGGGCGTTCTACGACGACGCCCTGGAGCGCGCGTTCCTGCATTCGCATTCCTACAGCGGCAACCCGCTCGCCTGCCGCGCAGCGCTCGCCGTGCTCGATGTCATGGAGGAAGAAGGCGTCCTCGAGCGCAACCGTGGCACCGCGGCCTATCTCAACCAGCGCGCCGTGGCGGTCCGCTCCCATCCCCGGGTCGAGCACTTCCGCAACACCGGGATGATCTGGGCGTTCGACGTGAAAGGCGCCGGGCCGGGATTCGCGAGGGATTTCTCGCGGAAGGCGCTCGACGCCGGGGTACTGCTCCGGCCTCTGGGCTCGACCGTATACTGGATGCCGCCGTACGCCATCGGCACGGCAGAAATCGATTTCCTGCTGGACACCGTGGCCAGGCTCCTCGACTCGACATGATGCTCGCCTTCCCCGACAGCCCGTTCCGGCTCGCCCAGGCCTTCCCGCCGGCGGGCGACCAGCCCGAGGCGATCGAGAAGCTCGTTGAAGGCATCCGCGACGGGCTCTCCTACCAGACGCTGCTCGGCGTCACCGGCTCGGGGAAGACGTTCACGATGGCGAACGTCATCGCGCGCCTCGGACGGCCGGCGCTGGTGCTCGCCCCGAACAAGACGCTGGCGGCGCAGCTCTACGCCGAGATGCGCGAGTTCTTCCCCGAGAACGCGATCGAGTACTTCGTCTCCTACTACGATTATTATCAGCCCGAGGCCTACGTCCCGTCTCGCGACCTCTACATCGAGAAGGACTCGAGCATCAACGAGCACATCGAGCAGATGAGGCTCTCGGCAACCAAGTCCCTGCTGGAGCGCGAGGACGCGGTGATCGTGGCGACGGTGTCGTGCATCTACGGAATCGGCGACCCGGTCGACTACCACGGCATGATCCTCCACGTTCGCGAGAAAGAGGAGCTGTCGCAGCGCGACATCATCGCGCGCCTCGTGGCGATGCAGTACACGAGGAACGAGCTCGAGTTCAAGCGGGGAGCGTTCCGCGTGCGGGGAGACGTCCTCGACGTCTTTCCGGCGGAGAATTCCGAGACGGCGCTGCGCATCTCGCTCGAGGACGACGAGGTGGAGAGCCTGACTCTGTTCGATCCGCTCACCGGTCACGCGAGCCAGAGGGTGCCGCGCTTCACGGTCTATCCGTCGAGCCACTACGTGACGCCGCGCGCGACGACGCTGAGGGCGATCGAGGCCATCAAGGTCGAGCTCGCCGAGCGCATCGACCACTTCCAGAAGGCGGGCAAGCTCCTCGAGGCGCAGAGGTTAGAGCAGCGCACGCGCTTCGACCTGGAGATGCTGAACGAGCTCGGCTTCTGCAAGGGAATAGAGAACTACTCGCGTCACCTCTCGGGCAGGAAGGAAGGCGAGCCCCCGCCGACCCTCATCGACTACCTCCCTCCGAACGCCCTCATGTTCATCGACGAGTCGCACGTCACCATCGGGCAGCTCGGAGGCATGTACCGGGGCGACCGCTCACGCAAGGAGAACCTCGTCGCGTACGGCTTCCGGCTGCCCTCGGCGCTCGACAATCGTCCGCTCAAGTTCGAGGAGTTCGAAAGAGTGATGCGCCAGACCGTGTTCGTTTCGGCCACGCCGGCGGATTACGAGCGCGAACGGTCAGGGCAGATCGTGGAGCAGGTGGTGCGGCCGACAGGGCTTGTCGATCCGGTGCTCGAGGTGCGTCCCGCCTCGACGCAAGTCGACGACCTCCTCGGCGAGATCAACCTGCGTGTCGGGCGCGACGAACGCGTGCTAGTCACCACGCTGACCAAGCGCATGGCCGAGGAGCTTACCGACTACCTCGCCGAGCACGGCGTCAAGGTCCGCTACCTGCATTCGGAGGTCGAGACGGTCGAGCGGGTCGAGATCATCCGGGACCTGCGTTTGGGAAAATTCGACGTGCTCGTCGGCATCAATCTGCTGCGCGAGGGGTTGGATCTCCCGGAGGTGTCGCTGGTCGCCATTCTCGACGCGGACAAGGAAGGGTTCCTGCGCTCGGAGCGCTCGCTCATCCAGACCATAGGCAGGGCGGCGCGCCACCTGAACGGAATGGCCATCCTCTACGCGGATACCGTTACCGACTCGATGGAGCGGGCGATCGGGGAGACGGACCGGCGCCGGGCCAAGCAGATCGAGTTCAACGCGAAGCGCGGCATCACGCCCACCGGCATCTCGAAGCAGGTGCGCGACATGATCGAGGGTGCGCGCGACATTGAGGGCGGAGGGCTGCAGCTGAAAGCCGCGCAGGAACGGGCGCGCTACGAGTCGATGTCGGAGAGGCAGCTCGGGCGGGAGATCAAGCGACTGGAAAGGCAGATGCTCGAGTACGCTCGCAATCTGGAGTTCGAGAAGGCGGCGGAGGCGCGCGACCGCCTGGGCGAGCTCAGGCGCGGCTTCTTCGGCGCCTCGCCCGAGGACGAGGCGCCGGCGAGCACTCCGGGCTAGGCGAGGAGCCGCCCGGGCCCCTCGCCCCCGACGACTACCGGCCCGCCGCTCAGCCAGGGGCCGTCCGCGAGCTGAAGCTGGACGGCGTAGCAGGCGAGGGTGCCGGGGGCCACCGTCCCGCGCGGGCCTATGGCGCTTCCTACGACCGAGAACGGACGGGTCCCTACGCAGGCTTCTAGCGTCCAGAATGCCAAGGCGCCCGGAGGCGGTCCGCCCGATACGCCGGTAGTCCCGGTCGCCCAGTCCGAGGTCCATCGCTGCGCCTGCTTCCACGATGGCGGAGCGTTCGGGGAAAGGCAGCGCGCGACGCGCACCCAGGCCGCCTTGTACGCGATCGACAGCTCGATCGCATAGCGCCCGCCGAGATGGCAGTCGCCTTCGAGGCGCCGCAGCGTCGTTCCCCCGCCGAGGTCCGGTGCGATCCGCTGCAGCACTTCCTCCGCGCCGTCGTGCCGCACCGACCTTTCGATTGCGGCGAGGACTTCGGATGCGCGCACCGCCCCGTGTGGAATCGAGGCGATCGCCCTTCCGGCGATGTCCGCGGCTTTCTGCGCGAGCCTGATCTCGGTATCGTCCGCGGGCTGGCGTATCGACGCGAAGAGCTCGCTCGCGTCTGTCAGGCGCTCTCCGCAGCAAGCGAGCAGGGGCTCGGCCACCGTCCAGGGCAGGGCGTCGAGCTCAATTACCCCGACCGCCGAAGCCGCCGGGAGGTTCTCGACCATGTCGACCGCGGCGCGGCCTAGGGCTGCGACCGACCTGACCTCGCCCACGTGGCTCACGCTGCGGATCCAGTCGTGCATGCGTTTCGAGAACGCCGCGAGCAGCGTGGGTGCGCCCGCCGGCGGCACGACGAGGAGGCCTTCGTTCCAGTAGGGAACGAAGTGCGTGAGCCAGGCGACGGCGCTCGGACGGGCGAAAGAAGTGTAGATCAGGAGCACGCCGAGTCCCGCCTCACGCATTCTTGCCTGGAGGCGCGCGAGGCGGCCGTCGAGCACCGGGGCCGGAACCTCCTCGCGCGACCAGCTGATCAGTCCGCGCCGCACGCGCTCACCCGGGAGAAACGGAAAACAGCCGCCGCGGGGCGCGGGTCAGCACTTCGCACCCGTTTTCGGTGACCCGGACCGAATCGCCGTGAACGAAGTAGCCGACCTCGGGGTGGTAGGTGTTCGGATGCACAACGAGGGTCATGTCGGGCTCGAGAACGAGCCCGACGTCCTCGAGCAGCGCCGGGCGCCCGTCCACGTACAGCCCGAGGCCGTGCCCGCGAACCCGCGTGTACTCCGAAGTCACGTATTCGCCCAGGCCGCGGCGGCGGAACACTTCGTTCTGGGCGCGTGCGATTTCTCCGGCGGTCGCTCCGGGGCGCACGGCGGCGATCCCCGCAGCGAGCGCCTCGTCGTACACGGCGAAGGCGCGCAGCTGGGCCTCGCTCGCCGCGCCGAGCACCAGTGTGCGGCAGATCTGCGCGTAGTAGCCCTGGATGCATGGCGTCAGCTCGGTCGTCACGAGGTCGCCCGGCGCGAGGCGCCTCTCGGTCGGCGGGTGCATGCCGCGAACCTCGCGGCCGCCGGAGCCGAGAATCTGAAAATTCTCCGGGCAGCCGCGCGAGCGAAAGAAGGCCTCGACCTCCGCGACCAGGGCATATTCCGGGCGGCCCGGGCGCGCCGCTTCGCGGAATACGGCGTAGCCGTCGTCGGCGAGGGCCGCGGCGCGGCGGAGCGCGTCGATCTCGAGGGAGGACTTGCGCAGCATGAGCCGATCGAGCAACGCCGTCGCGGACGCAACGCTGGAGCGCAGGGGGCCGGCGGCGAGGCGAAAGGGGATCGCAGCGGCCGGGGCGAGCGCGATCCGCGCGCCAGCCAGCGAACGTATGGCGGCTTCGGCTTCTTCGATCGGCGAAAGCGACCAGGTGACCTGCAGGTCGCGCTGCTCCGCGCGGAAGCGCTCCGCTTCGGCGGGGGAGTCCGCGACCACGCGAACCGCCCGTCCTGCCTCGACGAAAGCGAAGACCTGACCTTCGCCCGGGGCGAGGTCGGCCGCGTAACGCAGGTAGTCGCTGCGCCACGGGTCTCCGGCAACGACGAGGACATCCATGCCCTCCGTCGCCATCGCTGCGGCGAGGCGCGCTCGCCGCTCGGCGCGAAGTCGCTCGGGCAAGGCGCTCACTCCGGCTTGATGCCGCCGCGCTCGACGATGGCCTTGTAGCGCGCCGACTCCGACTTGAGGAAGGCAGCGGTTTCGGCGGGTGCGAGTCCAATCGGGACATGGCCGAGCTCGCCGAGGCGCTTGCGCACCGCGCCGTCGGCGAGCGCCCTGCGGAAATCTGCGGCGAGGCGCTCGATGATGCGCGCAGGGGTGCCGTGGGGCGCGGCCAGGACCCACCAGTTGCCGCCGACCAGCTGCGGGAATCCGGCCTCGATCGTGGTCGGCACATCGGGAAGCTCCGCCATGCGCTCGCGCGCCATCACCGCGAGGACGCGCAGCTTTCCTGCCCTTATCGGTCCGATGATGCCGGTCAAGGTGGGAAAGGCCATCTGGATATCGCCGGCGAGCAGCGCCTGGACCATGGGCGGCGTGCCCTTGTAGGGGACGTAGACCACCGCGTTGCCCGTCTGCTGCGAGAATGCCGCGCCGGTGAGGTGGGCGGGCGACCCCGATCCGGGGGATCCGTAGTTGTACTTTCCGGGGCTCGCTCGCACGTAGCGCGCAAGATCCTCGAGCGACTTTGCAGGGACGTCCGCGCCGACCACGGCGAGCAGCGGCGCATCGGCGAGCAGCGAGATCGGATCGAGCGCGGCGAGCGGGTCGAAACCCAGGCCCGGGAACATGTGCTGGATGACGGCGAACACGGCGGTGGGCCCGAGCAGCAGCGTGTATCCGTCGGGCGCCGCGCGCACGACCTCACCCGCGCCTATTGCTCCGTCGGCCCCGGGCTTGCTCTCGAGGACGAACCGCTGTCCCAGATCGGACTCGACACCGGGCGTCATGGTGCGGAACAGGGCCTCGGAGACGCTTCCCGCGGCGAAAGGGATGACCACGCGTATCGGCCGGGCCGGCCAGTCCTGGGCCACGCCGGCGCCGGGCGAGAGCGCGATGCATCCCGCCGCGGCGATCGCCAGTAGGTGATTGCGGTCCATATGTCCTCAGCGGCTATAGTGTGCGCTTCGAGATTCTATCCAAGGTTGGGTGTGCGATGCGCGCGAGGCCGATAGGCGTTCTGTTCGTCTGTACCGGGAACATCTGCCGCTCGCCGACCGCCGAAGGGATCTTTCGCAAGCTCGTCGCCGACGCGGGAATGTCGGAGGCGATCGTCGCCGATTCCGCCGGGACGCACGACTATCACGTCGGCCAGCCGCCCGACCCGCGCGCCCAGGAGGCGGCCTCGCAGCGCGGCTACGACCTGAGCGGCTTGCGCGCCCGCAGGGTCGAGCGCGCGGACTTCGAGCGCTTCGACGTGGTCATCGCAATGGACCGCGGCCACCTGCGAGCGCTCTCGCGGCTGGCGCAGCCGGTCGCCGCCGGGAAGATGAAGCTCATGATGTCGTACGCGAAGTCGTTCGCGCAGGACGACGTCCCCGATCCCTATTACGGAGGGTCGCAGGATTTCGAGCGGGTGCTCGACATGCTCGAGGACGCGTCGCGCGGCCTGCTCGACTCGCTGACCAGGGCGTCCCGCGAATAAGCGCCCGGATCAGCCCTTCGATTCCGGCGGACGTACCGTCTCGACCTGCACGAGGGGCTCGCTGCTGTCCGGCGGCGGCGGGCGGCGCGTGCGCCTGGCAGGAACGAATTCCGCGTCAGGCGGAAGCTCAATCGGGCCGGATTCGCGGGTCTGGACCATTTCGAGTCCGCTCTCGCGCAGGGCGCGCTCGATCTCGGCGGGATCCGGCTCGCGCGGAGGGGGCGGGGCTTCGCGCCTCGGCGCGGATGCGGGCTGCGCCTCGCGCGCTTCGACGGGCGCCGGCGGCACCTCGGGCGCGCTCTGCGTAGTCGCCTCGAGCGAGGCGAGCTCCGCCGCGGTCGGTCCGGCCGAAGGCGGAGCGTCCGGCCGCGGCTGTCTTTGACGCTGGTCGTCGTTGCGGTTGCCCTGGGCGTCGCGGCGCTCTCCGCGATCTCCGCGGTCGTGACCGCCCCGGCGTCTGCGCCGGCCTCCGTGCTCGCCTTCCCTGCGCTCGTTCCCTTGCTGCGGCGGCCGGTCGGGCTGGGGCGGTTGGTCGTGGGGCCGGTGCTCCTGGCGCTGCTGCTGGTCGCGTTGTTGCTGGTCGCGCTGCTGCCGATCGCGGTGTTGCTGGCGATCTCCCCGGTCCTGACGGCGCGGACGGTCACCGCGACCTTCGCGCCGGTCTTCGCGGCCCTCGCCGCGGCCTTCGCCCCGCTGGCGGAAACGATCGCGGTCGCCGCGATCGCGGCGCGGCTCCTGGCGGTCGGGCCGTCCTTCGCGGCGCGGAGCCTGGGCCGGCGCGGGTTGCGGTTGCGGCGCCGCCTGGGGCGCATTTTCGCCGGCGAGCCAGCTCAAGAACTTGCCTAATAGTCCCTGCTGGGGGGCAGCCGCCGGACGCGCTTCGGCGCGCACTGGCGGAGACTCCGGTCGCGGCGGCCGCGCAGGCGTGCCCACTGGAGCGGGGCGCTCGGGCGTGACGCCCCGGACCGCAGGCTGAAGGCGCTGGGGGATGACCTCTTCCGACGCCTCTTCCTTCACCTCTTCCTCGGCGGGCACGCTGACCAGGTTGTAGCTGGCGGGAAGCGCGTCCGCCTGGTTCAGGTCGTCGTGGCGCAGGCGCTCAACCTTGTAGTTCGGGGTCTCGAGGTGGGTGTTCGGGATCAGCACCACGTTCACCTTAAGCCGCGCCTCGATCGAATGGATGTCGGCGCGCTTCTCGTTCAGCAGGAAGGTCGCGACGTCCACGGGCACCTGCGCGTGCACGGCGGCGCTGTTCTCCTTCATCGCCTCCTCCTGGATGATGCGCAGGATATGAAGCGCCGTGGACTCGGTTCCGCGGATGTGGCCGGTGCCGTTGCAGCGCGGGCAGGTGATGTTGCTGCCCTCGCCGAGCGAAGGCCGCAGCCGCTGGCGCGAGAGCTCCATCAGACCGAAGCGCGATATCTTCCCCATCTGCACGCGGGCGCGGTCGTAGCGCAACGCATCGCGCAGCCGGTTCTCGACCTCGCGCTGGTTGCGCTGATTCTCCATGTCGATGAAGTCGATGACGATCAGCCCCCCGAGGTCGCGCAGGCGGAGCTGCCTGGCGATCTCGTCGGCGGCCTCGAGATTGGTGTTGAACGCGGTCTGCTCGATGTCGTGCCCACGCGTGGCGCGGGCGGAATTGACGTCGATCGAAACGAGTGCTTCGGTATGGTCGATCACGACCGCGCCGCCGGCCGGCAGCGATACCTGGCGCGAATAGGCCGTCTCGATCTGGTGCTCGATCTGGAAGCGCGAAAACAGCGGCACGTCGTCGTGGTAGCGCTTCACCCGCCCGACGTTGTCGGGCATAACGTTGCTCATGAAGGCGAGCGTCTGCTCGTGGATCGCGTCGGTGTCGATCAGGATCTCGCCGATGTCCGGCTGAAAGTAGTCGCGCACGGCGCGGATCACGAGGCTGCCCTCCTGGTAGATCAGGAAGGGGGCAGGGTTGAGCAGCTTCCCGTCGGAATCGCGCGCGGGCTGCGTAGCCTCGACGATCTTGCCCCAGAGCTTGAGCAGGTAGCTGAGGTCCCACTGCAGCTCCTCGTAGGAACGCCCGATCCCAGCGGTGCGCCCGATGAGGCTCATCCCGGCCGGGGTCTCGAGCCTGTCCATGATCTCGCGCAGCTCGTCGCGGTCCTCCCCCTCGACGCGGCGCGAGACGCCCCCGCCGCGTGGGTTGTTGGGCATGAGGACGAGGTAGCGTCCGGCAAGGCTGATGAAGGTGGTGAGGGCGGCGCCCTTGTTGCCGCGCTCGTCCTTTTCCACCTGGACGATCATCTCGTCGCCCTCGGAGATCGCGTCTTGGATGCGGGCGCGGCCGACGTCGATGCCGGGCTTGAAGTACTGGCGAGCGACTTCCTTGAACGGCAGGAAGCCGTGGCGCTCGGTGCCGTAGTCGACGAACGCGGCTTCGAGGCTGGGCTCTACGCGGGTGATAACACCCTTGTAGATGTTGCTCTTCCTCTGCTCCTTCGCGGCCGATTCAATGTCGAGGTCTATGAGCTTCTGACCGTCGACAATCGCGACACGGAGTTCTTCGGCCTGTGTCGCATTGAAAAGCATGCGCTTCATTTTTCTATCTCCCGCGCGCACGGGCAGGACAAACCAAGGCCTGTTGTGAAGGCTAGTCTCGCATCATCGATCGTTGGATCATGAGAACGCGTGGGTGGTTTGTCTTTCGGGCCGCTGAGCACAGGACCCGCTGAATCTGCCGATATGCTGTCGGCGCGCTGTTCTATTACTATCTAGTTAATCTCCACTGGTTGGATAACCAACCGCCTTTGCGGCTTCGGGTCCCTGCGCGGAGCGATGGCGTTGCCATCGGCGGCATCGGAACCGGGGACAGGGTAGCCAGTCTTGTCTGGGGGCGAACCATCCGCACCTTCGCATATACAAGCAGCCGTCCCGCGACGGAAGCAGCGCGCAGATCATAAACAAAATGAAGGATTTAAGCAACGTGGCCTCGATGGAGGTCGATTCCGCGAGTGAGGGGCAGCGGGTCGACAACTTTCTGATGCGCGTTTGCAAGGGGGTGCCGCGCAGCCATATCTACCGTGTCCTGCGCACCGGGGAGGTCAGGGTCAACAGCCGGCGCGTGGACCCGACCTATCGGCTTCGGCCCGGCGACAAGGTCCGTATTCCGCCGCTGCGCATAGCCGGGCGGACCTCCAGGCCCGTACCCCGGACCGCCTCCCTACCCGCGGTCGTTCACGAGGACGAGGCGCTGCTCGTCGTCGACAAGCCCGCCGGACTCGCGGTGCACGGGGGGAGCGGAGTGAGCTTCGGCGTGATCGAGCAGTTCCGCGCGGCGAGGCCGCAGCTCAAGTTTCTCGAGCTCGCTCATCGCCTCGACCGGGACACCTCTGGGCTGCTCATTCTCGCCAAGAAGCGCTCCGCGCTTACCGCGCTCCACGCGGCGCTGCGCGAGGGCAGGGTGCACAAGCGCTACCTTGCCCTGGTACCGGGGAAATGGCGCGAGGAGGAACGCCGCATCGACCTGCCCCTGAAGAAGTACCTGACGAAATCGGGCGAGCGGCGGGTCAGCGTGCACCGCGAGGGGCGCGAGTCGCGGACGGTGTTTCGCCGCGAGCGGTCGCTGCGCGACTTCACGCTGCTTTCGGCGGATCTGCTCACCGGCCGCACCCACCAGATCCGCGTGCATCTGGCGCATCTGGGCTTTCCGGTCGCCGGGGACGAGAAGTACGGCGACTATGAGAACAACCGGGTGCTCGCGAGGCAGGGGCTGGCGCGCCTCTTTCTTCACGCGGCGGAACTGGATTTCGTGCACCCGGCCACCGGCAGGGAAATCAAACTTTCCTCGCCGCTTCCCGAGGCCCTTCGGCGCTTTCTCGATTCACTCCCCCGCTGATGCGCTACGAGCTGCTGGTTTTCGACTGGGACGGTACGCTGATCGATTCGGCAGGCGCCATCGTCTGGTGCATCCAGTCCGCCTGCCGCGATCTCGGGCTGCCCGTGCCCGACGCCGCGCGCGCGAGCCATGTAATCGGGCTGGGACTGCAAGACGCGCTCGCCTACGCGGTGCCGGGGCTTCCCCCGGCCGACTACGGCCGGATGGTCGAGCGCTACCGCAAGCACTTTCTTGCTCGCGATGCGGAGATCCCGCTGTTCCACGGTGTCGCGCAGATGCTCTCCTTGCTTCGCGGCCGCGGCCACACGCTCGCGATCGCCACCGGAAAGAGCCGTGCGGGCCTGCAGCGGGCGCTGGACAACACCGGCTTGCGGCCGCTGTTCGCCTCCTCGCGCTGCGCCGACCAGTGCGCGCCCAAGCCCGCTCCGGACATGCTGCTCGAGCTGATGGGCGAGCTGGGCGCGAACGAAGCGAACACGCTCATGATCGGCGACACAGTGCACGACCTGCAGATGGCGGCGCACGCCGGCGTGCCGGCGGTGGCGGTCAGCTACGGCGCCCATGCGAAGGCCGACCTCGAGGTCCTGGAGCCGGTCGCCAGCGTCGACAGCGTCGATGAGCTCGACGAATGGCTGCAGCGGAACGCCTGATCTGCGCGAGCGCCGATCTCGTCGACGGCGGAAACGGCGTACGTTTCGAGGTCCAGGTCGATGGCCGGCCGGAGCCGGCGTTTGCCGTCCGCTACGGCGGGCGGGTCTACGCCTACCTCAACCGCTGCGCGCACATGCCGATGGAGCTGGACTGGAAGCCCGGCAAGTTCTTTGATGCCTGGGGCTTGCATTTGATATGCTCGACGCACGGCGCGACCTATGCGCCGGACACGGGCCGATGCGTTCGCGGGCCCTGCTTCGAGGAAGGGCTTGTTTCCGTCCCCGTCGAGGAGCGCGACGGCCAAGTCTTCGTGAAAGGCGATTCGTATGGCCGAAGCTGACTGGGAGAGAGGACTGATCGAGAAGCTGGCGGGCGCAGCCCTCCGGGAGCAGCGGCGCGCGCGCCGCTGGGGCATCTTCTTCAAGCTCCTCTTCTTCGCTTACCTCACGGTCCTCATTCTCCTCCTGATCGACTGGCGCAGCCCCGAATCGCTGGGCGCGGGCAGGCACACGGCGCTCGTCGACATGGTCGGCGTGATAGACGCCAAGGGCGACGCGAGCGCGGACCGCGTGACCGAGGCGCTGCAGAACGCCTTCAAGAACAAGAACACTGTCGGGGTGATCTTGCGCATCAACTCGCCCGGCGGCAGCCCGGTACAGGCGGGAATCATCTACGACGAGATCCGCAGGCTCCGCGGGCTCTATCCGAACATTCCCGTGTACGCGGTGGTGGAGGACATCTGCGCGTCGGGCGGCTACTACGTTGCGGCCGCCACCGACAAGATCTACGTCGATAAGGCGAGCATCGTCGGTTCGATCGGCGTGATCATGGACGGCTGGGGCTTCACCGGAACGATGGAGAAGCTGGGCGTGGAGCGGCGCGCGCTGGTATCGGGCGAGAACAAGGCATTCCTCGATCCCTTCTCGCCGGTGGACGAGAAGCAGAAGCGCCATGCACAGTCGATGCTCGACGACATCCACAAGCAGTTCATCGACGTCGTGAAGAAAGGGCGGGGCAAGCGGCTGAAGGAAAGCCCGGAGCTCTTCTCCGGCCTGATGTGGACCGGGGACAGGAGCGTGGAGCTCGGGCTGGCCGACGGGCTGGGGAGCGTCGACTACGTGGCGCGCGAGGTGATCAAGGCTGCGGACATCTTCGACTTCACCAAGCGACAGGACATAACCGAGCGCTTCGCGAGGCGTTTCGGCGCCGCGATGGCCGGCGTGCTGACCAAGCTGGTTTCCCAGGGCCTGCGCTAGTCGATCGACAGCACCAGGAAGACGGCGGGGCGGTCCTTGAGCCGTGGCGGGTTCCTGCGCCATGCGGCGACCCGCCGCGTGTTGACGGTTTCTGACGGCAGGGTCAGATCGGCCGCGATGCACACCAGCGTGTCGTCGCGCAGGTGCCCGAGCATCGCCGCGAGGGTAGCGTCGTTCCGGTAGGGCGTCTCGATGAAGATCTGCGTCTGGCCCAGGCGCCCCGACTGGCGCTCGATTTCCTTCAATGCCGCGGCGAGATCGGACCGCTTCACCGGCAGGTAGCCGTGGAACACGAAGCGCTGGCCTTCAAGGCCCGAGGCTGCAAGCGCGAGGAATATCGACGAAGGACCGCTCAAGGGGATGACTCGCACGCCTTTCTCGTGCGCGGCCCTCACCAGCGCCGCGCCGGGATCGGCGACGGCCGGGAGGCCGGCATCGGACAGTAGCCCAGCATCCGCGCCGGCGAGGACCGGTTCGAGCAGCGCCGTCACGTCGGCCGGCCTGGTATTGTGGTCGAGCCGCACGATGCGGGCGCCCTGCAAAGGCCGCGAATAGCCGATGCGCTTCAGGAAGGCGCGGGCGGATTTCGGATTCTCCGCGATGAAATGGTCGAGAGAGCGCGCGCGATCAAGCGCGGCAGCGGGAATCACCGCTTCGGCCGCCGTGTCGCCCAGGACGTTCGGCAGGAGATAGAGCGATCCCGCTTCACGGGACATCGACGCCCTGCTCGTGCAGCAACTCCACCAGCGCGATCAGCGGTAGCCCGACAAGAGCGGTCGGATCCTCGCTCTCTACTCTCGCGATGAGGGAAATGCCCAGCCCTTCCGACTTGGCGCTGCCGGCGCAGTCGTAGGGTTGCTCTCTCGCGAGATAGCGCGCGATGGCCGCGTCGTCGAGCTCGCGGAAGGTGACGCGGCAGGGCACCAAGCGGGTCCCGGTGCGCCCGCCGCGCGCGCCGTGTACGCACACCGCCGTATGGAACACCGCTTCCCGGCCCGAGAGCAGGCGCAGCTGCCGTACCGCATTGGCGTGCGTTCCGGGCTTGTCCAGGATCTCGCCGTCGCATACCGCGACCTGGTCGCTGCCGATGACGAGGCTCCCGGGGAAGCGGTCGGCGACCGCCCTTGCCTTGGCCTCGGCGAGTCGCTTCGCCATGGCATGCGGCGCTTCGTCGGCGCGCCGCTCCTCGGCGACCGCAGGGTCGGCAACGGAGAACTCCAGTCCCAGACGCTGCAGGAGAGCTCGTCTATACGGGGAAGTCGAAGCGAGAACCAGTCCGGGCTTGGGCGTCATTGCCCTTTGCATCGCTCGGCGACGAGCTTTTCCTGGCGGGCGATCGCGTTGGCCCTGTCGATTTGTACCTTGCCGCTGCCGAGCTCGTTCTGCACCAACCGGTCGAGCAGCTCGCGCTGCTGATCGCATTGCTCCTTGCGTTTTGTCTCCTCGGTTTTCTCGGGCTCCGGGGGTTTGGCGTCCCCCTGGGAAGCCCTGGGCGGGATACCTCCCGGGGTCCCGAGCTTGTCCGGAACCTCGCTTGCCTTTCCACCCTGCGGAGGGCGCTCGCCGTAGTGCGTGACGCCCCGTTCGTCCACCCACTTGAATACTTGGCCGAACGCCGGTGCGACCGCGCCCGCGAGGATCAAAAAGTGCACTAACGCTCTGAACAACTTGGAATTTCTTTTGACACTCCGAGGCAAACATAATATCATGCGGCCCCTATGTCGCAAGCGGAGGTGATCGACGGCCTCCAATTCGCGCGCGCCGCGCAGGAACGCCGCGGCGTGGTGGGCATGGAGCGCTTGCCGCGGCTGGCGCAGCTGCAGTGCTCGACCGAAGGGCTGGAGTACCACCTGCGCGGAGGCCGCGCGGGCAACGGCAAGCCATGCTTGCGGCTTTCCGTGAGGGGATCGGTTAAGCTGCTCTGCCAGCGCTGCCTCGATCCGATCCGGTTTCCCATCGCGGTCGACGTCGAGTTGCAGCTCGCGGAGAACATGCGCGAGATTTCGGAGGCCGACGACGACATCGATCGCGTGCTTGCGTCCCGGAACATGGATGTGGCGTGGCTCGTCGAGGACGAGGTGATCCTCGAGCTGCCGATGGCGACGCGGCATGAGCAGTGTGCACAGTACGGCGATACGAATTGAAGGAGCTTTCACATGGCGGTTCAGCAGAACAAGAAATCCCCCTCCAAGCGCGGGATGCATCGCGCCCATGACTTTCTGACCAACCCGCCGCTCGCGGTCGAGCCGACAACGGGCGAGGTGCACCTGCGCCACCATATCAGCCCGAGCGGCTACTACCGCGGCAAGAAGGTCGTCAAGACGAAGGGCGAGTAAATCCCGACCGGCAGGCGCGCTGCGCCTCCGCGCATGGACACGACCGTAGCCATCGATTGCATGGGCGGCGATCACGGTCCGCACGTAACGGTGCCGGCCGCCCTGAATTTCCTCAAGTCCAACCCGGGAGTAGACATCGTCCTGGTGGGTCTGCACGACGCGATCGAGGCCGAGCTCAAGGCGCGCGGCGCGAAGACCGGTCCTCGGCTTCGCATCCAGCACGCGAGCGAGGTCGTGGCCATGGATGAATCGCCGGCGCTCGCGCTTCGCGGCAAGAAGGATTCCTCCATCCGCGTCGCCGTCGATCTAGTGAAGAACGGCGGGGCGCACGCCTGCGTCAGCGCGGGCAACACCGGCGCCCTCATGGCGATCTCGCGCTTCGTCCTTAAGACGCTGCCGGGCATCGATCGCCCCGCGATCATCTCGGCCCTGCCCACGCTGCGTGGAAGCACGTATGTGCTCGACCTCGGGGCGAACGTGGATTGTGCGCCGGAGCATCTGCTTCAATTCGCGATCATGGGGGCGACGCTGGTGTCGGCTGTCGAGCACAAGGAGCGTCCCAGCGTCGGCCTACTCAACATCGGCGAAGAGGACATCAAGGGCAACGAGGTGGTCAAGAAGGCGGGAGAGCTGTTGCGCGGAAGCGGCCTCAACTTCATCGGCAATATCGAGGGCGACGGCATATACAAAGGCGCAGCGGACGTCGTGGTGTGCGACGGTTTCGTCGGCAACGTCATGCTCAAGGCGTCCGAGGGGATCGCGCAGATGGTGCGCAGCTTCATCCGCCAGGAGTTCATGCGCAGCCCGCTCACCAAGCTTGCTGCCGTGCTGGTACTGCCGGTGTTGTTCGCCTTCCGCAGGCGCCTCGATCCGCGCCACTTCAACGGCGCCACGCTGCTGGGACTGAAGGGCATCGTCGTGAAGAGCCACGGCTCCGCGGATGCTCTGGGCTTCATGCGCGCGATCGAACGCGCCGCCGAGGAGGTCAGGAACGAGGTGCTTCGCAGGCTGGTGGCGCGCTTTGGAGCCGCCGAGACCGCCGAGGCGGTCGGACAATGATCTGGTCGCGCATCGTCGGCACAGGGAGCTTCCTACCCGCCAAAGTCGTGACCAACGAAGAGTTGGCGCGGCGCATGGATACCTCCGACGAGTGGATCCGCACGCGCACGGGAATCCGGCAGCGACACATCGCGGACGCTTCGCAGGCGTCGAGCGATCTCGCCACTGAAGCGAGTCGCGCTGCGCTCGCCGCGGCCGGCGTCCAGGTCGAGGACATCGACCTCATCATCGTCGCTACCGCGACCCCTGACTACATTTTTCCGAGCACGGCCTGCATTATGCAGGCGAAGCTCGGAGCGAAGGGTTGCGCCGCTTTCGACATCCAGGCGGTGTGCAGCGGTTTCGTCTACGCGCTGGCGATCGCGGACAAGATGATCCGCTCGGGGCAGCATCGCTGTGCGCTGGTCGTGGGTAGCGAAGTGTACTCCCGCATTCTCGACTGGAACGACCGTGCCACGGCGGTGCTGTTCGGCGACGGTGCCGGCGCCGTGGTCCTCCGGGCGGACGCCAGCCCGGGAATCCTCGGCAGCGTGCTCCACGCCGACGGGTCGCAAGCGGGCATCCTGTCGGTGCCGGGAAACGTGAGCGGCGGCAAGATCGTGGGCTCGCCATATCTGCAGATGGACGGGCAGGCAGTGTTCAAGTTCGCCGTGAAGGTCCTCGACGAATCGGCGCGCGAAACGCTGGCGCAGTGCGGGCTGAACGTTGCGGACATCGACTGGCTCATTCCGCACCAGGCGAACGTGCGCATTCTGGAGGCGACCGCGAGGAAGCTCGGACTGGACCGTTCCAAGCTCATCGTCACCGTGGACCGCCATGCCAATACCTCCGCGGCCTCGGTCCCGCTTGCGCTCGACTTGGCAATCCGCGACGGGCGCGTCAGGCCCGGTCACAAGGTAATGCTGCAGGGCGTAGGGGGCGGTTTCACCTGGGGCGCGGCGCTGGTGGAGATGTAATGAAGCTCGCCTTGGTTTTTCCCGGGCAGGGATCGCAGTCGGTCGGGATGCTCGCGGGGTACGGCGACGCGCCGGTGGTCCGCGCGACGCTCCAGGAAGCGTCGGACATTCTCAAGCAGGACGTCGGCAAGCTCATGGCCGAGGGTCCGGCCGAGGAGCTCAACCGCACGGTCAACACGCAGCCGGTCATGGTCACAGCGGGGATCTGCGCGTGGCGTCTGTGGCGCGAGCTGGGCGGCGCGGAGCCTTCGCTCGTCGCGGGGCACAGCCTCGGGGAATACACCGCGCTGGTGGCGTCGGGCACGATCTCCTTCGCAGACTGCCTTCCGCTGGTGCGCCTGCGCGCGAGCGCGATGCAGGAGGCGGTGCCTCAAGGCCAGGGCGCGATGGCGGCAATTCTCGGTCTCGATGACCAGAAGGTGCGGGACGCGTGCGCCAAGGCCGCAGGAAGCGAGGTCTGCGAGCCGGTGAACTGGAACGCGCCCGCTCAGGTCGTTATCGCGGGACATGCCGAAGCGGTAAAGCGGGCGATGGAAGTCGCCAAGACTCTGGGCGCGAAGCGAGCGGTTCCGCTTCCGGTCAGTGCGCCGTTCCACTCCTCGCTCATGAAGCCGGCTGCAATTAGGCTGGGCGAGGCCCTGTCGAAGATCGCGATCAATCCTCCGCGCATTCCCGTGATACACAACGTCGACGCGAAGAGCCACAACGATCCGGACGCGATTCGTAAGGCGCTCGTGACGCAGGCGGACCACCCCGTGCTCTGGGTCCAATGCGTGAAGGAGATGGCTGCGCGGGGCGTCACGCACATCTTCGAATGCGGTCCCGGCAAGATCCTCGCGCCGCTCACCAAGCGCATCGCCGACGCGCTCCAGGCTCTGGCGCTCGCCGACCGGGGGGCGATCGAGTCGGGAGTGCAAGCTTTGAGGGAAGGGTGATGGATCTTCAGGGACAGCGCGCATTGGTGACAGGCGCATCGCGCGGGATCGGTAAGGCGGTCGCCTTGATGCTCGGGGAGCGCGGCGCAACCGTGGTGGGCACCGCAACCACGGCCGCCGGCGCGCAATCGATCGGCGACTATCTGCTCGCGGCCAAGGTGCAGGGCAAGGGGGTGCAGCTCGACGTCAGGGTGGACGCGAACGTTGATGCGGTCGTGGCCGACTTCGAGAAGGCGTACGGCGCGGTGTCCATCCTCGTCAACAACGCCGGCATCACGCAGGACAACCTCGCGGTGCGGATGAAGGAGGCGGAATGGGACGCGGTGATCGACACCAACCTGAAGTCGGTGTTTCGCCTCACCAAGGCGGTGCTGCGCGGCATGCTCAAGGCGCGCTCGGGAAGGATCATCAACATCACCTCGATCGTCGGATCGAGCGGAAACGCGGGACAGATCAACTACGCGGCCGCGAAAGCGGGAATCGCGGGGATGACGCGCTCGCTCGCCCGCGAGATCGGGAGCCGCGGCGTCACGGTCAACTGCGTCGCGCCGGGATTCATCGACACCGACATGACCCGCGCGCTGTCGGACGAGCAGCGGACGGCGCTGCTGCAGCAGATTCCGCTGGGACGCCTCGGAAATCCCGAGGACGTCGCGGCGGCCGTGGCTTTCCTCGCCTCGCCCCAGGCGGCATACATCACCGGAACTACGGTGCACGTGAACGGCGGCATGTACATGACTTGAAAGAGCGCAATGCGATTCTGATACAATGCGCACCTTCCGAATTTCGATCTCAGCAGACAAGGGGGAAGAACCCGATGGAAAACGTTGAACAGCGCGTCAAGAAAATCGTCGCGGAACAGCTCGGCGTCAACGAAGCGGAGATCAAGAACGAATCCTCCTTTGTGGACGATCTCGGCGCCGACTCGCTCGACACGGTGGAGCTCGTGATGGCTCTCGAGGAGGAGTTCGAGACCGAGATTCCGGACGAGGAGGCCGAAAAGATCACGACGGTCCAGCAGGCCATCGCGTACGTCTCCGCTCATTCCAAGAAAGCCTGACGTTCTCACACGGCCGGGGTCGATTTGAGCCGCCGTCGTGTCGTTGTCACCGGACTAGGAATCATCTGCCCGATCGGCAACACCGTTGCCGAAGCCTGGTCGAACGCGCTCGCCGGCAAGCCGGGAATCGCGCGCATCTCCCTGTTCGATGCGAGCCCCTTCGCCAGCCAGATCGCGGGTGAAGTGAAGAATTTCGAAGTGTCACAGTATCTCTCGCCGAAGGAAGCGCGTCGCATGGACCGCTTCATCCACTTCGGCATCGCGGCGGCTACGCAGGCGCTGAGGGACTCGGGCCTCGAAGTCACCGAAGCCAATGCCGGGCGCATCGGCGTGAACATCGGCTCGGGGATCGGAGGGCTGCCGATGATCGAGGAAACGCACAACGACATGCTCAAGGGCGGGCCACGCAAGATCTCGCCTTTCTTCATCCCGAGCACCATCATCAACATGATCTCGGGCAATTTCTCGATCATGCACGGACTGAAAGGCCCCAACCTCGCGATGGTCACCGCATGCACCACTTCGGCCCACTGCATCGGCGAGTCGGGCCGCCTGATCGAGTACGGCGACTGCGACGTCATGGTCGCCGGAGGGGCCGAAGCCGCGATTACTCCGCTCGGCGTGGGCGGCTTCTCCTCGGCGCGCGCTCTGTCGACGAGGAACGACGACCCGCTGACCGCGAGCCGGCCCTGGGAGAAGGACAGAGACGGATTCGTCCTTGCCGAAGGAGCGGGCGTCTTGGTGCTGGAAGAGATCGAGCACGCGAAGAAGCGGGGCGCAAGAATCTACGCCGAGCTCGCCGGCTACGGCATGAGCGGCGACGCCTTCCACATGACGGCGCCCCAGGAGAGCGGCGACGGCGCCGCGCGCTGCATGGAGAATGCGCTGCGCAATGCCGGCATGAACCGCGACGATATCGATTACATCAACGCGCACGGAACCTCGACGCCGCTCGGAGACATCGCGGAGACGGTGGCCGTGAAGCGCGCTTTCGGAGATCACGCGAAGAAGCTCGCGGTGAGCTCGACCAAGTCGATGACCGGTCACCTGCTCGGCGCGGCTGGCGGCGTCGAGGCTATCTTCTCGGCGCTGGCGATTCGCGACCAGGTCGCGCCGCCGACCGCCAACCTGGCAAGCCAGGATCCGGCCTGCGACCTCGATTACGTGCCCAACACCGCTCGGCGCATGCCGATCCGGGCCGCGCTGTCCAACTCGTTCGGGTTCGGCGGCACCAACGGGACCCTGATCTTCCGGCGCGCCTGATCCCTCGGGCGTGGCTGCACCCTTTCTGCGCCTGGATCTGCGGCCGTCACGCAGGTTGATCGGGATCCTCGCCGTCGTGCACTGCCTCGCCCTGGCTGCCGCTTCCATCGGCTTGGGTGGCTGGCTGCGCTTTGCGGTCTGGGCGCTCCTTCTCGCGTCCCTGGGAAAGTCGCTTGCTCAGGCGTTCCTTCGCACGGCGAATCAAGCCGTATCGCTGGAGTTGCGCGAGGATGGACGTGCTTCCTGGAAGAATCGGGATGGAAGCTGGCAGGAGGGAACGCTGGGCGAGAGCCACTTCGTCTCGGCGGCGGTGGCTATCGTCGGGCTGAAGGATGCCCACGGCCGAAGCACAAGAGTGGTTCTCATGCCTGATTCAGTGCCTCCCGAGGACTTTCGCAAGCTCCGGGTATGGCTGCGATGGCGTCCGGGCGCGACGCGGAAAGGGCCGGAATAACCTTACGGGATACTGAACTATTGCCCCGCGCCCCGGTCTCTAGCAGCACGGGCGCCGAGGTGATGAAGTCACTACGGTATACTGCCGCCGCCTGTGGACAACTTCGGACAGAAGCGCGGCACCGCTTCAGGGACGGCGGCGGATGGATGAGAGGGAACTCGACCGACAGCTGGTCGAGCGGGCCCAGCGAGGCGACAAGCATGCTTTCGAGCTGCTGGTGTCGAAGTACCAACGTAAACTGGCACGGCTGCTGTCCCGGTTCATACGGGACCCGGTCGAAGTAGAGGACGTGGCACAGGAAGCATTCATCAAGGCCTATCGGGCGCTCCCCTCGTTCCGAGGCGACAGTGCCTTCTACACGTGGCTCTACCGGATCGGCATCAATACCGCGAAGAACTACCTGGTCGCCATGGGCCGGCGCGCGCCGACCACGACCGAGTTCGATACCGAGGACGCGGAGGCGTTCGAGGACGGCGACCAGCTGCGCGACATCAACACGCCCGAGAGCATGATGATGTCGGCGGAGATCGCCCGCACGGTCAACGACACCCTGGAGCAACTGCCCGAAGAGCTGCGCAACGCCATCACGCTGCGCGAGCTTGAGGGGCTCAGCTACGAGGACATTGCGGCGATCATGAATTGCCCGATCGGAACGGTCCGGTCGCGGATATTCCGTGCGCGCGAGGCCATCGCGGAGCGGCTCCGGCCGCTGCTCGATACTCGCAAGGACAAGAGGTGGTGACCATGAAAGAGAAGCTATCTGCGATCATCGACGGCGAACTCGAGGGCGAGATCCAGGCGCATATCACGCGCCTGCGCTCGGACCCCGAGCTGCGCGCCGCCTGGGATACCTATCATCTGATCGGCGACGCGCTCCGCGGCCATCTATGCCGGGAAATCGCGCCGCGGGTCATCTCGCGATTGCGCGAGGAACCCACCGTGCTCGCGCCGCGGCAGCGCGCGGCGAGCGCGGCCAAGCGCTTCGGCTGGTATGGCATGTACGCGACGGCGAGCGCCGCGGCCGTGGCCGTGGTGGCGTGGACGGCCTTTCCCGGCTGGCATGGTGACCCGCAGCTTGCAGCGGGCACCGTCGCGACCACGGCGGACGTTCCGTCCGAGAACGTGGTCGTCGACTGGCCCGCTTCCGACGTGGAGAACTACCTGCTCGCGCACCAGGCCTACTCGCACGTGAGCGCCATGCAGGGCGTGGCCCCCTTCGTTCGGGGCGTGTCCGAGGAACGCGTGGCGGCCAGCAAATGACCGGAGATTTCGCGTGCCGAGTGTGGCACCCGGTCAGGGTGCTGCCCTTCCTCCTGCCGGTATCGGCGGCCATCGCCCAGACCGACCCCTCCGCGCTGCAATGGCTGCAACGGATCTATGCCGCCTCGGAGAAGCTCAGCTATACGGGTACCTTCGTCTATCAGCAAGGCCAGCGCAGCGAGACCTCGAGCATCGTTCACGTCGCCGACTCCACCGGGCCGCGCGAGCGGCTCGAAACCCTCAACGGGATTCCGCGGGAGATTGTGCGCACCGGCGACGAGGTGGTCTGCTATCTGCCGGCGAGCAGCACGATGAAGATCGACAAGCAGCCAGGCCGTCGGCCGTTTCCGGCGATCCTGTCCGAGCAGCTCAAGGACGTTTCGGAGAACTACACGATCAAGAAGGGCGACGTCGAGCGTGTCGTCGGATACAGCTGCCAAGTCCTTACCCTGGCACCCAAGGATCGCATGCGCTACGGCCACCGGCTCTGGGCGGACGTCAACACCGGCATGCTGCTCCAGGCCAAGACCTACAACGAGAAGAACGAGATGCTGGAGCAGTTCTTCTTCACCCAGATCAAGATCGGGCCCGTGGGCCGAGACCAGCTCAGGCCGCGCTACTCCCGCCAGACCAAGGATTGGCGGATCGAGGACTCCGCGGCGACGCGGGCCAACCTCGCCGAATCGGGATGGACGATACGATCGAAGCCGCCGGGGTTCCGTACGGTCGCCGAATTGATGCGTACCGTCGGGGGCACGGGGGGCGTGGGACATATCGTGCTGTCGGACGGTCTGGCGGCGATCTCGGTGTTCATAGAGCCGGCTAACAGCAAGCGGCCGAGCCCGCAGGCCGGCCTCTCGCGCCAAGGGGCGATCAACGTATATACCCGCCCGATCGGCAACTACTGGGTAACGGTGGTCGGCGAGGCGCCCCCAGAGAGCGTAAAATACGTCGCCAACGCGGTGGAGTACCACAAGTAAAAAGAAGCCCGGGGCTTCCGCCCGCGGAACAACCGAGGACTGCGCGATGGCGAGAGTACTGCTTGTCTGGCTCCTTCTGTGGCTGCCGCCCGCGCTTCATGCGCAGGGCCGGGACCTTCCCGATTTCACCGATCTCGCCGAGAAGCAGGGTCCCACCGTCGTCAATATCAGCACCACGCAGACGCGCGAGCGCCGCACCTCGCCCCAGGTCCCGAACCTCGAAGAAGACGACCCGCTGTACGACTTCTTCCGCCGCTTCGCGCCGCGGCCGCCTGGTCCCGGCGGGCAGGCGCCGCGAGACTTCGAGAGCCGTTCGCTTGGCTCAGGTTTCATCATCAGCTCGGACGGGTACGTTCTCACCAACGCGCACGTGGTCGACGCTGCGGACGAGATCACGGTCAGCCTCACCGACAAGCGCGAATTCAAGGCGCGCGTGATCGGCGCGGACAAGCGCACCGACCTCGCGCTGCTGAAGATCGACGCGACTGGGCTACCGGCGGTGCACATGGGGGACCCGAACCGCCTCAAGGTTGGCGAGTGGGTCGTGGCGATCGGCTCGCCCTTCGGCTTCGCGAGCACGGTCACGGCGGGGATCGTGAGCGCGAAGGGCCGCAGCCTGCCCCAGGAGAACTTCGTCCCGTTCATTCAGACCGACGTCGCCATCAATCCAGGCAATTCCGGCGGGCCGCTGTTCAACATGCGCGGCGAAGTCGTCGGTATCAACTCCCAGATCTACAGCCGCACAGGCGGCTTCATGGGGCTGTCGTTTGCCATCCCCATCGACGTCGCGATGGAGGTGCAGGGACAGCTGCGGCAATTTGGCCGCGTTAGCCGGGGCAGGATCGGAGTCGTCATTCAGGAGGTCTCGAAGGAGCTGGCGGAATCGTTCGGCCTCCCCAAGGCGGCTGGCGCCCTGGTCAACGCCGTGGAGAAGGGCGGCCCGGCCGATAAGGCCGGAGTCGAGGCGGGCGACATCATCATGAAATTCGACGGCAAGGCCGTCTCAAGCTCGAACGAGCTGCCGCGCATCGTCGGCGGCACCAAGCCCGGAAGCAGGGCGAGCGTGGAGATATGGCGCAAGGGCACGACGCGGGAGATCACGGTCACGGTGGGCGAGCTGCCCGAGGACCGCGTCGCGAGCCGCAGCGAGCGGAAGGGGAAGCCCCCCGAGGCGGCGGCCAACCGGCTCGGCTTCGTCGTGGTCGACTTGACGGCCGAGCAGAAGCGCGATCTGAAGGTCGGTGGCGGGGTGATGGTCGAGGAGGTCCGGAGCAACCGCCGGGCGGACGTACGCTCGGGCGACGTGATCACCGCGGTCACGAGCAAAGGCCAGACGTCCGACGTGCGCTCCGCCGAGCAGTTCAACAAAGTGCTTGCGCAGCTCAATCCCGGCACTACGCTCACGCTTCACGTGCGGCGGGGGGAAAGCAACCTGTTCGTCACCGTGCGGGGCGAGGCGGCGTCCGGGTAGAGCATATCTCGCCTCGATACGCTAAAATTCAACGTCTTGCGACGGGCAGCGAGGGTGCCGAGCGGCACCCTTTTTCGTAGGCCGGGATGCAACACATCCGCAATTTTTCGATCATCGCGCACATCGACCACGGGAAGTCGACGCTCGCCGACCGCTTCATACAGCGATGCGGAGGGCTGACCGACCGCGAGATGTCCGAGCAGGTTCTGGACACGATGGATCTGGAGCGCGAGCGCGGTATCACCATCAAGGCGCAGACCGCCGCGCTCCAGTACGCGGCCCGCGACGGTCGCATCTACAACCTCAACCTCATCGACACGCCGGGCCACGTCGATTTCTCGTACGAGGTGTCGCGATCGCTGGCGGCGTGCGAGGGCGCGCTGCTCGTGGTGGACGCGAGCCAGGGTGTGGAAGCACAGACGGTCGCGAACTGCTACACGGCGATCGAGCAGGGCGTCGAGGTCGTGCCCGTGCTGAACAAGATCGATCTGCCTTCGGCCAACCCCGAGCGCGCCATACAGGAGATCGAGGACGTCATCGGGATCGCCGCCAAGGATGCGGTGCGGGCGAGCGCCAAGACCGGCGAAGGCGTCGATGACATCCTCGAAGCCGTGATTCACCGGATTCCGGCGCCGAAGGGCGACCCCGAGGCCCCGCTCAAGGCGCTGATCATCGATTCCTGGTTCGACAACTACGTCGGGGTTGTGATGCTGGTGCGTCTGGTCGACGGGACGATGCGGCCCAAGGACAAGCTGCTGCTGATGTCTACCCAGGCCCAGCATCTATGCGAGCAGGTCGGCGTGTTCACACCCAAGGGCCAGGAGCGCGAGCGCCTGTCCGCGGGCGAGGTGGGCTTCGTGATCGCCGGCGTGAAGGAACTCCAGCACGCGCGCGTCGGGGACACCATCACCTCGGCCGACCGCCCGGCCGCGGCGCCCCTGCCGGGCTTCAAGGAGATCAAGCCGCAGGTGTTCGCCGGGCTCTACCCGGTCGAGGCCAACGAGTACGAGGCGTTCCGCGACGCCCTCGAGAAGCTCAAGCTGAACGACTCCTCGCTGCACTACGAGCCGGAGACCTCGCAGGCGCTCGGCTTCGGATTCCGGTGCGGATTTCTCGGACTGCTGCACATGGACATCGTGCAGGAGCGGCTCGAGCGCGAATACGGGATCACGCTGGTCACGACCGCTCCCACAGTGGTCTACGAAGTGAAGCTGCGCGACGGCACGGTCGTGCGGATCGAGAACCCGGCGAAGCTGCCCGACCCGTCGAAGATCGAGGAGATCCGCGAGCCGATCATCGAGACCACCATCTTCGTGCCGCAGGAGTACGTCGGCGCCATCATCACGCTGTGCACCCAGAAGCGCGGTGTGCAGCGGAACATGCAGTACCACGGACGCCAGGTGATGCTCACCTACGAGATGCCCCTTAACGAAGTGGTGATGGATTTCTTCGACAAGCTCAAGTCCGCGAGCCGCGGTTATGCGTCCCTCGACTACGAGTTCAGGGAATTCCGCGCGGCCGACATGGTGAAGCTCGATATCCTCATCAACGGGGAGCGGGTCGACGCGCTGTCCCTCATGGTCCACCGCGAGAACGCCCCCTACCGTGGCCGGGATCTGGTCTCGCGAATGCGCGAGCTGATTCCGCGGCAGATGTTCGACGTTGCAGTGCAGGCGGCGATCGGCTCCCACATCATCGCCCGCGAGACGGTCAAGGCCCTGCGCAAGAATGTGCTGGCGAAATGCTACGGCGGCGACATCACCCGGAAGCGCAAGCTGCTCGAGAAGCAGAAGGCAGGAAAGAAGCGCATGAAGCAGGTCGGCACGGTTGAAATACCTCAGGAGGCTTTCCTTGCGATACTCCAAGTCGAAAACAAGTAGCGAAATCCCGCGATGAATTTTGCCCTGATCCTGTTCGTGCTCCTGGTGGTCACTGGGGCGTTCGCCCTGGCGGACGCGCTCTATTTCCGCAAGCAGCGGCGCAAGGACGACAAGGAGCCGTGGTGGATCGAGTATCCGAAGAGCTTCTTTCCGGTGATCCTGATCGTCTTCCTGCTGCGTTCCTTCCTGGTGGAGCCGTTCAAGATTCCAACCGGCTCCATGGTGCCGACGCTGCTGGTCGGAGATTTCATCCTGGTCAACAAGTTCGCCTACGGCATCCGGCTTCCGCTTCTCAACAAGAAGATCCTCAGCATCGGCGATCCTCACCGCGGAGACGTCATGGTGTTCCGCTATCCGGTGGATCCGTCGGTCGACTACATCAAGCGGGTCGTCGGCCTCCCGGGAGACAAGATCGCATACGAGAACAAGAGACTCACGATCGACGGAGTCCCGCAGCCGCGCAAGCAAGTGGCCGACTATCTCAACCGCGAGCGCGTCCACTATTCGTCGCAATTCGAGGAAACGCTCGGCGGGGTGGAGCACGCCATCCTCCAGGAAAGCGACACGCCGGCCGCGGTACCGTTCACGCAGCCGTTCCCCTTCCGGGAGAATTGCAACTACAATGCCGAGGGCGTGACGTGCACCGTCCCGCCCGGGCACTACTTCGTCATGGGCGACAACCGCGACAATTCGGCCGACAGCCGCGTGTGGGGATTCGTGCCCGACGAGAACATCGTGGGCAAGGCGTTTTTCATCTGGTTCAATTTCAGCGAGCTCAGGCGCATCGGGAAATTCCAGTGAGAGGTGATCCAATGAGGAACCAGCGAGGGTTGACCCTGATGGGGATGATCGTGGCGTGCATCGTGATCGTGTTCGTCGCCATCGGCGGCCTCAAGATCGCGCCCGCCTACATCGAGTATTTCAAGGTCAAGAAGGCGATCAAAGCGGTCGCGGTCGCCAATCCGGCGGCGACCGTGGGCGAAGTGCGATACGCGTTTCAGCTGCGCCAGGCGATAGACGACATCGACGTCATCGGCCCGAAGGACCTCGAAGTGACGAAGGAAGGAAACGAGCTGGTCGTTTCGACCGCATACTCGAAGCGCATTCCGCTATTCGGCAACGTTAACGTCGTCATTGATTTCGCGGCGAGCAGCAACGAATGACTTTGCCGTGAGCCCGGAGCGCCTGCGGCAGCGCGTCGGATACGGCTTCTCGCGGCCCGAGCTGCTCGCGCAGGCGCTCACGCACCGCAGCTTCGGTGCGCCCCACAACGAGCGCCTGGAGTTTCTCGGCGACGGCGTGCTCAACTGCGTCGTGGCGGCGGAGCTGTTCGAGCGGTTTCCGGACCTGCCCGAGGGCGATCTGTCGCGAATGCGCGCGCACCTGGTGCGACAGGAGGCGCTGCACCAGCTGGCCCAGGACCTCGGCCTGGGTGAGTACCTGCGCTTGGGGGAAGGCGAGATGAGGAGCGGCGGGACTTCGCGTCCGTCCATTCTGGCCGACGCGCTGGAGGCTGTGGTGGGCGCAGCGTTCCTGGACGGCGGCTTCGCTGCGGCCCGCGAGACCGTCAGGCGCCTGTACGAGCCCCTGCTCAAGGACCTCGACCCGCGGTCGCTCGGCAAGGATCCGAAGACGCTCCTGCAGGAGCTCCTCCAGGCTCGCAGGATCCCGCTGCCCCAGTACTCGGTGCTCGCCACGCGCGGAGCGGCGCATCAGCAGAACTTCGAGGTCGAGTGCCTCATCCCCCAGTTGTCGGTGCGCACGACCGGCAGCGGCAGCAGCCGCCGCAACGCCGAGCAGGAAGCCGCAATGCGCGCGTTCGAGCAGATCCGCGGCTGAAGGCGGCAGGCGATGGCATCGGCCTCGTTTCGTTGCGGTGCGATCGCCCTGATCGGGCGGCCGAACGTGGGCAAGTCGACGCTGCAGAACGCGCTGCTCGGACAGAAGCTCAGCATCACCTCGCGCAAGCCGCAGACCACGCGGCTCGCCCTGCGCGGCATCCTCACGACGGAGACCGCTCAGTTCATCCTCGTCGACACGCCAGGGTTCCAGAGCCGCTACCGTGGCGGCCTCAACCGGGCCATGAACCGGGCGGTGCGGGCTGAGCTCGACAGCGTCGACGTGGTCGCGCTGGTGGTCGAGGCGGGGCGCTTCAGCGCCGGGGACCGCGCGGTGCTGAGTCTCGTTCCCGCTGACGCGACGCTGTTTCTGGTGGTGAACAAGATCGACGCGCTTGAGCCGGATCAGCTTCCGTCCTTCCTGCAGAAGGTCGCGGGCGAGGCGGAGTTCGACGAGATCGTGCCGGTGAGCGCCAAGCGCCGAAAGGGGCTGGACGAGTTGCTGCGCACGTTCGAGCGCCACCTTCCCGAGCAGCCGGCGATCCACTCGGCGGACGAGCTCACCGACAGGAACGAGCGCTTCCTCGCCGCAGAATTCATACGCGAGAAGCTCTTCCGCCACCTCGGCGAGGAGCTCCCCTACAGCGCCCACGTCGAAATCGACAAGTACGAGGAGCAGCGCGGCGTGCGGCGGATCCACGCGTCGATCGTCGTCGAGAAGGCGGGGCACAAGGCGATCGTCATCGGGGCGGGCGGAAGCAAGCTGAAGACCATTGCCTCCGAGGCGAGGCGGGACATCGAGAAGCTGCTCGGCGGCAAGGTCTACCTCGAGACCTGGGTGCGGGTACGCGGCGGCTGGACCGACGACGAGGCTGCGCTGAGGCGCATGGGCTATGGCTGAGCGCGCCCGCCAGGAGAGCCGCGAGGCTTTCGTCCTGCACAGCTATCCGTACCGCGAGACGAGCCTGCTTCTCGAGGTGTTCGCCCGGGGCTTCGGGCGCTTGTCGATGGTGGCCCGCGCCGCGCGCAGCCCGCGCTCGGCGCTGCGCGGCGTCCTGCTCGGCTTTCAGCCGCTCGCGCTTTCCTGGTTCGGCAAGGGCGAAGTCCGGACGCTCGCGCGCGCGGAGTGGATCGGCGGGGCTCCGCGGCTCCAAGGCGAGGCGCTGATGTGCGGGTTCTACGTGAACGAGCTGCTGGTGCGCCTGCTTCCGCGCGAGGACCCGCACGATGCCCTGTTCGCGCGCTACCGGGCCGCGCTGGAGCAGCTCGCCTCGCACTGGGAGTCCGCCTCGGCGCTGCGCTCCTTCGAGCGGGCGCTGCTCAAGGAGCTCGGCTACGCGATGACGCTGGACCGCGACAGCGCGAGCGGCAGCGCCATCGACCCGGCCAAGACCTACCGCTATGACCCGGAGCGCGGTCCGGTCGAGATCAACGGCGCGGCGGCCACGGCAGTATCCGGCCGCACGCTCCTCGACATGGGGCGGGACGACTACGGCGATCCGCGGACCCAGCAGGAGGCAAAGGCGCTGATGCGCGCTCTTCTCGATCACCGCCTGGAATACCAGCCGCTGAAGAGCCGGCGCATATTCCGCGACCTGCTCTCTCTCTAGGGCCATGGCGGCGACACAGCTCAGCGCCAACATCAACAAGATCGCCCTGCTGCGGAACACGCGCACGATCGGCATTCCCGACGTGGTCCGCGCGGCGCGCATCGCGCTCGACGCCGGCGCGCACGGCATCACCGTTCATCCGCGCCCCGACGGACGGCACGTGCGCGCGAACGACGTGCGCGAACTTTCCTGCGTCGTGAGGGAGAAGCCCGGCGCGGAGTTCAACATCGAGGGCAATCCCTTTCACGGCCTGCTCGAATTTGTGCGGCAGGTCCGGCCGGCGCAGTGTACCCTGGTGCCCGACGAGACCGGCGCGTTCACCTCGGATCATGGCTGGGACCTCGAGCGGGACGGCGGCAAGCTGGAGGCGGTGCTGGCCGAGCTGAAGGCGCTCAAGGTGAGGGCGAGCCTCTTTATGGATCCGGTCCCGGCGGCGATGGACGCGGCGGCAAGGCTGGGCGCGGACCGCGTGGAGCTGTATACGGAGCCCTACGCGCGCGCCTTCGGGACGCCCGGACAACACGCGGCGCTGCGCCGGTACGCAGAGTCGGCCCGCGCCGCGCAGGGGGCGGGCCTCGGGGTCAACGCGGGCCACGACCTCAATCTCGCGAACTTGCCCGTGTTCCTGCGCGCCGTGCCGGGCGTGCTGGAGGTGTCCATCGGGCACGCTCTCGTCGCCGACGCGCTCGAAATGGGCCTGGGCGAGGCGGTGCGCAGATATCTCGAAATCATCCGCCAGAGCGCATGATCCTCGGAATCGGCACCGATCTGTGCGAGGTCGAGCGCATCGAGCAGGCGCTTTCGCGCTTCGGCGAGCGCTTCGCGACGAAGATCCTGGTGGCGTCCGAGCTCGAGGTTTTCCGGCGGCGCAGGAAGCGCGCCGGCTACCTCGCCAAGCGCTTTGCCGCCAAGGAGGCGTTCTCGAAGGCGCTGGGCGTAGGCATCCACTACCCGGTGAGCTGGCACAACGTCTGGGTGGTCAACGAGCGCTCCGGGAAGCCGGCGTTCCAGTTCTCGCAGGCGCTCGCCGCGCTTCTCGAGCGGCGCGGCGTGGAGCGGGTCCACCTTTCGCTCACCGACGAGGTCGGAATGGCGTGCGCCTTCGTGGTCATCGAAGGGGAGGACGCCACGGGACGCCCGCCGGGATGAATGCGGGCGCCGCAATGCTCGACGTCGCGGGCCTTCGACTCGCCCCGGAGGAGAAGGAGCTCCTGCGCCACCCATCGACGGGAGGCGTGATCCTGTTCGCGCGCAATTTCGAATCGCCGGGGCAGCTCGCCGCGCTTACTCGCGACATCAGGACGCAGCGCCCCGAGCTGCTGATCGCGGTGGACCACGAGGGCGGGCGGGTGCAGCGCTTCAGGGAAGGCTTCACCCGCATCCCGCCGATGCGCCTGCTCGGCGAGCGCTGGGAGGTCGATGCCGGCGGCGCGCGGGCCCTGGCCGAGTCGATCGGCTACGTGATCGCGGTCGAGCTGCGCAGGCACGGCGTGGATTTCAGCTTTGCGCCGGTGCTCGACGTCGACTTCGGATCGAGCGGCGTGATCGGCGACCGGGCGTTCTCCGACGAGCCGACGGTGGTCGCGGCGCTCGCGGGCGCGCTCGTCGCGGGACTCGCTGCGGGAGGTGCAGCGTCGGTGGGCAAGCATTTTCCAGGGCACGGCTACGCCGAGGCCGACTCGCACGTTGCCGTCCCCGTCGACGAGCGCGGCTTCGACGACATCGATGCATCCGATCTGCATCCCTACCGCGAGCTCATCGCCCGCGGGCTCGCCGGCGTGATGCCGGCTCACGTGATCTACCCCCGCGTGGACGACCGCCCGGCGGGCTACTCGCGCATCTGGCTCAGGGACATCCTGCGCGGCCACCTCGGGTTCGACGGAATGATCTTCAGCGACGACCTATCCATGGAAGGCGCCCGGATCGCGGGCGGTCCGCCCGAGCGCGCGCTCGCTGCGATCGAGGCCGGGTGCGACATGGTGCTGCTGTGCAACGCGCCGGAAGCGGTCCCGGGCGTGCTCGAAGCGCTGAGGGACCGCTCGCCCGAGCCCAGGCGGCTCGCGTTGATGCGAGGCCGGGATCCGGCCGCCCCGGACGAGCGCTATGCGCGGGCGGTGAGGTCCGTGCAGGAGGCGACGGCCTGAGACTACACTACGCGCCATGGCGCACGAGCACCACGATCACGATCACGGCCATCACGGTCACGAGGGCCACGCGCCGCGCGACTTCGGTCTCGCGTTCGCGTTCGGGATCGGCCTGAACTTTGCGTTCGTGGTCGTCGAGGCGGTGTACGGCGTGCTAGCGCACTCGATGGCGCTGCTCGCCGACGCTGGCCACAACCTCTCGGACGTGCTGGCGCTCGCGCTCGCCTGGGGCGCGGGCCGGCTCTCGCGCCGTGGCCCCTCGGCGAGGTATACCTACGGCCTGCGCAGCACCTCCATCCTTGCTGCGCTGTTCAACGCTGCGCTACTCCTCCTCGTCACCGGCGGGATCATCTGGGAATCGATCCAGCGCCTGGTCGAGCCCGAGCCTGTCGCGAGCCGGACCGTGATGTGGGTCGCGCTCGTCGGGATCGTCATCAACGCCGCGAGCGCGCTGCCTTTCGCGAGGAGCGGCGGCGACCTCAACATCCGCGCCGCCTTCCTGCACCTCGCCGCCGACGCGGCGATCTCGCTCGGCGTCGTCCTTGCCGCGCTGCTGACCCTGTACACGGGATGGCTGTGGATCGACCCGGTGATGGGCATCGCCATCGCGCTCGTCATCATCGTCGGCACCTGGGGCCTACTGCGCGATTCCGTGACCATGGCGCTCAACGCCGTGCCGGCGCACATCGACCCGACCAGGGTGCGCGCCTACCTGTCCAAACTGGCGGGCGTATCCGAAGTCCACGACCTGCACATCTGGGCGATGAGCACGACGGAGACGGCGCTCACCGTGCACCTCGTCATGCCCAAAGGACACCCGGGCGACGCCTTCACCGCGGAAATCTGCAAGGAGCTGCGCGCGCACTACCGCGTGCACCACACGACCGTGCAGATCGAGACCGGCGCGCAGCCGTGCGAACTGGCGCCGGATCACGTGGTGTAGACGCTACGAGCCGACTTTTCCGCCCCCGTACTTGGGGTGCTTCGCCTTGCACGCGGAAACCAGGCTCGGGTCCACCTGGGGCAGCGGCTTCGTCGCGCCCGGGGCGGTACTTTTGCCCTGCATGATCGGGTCGACGCAATCGCGCCAGAGGCCATCCCCTTTCTTCCAGTCGCCCTTGATGAACCCGGCATTGCGGCAGGCGTTGGCGATCTCCTTGCAAGGTCCCGGGGGCTCGTTGGGCGTCTTCTGCGCGAGCGCGCAGGTGGCGAAGGCGATGGAAATCACGCTTGCGAGGTTCAGGCCATGTCGCACGGATCCTCCTTGACGGGACTTGCGCGAGCTCCGGCTCGCGCTCCAGGGCATTGTGCGCTTCATGCCTTGCGGCAGCCTTGCAAGTCGCGCTACCAAGGAATCGGGTTCAGGTTCCGGAAGAATCCGCCGGTCGGTCCGTCGTCGGGCAGCGTGGCGGCCCAGACGATGGTGCGCACGCCTTCCTCGGGCGAGAGGCGCGCGCCGGGCCCGCCCATGTCGGTCTTCACCCAGCCCGGGCACACGGAGTTGACGAGAACGCCGGTGCCCTTCAGCTCCGCGGCGAAGATGCGCGTCAGCGCGTTGAGCGCCGTCTTCGAGACCCGGTACGCCGGATAGCCGCCGCCCATGTCGTTGAGTTGCCCGAGCCCCGAGGACACGTTGACGATCCGCCCGTATCCGCGCTCGCGCATGCCGGGTGCAATCGCCTGGATGACGCGATACGCGCCGAGCGTGTTCGTCTCCAGTGTCTGGCGAATGACGTCAGGCGTGATGTCCATCGCGCTCTGGCTCAGGAGGCCCGCAGCGAGCGGATTCTCGTCGCTCTCGAGCATCACGCCCGCGTTGTTGACGAGCGCATCGATCGCGCCGATCCCGTTCAGTCGCGCGCAGCTCTCGTCGCTCGCGACGTCGAGCTGGAAGGGGAGAGCGTCGAGTCCTTCCTTGCGGACGTGTTGCGCCGCCGCCTCGGCTTTCGCGAGGTCGCGTGCGGCGAGGACTACGCGGTAACCGGATCGCGCCAGCTGGCGCGCAGTCTCGAGGCCCAGCCCGCGGTTTGCCCCGGTGACGAGCGCGGTTCGCGTGACCATCGGGCGCTAGGCGCGCTCAATGTAAGCGCCGTCATCGGTGTTGATCTTGATCTTCTCGCCGGTGCCGATGAA
>Ga0335083_10000741_pt1 | contig 47362 bp, 44 predicted proteins | sample Lox_Sample_42_FD_206716 | JGI IMG/M metagenome (GOLD analysis project Ga0335083, IMG submission 206716) | Soil microbial communities from Loxahatchee National Wildlife Refuge, Florida, United States - Lox_Sample_4.2 | ecosystem: Environmental > Terrestrial > Soil > Wetlands | place: USA...
CCGCCGGTGACGTATTGCTACGCCCCCTAGACTTGCATGTTTGAGGCCTGCCGCCAGCGTTCGTTCTGAGCCAGGATCAAACTCTCAAGTTATGATCCTGAACAACGAGCGCTGAACTGCTCAATTTGCGTTAGTTCGCATCACATGACGAGGTTTGGCCGTCCCGGTCCCGTCACAGGCCCGGAAACGGCCGAACATCTTAGTGTATGCAGAAGAACGCGAGCATTCAGCGTGTTGCTCGATTGGTTCGCGCGGACTTGCGTCCACGCATGACCGGCCGAGCCGCCGCCCACGTTCCTCTTCCTCGAATCACAATGTCAAAGAGCCGCCTTTTGGCGCGAACTTTCATTCTGCCAGAGACGAAACACCGCCCGCAAGGCTTGGCCACAGCGAGCGGCGAGGCGCGGTGTATATGCGCGCGTCACAGCCCTGTCAAACCTATTTTGGGCCGATTTTTCGCTTTTTTTAACCGCCTCGCGGAAGCGCAGACCCGCCGATTGTATGCCGGTGGGCAGTCCAACAGTTTGAGGTGGTGTCCACGCTGGAAGCTATATGTAGAAAGCATGGGCGGCCGTTCAAGGGCCGCCCGCGATTTCCATATTGCGGCGCAAGTCTTGGCGCCGCGCGCGCCTGTGGATAAGCCTCAGCCGCTGGCGGCCATGCTGTCGAGTTCGGCCATGGTCAGATCCGTGAACACCGCGTCTTCGTTGGGGTCGTAGCTCAAGGCGCCGGCGCGAACCCATGCCACGTCGCCGTTTCGAAGGACGATCTGGGCAGAACTGATCCGCCCGTCGTCGCGCACGTCGATGTTTTGGATTCGGCCCAGGATGTGGCCGTTGTCGCGTTCGACATCCATGCCGATCAGGCGATCGCGCGGGGTGCCGCTCAGTTCGTCCAGCGCGGTCGGGACGCTGACATCGTCGATGTCGTTTTCCGCGTCGTCGCCGTTCGCGTCATTATAGGCGTCCTGCCGGTCGCGATAGTTGTCCTGATCCGCCTGATACTGCGCCTGCCGATCCTCGTATTGCGATTGCTGGTCCTGGTAGCGGTCCTGCGCATCGGAATAGGATTGTTGCTGGGCGTCGTACTGATCGTCGTTCTGCGCAACTTGCGTTCCGGATAGCTGCGCCTGGTTGAGCTGATTGGTCTGCGCTTGTTCCTGGGGCGTCGACATGTGCGTATAGGGTTCGACGTCCTGCGCCAGCGCACCGCCGGCCCCGAGCGCCAGAACAAGTGCGGTCGAGAGGGTGAGAGCGGATCTCATCATCATGGAATTTGCTCCTTTTCTGTTGGCGGCAAACTGTGCCGCGCGATTGGGACGCCACGCCTTCCTATTGCGGGCAAGGCTGGCCGTTCGGCGTCACGCTCTGATCGGGCGTGCAAACGGCATCGTCGGGCGTCGATGAAGACATCGGCGTCGGCATCCCCGGCGCCTGGTTGCATGGCAGCGGCGTGGCCGCGCCCGCCGCCCCTGCTTGACATCCCGAGGTCACCGAGTTCTGCGCCGTCATCGCGTTCTGCGGCGTCCGCGGCGAAGCGGGCTGATAGTGATTGGCGGTGTCCGGCGCCGGCGTGCCGTTCGGCGCAACGCCATGATGCGGCGTGTAAGGGTTGGCGTTCGGCATCTCGGCCAAGGTTGTCGTGTTCGGAGTTGTCGTCGTGGTCGTTGTCCCGCTGCCGGGCGTCGTGACGTCCGGCGTCGCTGCGGTGGTGCCGGTGGTTCCCGTGGCCGCAGTGGAAGGTGCAGACGCTGTGGCGCCTGCAGACGATGCCGACGCGCCGCCGCTTCCTGTCTGAGCCCAGGCAAGACTCGCGACACCCACGCTCAGCGCAAGCGCCGCTGCGGCGTTCCTCAAAGTGTGACGCATGGCGAACTCCTTTTCCTTCAAAGGAAAACGTGAGAATTGCCGCGATGTTCCTGCCGTGCATCGCCAGGTGGGGCGCAAATGCCACAGAGCCGCCGCGTCACGCGCACGTGAACTTGTTGAAATCCCAACTAGCCTTGCAGCCCGGCCGTCCGCTGCCTAAGTCAACGCCCGAATTTGGAGGGGTATTCCCATGCTCGATCGCCGTTCGGTGCTGTTCAGCGGCACCGCCGCTTTTGCGCTTTCATCGCGCTCTTTCGCGAACGCTGCGAACAAGTCCCTGTCCGCCACGGCCGCCGCCGGCTCCGAAGCGGCGAAGATGAACAAATTGTTCGATGTCTTCATGGACGAGATCATCGACATGGCGCCGGAATTCGCGACCAATCTGGGCCTCGACAAGGGCGATCGCGAATATCAGAAATTCCTGGTCAGCGACCAGTCGCTGGTCGGCATCGAATCGTTCAAGCGGTTGACCGCGAGCCAGCTTGCGCGGCTGAATACGATCGACCGCAGGAAGCTCAGCGGCATGGACGGCGTCAATTACGACGTCGTCCACTATGGCCTTCAGCAGCAGGACGACGACGACAAGCGCTTCAACTATGGCGGCGGCGGCGCGGGCGCGCCCTATGTCATCAGCCAGCTCACCGGCGCCTATAGCCAGGGGCCGGATTTCCTCGACAGCCAGCATCGGATCGAAGACAAGGAAGACGCCGAAGCCTATCTGGCGCGCCTCGCGGGCTTCGCCACCGTTCTCGACGAGGAACTGGGCGTCGTCCGCCACGACGTCGCGCTGGGCGTGGTTCCGCCCGATTTCGTCATCGCCAGGGCGCTGATCCAGATGCACAAGCTGCGCGACGTGCCGGCCGACAAGTCGGTCATGGTCGAGTCGATCGTGCGGCGGACCAAGGAGAAGAAAATCGACGGCGACTATCAGACCGTCGCCGCCCATCTTGTCGAGCAGCGCGTCTATCCCGCGCTCGACCGCCAGATCGCCTTCCTCGAGAGCCTGCAGTCCAAGGCCGTGCATGACGCCGGCGTGTGGCGCCTTCCCGACGGCCCGGCGTACTACGCCGCCTCCCTCGAAGCGGCCACGACCTCGAGCATGTCGCCGGACGAGATCCATCAACTGGGTCTCGACGTCGTCGCCGACCACACCGCCAAGATCGACGCCATCATGCGCGCCAACGGCATGACCACGGGCACGGTCGGAGAACGGCTGCGCGCGATGTATAGCGACCCGAAGTTCCGTTACCCCAACACCGATGAGGGCAAGGAAAAGCTCATCGCCGATCTGAACGTGAAGGTACAGGCGATCCGCGCCAAGCTGCCCGGCTGGTTCGGCGCGCTGCCCAGGGCCGATCTGCTGATCAAGCGCGTGCCGAAATACACCGAAGCCGGCGCGCCGGGCGGATACTACCAGAATGCGTCGCTGGATGGCTCGCGGCCGGGGACTTACTACATCAATCTTCGCGACACCGCCGAGGTGCCGAGCTGGACCTTGCCCACGCTCACCTATCACGAAGGCATTCCCGGCCATCACCTGCAGATCAGCATCGCGCAGGAGGCGCCGCTCCCGCTTATCCGCAAGATCAGCGGCTTCAGCGCCTATGCCGAAGGCTGGGCCCTTTATGCCGAGCAACTGGCCGGCGAGATGGGCATGTACGACAACGACCCGTGGGGAAGGATCGGCCAGCTGCACGATTCGATGTTTCGCGGCGTGCGCCTCGTCGTCGACAGCGGCATGCATGCGAAGAAATGGAGCCGCGAACAAGCGGTCAAGTATTACGTCGACACGCTGGGCGACCAGGAAGCTTCAGCCGTCACCGAGATCGAGCGCTATTGCGTGTGGCCGGGACAGGCCTGCTCCTACATGGTGGGCAAGATCACGATCCTCAAGCTGCGCGACAAGGCGAAGGCCGCGCTGGGCGCCAAGTTCGACATTCACAAATTCCACGATGCCGTGTTGCTCTCCGGCGCGCTGCCGCTCGACGTGCTGGGCCACGTGATCGACGACTACATCGCAGCGGCGCGGAAGGCATAGGGCAAACCCCTCGCCCGGCGCGCGTCCGCGGGGTGAGGGGCCGTTTCTTCCCGCGAGACTTACCCCGCCGCGCTGATGTATTCGCGCAAGGTCGCCGCTTCGCGTACCGTTTCCTCGATACGCGACTTGACGACGTCGCCGATCGAGACGATGCCGATCAGCATGTCCTCCGCGCTCAGCACGGGCACGTGGCGGAAGCGGCCCTGGGTCATCATTTCCATCAACTCGTCGACGGTATCGTTTTCGCCGCAGGTTGCCACGTCGCGCGTCATGTAGGCGGACACCGGCCGCGCCAGCGCCGAGACGCTTTCATGCGCCACCGCGCGCACCAGATCGCGCTCCGACAGAATCCCCATCAGCGCGCCATGGCCGTCGCGCACGATGACGGCGCCGATGCGCTTGCGCGCGAGCAGCCGCGCGGCTTCCGACAATGTGGATTCGCCGGCGATCGAAACGACCTCCGAGCCCTTGACACGCAAGATGTGCTTGACCTGCATCGCGCTGCTCCTCACTCCGGACCGAGCCGGGCAGAGCCTGGAAAGGTTGCGCGCCGGACGCGTTCGGCACTGGCAACCGCCAAGCCCCGAAAAATTCCCCTTGCGCGCGCGATGGTGCTCCGTTTCTTTGGCGCTGGCAACAGCGCAATATTCTATCGTTAAGCGGGCAGGCTTTCCGCGGTCTTTGCCGCTTGAGGCCGCGGACGTTCTCGGGCAAAAGGCCCCCAACGGAGCTGTGGCCGAGAGGCTGAAGGCGGCGGTTTGCTAAACCGTTATACGTTTGAAAAGGCGTATCGAGGGTTCGAATCCCTCCGGCTCCGCCAATGAATTTCGGTCCGTTTCGCGGAGGCCGGAACGCTGCGGATGCCGTGGAGCCTTCTGGCGACACGGTCGCGATTCACGGTGGACTGGCTCCGATCCCATGCGCTCGAATGCCCCGTCGGCGCGCCTGCCATCGCTGTGCTTCATTCGGGGTTCGCAAGAAGCCGTGCACGGCGCCGCTGTCGTCCTGATCCCAACCGGCAATCACACCATACTGATTGATGTCATAAGGTATCGTTGCGACCGTCGAGGTTGAACCGGAGCTGGGAGCGTCGAATTCGACGACCGAGCCGGAGCGCGCACGAACAAAGCCGTGAATGACATCGTTGGCATCTGCAAAATGGCCGGTCACTTGACCGTGACTGTTGAGCTCGATCGGCCATGTCGGTCCGCGAGGACCCACATCGGGCGCGTCAAACGTCGTGATATTGCCCTGAGCGTCTCGAACGAAACCATGCGTGACGCCGCTCGAGTCCGAATAGGTGCCGGTAACCCAATTGAATTTGTTGATTCCGATGGCCTCGGTCTCGCTCGCGCCTGGTACGTCGAACACGGTGAACGTGCCGTCGGCGAATCGCAGATAGCTATGGTAACCGGTGCTGTCGGCGAAGGGGCCGGTGATTGTGCCCGGAGTATTGATGTCGAAGGCAGTCGTCGCGCCGCTCTTTGCCCCAGGAGCGTCGAATTGGACCGTTGTGCCATTCTTCAGGCGAAAGAACGCGTGTTCAACCTTGCTCGAATCATAAGAGTCGCCGACGATCTCGCCGAATCGATTGAGGCTGTAGACGGCGAGGACACCTGAACCGCCGGCGGAGCCGGTAAACGTCGCGATCTTGCCCGCGGGACTTCGCTTGAACCCGATGAGGGCACCCGAATTCGGGTCTAAACAGGTGCCCGTGACCTCACCCTCGTCGTTCATCCACCATGATTGAGTCTGGCCGTGCGGCCCTTCGGCATCGAAGATCGTAAATGTGCCGTCCGGCGCTCGCAAAAATCCATGACTGTCGCCGTTTCCGTCGAAAAAGAAGCCCGATGAAACCGATGACGAATTGACGGCCACAACATAGGTTCTCTGCGCGCCCGGTGCGTCGATGATCGTGAACTGCGCGGGTTGCGAATGCCGAACAGCAAGTCGCGTTCGCGCATCCCTTCCGCGGCGCGCGTGCCAGGCATCGTATCCGGTCCGGTGGTTGATCTCGAGCGACGTCGCGGCGGCCTGACTCGCTTCGGCCAAACTCGGCGCAACCAGAGCGATCGAGACCAACAGCAAGGCAAACAAACGGGTTCGCGTCACGGCGTCCTCTGCCCATCTTGGCTCCGTCAGATAAACATTTCTCGTATCGGTTGCCAACGAAACATTTCTAGTAATGGACGAGATGCTCGGCTCCCTGCGCCGGTCCGGCGCCCAGCGCTGGCGAGGCAGGGATCTGTCAGATCGCGGATCGGAGCGCTCGGCGGAAGTGCGCGCCTGGCGTGATTCCGTCAATCCTCCGCCACGCAACACGCTTCGATGCGGCCGAGCTTGTCGATTTCCACGCGCACGCTGTCGCCGGGCTTGAGAAACCGCGGCGGCTTCATTGCGGCGCCCACCCCGCCCGGCGTGCCGGTGAAGATGAGATCGCCCGGTTCGAGCGTCATCGCCTGCGAGAGATGCGCCACCTGGTCCCACAAATTGAATACGAGATTGGACGTGTTCGAATCCTGCCGCTTTTCGCCATTGACGAACGAGCGGATGGCGAGTGCGTGCGGATCGCCCACTTCGTCGGCGGTGGTGATCCAGGGCCCGAACGGCGCATGGGTGTCGAAGGATTTGCCCAGGACCCATTGCGGGGTTCGATGCTGCCAGCCGCGTTCGCTCACGTCATTGCCGCAGCAATAACCGAAAATCGCGGCCGGCGCTGCGTCGCGCGCGATGTGCTTGCCGCCGGCACCGATTACGGCCACCAGCTCGGCCTCGTAGTCGACCATCGGCCCCGCTTTGCCGATCAGGATCGCATCGTAAGGCGGGTTCACGGCGGAGGGCATCTTCGCGAACCAGACCTGATGCTGCGGCTTGCCCAGATTGCTTTCGGCAATGTGGTCGGCGTAGTTGAGCCCGATCGCCATGATCTTGCCCGGGCGCAAAATCGGCGCGCGAAGATGCACATCCTGGAGCGCGACCTTGTAAGCCGCATCATGGGCCGCGCGGCGGATATCGGCTTCCAGGGAACGCCAGTTCGCGATCACCGCCTTCATGTCGCGCGGCAGGCACGGCAGGGCACGCGAGAGCGACACGACACGATCGCCTTCCACGGCGCCGATCTCGTCCGCGCCGTCGCCCCTATCGAAGATCGCAAGCTTCATGGCGAAACCATGCGCCGCGCGCCGGAACGCTTGGTTCCGGCGCCTTGGCTTTCCAGCTCAGTGCTTCGCGGGAGGCGTCGTGACGGGTTTCGCCGCGCTGTCCTTCGGCGGCATCGTCAGTCCGCGGTGCTCGAGCATCGGGCCGATGTCCGGATCCTTGCCATAGAAGGCGCGGAACATCGGGCCGTAATCCTCGGTGTGGCCCTTGGACAAGATCATGTCGCGGAAGCGCTGTCCGTTCGCCCGCGTCAGCCCGCCATGCTGGGTGAACCAGGCATAGGCGTCGTCGTCCAGCATCACCGTCCACTGATAGGCGTAATAGCCGGCCGCGTAGTCGTTGGCCCAGATATGCGCGAAGTAGCTCGAGCGATAGCGCGGCGGCACATCCGCGAAGTCGGTGTGCGTGTTCTTGAGCGCCTGGACCTCGAAGGCGTCGACATCCTCTTTGGGCGCATTGGCCGGAATTTCATGCCACTGCATGTCGAGCTCCGAGGCCGCGAGCAACTCGCCCAGTTCGTAGCCCTGGTCCCAGGTCTGCGATTTCTTGAGCTTGTCCACCAGCGTATCGGGAATCGGCTCATGCGTCTTGTAGTTCACCGCATAGTGTTTGAGCACCTGCGGATAGAGTGCCCAATGCTCGTTGAACTGTGACGGAAACTCGACCCAGTCGCGCGCCGTGTTGGTGCCGGAGACCAGCGGATAGGTCTCGGTCGCGAACAATCCGTGCAGCGCGTGCCCGAACTCGTGGAACATGGTCGTCACGTCGTCGAAGGTGAGCAGCGCGGGCTGGCCGGCGGCCGGCTTGGTGAAGTTGGCGACGTTGTAGACGACGGGCTTGGTGCCCAGCAGTTTCGATTGGCCGAGGAAGTTGCTCATCCAGGCGCCGCCCTGCTTGTTGTCGCGCTTGAAATAGTCGCAATACCAAAGACCCAGCACCGAACCGTCCTTGTCGTAGACCGTGAAGACGCGCACGTCCGTCTGGTAGACCGGTATGTCGTGACGTTCCTTGAAGGTGATGCCGTAGAGCTGGTTCGCGGCATAGAACACGCCGTTCTCGAGTACGTTTTTGAGCTCGAAATAGGGCTTGAGCTGGTTCTGATCGATGTCGTATTTCGCCTTGCGCACCTTCTCGGAATACATCTCCCAGTCCCAGGGCTCGAGCTTGAAGTGCTGGCCGGAGGCGTCGACGGCGGCCTGGATCTGTTTCGCTTCGTCGGCGGCCTTGGCCGCGGTCGCCGGCACGAGCTGCTCGATGAAATTGTCCACCGCCTGCGGCGTCTTGGCCATCTGGTTATAGAGCACGTAAGCCGCGTAGTTCGGATAACCCATCAGCGCCGCTTTCTGCGCCCGCAACTGCGCCATGCGGGCGATGATGTCGCGCGTATCGTTCTTGTCGCCCTTCTCGGCGCGCGTCCAGGAATTCTCGAATATCTGATGGCGGACGTCCCGGTTGGTGAGTTCGGCGAGCACGGGCTGCTGCGTCGTGTTCTGCTGCGGAATGATGAACTTGCCGTCGAGCTTGCGATCCTTGGCGGCCTTGGCCGCGGCGTCGATTTCCGCCGTGCTGAAGCCGGCGAGATCGGCCTTGTTCGCCGTGACATAGGCGCCGGCCTTGGTGGCGGCGAGAAGTTTCTGCTGGAAATCGGTGGAAAGGGTGGCGAGTTCCTTGTTGATCTCGCGCAGCTTTGTCTTGTCGGCATCGGAGAGATTGGCCCCGGCATGCACGAACTGCTGATAATAAAGTTGAAGGACCTGCGCCTGCTCAGGATTGAGATTGAGCTTGTCGCGGGCGTCGAAGAGCGTTTTCACGCGGGCGAAGAGCTTGGGGTTGAGGGAGATCGCGTCCTGGAACGCGGCAAGCTTCGGCGCTTCCGCCGCCTGCACCTTATCGAGCGCATCGTCCGTGTTCGCGCCGACAACGCCGAAGAATGCCTCGGTCACGCGGTCGAGCAGCCGGCCAGACTTCTCCATCGCCGCGATGGTATTGTCGAAGGTGGGCGCAGCCTTCTGGTTCGCGATCGCGTCCATCTCGGCGAGATTCTGCTTCATGCCCTCTTCGAGCGCGGGCTGATAGTCGCTGTCCTTGATCTTGTCGAAAGGCGGAGCCTGCAAAGGCAAGGCGCTGGGCTTGGCAAAGGGATTGTTCGCGGACATCTGCGCCGTGGCAGGCGAGGTCGCGAGCGCAAGTGTGGAGATCGCGGCCGCGGAAAGAAAAAGGCTACGCATCCGATTCATCGGGAATTTTCCTCTTGGACAAGGTGGGACAAGGGAGGGGCGGTTTTGCCGCATTCTAGCCCCTCCCTCTGGCATCCGCGAGGGTCAAGCTGAAGTCACTTTTAGGTGACGCGGTGTCATCCCCGTGCTAGTGGAAATTTCCAATAGATGGGAGAGGATCTCGATGCGCCGGCTCGCTCTGATTGCCGCAGCCCTGAGCCTCATCGCCTTCAATGCCGGCGCCCAGGAAGTCAAGTTCGATACTTCGCTCGGCTCCTTCACGGTATCGCTCGACGCGGCCCATGCGCCGAAGACGGTGGCCAATTTCCTGCGCTATGTGCGCGAGAAACATTACGACGGCACGGTGTTCTACCGCGTGGCGCCCGACTTCGTGATCCAAGGCGGAAGTTACAGCGCCGACGGCAGCGCGCGCGAGACTCACGCGCCCATTCCGCTCGAAACCTCCTCCGGACTCAAGAATTTGCGGGGCACGGTGGCGATGGCGCGCGGCAGCGAACCGGCCAGCGCCACGGCCGAGTTCTTCATCAATCTCTCCGACAATGACAGCCTGAATGCCATTGCGGGGTTTCCCCCCAACACCACCGGCTATGCCGTCTTCGGCAAGGTGACCGAAGGCATGGATGTGGTCGACGCGATCGCGCGCGTTCAACTGGGCGGCGGCAAGGGGCCGTTCCCGCCGGACGCGTCGCCGCTTCTGCCGGTGACCATCAACAAGGCTGTGGTGAGCGCGCCTTAGCGCGCTCCGCCGCGTTGTCGCAAAAGATGGCTACCGAATCGCTCGCCAGGCTTCGCGCGGAAGCGGCGCATTGCACCGCATGTCCCTTGTTCCGCAACGCCACGCAGACCGTGTTCGGCGAAGGACCGTCGAACGCGCGCTTCGTGCTGGTCGGCGAGCAGCCAGGCGACCAGGAAGACCTGAGCGGCAGGCCGTTCGTCGGACCTGCCGGCGGCGTGCTCGACAAGGCGCTGGCGGATGCGGGGATCGATCGCAAGAGCGTCTATGTCACCAATGCGGTGAAGCACTTCAAGTTCGAGCCGCGCGGCAAGCGCCGCATCCATTCCAAGCCGAACGCGAGCGAGATCAAGATCTGCCACCGGTGGCTCGCGCGCGAGATGGAAGCGATCGCGCCGGATTTCGTGGTGGCGATGGGGGCGACCGCGGCGCAGTCGCTGCTGGGCAAAACTGCACCCGTAGGCAAGATGCGCGGGCGCGAGATCGTGTTTGTGGAAGGACAACACGGGCTCGTCACCGTGCATCCCTCCTATCTGTTGCGGATTCCCGATGCGGAGTCGAAACGGCGCGAATACGCGAAGTTCGTGGCGGATCTGAACCTGGCGAAACGGCTCGCGGCAGCGGCGCGGTGAACCCACTCTCTCAAGATTGTGATGACCGGGCTTGTCCCCCCAACCCAATTTGCACCCGGAGGCGCGGAGAACCGGCACCTACTCTTCGACACGCACAGGGTGCGGGCAAATGTGCGGCTCCGCGTTCTCCGCGGCTCTGCGTGAGCCACTTTTGCGCAGAGTCGGAAGCAGCTCTACCGCTTGCCCAGGCGCGCCTTGCGGGCGGCGTAGCGGGCGTCGCGCGCAGCCTTCTGGTCGGCGAGAAGTTGGGCGAGCTTGGACTTCTCTTCTTTGGCCGCGCGGTCGCGCTCTTCGATTGCCTTGCGCTCGGCTTCGAGACGGGCGGTCTCGGCCGCGGCGCGCGCCTCGGCCTCGCGGCGGCGCTTTTCTTCCCGCTCGGCCTTGCGCCTGGCCTCGCGTTCGGCGCGTTCGGCCGCGACGCGCGCGCGCTCGGCGTCGCGCTCGGGCTGGGTCTGCTTCAGCGCCGCCATCTTGGCGCGTGCCTTGTCGAGCATGGCCTGGCGCGCCTTCTGGGCATCGCTCAGGCGGTCTCCAAATTTGCTGGGGTCAGAACCGCGCATACTTGTCTTCGAGGGTTGACGAACGGAGGCAGCACATAGCGCCCGGACGTGACAGGTGCAAGATGTCCGATGCACCGGCGGTAAGCGGCATTTGCGCCTTTTGCATGCTTGGCCGATAGCGGCGCGCTCCCATATAGCGAAGAATCGACATGCCGGAGGATTTCCATGCGCCGTTTCCTGCTTGCCGCCGCCGTCCTTGCCGGACTGGCCGGTTCAGCCCAAGCCGCCGATGCGCCGGTGGAGGTGATGATCGTGGGCGGCTTCCACATGAGCAATCCCGGACGCGACCTGCACAATGTGCAGGTAGACGACGTGCTCGCGCCCAAGCGCCAGAAGGAAATCCAGGCGGTGACGGACGGGCTGGCGCGCTTCCGCCCCACCATGGTGGACGTGGAGTGGGACAGCGCGGACAAGGAATATGCCCAGTATCTCGCCGGCACGCTCAAGCCCTCGCACAACGAGGTGGTGCAGCTCGGCTTCCGCCTGGCCAAGCAGGCGGGGCTTTCCACCGTGCACGGCATCGATGTGGAGGGCGAATTCCCTTATGACGCAGTCGAGGCCTATGCCAAGGCGCATGGCGAAGAGCCGATATTGGCTGGCACGAATGCCGCGGTCGAAGCTTTCGTGAAAAAACAGTCCGATCTTCTGGCGCAGGGCACGGTGTCCGACGTGCTGCGCTTTTTGAACGACCCCGCGGAGATCGCGCACGGCAACGACTTCTACCGGATGACCTTGAAGATCGGCGGCGGCAAAGACCAGCCCGGCGCCGACCTGCTCACCGCGTGGTACAAGCGCAACTTCTACATCTGCGCCAATCTCGTGCAGCTCGCGCGGCCCGGCGACCGCGTGGTCGTGTTCTACGGCTCAGGCCACGCCTTCCTGCTGCGCCAATGCGTGCGCGAAATGCCGGGGTACCGCTTGGTGGAAGCGAACGACTATTTGCCGAGGTAGCGGCGTTCAGACCTGAGCGCGCCAAAGGCGCGCGAGCAATTCGGGCATCGCCATCGTTGCGCAGTCGATGAGGATCGACGCCTGCAAGGCGACCGCCGACATCGCTTGCGTATCCGGCACATCGAGCGCGGCGATGAGGCCGAAGGCGCGCAGCAAATCCTGCGCATCGCGCAGTTGGTCCGCGATCGCGTCGCTGGCGGCGGCGAAGTCATCCGCGCTCCAGTGCGCGGACGCCGTGCGGGTCAGACTCTGGGTCACCGGGAGCGCCAAAAAGGACGCGCTCCGCCGCACACGCCTCGCCATGCGGGTGGTTCCTGTGGTAGATCGTTTCTCACACGATCAATGGCATATCACAAGATTTGTTGGTGATCAATAACATGTCAGACGATATTTCCTATATCACAGGCGGACAGATGCGGGCGGCGCGCGCTTTCTTGCGCTGGCGGGCTGAAGACTTGGCCAAAGCCGCCAAAGTCGGCGTCGCCACCGTCCGCCGAGCCGAAATGGAGGACGGTGCGCCGAAGATGCTGCCCAACAATATGATCGCGATCCGGCGGGCGCTGGAGAAGGCAGGAATCGAATTTACAAACAGCGGTAGTCCGGGCTTGCGATACAGGACACGTCAATAAAACTGAGGTTGGGCATTCGCGGTATACGCGATATTTCTTGACCAACTGTTCTCTCAAATGCCTTACTGACGAGGTTGACTCGTGGATTCGAGTACGACCCCATCTGATCGCCGGAGGCGATCAACAATCCGAGTCGCCAGAGGCGACGTCGACTAGGAGAAAAACATGCCTACGCGCAGCTTTGATGTTGCTTGCACATTCGCACGCCGGATGCCTGATCCGGTTTTTCACAAATCAAAGAAAATTGAACGCCATTTTCTTATGGTGCCAATCAAAAACGTGCCTGTCGGCCTTCCCTTTGATCCGAACGCACGCCTTCCGAACACGCGGCGGCGTGTATATCGGGAAATTGAAGACAGCCTTTTGAATGGACCAGAATGCACAGAAAACACGTTTCATCTGAAGCACAAGGGAATTACGCTCATTGCGGATGATGTCATGCGTCGCACGGAAACTGAGTACACAATTAAGTTCCGGCCGGGACAAGGCATCGTGGATGGTGGGCACACTTACGAACTCATAACCAGGAATTTGTCGAATGCATCCATGCCTGCCAACCAGCACGTCAAGTTTGAAATCATCACTAACGTGCCGGAGGATTGGATCAGCGAAATTGCTGGTGGATTGAACACCGCAGTTCAAGTCGAAGACATGAGTCTTGATCATCTTGCTGGCAAATTCGATTGGATCAAGGAAGAGCTTAAGTCAGAGCCGTATTATAAGGAGCTTGCGTGGCGTGAAGGTGACGATGGGGAATTTGACGCGCGAGACCTTATCTCTCTCATGACTTGCTTTCTCCTAGACGCATTTCCTAACAGTGGATCAGACCACCCACTGTTTGCCTACGAAAAAAAATCCAAGGCGCTCGAATTGTTTGAAGAGCATGGGGATTGGTATGAAAAAGTGCGCCCAATTCTGAAGGAAATATTGAGACTTCACGATACGATAGCGCTGGAAGCGCGAGCCAAATGGAACAAGGCGTTTAGCGGCAAAGCTGGCCACGCGACATTCATGGAAAAAAGAGAGCGCGGAAAATTCAAGTTCATTTTCATTGGAAAAACAGACGAGCGCCGCCTATCAAACGCAGCACTATATCCCATGCTTGCGGCGTTTAGATGGATGGTCGAGGAAGATCCAACAAAGAAGAGATATCGTTGGCGGGGAGGATTCAAAACTGTCCTTGAACGCTGGGAGCAGGCCGCGCCAGAACTTATGAGGCTGACGTTTGAGCAGAACAATGAAACGGGGCGTACGCCAAATGCGTTGGGAAAAAGTCGTCCTCACTGGAACAATCTGCATACAAAACTAGCCAAGCTTGACCAGGACGCCGAGCTTGTTGAGCTACGAAAGCTGGCAGGAGCTCGCCGGCGAAGGTAGAAACAATTAATGCCGGGCGCCAAAGGAAGGCGCCCGGATTCGCAGCATTACAAATCCTCCGGCTCAAGCCCCGTATGCTTCGCGATGCGCGCCAGCATGCGCGGGCCGACCTCGACATTGTCGTGGAAGGCGAAGACGAAGTCGGGAAAGCCATCGCGCTCAAGAACGCGGTGCGATCCGGTCTGTCGCTTGACGCGCCAGCCCAAACGCAGCAATGCCGCCAGAAGGCGCTTGGCCTTGATCGAGCGCCAGGCCGTCACGCGGCCGTAAACAGCGCGTCGAGCACCGGGATACGCTCGCCGTGCTCCAGCCGGTCGGCAAGTACGCGCAGGGCCAGCATCTGGACTTTCGCGATCGCGTCCTTGCGCGACTGTCCATAGGCCATGACGCCGGGAAGCTCGGGCGCTTCCGCGAGCCAGCGGCCGTCTTTTTCCTGCTCGACTTCCAGACGCATGCGCCGAGCATAGTGCCGCAGCGCTCAGCGTCCAAGCCCACCTACCGCCGGCGCTTGACGAAGGCTTCGAGTTTGGCGGGGAGGCCCGGCACGTTGTATTCGCGGTCCCAGACCTCGGCCGCTTCGGCGAGCAGGCTTTGCTGCACGTCCGGCGGAAGCTTGGGCCACAGTTTCAGCGCGGCGCTGCCCAGGCGGCGCATGAAGGTCTCGTCCTCGCTCGGGTATTTGTAGACTCCGGTTTCGACGGGTTTGACCGGGCCTTTCGGAGCGATCTTCGCACTATCGGCCATGGTCTTCCTTTCGTGTGGAGGCGCCGCATCGCGGGGCATCCTATTTGCGAGCGCAGCCGGCAGGCTGTGCCCATCCCGTCCGGAGCGAAGCGGCGGGACCCGGCATGCACCCTTGCCCGAATTTCGCGCAGCGCGCGCACGCCCCCGCTTCCCAACAGGAAGACGGGATTTAGTTGTCCAAGAAGCTGCGCAGCTTCCGGCTGCGGCTCGGATGCTTGAGCTTGCGCAGCGCCTTGGCCTCGATCTGGCGGATGCGCTCGCGGGTGACGCTGAACTGCTGGCCGACTTCTTCGAGCGTGTGGTCGGTGTTCATGCCGATGCCGAAGCGCATGCGCAGCACGCGCTCCTCGCGCGGGGTCAAGGTGGCGAGCACCCGCGTCGTGGTCTCGCGCAAATTCGCCTGAATCGCGGCGTCGATGGGAAGTACCGCGTTCTTGTCCTCGATGAAGTCGCCCAGATGCGAATCTTCCTCGTCGCCGATGGGCGTCTCCAGGCTGATCGGCTCCTTGGCGATCTTGAGGACCTTGCGCACCTTCTCCAGCGGCATGGCAAGGCGTTCGGCGAGCTCCTCCGGCGTCGGCTCGCGGCCGATCTCGTGCAGCATCTGGCGGCTGGTGCGCACCAGCTTGTTGATCGTCTCGATCATGTGGACGGGGATGCGGATGGTGCGCGCCTGATCGGCGATCGAGCGGGTGATCGCCTGGCGGATCCACCACGTCGCATAGGTCGAGAACTTATAGCCGCGGCGGTACTCGAACTTGTCGACCGCCTTCATCAGCCCGATGTTGCCTTCCTGGATGAGGTCGAGGAACTGCAAGCCGCGATTGGTGTATTTCTTGGCGATGGAGATCACCAGGCGCAAATTCGCCTCGATCATCTCCTTCTTCGCCTGGCTCGATTCGCGCTCGCCCTTCTGCACCGTCTGCACGATGCGGCGGTAATCGGCGATCGACTGGCGCATCTCCTGCGCCAAGGTCTGGATCTCGTCGCGCAGGCCATGCACCTTGTCGCGCTCGTCGGCGATGAAGTCCTTCCAGCCGGTGCGCGACAGCCGGCCGACGCGGCGCGCCCAGTTGGGATCGAGCTCGTTGCCGAAATGCTCCTTGAGGAAATCCGTGCGCTCCACGCCATGCGCTTCGGCAAGGCGCAAGAGGCGGCCTTCGAGTGAGACCAGCCGGCGGTTGATGCCGTACATCTGGTCGACCAGCGCCTCGATGCGGTTGTTGTTGAGCTTGAGGCTCTTGACCAGATCGACGGTCTCGGTGCGCAGCTTCTTGAAGCGGCGCTCCTGGCCGCTGGACAGTTCGTCGGCTTCGAGCGCGGCTTCGACGCTGGCGTCCTGCAAGCGGCCGAGCTTTTTGTAGAGGCTTGCGATCTGATCCAGCGTCTCGAGCACCTTGGGCTTGAGCGCGGCTTCCATCGCGCTCAGCGGCAAATTGCCCTCGTCCTCGAAATCGTCGGCTTCGTTCGCCGCGTCGGCGGCGGCCGCGGCTTCGGCCGGATCGGCTTCCTCGCCATCGGCGGCAGGCTTCGGCGCCGGCGCCGGGGGCGGAGCAGGCTTCTTCACCTCGACGCCATTCAGTTGCGGCGGGGTGACGCCCGGGATCTGCATCGGCGCGGGCAGCGGCTTGCCGTCGGGGCCGACGGCGTTGGCAGCGGCAGCGGCGGCGGCGGCTGCGGCGGCCTGGCCCTCGGGGCCGGCACCATAGGTCGCGTCCAGGTCGATGATGTCGCGAAGCAGCACTTTTCCTTCGTTCAGCTCGTCGCGCCACACCGTGAGCGCCTCGAAGGTCAGCGGGCTCTCGCACAGCGCGCCGATCATCAGCTCGCGGCCCGCCTCGATGCGCTTGGCGATGGCGATCTCGCCTTCGCGCGAGAGCAGTTCCACCGAGCCCATCTCGCGCAGATACATGCGCACGGGATCGTCGGTGCGGTCGTATTGCTCGGCCGCCTTGCCGGTGGTGGTGGCGACTTCCTTGCCTTCGGCCGCGGCGGGAAGGTTCTCGCCGTCGGCGCCCTCTTCCTGCTCTTCCGACTCGATGACGTTGATGCCCATCTCGTTGAGCATCGACATGGTGTCTTCGATCTGCTCGGACGAGGTCTTCTCCGACGGCAGGACCTTGTTCAGTTCGTCATAGGTGACGTAGCCCCGCGCCTTGGCGCGCGCGATCATCTTGCGCACGCCGACATCGCTCATGTCGAGCAGCGGCGAATCCGCGTCGCCCGGCGGCGTGTCGCCTTCGCCGGGCTTTGCGCCCTTGGGCGGAGGAACCTTCACCCCGGGTTTGAGCTGGGGGACGGCCTGTTTCTTCAGCGCCTCGACGGCCTGTTTGGCCTTGAGCGCGGCCTGGACTTTGGTCTCGACCTCCCTCTTCTCAGCCGTCTTGACGAGAACGGGTTTGGACGCCGCTTTGGCGGCAGCCTTCGCCTGCGGCTTCGCGGCCGGCCTGGACGCAGGCTTGGCCTTGGCCGCCGCCTTCTTGGCGGACGCGGCCTTGACTTGAGGCTTCTTCGCCGGCTTGGTTTTCGCCGTTTTCTTGGTGCTGGACTTCGTCGCCACTTTCATTCCCATAGGCCGCGCGCTTTCAACCCGCCGCCGCTACGTTCACCACCCAAAAGCTTCAATCGCCGAAGGAGGTCTTGAGGCGGATGAATTCCGCCCAGTTTTCCTCGCTGTCCTCGGCACGGAAACGCTCGGCTGCGCGCTGCCGTTCAGGTTCGAGTTCCGCCAAAGCGCGCAACTCCATAGCGGCAGACAGGAACTGAGCCTCGGCATCTGCGTCCCCTGGAACCGCCGGGTTCCCGGGATTTCCGCCCCGTTCCGCCTTCTTGAGACGGACGACGAGATCGGCCATTCCCGCCCGCACGAGATGGTTCTCCAAACCCTGGTTTTCAAGCCTGAAACCGGAAGCGGCGAGGTTTAGGAGTTCGCGGCGCAACCTGTCAAGCGAAGCGTCCAGGAAAGGAAGTTGCGCCAGAAGCTCTTCCTGCCGGGCCGCGATTTCCGGCGCAAAAAGCAGGTGGCGGGCGACCTCCAGTTCCTTCAGCCGCCGGACGGCGGATCGTCCGCCACTGGCGACGGCGGAGGTCTTGAGCAGGGGCGAGACCGCCTCGATCGGCCTGGGCTGCGATCGCCACTCGCCGGGGCGCGCCAGGCGGTCGCGGCGGGGGCCGGAAACCTGCCGCCGCTTGAAGGCCTCGAACACTTTCTGCTCGAAATCGCGGCGGTAATAGTTCGCCACCTTGGGGTCGCCGATCTGCGCCGCGATCTCGCCAAGGCTGCGCTCGAGACCGGCGCGCCGCTCCGGCGTGGAGAAATCCTTGCCGTCCGTCTCCGCGCGCCACAGCACGTTGGACAGCGCTTCGGCCGAGTCCAGCGCGCGCTGCATCGCCGGCGCGCCTTGCGTCTTGATCATGCTATCGGGGTCTTCGCCCGAGGGCAGGAAGGCAAAGCGCAACGAATAGCCCGCGCGCAGCATCGGCAGTGCCAGCCGCGCCGCGCGATGGGCGGCATTCCATCCCGCCGCGTCGCCGTCGAAAGCGAGGATCGGTTCGGGAGCGGTGCGCCACAGAAGCTGAAGCTGGTCCTCGGTCAGCGCCGTGCCGAGCGGAGCCACGGCATAGTCGAAGCCTGCGCGCGCCAGCGCGATCACATCCATATAGCCTTCGGCGACGACGATGGTTTGCGCCTTCGTCGCGGCGGCACGGGCAGCGGCGAAATTGTATAGCAGATGACCCTTGGAAAAGAGCGCGGTCTCGCCGGTGTTGATGTATTTCGGCTTGGCATCGGGATCGAGCGCGCGGGCGCCGAAGGCGACGATCCGCCCGCGCGCGTCGCCAATGGGAAAGATCACGCGGTTGTAGAAGAAATCCCGCGCGCCGCGTTCTTCGTCCGCTGGACGCGCCAGTCCGGCCGCGACCATGTCGTCGAACGTGATGTTCTTGCCGCGCAAGTGATCGATCAGCGCATTGTGGCCCGAAGGCGCATAGCCGAGCCGAAATTTCCCGATCGCTGCTTCGTCCAGGCCGCGCGAAGCCAGATAGTCGCGCGCAGCGCGACCGGCCGGCGCGCGCAATTGCGCCTCGAAGAAGCGGCACGCTTCCTCCACGATGTCGTAGAGCGATTTGCGCTTTTCCTCGCTCGCTTCTTCTTCCGGCGTCCATTTGGGCAAGGCCACGCCGGCCTCGCCGGCGAGCTTTTCCACGCTTTCGGGGAAGCTCAGACCTTCGGTCTCCATCAGCCAACGCAAGGCATCGCCACCCTTGCCGCAGCCGAAACACTTGTAAGTACGGCGGCCGTTCTCGACCTTGAAGCTCGGCGATTTCTCCTTGTGGAAGGGACAGCAGCCCCAGAACGCCTGACCCCGGCGGGTGAGCTTCACGCGTTTGCCCACCAGCTGGACGATGTCCGTCCGCCTCAGGATCTCCTCGATCAGGCCCTGGCCATAGCGCATGGCCCGAGTATAGGGCCTTGGGTTGACGGACTGTACCGTGCCCTGGCCAAAAGCGCGATTTTTCTGTGAGCGACGATGCGCCTCCCGAGCACTTTCACGATGCGGTCCGATCTTCGGGCACCGGGCGCCAGCCAGATATCAGGACACACCGCTCCCGGTGGTGCGATCCAGTCCTGCTTCATCGCTTTCTCTGCGATCCAAAAATCCGCAACCGTTTCCCAGTCGCTGCCCTTCCTCGCGTCACGCCAAAGCATCGTTGCGCGCAGCACCCGCGCGATGCTTCTCCCATTGATTGAATACCCGTTCCATGCAACCATTTCAGGGGAATCCGAGGGGACCGCCACCATGACGAAGAAAGCATTCGATCCGGCCGGCAAGCATCTTCCATTCAAGCTTGGAAAGACGCCCGCGCGGCCCGGCGCCGTCAAGTTCAAGATGATGACCTATCTGCGCAAGCTCGAGCTGCCTACGCCGCCGAAAGTGTTCGGCCATCAAGGCTTGATTGGAGCGAAATGGGGAATGCTCGGCAACGACGATTACGGCGATTGCGTCTGGGCAGGCGCGGCGCACGAGACCATGCTGTGGAACAAAGAGGCGGCCAAGACTGCCAGCTTCAACAACAAGAGCGTGCTTTCGGACTATTCCGCCGTTACCGGATTCAAGCCCAGCGATCCGAATACCGACCAGGGAACCGATATGCAGGTCGCGGCTTCATACCGGCGCAAGAAGGGGGTCCTCGATGCAGCGGGAAAAAGACACAAAATCGGGGCTTACCTCGCACTGAAGCCCGGCGACATCGACCAGCTGGCGCTGGCGATCTATCTGTTCGGCGCTACCGGCATCGGCATCAAATTCCCGGGATCGGCGATGGACCAGTTCAAGGCGGGCAAACCGTGGAGCGTCGTCCCGGGTGCCAAGATCGAGGGCGGGCATTACATTCCGGGCCTCGGCCGCGACAAGAACGGCAACATCGTCATCGTGACATGGGGAAAGATCCAGCTCATGACGCCGGCGTTCTACGAGAAATACTGCGACGAGGTCGTCGCCTATGTCTCCAAAGAGTGCTTGAGAGGCGACAAATCGCTCGAAGGATTCGACTACAGCCAGCTCTTCGGCGACCTCAAGTCATTGTCAACCTGACAGCAAACCTTTCACGGCGGCGCTGGCATTCGCGAAATCCATCCGGCCGGCATAGCGCTCCTTCAGCGCCGCCATCACCTTGCCCATGTCCTTCATCGCGTGGGCACCCAACTCTGCGATCACCTTCTCGGCGGCGGCCCTGGTTTCGTCCGCGCTCATCTGCTTGGGCATGAAGGAGCGGATGATGACGATCTCCTCGCGCTCCTGGGCGGCGAGTTCGGGGCGGTTGCCGGCATCGTAAGCGGCTGCCGATTCCTCGCGCTGCTTGATCAGTTTGGCGAGGAGCAAGAGGATTTCGTCGTCACCCAGAAGCTCGCGGCTGGTCTCGGTACGCGCGGCGATGTCGCGCTCCTTGAGCGCCGCCAGGACCATGCGCAGGGTCGCGAGACGGCGCTGGTCCTTCGCCTTCATCGCCGCTTTCATCGCTTCGGTCAGCCGTTCGCGCAAGCCCATGTCGGAACTCCCGATTGTTCGTGCGAATGTAAGGACTGGAAGCGCGAAAGGCTATGGCGCCCGCGTCGCGCCTTCCACCCATTTCACTGCGCGTCTGGCGATATCGCTCCAGCCGGGTTCACCGATGAGCCAGTGGCTCATGCCGCTGAGTTCTTCGAATGTCGCAAGCCCGTCATAGCGTTGCGCGATGCGGCGCACCGTCGACGGCGGATTGATGCGGTCGTCGCTACCCGCGAGACAAAGGACCGGACAAGCCACGCCGCGTGCCGCCACGCGTGAGGCGCGGCGCGCATCGAAACTCCAATGCATCACCTCGAACGTGGCCTGTCCCGATTCCGGCACGAAGCGCGCAAAGGCCGCGCTACGCTCGGAATCATCGAGGCGGTCCAGGGAATGCGCGGCGGCAATGTGGTAGCTTGGCCGGATGACGCTGCCGCGATAGTCGCCATGAGCGAAGAACAGCGTCTGCGACGAGGCGAGCTCGAAGATCGTGCTTGGCAGCACGCCCCAGGGCGCGGACGGCGCCAGCAATACCAGCGCACGTGCCAGTCCGCGCGCGGCCAACATCTGCGCCAGCAATCCGCCGAGCGAATGACCGACGAGCACCGGCTGCTCCGGCAATTTCGCGGCGAATTGCGCCAGATCCTCCGCGTAATCCAGCAGGCTGGTGTGGCCCAGTGCCGGCGGCGGATTCTGCCCGTGCTCGTGATGGCGCAGCGCCGGCGCATGCACGCTGAAGCCTGCGTCCTCGAACGGAAGACGAAATTCGTCGAAGGCCCACGGCCCGCAAAAGGCGCCATGGATCATCACGACGGGACAACGCTTCGGCTTGCGCGGCATCAGGATGGCGCGAACGCAAGATCGCGGAAAGCATCGATCACTTTGAGATAGGTGTCGCGCTTGAACGGCACGATGAGCCGCGGCAACGCCTCCATCGCCAGCCACTTCCATTCGGCGAATTCCGGCTCGTGCGTGGCGATGTCGATGTCGCCGTCCCGGCCGGTGAAGCGCATCGCAATCCATTTCTGACGCTGGCCGCGATAACGACCTTTGAGCGCGACGCCGAGAAGATGCTGCGGCAGGTCGTAATCGACCCAGCCCTCCATTTCGCGCAATGGCTCGGCCTTGTTCGTGCCGATCTCTTCCTTGAGTTCGCGCAGCGCCGCCTGGACGGGCGTCTCGCCGGAGTCGATTCCGCCTTGCGGCATCTGCCAGCCTTCCACCGTCTGGTCGATGCGGCGGCCGACGAACACCAGCCCCTCATGATTGAGCAGCATGATGCCGACGCAGGGTCTGTAAGGCAGGTCTTCGTGACGCAAGAAACTATGTGACATGGCTTCGATCTATTTCGCCGGCGCGACTATGGCCGAAGCCGGGACGAGAACAAAGCCTCGCCCGGCAAGACCCGCGGCCCAGGCGCGGATGCGATCGACGGTGACGGGATAGAGGAAAGCGGAGCCCGCGGCGCTGCCGCGCGTGCGCGCCAGGGTCTCAAGCGAGGAGAGACGCCGGTCGATCTCCATGGCCGTCTGGATCTTGTCCACGGTGAGGTCCGACTCAAGGAAGGAGGTTCCGCTGCTGCGCGCCACGTCCGGCGCGGTGGAGTGGGCCTCCTGGCCGTTGTCGAAAAAGAACAAGCCGCGGCGTGCAAGGAAACTCATCACCGGTTCGAGCGATCCCGAATCGGAAAGAAAGCGTCCGCCCAGCAGATTGGTCACGCCGGCATAACCGGTGAAGCGCGTCATCGCCCAGACAAGCCTTTCGGTGTTGGCATCCTCCGCGCTGCCGGTGCGCAGCGTGTGCGGACCAAGATCGCTGTCCGGAAAATCGTAGGGCTCCATCGGCAATTCGAGCAGCACTTCATGGCCGCTTCTGCGCGCCATTGCCGCCCATTGCTGCACGTCCGCATCGTAAGGTTCGAGCCCCAGCGTGACGCCTGCAGGCAGCCCTTCGATTGCGGCGCGCGTCGCCTTGGCGCTGAGGCCCAAACCCGCGACCACAATGGCGATGCGCGGCCGGCCGTCGCTCACCACAGCCGGTGCATAGGCGCGCATCGGCGGCGTCCCGTCGTCGGCGATGCGTGGCAGGGGTCCTTCGGGCGTGTTCTCGATCAGCGCCGGATCGGCAATCAGCGCCTTGCCCGCGAATTGCTGCTGGGTGATGCGCGGCGGCGGTGCGGTGGGTGCCGCAGGGAGCGGCTGCGCCTGCTGACCGGCAGACGGCGTTTTAAGGGGCGGCGCAGGCGACGGCCGCGTCTTGGGCCGAGCAGCGTGCGGCGACGGCAAATCCATCACCACCGTGCGGCCACCTGACCGGGAATTGCCGAAGATCGTCAACGCAATGCCGCCGAAAAGCAGGAGCGCAAAGAAGGCAAGCCACGCATAGACCAGGATGCGCAGAGCCGCCGAGGCTCGCTTTTCTTCGGAATGCCCGCTCAACGACATGACGGCATGCTAGCTCGCAGCAATGAAAATTCCCTCGCGCATGGGCAGGGGCAAGGGTTTCTTACAGCGAGTCGGGGAAATGTGCCTCTTTCCCCTCCCCGGCCCCGCCGGAGAGGGGATGAGGCAACGAGGCCTTAGTCGGCCTTCGCGGCGGTCTTGACGGTGATGGAACTCACCGTCGTCTGGCCCCGCAACAGGTCCAGCGCATAAGAAAGCTGGAAGTCGTCGTACTTCTTGCCGGGCGCCGGCTTGATCACCGTCGCGTCGGGCTTCCTGATCACGGGCTCGCCGATCAGGTGGCCGGGCAGGTCGGCCTCGCTGGGACGCGCGATCTTGGGCGTCTGGTCTTCGTCGCCCTGCGCCACCATGACGTCGGGGACGATGCCCTGTGCCTGGATGGAGTGGCCAGACGGCGTGTAGTAGCGCGCCGTCGTCAGACGCAGGGCGCCGCCGCCTTCGCCGAGCGGGATGATGGTCTGCACCGAGCCCTTGCCGAACGATGTCATGCCCACGATGGTCGCGCGCCTGTGGTCCTGCAGTGCGCCGGCGACGATCTCCGACGCGGACGCCGTGCCGCCATTGATCAGGACGACGATCTTCTTGTTGTCGGTGAGATCGCCGGCCTTGGCGTCATAGCGCTGGGTGTCGTCCGCGTGACGGCCGCGGGTGGAGACGATCTCGCCGGAGGTCAGCATGTCGTCGGAAACGTCGATCGCCTGATCCAGCAAGCCGCCGGGATTGTTGCGAAGATCGATGACATAGCCCTTGAGGCCCGGGCCGATCTGACGCTTGAGCTCGCGGATGGCGTGTTCAAGCCCGCTCGCGGTCTGTTCATTGAAGGCGGTCAGCCGGATATAGCCGATATCGCCTTCGCGATGGAACTTGACGCTGTCGACCCGGATCACCGCGCGCGCCAGCGAGACGTCGAACGGCTTTTTTGCGTCCTTGCGCAGGATGGTGAGGGTCACTTTCGAGCCCGGAGCGCCCCGCATCTTGTCGATGGCATCGTTGAGCGGCATGCCCTCGATCGAGACGCCATCGATCGCGGCGATGTAATCGCCGGTCTTGAGGCCGGCTTTGGCGGCAGGCGTATCGTCGATCGGCGAGATCACCTTGATCAGGCCGTCTTCGGCCGTCACCTCGATGCCCACGCCGCCGAACTCACCCTTGGTCTGGATCTGCATGTCGGCGAAGCTCTTCGCATCCATGTAACTGGAATGCGGGTCGAGATCGCTGACCATGCCCTCGATCGCGGCATCGACAAGTTGGCTGTCCTGCACCGGACGAAGGTAATTCTTGCGCACCGTATCGAACGCCTGCCCGAACAGATCGAGCTGGCGATACGTCGAAACGTCGTTGGCCCCATGCGCGGCAGGGAGGAACCCGGCCGCCGAAAAACCTATGACGATACCCAGTACAACAAACGCGGATGCGCGTTTCATTTTTGTGCCTTTCTTAGTTCCGCCAGCCACGGAGCCGGACTCTTCCCATGCCCCTCTTGTCGAAGCTCGAAGTACAAGAGCTCATGCTGCGCGGAATCAGGCATCGTCCCGACCGGTTCTCCGGCAAGAACGGCATCACTGGGGCGTACGTCAACCCGGCCCAAGCCCGCCAGTACGACATCGTATGCAGCGCTGACTTCCAATATCAAGACTAGGCCGGTTTTATGGTAAGGGCCCGCGAAAATAACCCGGGAATCCGCGGGTGCGATGACGCGCGCGCCCGGTTCTGTCGAAAATGTTATCCCCGGCGCGCGGGAACCTCCGACGCCATCCATGCCTCCCGGGCTCCAGCGACCCGCCGCCGGAGCGAGCAGCGCGGGCGGTTTCGACCGCGCCGGATCGTCTGGTTTCGACGCCACCACGAGGACGTTTTCCTGCGCCGGCGTCTTTCGCAATGCCGAGACCTTTTCGAGCAGGGATTTGAGATCGGCTGCCTGTTCCGCCGCCTTGGCGAGTTTGGTCGCCAGGTCGCCGTATTGCTCGGATGCGGCATCGGCTTCGAGTTGCTTGGCGGCGAGCAGGCGGTCGAGGTCGGCGCGCGAAGCCTTCAGTGCGGCGGCGTTTCGTCCGGCGTCGGCGCGGCGGGTCACGAGTTCGGCCCGCGTGTTCTCGAGCGCGCGAATGCGTTGCGCCAGCGCCCTGGCCTCTGCGTAAACATTGGGCACCGATGCGCCAACCAGCATCGAACCGCGCACAGCCGACAGCGCATCGTCCGGGCGAAGCACGATCGCCGGCGGCATGTCGTGCTGCATGCGCTCGAGGATCGCGAGCAGCCGCGCGACGGATTGCCGGTCGCGCAGGAATTGGGCGGTCAGCCTTTTGTCGTCGGCTTCGAGCCGCACTATTTCGCCATCGAGCCGCTGTTGCTCGCCTTCGAGCGCGACGACGCGCGCGGCCGTCGCGATCAGCTTCTGCTCCAGCGCCTGCGCCTGGGCCTTCAGCGCATCGCTCTTCTGACGCGCGTCCATCATGGCGGGCCGGTTGCGAAGAATCTCGTTCTTGAGCGTATCGAACTGCTCGCGCGTCGACGGCAACCTTCCCGCCTGCCGCGCCGTCATCGCGTTGCTCGTGTCGGCGGTGTCGGGCAGCGCGGGCACCACATCATTCTTCGCAGGCTGAATACGCGGTTTTGGCACAGTCCTGGCAACGCTCTTGCTTTTCGCGCGCTTGACGAGGCAGTGATTGGCCTTTGCGTGCGCGATCTTGCAATGCGAAGTGGTCGGAGCCGCGAGAGCGGAGTCGGCGGCAAGCGCCGCTGCCAAAAAAATCAACGCCGCGGCCGCCTTCATCCCGTCTGCGCTTTGACCGCGCCGATGCGGCGTTCGAGTTCCGCAGGATCGCCGAGATATTTCGCTTCCGCAGCCTTGAAATCCGCATCGAGACGATAGGCACGCGGAATGCCGGTTGGAATATCGAGACCCGCGATAGCCTCGTCGCTCACATTCTCGAGATGCTTGACCAGCGCCCGCAGCGAATTGCCATGCGCGGCGATCAGAAGGCGCTTGCCCGATTTCAACTCGGGAAGAATTGTTCCTTCCCAATAAGGCATGACGCGGGCAAGCACGTCCTTCAGGCTCTCGCTGCGCGGCAGGTCGGCAGCCGAAAGGCCCGCATAGCGCGGATCGGATTTGGGATATTCCGGCGAATCCACGTCCACCGGCGGCGGCGGCGTGGCATAGGAGCGGCGCCAGATCTTGACCTGTGCCTCGCCGAATTTCGCCACCGCCTCTTTCTTATTGGCGCCCTGGAGCCGGCCGTAATGCCGCTCGTTCAGCCGCCAATGCTTGGTCACCGGCAGCCACATCAGGTCCATCTCTTCGAGTGCGAGCCAGAGCGTCTTGATCGCGCGGCTGAGCACCGAGGTATGGGTCGCGTTGAACACGAGCCCGCCCGCCTTCATGGTGCGGCCGGCGTCGCGCGCCTCGCGCTCGCCTTGCTCCGTTAACGGCACGTCGCGCCAGCCGGTAAACAAATTCTTCTTGTTCCACTCGCTCTCGCCATGGCGCAGGAGGACGAGCTGGTACGGCGCATCGGTCATTCCTCGATGAATACGAGGTGGCCCAGGCGCTGTCCATGCAAACAGAGGGCGCGGCCGGCCTTGCCGGGAAAATCTTGCCGGAGCGATCGGCGCGCTTTCACCAACCCTTTGAGAAGCCTGGGATTTACGGGCGTTGCCCGAGGCATGGAACTGGCATGGGCAAGCCGGGCCCCAACGCGAGCAGAAGCCGCTCATGCCATCTGTCAGCACGACGTTCCGCAAGCTTCTCCTTATTGTACTCGGCGCTGCAGCCGGCTTCGGCGTCGCGCCGGCGCTCTCCTATTCCCGGGTCAAGGACCTGGTCGATGTCGAGGGCATCCGCGACAACATGCTGGTGGGCTACGGCCTGGTCGTCGGCCTGAACGGCAGCGGCGACAGCCTGAAGAACGCGCCTTTCACCCAACAGACCCTGCAAACCATGCTCGAGCGCATGGGGGTGAACACCCGCGGCGAGAACATGCAGACCAAGAATACCGCCGCGGTCATGGTGACGGCCAACCTGCCGCCGTTCGCGGCACAGGGCACGCGCATCGACGTCTCGGTCAGTGCGCTGGGCGATGCCAAAAGCCTCCAGGGCGGCACCTTGCTGGTCACCACCCTGTTCGGTGCCGACGGCCAGATCTATGCGCTGGGCCAGGGCCCTGTCGCAATCGGCGGTTTCACCGCCTCGGGGGACGCCGCAAGCGTCACGCGCGGCGTGCCGACCGCGGGCCGTATCTCAAATGGCGCCATCGTGGAGCGCGAAATCCCCTTCGCGCTGGCGAGCCAGTCGAACCTCAAGCTCTCGCTGCACAATCCCGACCTCACGACCGCGACCCGTATCGCCGCAGCGGTGAACAACTATCTGGGCTCGACCGTCGCGGAGGTCAGCGATCCCTCGACCGTCCATCTCAGCGTGCCGCCGGCCTATCCGCGCGGCGTGGTCGGGCTCTTGACCGATGTCGAGCAGATCAAGGTCGATCCGGATCAGCCGGCCAAGGTGGTGATCGACGAACAGTCCGGCGTGATCGTGATGGGAGCCGACGTGCGCATCTCCACCATCGCCATCGCACAAGGAAACCTGACCATTCGCGTCAATGAGACGCCGGAGGTGAGCCAGCCCGGCCCGCTCTCCAAGGGGACGACTCAATCCGTGCCGCGCACCCAGATCCAGGTCGACGACAGCAAAGGCAACCGCATGGCCGTGCTGCACGAAGGCGTCAGCCTGCAGAACCTGGTCGACGGCTTGAATGCGCTTGGCGTGGGGCCGCGCGACATCATCTCCATCCTGCAGGCGATCAAGGCGGCGGGCGCGCTGCAGGCCGAAATCGAGGTCATCGGATGAGCGGCGAAGCGCAAACCGCGCTGGCGCCGCTGCCGGCGCCGCCGGTGAAGGCTCCGATCGCGGGCGCGAACGCGGCCGCGACCAAGAAGGTGGCGCAACAGTTCGAAGGCGTGCTGGTTTCCGAGATGCTGAACGACATGTTCCAGGGCGTGAGCACAGACGGCATGTTCGGCGGCGGTCCTGGGGAGGAGATGTTCCGTTCGCTGATGATCGACGAATACGGCAAGCAGATCGCCAGGCAAGGCGGACTGGGCCTCGCCGACCATGTCACGCGCGAATTGCTCAAGCGCCAGGAAGGCGTGCAATGACGGCGCTCGAGGAACAGCGCATCGAGCGGCTGCTTTCGATGTCGCAGCGCCTGATCGCGGCGCTCGAAGCGGATGTCACCTTGCTCAAATCCGGCAAGGCAAGAGCATTGCACACCACCGACCCCGAAATCGTCCGCTTGAGCGCGCTCTATGGCCGCGAGGCGGCAGCGCTGCAAGCGCAGGCCGCAAAGTCCGTCCGGCCCGAGCTCGCGAAGAAGCTCACCGAGGCGACCGCGCGGTTTCGTTCGTTGCTCGAAACCCAAATCCGGCTGCTCACGCGCATGCGCAACGCCAGCGAAGGCCTGATCCGCGCCGTGGCGGAAGAGATGGAGCGCCGCCGCGCACCGGTGACTCCCTACCGCGGCACCGGCGGCGCCGCACTGGCAGCGAAGCCGATACTGATCAACAGCGTGGCATAGCGATTCTAGAACAAACTGACGGCCGAGCCTGCGGTTGTCGCCGACGCGGCAGAGAGCATGCTCAGCGCCGTCGTGTAGTTGGCGATCTGCGCCGCGGTCTCGCTGGAAATCGCGGACGATGCCGTGCCTGACGAAGCCGTCGCGACGCCGGACACGGACGAAGGATTGTTTTCGGTCTGATAGATCTTTTGGATCGCGGAAAGCACGCTGAGCAGCTGCGCCCGCGCGGCTCCGCCGCCGCTTGCCGTCGAAATGTCCATGTCTTGCGGCAGGCCGAGACCATAGGCCGTCGTCGCCGGACTCGATTGCGCATTGCTTGTTGCCGCAGTCGAATCCGAAGCTGGCGCCGTCAGCGTCTGTGGCGGCAGGCCAAGCCGCGCCAAGGCATCGAAGTCTCCCGGACCCGCCACCAGCGACGCCGTCACGCCCGGATTGACCTGGATCTTCAAGCTCTCGCTGGCGCTGCCGTAGGCGATCGACGCCTTGCCGAGGTTTTGCAGCTCGATATTGATCTTGGCGGTCAGCGAACCCAGCGTCTCGCCTTGGTCGATCGTGATCTTGGCGGTGCGCGTCGTGGCGCCTTGGATCTGGATCGAGAAACTATCGCCGGCGCGCAATGTCGTCGCCTGAGTCAGGTCGACGGTCTGGTTCAAGGACAGTGTGCCGCGCGGCAGGCCCAGCGCATCGAGCACGCTTGAGCCCTGCGAATCGAACGCCACTGCCTGACCGCTCGAGGCGCCGTCGGCGCCGCCGAATTGCCTTGTCCAGGAGACGCTGCCATCCGGAGCGAGCGCGCTGACGAACAGGTTGTCCGTCGCAGCGATGTTGCGAAGCTGTCCCGCGAAGGTCCCGTTGGTGGTGCCGGCGAGATAGACGGTGCCGTCGGAACCCACCGTCAGCGCGTTGCCCTTATCGCTCGCAGCCGTGCCGACATAGCTCACCGTATCGGCACGCGCAGAGTCCCCATTGTCCGTCAGCGCGGCGACGAAAGCGTCCATGCCGCCGGAACCGGCTGCGGCGACGCCGGCTTCGCCGCCGGCGGTGAGGGCGCCGTTGCTGCTCGTACCGGCGACATAGATGCGGCCGTTGGAGACGGCGATGCTCGATATCGCGCCGCCAGCCTGAAGCGTGCCGAGGTCCTTCTGCCAAACCGGCGCCTGGGTGAGATCACCATTGGCGTATTTCGAGATCACGGCTTCGCCGTTGACGACGCTTGCCACCACGAGGCCGCCGTCGTCCGTCACCGCGGTCGCCGCCGCGCTGTCGTTGCCCGAGCCGCCGTACTGGCTCTCGGTCACGATATTGCCCTTGGAATCGAGCTTGGCAATGTAAGCATCGGAACCGCCGCCGTTGGTCTGTCCCGAACCGATCAGGCCTTTGACCTGGCCGCCGATGTAAATGTTGCCCGACGCGTCGACGCTGACCGAGGCGGCTTGGTTATCCGACAGGGTCTGGATCTGTTTCACCCAGGTCTGACCGCCGGTCGCGTCATAGCGGGCGACGAAACTGTCCGTATTGCCGTCGCTCACCGAAGTCGTGCTGAGCTGTGCGGTCGTGGAACCCGCCACAACCACGCCGCCGGTCGGATCGAGCGCGAGGCCATAGCCCGAAGCCGAGCCCGCGCTCCCCAGCATGCGCGTCCACACGACATTGCCCGCGGAATCGTATTTGGTGAGGTAGACGTCCTGGCTCGCCTGATTGATCTGATTGCCGAAATCGCCCGTGGCATTGCCGACGACATAGACATTGCCGTCGCCGTCCACGACAGTCGCGGCTGCCGTGGTCAGGCCCGACGATGGCTGCGCGGTGGCGCTGAATGCGGCGCTCTGCGTCGAGTCCAGATTCGTCAGCTTGACCAGGCGGCCTTGCTGATCGGCGCTGGTGTCACTGGTCGCGGTGGCAAGACCGCTATTGCCCGCGACATAGAGTGCGGGCGCCGCGTCAGGCGATGAAAAGCTCAGCGTCTCGGAACCGGACGGCGCCACCTCGATGCCATAGGATGCATTCGTGGGATCGTCGATCGTTCCCTTGGTCAGAGATTTGTGAAGGCGCGAGCTGAATCCCGCCGCGGAAAGCTGCTGGTTCACATAGGAGACGACGTTGTCGAGCGTGAGTGCCCCGCTCACCTGCGACAAGTCGATATTCACGTCTGTCGCGGTGCCGCCCTTGTTCACCGTGATGGTGAAGCGCTGGCCGGCGTCGAGCCCTGGCAGCGCCGTTTGCAGGTTGGCATCTGTCGTAAGCGTGCGCGTATCATAGGTGAAGCTTCCAAAAGCGACGCCGGCGGTGCCGGTCGCCGAGGAGCTCGGCGATGCGGGTTGAAGCGTGAAATTGTTGAACGTGGTTCCGGCAATGTAGTCGCGGACCTGCTGGAGCCCGGCCTGAAAGCGCGTGTTGAAGCCGGCAAGCTGTCCGGCGGTCATGCCGTCGCGGTTTGCCATTCCCGCGAGATAGGAGAGATTGTTGACCGCTGTGTAGAGCGCGAAAAGCTTCTGGTTGTCTTCTTCGGTTTTTGCGTCTGCGCTCGTCGCGGTGAGCGGCACCTTGCTGGTATCGAGGAAATCGGTCGTCGCCAGCACTTGGGCGTCGCGCGATTCCTGGGCCGGCGGCGTCGCTTCCCAAGGCGGATTGTCGTTCGTGGTGGCGCTTTTGGTCTGGGAAACGCCGGTGCTCTGCTGCGGCGCGACCGGCAGCTTGGACTGGTAGTAGCCGAGAAGGGTCGAAGGATCGAAACTCGTCAGCGGGATGAGCGGCGCACTCATGGGGCCCAAGATGCCGGATCGCCGCTTAAGACCTCGCTAAGTCCAAAATCGTTGTGCTTAACGCCGCCTTAACGGGAGCAGCGCGAGAAACCCTCATGGACTCCTACCGGCAAGGGCTGGCGCTTTCCGCGCGCGGCGCGCATGCACAAGCCATCGGCTGCTTCGAGCAGGCGCTGGCACGCGCGCCCGAAGATGCCCGCGTGCTCTTCGCGCTGGGCAATACGGCACGCGCCCTGGGCATGCCGGGACCGGCGGAGATCTTCTTTCGGCGCGTGCTGAAGGCCGAGCCCCACCGGCCGGAAGCCGTCGTCAATCTCGCCAATCTGCTGCGCGCGCAAGGCCGGTTCGAGGCGGCGCGGGACGTGCTTGACCCGGCATTGCAACAGACGCCGGACAGCGCCGAGTTGTGGCTGACGCAGGGCGCGCTGCATCGCGAAACCGGCGCGGACCAACAAGCTCGCGAATGCTTCGAGCGCGCTTTGGCGCTGAACCCCGGCTATGCGCCGGCTTTGGTCAATCTTGCCGACCTGCTTTCCGATCGCGGCGAATTCGACGAAGCGCTGCGAAACTATGACCGGGCGCTCAAACAGAACAGCGACCCGCAAGCGCGGCTGAACCGCGCGATCCTGCATTTGCTCCAGGGCGATCTGGCGCAAGGCTGGCGCGATTACGAGGCACGGCTGAAGCTCACGGGCAAAGTGCCGCTCCCCGACCATGGCTTGAAGCGCTGGGACGGCATCTTCCGCAAGAACCTGGTGCTGCTGGTGACGGCGGAACAAGGCATTGGCGACCAGATCATGTTCGCGAGCCTGATCCCGGAAATCGCCAGGCAAACGCGCGTGATCCTGGAATGCGAGCCGCGGCTGGCGGCGCTGTTCCAGCGCTCCTTCCCGCACGTGCGCGTTCACGCCTGGGATGCTCAGACCAGGGGCGGCGTTGCGCGCACCCGCCATGGCTGGCTGAAAGCGCTCGGCGGCGCCAATGCCGCGATCGAGATGGGAAGCCTGCCGAAATTTCTGCGCGGTTCGGTCGAGCATTTTCCGAAAACAAACCCGTTCTTACGTCCCGATCCGGACGAATCCGCGCGCTGGCACAACGCCTTCGGGCGCGGGCTCAAAGTTGGCTTGTGCTGGCGCAGCGGCAAGTTGGGTGGGGGCCGGGCAATCCAGTTTGCTCCGCTTTCGGCGTGGGCCGCGTTTGCGCGCGCGATCGATGGAATAGTGGTCTCGGCGCAATACGACGCAAGCCGCGAGGAAATCGCCGAACTCGAAGCGCTGAGCGGACGCCGCATCATCGTGCCGGAAGCTCTCGACCAGAAGAACGAACTCGACCGGAGCTGTGCGATGCTGTCGGCGCTGAATGCGGTGGTGAGCGCCCCCACCGCAGTCTCCTGGCTGGCCGCCGCCGCCGGCGTGGCAACCTACAAGATCGTGCGCGACACGAGCTGGACGAGTTTCGGCTGCGAATTCGAGCCCTTTGCGCCTGCCTGTCGCGTGGTCGCGCCCGAAAATCGCGGCGATTGGGACGACGCATTCAGGAAAACGCTGGCGCTGCTGCGTGCGCCAGAGGTGCAGCACGTTTAAGCGCGAGCGCTGCTGCAAGATCGGCCGCGATGCGCGAAGCACCCAGCCCGTCTACTGTCATCAGCCCCGCCGCGCGCATCTCGCGCCGGCGCGCCGCATCCGAGAGCAAGCTCATCACGGCGCGCGCGACCCGGCCGCTGTCGAATTCGTCTGCGAGACCGAGCGAGATGCCCATGCCGCCATATTCGAACGCCGAAGCCGACAGCGCGTGGTCCCCGGTCAGGCACAGATAGAGCGCCGGCACGCCGAACGCCGCGAGCTCATAGGCCGTGACACCGAACGCAGCGAGCGCCAGATCGGCATTGGCGAACTCGGTGGCGAGATCCGCCGCGCCCTCCACCGTCTCGAAATTCGATTTGAGCCGCGCGATCGCAGCGGCCGTCTTGTCGCGGTCTGCCATGCCCGGGCCGATGACGAAGCGCGCGCGAAACACAGGATCGAGCGCCGCGAGTGCGCGCGCGGCGCGCAACGTGAGACCTTGCGGGTCGCTGCCCCCCATCGTCACCAGCAGCGTCGGCCGCGGAGAACCCATTTTCGGGCGCACCGTTGCCTGCGCCGTGCCCAGCAATGCCCATTCCCAGCCGATCCTGGGCGTGCATCTCGAGCCGCTCCAATCCAGCGTTTCCGCCTGCGGAACGGGCGGGTAATAAGCGAGATCGGCGGCGAGCCTGCGCTCGCTCGGATCGTCGATTGCCGCGATCACTGCCGCGCCGCAGCGTTCGAGCTCTCGAGCGTCGGGCCCTTCGCGGCAATCCAGCAGCAGCATGTCCGGCTTTCGCCGCTTGCATTCGTCCGCGAGCGCTTCGCCGTCATGCCCAATCAATTCGGCCTCGAAGCCGGCGTTGTGGATGGTCGCAAGCGCATCTTCGCTGCCATGCACCGCAAACACCGCACCGATCCCCTCGCGGTCCCGCAGCGCGCGCGCCAGCGCCGCCATGCGCTTGACATGACCGAAACCGAAACGTCCGCCGCCGTCGCAACGGATCAGCGCGAGCCCGCCGCCCGAGCCGAGCGCCTTCTGCCGCACATGGCCGTTGGTGCGCAGCGCAGGTTCGCGTTCCAGCAGCAGCAAGAGATCGCCGAGCGAGGCTTCCCCCGCCTTGGCTTCGAGCCGCGCATGCACGGCCTCCGCAAAGGCGAGATCGTCGGGCGTGTCGACGGTGAGCCGGCCGCCCGGGCGCGCGAGCGCGGGATAGGGCCTGGCGCGCGCGATGTTCACGAAATCGGGATGCAGCTTGAAGTAACCGGTGACGTGTTCGCGCGCGACCGCATCGTCGTGCGCGTCCATCATCAGCTTGTCGAGCGCACGGCGCGTGAAAGGATCGACCCCTTCATGTGCGCAATCCACGCCTTCCTCCATCAGCACATAGTCGCCGTCCTGCTCGATCAGCGTGGCGACGAGATGGTCGACAAAGCCGGCATCGATGAAGGGCGCGTCCGACGAGACGCGCACGATGATGTCCGCATCGAGAACTTCGGCCGCGCGGGCGAAACGCGCCAGCACGTCGTCTTCGGGGCCGCGCACCACCTGCACGCCGTGTTGCCTGCCGAATTCGACGATGGCGTCGTCACGCGGATGCGTCGATGTCGCGACGGCGATATCCTCGATCAGATGCGAGGCCTTGAGTCGATGAACGATATGCCAAAGCAGCGGCTGTCCGGCCACGGGCTTGAGGACCTTGCCGGGCAGGCGCGTCGAGCCCATGCGGGCCTGGATCACGGCGACGATGCGCAGATGCTCGCGCGCGCTCATGCGGCTGCGACCCATTGCGCGCGGACATGGCGCAGCGGCCGCATGCCGTCGTGCGGGTCGGCCCGCCAATCGCGGTCGTCCTGTTCCGAAGGCTGCGGCCCCTTGAAGCCCGAACCGTCGGCCACGAAGGCTTCGCGAACGCACGCGATCACCGGCGCGATTTCCTGCGGCAGCCAGCAATGGCCGGAGGCGTATTCGGCGCCGCTGCCGTCGAGATCGAGATGGAATTCGACGGCGGCCGCATTCCAGCGATGAACAGCGCGCTCGATCACCGCGGGTCGGCGGGTGTGATCCGACCAGCCCACGGGACAGCCCGTCGCGTCGCGGATCGCGGCGATGGCGGAGAGATTGGCTTCGTTGCTGGGTGTCGGATACGCCGACACACAATGTAGAAGCGTCAGGTCGCGCGCGCCGGCGCCGCGCAGCACGCCGACCGCGCGGACGATCTCGTCCATCGCCGCCATGCCCGTCGACAGCACGATGGGTTTGGCCGTCCGGGCGCAGGCTTGAAGCAGCCCGTCCACCAGAAGCTCGTAAGACGCGATCTTGTAGAAATCGACGAAGGGTTCGAGTTCGCCGACCGCTTCCGGATAGAAGGGCGTACAGGAAAACTGGATTGCGCGCTGGCGGCAGCGCATCGCCAGAGGGGCCAGGTGCTCGAGCGGCAGTTCCCACTCGCGGCGCGCGCGATGCTTGGCGCTGCGCGAAAGGATCTCGGGTGCGAACATCCTGTCGATGCGGAAGAGCTGGAACTTGACCGCGCCGCATCCGGCGTCCGCCGCGGCGTCGACAAAGGCGAGCGCGCGGGAGAGGTCGCGGCCGTGATTGCTGGAGGCCTCGGCGATGAAAAGCGGCGGCGATGCCATGGTGAACAGGCCTTTCGTCTCTTTAACCGAATCTAAAGCCCGCTTGGCTAAGAGACGGTTAACGACGCGCGCGAACCCGGCACATGGGCACGAAAACCAAGACCTTTTTCATCGTCTCCAGCGGACGGTCAGGGACCGCCATGCTGCACAAGGCGCTCTCGGCCGCCGGCGATATCGAGATGCATCATGAGTACATGGTGAACATCGTTCAGCCGCTTGCCGTACAGCGTTATCAGGGCCTCGCGAGCCGGGATGAGGCGCTCGAAGTCCTGAACCGAATCCATGGCGCGGCCATCGCGTGGTCCGGCGCAAGCCATTGGGGGGACTCGTCGAACAAGCTTTCCTGGCTGATTCCGGAACTGGCCGAACTGGCGCCGACTGCGAAGTTCGTGCATCTGCTGCGCGACGGCCGCAAGGTCGCCGGTTCCTATTTCCGCAAGCTTTCGGCCGAGTGCTACGACGACCGCTCGACCGCGGCGCTCGCGGCGCATCTTTGCGGCCAGGAGAGCGCGCCGCCGCCCGAGAAGAAGTATTGGTGGCCGCAGCCCCGGCCCGGCGATCGTTGGCATGCGGAGTTTGCGGCGTTCGATCAGTTCACGCGCATCGCCTGGCATTGGGCCGAGATCAATCGCGTCATCCTGGACTCGCTGGCGACGCTTCCCGAACGGCGTCAGATGTTCGTGCGGCTGGAGGATCTGGTCGCATCGTCCGCGCTGGTGCGGAGCCTGTTCGATTTTCTCGAGCTTCCATGGCGCGACGAGCACTTCGCCGCCTTTGCCCGGCCGCACAATGTCAACCGGCCAGAGGATCAGCCTTTGAGCGAACGAGAGCGCGCGAATTTCTTGCGCGTTGCCGCGCCGATGATGCGGCGTCTCGGCTACGACGAACGCGACGAGTACGTAGTGAATTATTAAGCGTATGCGGCGAATGATGGTTACCGCCTTCTTCCGGGACACCATCATGCGCGAACTGTGCGAGCTCTGCGGCGAGAGCGGCCTCGAACCCCTTTATCAGCCTCAAGGAAGCCAGCGCGGAATCGTCGTGCACCTCTGTCCGAGCTGCGGCCTTGTTCAGAGCCTGCCGCGCGCCGACCGCTGCGCACGCGCACCCGCTGCCGTATCGAGCGGCGCCGACTGGGGCAATGTGCGCTACGGCAAGAGTTTCCGCACCGAAGCCGCGATCACAGCACTGGCGCGGCATATCGATCTTTCGACCGAAATCTCGGTGCTCGATGTCGGCTCCAACCGCGGCAGCTTCGCCAAGGCGTTGACCGAGACGGCGCCGGAGGCCGATGTCGTTGCCGTCGAACCCGATGAACGGGTTGTAGATTCATGCAAAGAGATCGCGCGCACCGCGCTGGTGCAGGCGCGGATCGAAGATGCGGCGCTGGAAACAGGCCGCTTCGATGTCGTCCATTCCTGCCACACCGTCGAACACCTTGCGCATCCGGCGCGCGTGCTGGCCGATCATCACCGCGTGCTGAAGGACGGCGGCATTCTCGTTCTCGACGCTCCCAACATCGCGATCCTTGCGAACGCCGACATCGTCGAGGAATGGTTCATCGACAAGCATCTCTATCATTTTTCGGCCGTAACGCTGACGCGCATGGTGGAAGCGGCAGGTTTCGAGATCGTCCAGGAGCCTGATCCCGGCGACCGCTCCAACCTGCTCATCGTGGCACGCAAGGCGGCAAAATCCGAAGCACCCGTCTTCGACCTCCGCGAAGTCGCGCACGCGCGCGGACTGATCGAGCGGTACCAAACAACCCGCGCGGACAATCTTCTGGCGCTCAAGCGGGTGGCCCAGACGCTCGCGCAGAACGCGCCGCAGGGCCTCGCTATTTGGGGCGCGGGCCGGCTGTTCGACAGTCTCGTCGTCCATGGCGGCTTCGATCCCAAATGCGCGCGACTGGTGATCGACACGCATTTGCGCGCGCATGTGCCGGAACGCTTCGGTTGTGTGCTTGACGATCCCGAGGCGCTGACGGAGGCCGAAATCGCGACGGTCGCCATCATGTCGCGCGACTTCGCCGAGGAAATCGCGCGCGCGGCTCGAGCCCGTGCCCCGCATGCGCAGATTCTTGTCTTCAGCGAACTTCTCGCCCGCGCCGAACCCCGGCTGGCAGCCTAGGAACCGTCATGGCCTTCACCCCCAAGATTGTCGTCACCGCGACATCGGACACGAAACCGACGCTCGCGCACGACCTTGAAGCCGAAATCGCGCGCGCAGCCCGCTTCGTCCGCCAGCATTCGATTGCCGCGATCTATCGCGCGGGTTCCGGCCATCCCGGCGGCGCGCTTTCCTGCGCCGACATTCTTGCTGCGCTGTATGGCGCCGAGCTCAATCTTTGGCCCAACACCGTCGACGATCCCGATCGCGACCGCTTTGTCCTGTCGAAGGGCCATGCCGCGCCCGCGCTCTATGCCATCGGCGCCTATCACGGTTATTGCGACCGCACCGCTTCGTTGTCGCTGCGCAGGATCGGGAGCTCCTTTCACGGCCATCCGCATGTGCGCGACCTGCCTTTCGTCGAGACCAGCACCGGTTCGCTGGGCCAGGGATTTTCCGTGGCGCTCGGCATGGCGATGGGGCTGAAGCTCAAGAAATCGACGGCGCGCGTCTATGCGCTTCTGGGCGACGGCGAATTGCAGGAGGGCGAGGTGTGGGAGGCCGCGATGTGCGCGGCGCACCACAAGCTGGACAATCTCTGCGCCATCGTCGACTACAACAAGCTGCAGAGCGACGCGCGCAACGATGCCATCATGCGGCTCGAACCGCTGGCGGCGAAATGGCGCGCCTTCGACTGGGCGGTCGCCGAGATCGACGGCCACGACATATCCGCGCTGCTCAAGACCTTTCGCCGCGCCGGCGCCACGCGCGAGCGGCCGAGCGTGATCATCGCACACACCGTCAAAGGCAAAGGCGTGGGCTACATGGAGAACGTGCCCGTCTGGCACGGCAGCGTGAAACTGACCCGCGCGCAGGCCGAAGAGGCGCTGAACGATCTGGGCACCGGCCGCAAGGAAATCAAGGAGTTCCTCGATGGGGTCTGAAGCGCCGGCACTGATCGGCACCAGCGGCGATTCCCTGCGCGAAGCTTTCGGCAAGGCTTTGTCGGACCTCGGCTGCGAATTCCCCAACCTCGTCGTGCTCGATGCCGACATCGCCGGCGGCACCGGCGCGTATCATTTCCGCAAGAACCATCCCGACCGCTTCCTGCAATTCGGCATCGCCGAGCAGAACATGATGGCGGCCGCCGGCGGACTTGCTGCGGTCGGCCTTCTGCCCGTGGTCACGACGTTTGCCGTGTTCTGTCTGCGCGCCATCGAACAGGCGCGGCTGTCGCTCGCCTATAGCCGCCGCAACGCCAAGATCGTGGCCAGCCATCCGGGGCTGGATGTCGGCCCGGACGGCGCGTCGGCACAGGCGCTTGAGGATCTGGCCGCGTTCCGCGCCATTCCGGGCATGACCGTGATCTCGCCCGCCGATCCCATCGAGACGGCGCAGGCGACGCGCGCGATCCTGGAATTCGACGGCCCGGTTTATATGCGCACGGGACGCAGTCCGGCGAAGCGCGTCTTCGGCGACGATCATCGCTTCGTCATCGGCAAGGGCCAGATCGTGCGCGACGGTTCGGACGTCACCATCGTCGCTTGCGGCGTCGAGGTCGCGCGCGCGTTGGAGGCTGCCGAACAGCTCGCGGCGGACGATATCGCGGCGCGCGTCGTCAACATGGCAACGATCAAGCCGATCGACACGGCGCTGCTCACCCGCTGTGCCAGAGAAACCGGTGCTTTCGTCACCGCCGAGGACCACAACGTCCATGGCGGGCTCGGCAGCGCCGTGGCCGAAGCGCTGGCCGCGACGCATCCCTGCCCGATCGAATTCGTGGGCGTCAAGGACGTGTTCGGCGCCTCCGGAGAGCCCGAGGAACTCGCCGTGCTCTACGGCATCGGTTCCGGCGCCATCGCCGAGGCCGCGAAAAAGACGGTCGCACGCAAGAAGGCCGCGTCATGAATCGCTTCTCGCTTGCGGGCCGCAACGCGGTCGTGACCGGCGGCAGCCGCGGCATCGGCCGTGCGATCGCTCGTGGGCTGGCTGAGGCCGGCGCGGACGTGGTCCTCACCTATCGCGAACGCCGCGCCGAAGCAGACAAGGTGGTGCACGACATCGAAGCTTTCGGGCGGCGCGCGCTCGCCCTGCCGATGGATGTCACCGAGCGCGCCAGCGTCGAAGCTGCGGCAAAGGATGCGCGCGCTTTCGGACCGATCTCGATCCTGGTCAACAACGCCGGCGTCAACAAGCCGACCGATTTCGACAAGATCGAAGATGCCGATTGGGACAACGTCGTCTCGACCAACCTCAAAGGACCGTTCCTCTGCGCCCAGGTGTTCCTGCCGTTGCTGAAGGATGCGGGCGGCGGAAGCATCGTCCATATCGGTTCGGTCAGCGGTCAGTACGGCGGACCGCGCACCGCGCATTATGCGGCCTCGAAGGCTGGACTGATTTCGCTCTCGCAAGTGATCGCGCGTTTTGGCGCCGCGGCGGGCGTGCGCTCGAACGTGGTCGCGGCGGGGCTCATCGCGTCCGATATGGCGGATGCCGGGCTTGCGGCGCCCGCAGTGCAGAAGGCGGCCGAATCGATCCTGCTCAAACGTCTCGGCGGCACGCGCGAAGTGGCCGATGCGGTCGTGTTTCTCGCCGCCGACGCGTCGTCCTACATCACGGCGCAAACGATCAACGTCAACGGCGGGCTGTACTTCTGATGCAGAAGACGATCCTCATCGTCTGCGGCGGCATCGAGGCGGCGGATGCGGCGCGGCGCGCCAAGGAACTCGGCTTCTATGTCGTCGTCTCCGACCGCGATCCACAAGCGCCGGCTTTCGCCTTCGCCGATTCCTGTCTGATCGCCGACGTCTATGGGCCCGATGAGACGGCGGCCGCGGCCGCGCGCTACAATCGAAAGATCCGCAAGATCGATGGCGTGATCTGCGTGGCAGCCGATGCGCCGATGACGGTGGCCACCGTGGCGGAGCGTCTCGGCATTCCGGGCATCTCGCGCAACAGCGCCGAACTTGCCGGCGACAAGCTGGCGATGAAGCGTCTGTTCGCGGCGTGCGCCGTGCCGGTTCCCTGGTTCGCACCGGTCGAGACGCCGCAAGCCTTGCAGCGCATCGCCATCGAGCGCGGGCGCGATCTGGTGATCAAGCCTGCGGACAGCCGCGGCTCCCGCGGCGTGCAGCGCGTCAGCCACGTGCAGGACTTGGCGAAGGCGTTTCATCTTGCGCAGAGCCATTCGCCGACGCAGCGCGTGATGGTCGAACAATACCTTCCCGGTCCGCAGGTTTCGACCGAGTCCATCGTCGTCGGCGGACGATGCTTTACGCCGGGGTTTTCCGACCGCAACTACGAATACCTGGACCTCTATGCGCCGTTCTTCGTGGAGAATGGCGGCGACCTGCCGAGCGTCCTGCCCGATGACGTGCAAGACAAGGTGAAAGAGGTCGTCGCACGCGCCGCCGCCGCACTCGGCATCACCGACGGCACGGTCAAGGGCGACATCGTCGTGCACGATGGCGAACCCTATGTCATCGAACTCGCGGCGCGGCTGTCCGGCGGTTTCTTCTGTACGCGCGAGATCCCGCTCAATACCGGCGTCGATTTCATCGGCTGCGCCATTCGCCAGGCACTCGGTGAAACGGTCGCACCCGGCGAGCTGGAGACCGGGACCTTCGTGCCGGTGGTTCAGCGTTATGCCTTTCCCCCGCCCGGCCGCGTCGTCGCCGTAAACGGTGCCGATGAAGCACGCAAGGTCGACGGCATCGCCGAAGTCGTCGTCACCGCGCGTCCCGGCGATGTGATTGCACCGGCCGGTGACAAGCGCCCGTCGGCGGCGATGGTGCTGGCTACCGGATCGTCGCGCGACGCGGCGCTGCAAGCGGCGAACGATGCGCTCGCCCGCCTCAAGATCGAGGTCGCATGAACGCGCCGTTTCTCTCGCGCGCGCTGCGCCAAACCACTGCGCCGCTCACGCTCTATGCCCTGTTCCATCTGAACCTCGCCTTCTCCTCCATCGAGGAAGGGCAGCGCGGCACGGTGATCGAGCGCTGCTATCGGCCGTTGCTGCGTCTCGCCGAAGGTTTCGGCCCGATTGCCATCGAGGCGACGGGTTACACTTTGGAGGAGATCGCGGCGCGCGACCCCGCGTGGATCGAAGGACTGAAGGCGCTGGTCGCCGCCGGCAAAGTCGAGTTTGTCGGCTCCGGTTATGCGCAGATCATCGCGCCGCTGGTGCCTGCGCGTGTCACCGAAGCCAATCTGGCGATCGGACATGAGACTTACGAGCGTCTGCTCGGGTTCAGGCCCGCCGTCGCGCTGGTGAACGAGCAGGCTTGGTCGGGCGGACTCGTCAGCCTGTATCTCGACGCCGGCTACCGCGGCGTGATGATGGATTGGGACAATCCATCCGCGCATCATCCCGAATGGCCGTCGGAGACTCGATATCGAGTCGAGCGCGCACTGGGTGCGGATGGACGAACGATTCCGCTTCTATGGACCAATACGGTCGCATTCCAGAAGCTGCAACGGCTGGCGCATGGCGACATCGATCTCGGCTCATACCTCGATTTCCTGCGTTCAAGGCAAGGCGAGCTGCCGCGCGCGCTATGCTGTTATTCCAACGACGCGGAGATCTTCGATTTCCGGCCCGGACGCTATCGCACCGAAGAGGCCTTGCCGCAGGAAAGCGAATGGGCGCGGCTCAAGGAGGCGTTTTCGGCCTTCCATGCCAGCGAGGATTTCCGGCTCGTGGCGCCATCTGACCTGCTTGGCGCAGCGAAGCGCCAGCCGCTGAGATTGGAAAGCGCCGCCTGTCCCGTGCCGGTCAAAAAGCAGCGCAAATACAATCTCTTCCGCTGGGCCGTCACCGGCCGCGACGACGTGGCGATCAATGCCGCTTGCCAGCGCATCTACGAAGCCATGCGCGAACGGCCCGACGCCGACTGGAAAGAGCTTTGCTATCTCTGGTCCAGCGATTTCCGCACCCACATCACCGAGAAGCGCTGGCGGTGCTTCACCAAACGATTGGCGGCCGCGGAGAAACGCTGGGGCAAAGTGGAGCCGAACGCGCCCAAGGTTGCGCAAGGCGAGCCGGTTGCCGTGCGCTATATCGCGATCAAAACGCAAACCAGCGAAGCCCAGCTCGACCGCCGCCGCGGTCTGGCGCTGTCGTCACTGACCTTCGCGCCGCATGGCAAGACTTCTCTCGGTTCGCTGCCGCACGGCCATTTCGACGACATCCACGTCCAGGCGGACTGGTACACCGGCGACTGCGTGTTCGAAGCGCCGGGCGAACACAAGATCACCGATCTCGAATTTTGCGACGCGCGCGTCTGGAGCGAGAAGGGCGACACCCTCGCCTGCGCGCGCATCGATACGCCGAAGGGGCCGATCGAGAAGCTGATGCGCTTCTCAGGCGACCGGCCGCGCGTCGAATTCGACGTCACGTTTCACTGGCCGGACCTCGGCCGCGGCTGCTTGCGCCTTGGCCATTTCACCCTTCTGCCCGGCGCGTTCGATTGGACGAAGCTTTCGTTAACGACTCACAACGGCGGTAAGATACCGGAAACTTTCGCGCTCGCCGGTCAGCAGATCGATCACGGCGCGCCGGTGTCGTTCCTGGTGTCCGCCTCGCACGGCGTCGGCATGACGGAAGGCTGGGCCGAGATCGGCGACGAACGCACAAGGCTGCGCATCGAGGTCGACCGCGCGACCGCCCCATTGATGGGCCTGCTCACCCATCGGCGCATCGGCGGCAGCCTTTTCTGCCAGTTCGTGCTTTCCGCGCTCGAACTGGACGACACGCGAAAACCCACGCCCTACCGAGGCGGTCCGCGCCGGTATCGCTTCGCCGTCAGCGCCGCGTAAGCCGCTTTTTAACCCTGTTCTGTAACCCTGTCGGCGCCAAAGAACCACCGGAGCTGGGATGAGTCCGCGGGCCAAGAAGATCTATCTCGCCGTCAGCGACAGCGATGACATTGCCGCGCCGCCGCCGGCCGCACCACGCATCCGCGACTTCACCCAGCCCTGGCTCGACCTGAACGACAAGTCGGTGCTGGTCACCGGCGGCACCGGCTCCTTCGGCAAGCATTTCGTCCAGACCGTCATCGCCAACTACAAGCCGCGCCGGCTGGTGATCTATTCGCGCGACGAACTCAAGCAGTACGAGATGCAGCAGCTTTTCCCGATGGAGCGCCATGCCTTCATGCGCTATTTCATCGGCGACGTGCGCGACCGCGACCGGCTGGAACTCGCGCTCAACAACATCGACTACGTCGTGCACGCTGCCGCGCTCAAACAGGTGCCGACCGCCGAATACAATCCCTTCGAATGCATCCGCACCAACGTGTTCGGGGCCGAGAACCTGGTCTACGCGGCGCTCAGGCGCAATGTGCGCAAGGTGATCGCGCTGTCGACCGACAAGGCGGCGAACCCGGTCAACCTCTATGGCGCTTCCAAGCTCGCTTCGGACAAGATCTTCGTCGCGGCCAACAATCTCGCCGGCGCCGACGGCACGCGCTTCTCGGTCGTGCGCTACGGCAACGTGTTCGGCTCGCGCGGCAGCGTCGTGCCTTTCTTCCGCAAGCTCGCGGCCGAAGGCGCCGAGCGCATCCCGATCACCGATCCGCGCATGACGCGGTTCTGGATCACCTTGACCCAGGGCGTCAACTTCGTGCTCTCGAGCATGGAATTGTCGCGCGGCGGCGAGATCTTCGTGCCGAAGATTCCCTCGACCCGCATCACCGATCTCGCCACCTCGCTCTGCCCGTCTCTGGGCCAGACTGTGGTCGGCATCCGCCCTGGCGAGAAGCTGCACGAGACCATGATTCCGGCGGACGACTCGCGCTGGACCGTGGAGCTCGAGGATCGCTATGTGATCCTGGCAAGCTTTGCCGAGGCGGCCCGCGAAGCCTATCTCAACCGCGGCGCCAAGCCGGTCGCGGAAGGCTTTGCCTATTCGAGCGACCGCAACCCCGAAGAACTCGACGCGCGGGGCTTGCAGCTTCTCCTGGCCCAGGCCTTCGCATGAGCGCCCCGGCCCTTAAGCCGCGGCTCGCAGCGCCTGGCTTTCTGCCCTATGGCCGGCAGCTCATCGAGGAGGACGACATCGCCGCCGTGGGCGAGGCACTGCGCGGCGATTATCTCACCACCGGCCCCATGATCGCGCGCTTCGAGAAGGCGCTCGCGGCACAGCTGGGCGCGCGGCACGCCATCGTCTGCGCCAACGGAACAGCGGCGCTGCACATGGCGGCGCGTGCGCTCGAGCTGGGGCCCGGCACGAAGGTCATCGTGCCAGCGATCACCTTTCTCGCCACCGCGAGCGCGCCGCATCTGAACGGTGCCGAGATCGTCTTTGCCGATGTCGACCCCAACACGGGTTTGATGACGCCGGAGACGTTGAGCAACGCCGTGGCGCGCGCCGGACGTGCCGATGCCGTGTTCAACGTCCATCTCAACGGACAATGCGGCGCACTCGAGGAAATCGCGGCGGTCGCGCGCATCAACAAGCTCAAGATCGTCGACGACGCCTGTCATGCGCTCGGCGCATCCTATGCAGGCGCCAAGGGCACAAGCCGCATCGGCGGCAACGCGCTGTGCGACATGAGCGTCTTTTCCTTCCATCCGGTCAAGGCGATCGCGATGGGCGAGGGCGGCGCGGTCACGACGAACGATCCCGAAATGGCGCGGCGCCTCATGCGCGCGCGCAATCACGGCATGACGCGCGATGCCGACGACTTCACCGCTGCGGATCAGGCGTTCGATGCCGATGGCGGCGCCAATCCCTGGTACTACGAGCTGGTGCGGCCGGAATTCAACTGGCGCGCCAATGATATCCAATGCGCGTTGGGGCTTTCGCAGCTCGGCAAGCTGGACCGCTTCCTGGCGCGCCGCCGCGCCGTCGTCGCAGCCTATGATGCGCTGCTTGCGCCTTACGCGCCGGTCGTCAAGCCGCTGGCGCGCACGCGCCAATGCCTGCCGGCCTGGCATCTCTATGTCGCGCGCATCGATTTCAGGGCTGCCGGAATCGGCCGTGGCGCATTGATGCGGGCACTGGTCGCGGACGGGATCGGCACGCAGGTCCATTACGTGCCGCTGCACCGCCAGCCCTACTTCGCCAAGCACTTCCCGGCGACGCTGCCGGGCGCCGATCTCTATTACGCAAAGGCGCTGAGCCTGCCGCTTTCCGCCGCCATGGATGCCGGCGACGCCGAGCGCGTGGTCGCGGCGCTGGTCCGTCACCTCGGACTTTGACTGCGGCTTTGTCGCACGGACACAAAGCGAAGCGGGCGAGGTTTCCCTCGCCCGCTTCTTGTTTCCCAACCACTTCGTCCCTGACGCCCTGGAGCGCGGCCGGTATTCCGGCTCACGCCCTTTCGCCAAGTGACGGCGGGCCCGTTTGCCGGACCCGCCGCCTTTGCTCTTAGCGGAAGAGCGAGAGAATGGTCTGCGGCGCCTGATTGGCGATTGACAGAGCCTGCACGCCCAACTGCTGCTTGACCTGCAGGGACTGCAGCATCGCGCTTTCGTTGGCCATGTTGGCGTCGACCAGGTTGCCGATGCCGGCGGTCAGCGCATCGGACAGTTTCTGGGCGAAGTCGATCTGGATCGAGAACTTCTTCGAGCCGGACGACAGTTTCGCCAGTGCCGCGTCGACGTTGGTCAGCGACGCCTGGATTGCCGCCACCATGGTCGAAGCCTTGCTCTGCGTCGAGATCGTCGAGGTCGTCTTCACCGTGACGATGGTGCCCGACAGGCTCATCTTCTCGGCCGACACCGTGATGCGGCGCGTGCCGTCCGCGGACGCCAGCGCCGTCACCTGAGTCGTCGAACCGTCGACCAGGTTGTAGCCGTTGAACACCGCGTTCTTGACGATGGTGGAGATCTGATCGCGCAAGGCGACGAAATCCTGGTTCATCGCCTGACGGCTGGCGGTGTCGAGCGAAGTGTCGGAGGCGGCAAGCGCCTTGGACTTCATCTCGACCAGAAGGTCGGAGATCGACTGGCCCGCCGACATGGCGACGTCGATGGTGGACATGCCGCGATTGAGGCTGTCCGTGACGGCGCTGTAGCCGGCAACGTCGCCGCGCATGTTCTGGGCGATGGCGTAGACGGCGCCGTCGTCCTTCGCGGACGCGACCTTCATGCCGCTGTTGATGGCGCTCTGGGTCTGCGACAGTTGCGCCTGAGTCTGGTTCAGGTACTGCAGCGCGACCATCGCGCCGGTATTGGTGTTGACGCTAAGCATTCTTGCCTCCGTTGTGACGAGCGTTTTGCTCCAGGGCGTTTTGCCCTGCGAAGGCCAGGAGCAACCGCTGTGCCGCGGCACGT
>Ga0335083_10000742_pt1 | contig 47329 bp, 42 predicted proteins | sample Lox_Sample_42_FD_206716 | JGI IMG/M metagenome (GOLD analysis project Ga0335083, IMG submission 206716) | Soil microbial communities from Loxahatchee National Wildlife Refuge, Florida, United States - Lox_Sample_4.2 | ecosystem: Environmental > Terrestrial > Soil > Wetlands | place: USA...
TGCTGCGATGAGTGCGCATTGTGCAGGATTCGCCTATCCACGTTTTACACTGATCTATGTGAAGTCTACGCAATGCGTCACCCTGAGCCTTTCCGAGCTGCTGCTGCGCCGGTTGAGGGACTCGAACACCAAGCGCCGTTTCTTGGATCGGATCCGCAATGCCCGCGACCGCGGCACCAAGGGCAGGATCCGGTGGACTCGAGACCAGTTGCATGAGCGGTGAGCGCGGAGGCTCTTTGTGACTCCCGCCGTTATCAGATCGGCCAATGCTAACCTCGATGAAGCCATGCCCGATCCTAATCGCGTTCTTCATCCCGACCTCAAAGGCCGTGTGGCCGTCGTCACCGGCGCCAGCCGCGGCATTGGCAAAGCGCTGGCGATCCGCCTCGCGCAGGAAGGCTCGGATGTCGCCATCGCGGCCAAGAGCGAGCAGTCCACCGAAAAGCTCCCTGGCAGCATCCACGAGACCGCCGACGCCATCCGCGCTTTCGGCCGGCGCGCCATCGCGATCCCCACCGACGTACGCGACGAGAACGCCATCCGCAACATGATCGAGCGCACAGTCTCCGAACTCGGCCGCATCGACATCCTGGTCAACAACGCCGGTGCCATCTGGACGCGCCCCATCGTCGAAACGCCGCCCAAGCGCTTCGATCTCATGATCGGCGTCAACGTCCGCGCGGCCTACATTGCCTGCTACTACGCGCTCCCGCACATGGTCAAACAAAAGTGGGGCCACGTCCTCAATATGTGCCCGCGCCTTTCGCTCGATCCGTCGCCCGGCAGAGTTGGCTACATGATTTCGAAGCTCGGCATGGCGAGGCTGGCGATTGGTCTGGCGGCCGAGCACCAGCAGGATAACGTCGCCGCCAACACGCTGTGGCCGCGCACCATTATCGAAAGCCAGGCCTCCATCAATCTGGGGATGGCCGAGCGTTCTCAATGGCGCACGCCCGAAATTCTGTGCGACGCCTCGCTGGCCATCTTCGCGCAGGAGCCGCGCACCTCCACCGGCCGCGAATGGATCGACGAGGACTGCCTCACGGAGCTGGCCGGCGTCACCAACTTCGATCACTACTGGTGCGAAGGCAAACCGCCCGCGCATCCCATACACATCGACAAGTGGTGAGCCATGCCGACCCTCCGCCTGCTGGCCATCCTTCAAACCGACTGCCCCACCTGCCGCCTGATTACGCCGTATCTAAACAAGCTAGCCGGTAACGCGGCTTCGGTCGCGGCCGTCTCGCAGGATCCAGAAGACGCGACGCGTGAGTTCGTCCGCCAGATGGATGTGCGCTTCCCGGTGGAGCGCGATCCGGGCTACGAGCTTTCCAAACGTCTCGGCGTCGTGACAGTCCCGACGCTCTACGTCCTGGATGAGCACGACCGCATCGTGCGCCAGGAGCCGGGTTTCGACAAGACAGCGCTTAACGAAATCGCCGGGCTTCTGGGACGCGAGCCGGTCGCGACGCCCTACGACGGCGCACCGGCGAGCAAGCCAGGCTGCACCTCGCGTCATCTCGAAGCGCAAACCGAAGACGCCACAGCCGCGGCGCTCGACCTATACTCGACGCGCGGCGCTCCCGCCTCCGCTATCGATCTTGCCGACGACGAAGATCCGCACGAATACTGCTTCCGGGTATTCAAAGATGCCTTGCCCGTCGTGCCGCCTACGCGCGAGCGCGTCGAAAAGATGCTGCGAGCCGCCCCCGGGCACGACCCTCGGCAGATGATCGCGCGCATTCCTCCCTGCTACGGCGAAGCCACCGTGGAAAAAATCGCGGCCAACGCGGTGATGGCCGGCTGCGTTCCTGAAATGATGCGCGTCCTGATTCCTCTGATGCGTGCCATCGCAGACGAACGCTTCAATGCCCATGGAGTGCAGGCCACCACCCACTTCGCCGCGCCGCTCATCATCGTGAACGGCCCCGTGCGAGGCGAACTGAATTTCCACTCGCGCCAGAACGTCTTTAGCAACGTCGCCCGCGCCAACAGCACGCTAGGCCGCGCGCTGCAGTTGATCCTTTTGAACTTAGGCGGAGCGCGTCCGGACGGCATCGATATGTCCGCGCTCGGCAATCCCGGCAAATTTTCCTACTGCATCGCCGAGAACGAAGAAGAAAACCCCTGGGAGCCGCTGCACGTCGAACACGGCATCGAGCGCGATCAAAGCGCCGTTACATTGTTCGCGGCCGAAGCTCCGCACGGTATCAGTGAGCACAACGCCCGCACCGCGCGCGGCGTGCTGAAAGCCATCGCCTACGCGCTCGCAACAGTCTGGAGCTATCGCAACTGCCTGGGTTTTGAAGCGCTGCTCGTGCTCGGTCCGGAGCACGTCCATACCATCCATCGCGACGGCTTTTCGAAGCAAAACGTCCGCGATTTCCTGTTCGAGAACACCGGCGTACCGCTGCGCTGCTACGATGGCGAGCCGGGCGAGGGCGTCGCGCAGCGCGGCATGTACAAAGAGATCTCGATTGACGGCGAGCCGTGCTATCAAAAATTCCGGACGCCCGAATCGATTAAAATCGTCGTGGCCGGAGGAACGGCGGGCAAATTCTCGGCCGTGCTGGGAAGCTGGTCGGCCGGCCCGCGCGGCAGCCAGATGGTGACCTATCCGATTTAAGGAGACTCGAATGCCGATCACATTAGTGAATCCGATGAACGAAAGCGCACCCCAGGCCGGGCCGGCCGCGCGGCGCCTTTCTCAACTTCAAGGCAAGACCATCGCGCTGCTCGACATTAGCAAGCCTGGCGGCAGCGTCTTCTTGGATCGCATGGAGCGCGTGTTGAGAGATCGCTACGGCGTCGCGAACGTGATCCGCGAAATGAAGCCGACCTTCGCCAAACCCGCTCCCGCCGCCGTGATCGAAAAGATCCGCGGCGCCGACGCGGTAATCGAAGCACTGGCCGATTGAGGGTCCTGCACAACGTGCAGTTTGCACGACACGCTGAAACTGGAAAATATGGGCCTGCCATCGGTGCCGGTGGCGACGCACGAATTCATGACCGCCGCGCGCGCCCAAGCCGCCGCGCTGGGCCGCCCGGAATTCGACGCCGTCTACGTACCGCATCCGATCCAGGACCAGACTAAGGCTGAAATCGAATCCAAAGCCAACGCCGTGGTCGAAGAAGTGGTCGCGCGACTCACGAAATGAATCGCCGGCTCCCAGTTCCGCTTCTTACGACGGTTTTTCTGCTGACCACGCCCGCGCTCGCTCAACCCACCGCCGAATCCAGCAACATGACGCTAGTCGGCCACAACGATCTCAACGGAAACGGCGACGGCGGGGAAGGTCTGGCCCTGCAGCAGTGGCCCGACGGCCGGCGCATTCTCTATCTGGCGCACGAAGGCCAAAAAAGCTGCCTCAGCATTGTGGACGTCACGCATCCCGAACAGCCGGTCCTGATTAACCAGCTCCCTTCGCCGGCCCCCGGAGTCACGCGTTGCAACTCGCTCGGCCTAGCGGGCAACGTGCTCGCGGTGGCCAACCAGACCCTGCGCAAAGGCGAAAAATCCGCGGGCATGTGGGTGCTGGACGTCTCCGACTTCGCGCGCCTACAGAAAGCCAAGACGCTTGGCGATCTCGCACTCTCCTTCTTCGACACCTCCGGCGCCAACTCACGCGGCGTGCATTGCCTGTGGTTCGTGGACGGCGAATTCGCGCACCTCACCACCGGCATGCCTGATTTCGATCCCACCAATCCCAACGACGATCAGTTCTACCTTGTTGTCGACCTGCGCGATCCGCGCCATCCGCGCGAAGTGGGGCGCTGGTGGTATCCCGGCACGCGCAAGGGCGACGCGTGTCTGCCCGAATGCCTGCCCGCGCGCAATCCCAAATTCGACAGCGGCTACCGCCCGCATCAAGTGGAAGTCTGGCCCGATCATCCCGATCGCGCGTACATGGCGTATATCGAAGGCGGCGCCTTCATTCTCGACATCTCAGGACTCGCCGAAGTCAAGGCCGGGCGCGCGCGGAGCTTCACTCCGAAGATCGTCGGCCAAGCGAAATTTGGACCACCCTACACCGGCTTCACGCACACTTTCCAACCGCTCTTCAATCGCGGCCTGGCGCTGGTTTCAGACGAAGCCACGGCCGATAATTGCAAAGACGCGCCCAAGCTGGTCTGGCTCATGGACATTCGAGCCGAGTCGAACCCCATGGTCATCGGGACTGCGCCATGGCATGCCAACGATGGCGAACTATGCCGGCGCGGCGGCCGCTTTGGCGCGCACAATATTCATCCCAATTTTCCCGGTCCCTTGTACGCGCAACTGAAGAACACTACCGTGGCGAGCTGGTTCAACGGCGGCGTGCGCATCTTCCACATCGCTTCCGGTCCCGCCGGAGTCCCGGATGCGCCTCCGCACCTGGAGGAAATCGGCTACTACATCCCGGCCGCGCCGCCCAGGAATCCTTCGGGCACCAGCCAGATGAATCACGCGATTGTCGACGAGCACGGGCTGATCTATACCAACGACCGTTTCACCGGCGGGCTCTACATCCTTAGATACACCGGTTCAGTCCCGCTGGATTAAGAATCTAACTAAACCTCGCGGCTCGATTCACACGCGTGCGGCCTATTCACGCCGCCGCTCTGCAAACTTGTTTAAAACACGGAGGCGCGCCGCTGGCCCTTGGCTTGCCATCTCATCTTCATATGAACAAACTCGCTTTGGTTCTCTTGCCCATCTTTTCGGCAATTTCACTGGCGCAAACCGTCTCGGTCGGCGTGCTCGGCGGAGTCCCACTCATTGATCAGACTTACAATCACGACGAATCGCGGCCTTACGTCATCGGCCCATCCATCGAAGTGCGCCTGCTCGCTGGCTTTGCATTGGAAGCCGACGCTCTTTATCAGCGCCTCGGCAACAGTTTCAGCTATCAGCTGCTCGATTCGACAGGCGTCGTTTCGGGACCAGGGCCCGCTTCGTTCGCGAATCGCCTGCGGGCGAACATGTGGGAATTTCCTCTGCTCGGCAAATACTACTTTCGCCGCGATTCAGCCTGGCAGCCTTTCATCGGAACCGGCTGGGCATTGCGATTCGCGAATATCAACCAGGCCGGGACGGAAACCTCCATCGATGCAAATGGCGCCCCGAATACGTTCGCGTTCAGAGACAGTTTCCGAAGCGATCTGGAAGTCGGAGCCACCGTCGCGGCGGGCGTGCGCTATCGCATCGGACACTTCGCGATTTTGCCGGAGGTCCGCTACACGCGCTGGGGCGGCTCGAATGGCACGTTTCGAAAGAACGAAGCCGCCCTGTTTCTCGGAATCTCGTTCTGACTATTTCGCCGCGGCCATGAACCTGGACCAGTCGCGCACCTGCCCCGGTCTCCGGTCCGATCCCTGCCCGGCCAGCATCCAGCCGGGATATTCCGGCGAGAGCTTGCTGGCCTCGTCGATCTGCTTCAGGTCTTCCGCTTCGAGCTTCACGTCGACGGAGCCGAGATTGTCTTTCAACTGCGCCGCATTGCGCGCGCCGATGATCACGCTGCTCACCGAAGACTGATGGAGCAGCCACGCCAGCGCCACTTGCGCGACGGTTGCGTTGCGCCGTGCCCCCACGGCCATAAGAGTATCGATGATGTTGTAGCCCTGTTCCAGATTCACCGGAGGGAAGGTGAACTTGGCGCGCCGCGCGGCATTGTCCGAGGCCCCCGCGCGCGTGAACTTCCCGGACAGGAAACCACCAGCCAGCGGACTCCACACCAGCAGACCGATCTTCTGATCCAGCAGCATCGGGGCGATCTCGCGCTCCAGTTCGCGGCCGACCAGCGAATAATAGGCCTGCAGCGTGATGAAGTTCTCCAGATGGTTCAGCGCGGAGATTCCTTGCGCCTTCATGACCTGCCAGGCGGCCAGATTCGAGCAGCCGATGTAGCGGACTTTGCCTTGCCGCACCAGATCGGTGAGCGCGCTGAGCGTCTCTTCGAGCGGCGTCACGGAATCGAACCCGTGGATCTGATACAGATCGATGTAGTCGGTGTTCAGGCGCTCCAGGCTCGCTTCCGCCTCCCGCATGATATTCAGCCGCGAGAGCCCCACCTGGTTCGCGCCCGGACCCATGCGCCCGAAAACCTTGGTCGCCACCACGACGTCCTTGCGCTTCGAGCCCAGCGCTTTGCCGACCATGGTTTCCGATTCGCCATAGGAATAAACATTGGCGGTGTCGATGAAATTCACTCCCGCATCCAGCGAATTTGCGACCAGCGTATCGACATCGTGCTGCGGTAGCCCGCCAATCACTTCGAACAGGCCGCCCTTACCGCCGAAAGTCATGGCGCCCAGACACAGGCGCGAAACAAAAACTCCGGTGTTGCCCAGTTGTTGATATTGCACGATCTCTATTCTAACCCCGGACGCGCGCATTGAGCGCAGGGCCGCGCGGTCTGATACGATGCTTCGCATATGCGCACACGCCTGCTTGCCTTGGTCCTGATGGCGCTCGCCCACGCGAGTGCCGCCGATAGCCTGGAGGGCCGTTGGAAACTGCTGGCGGCCGAGGATGTTCGCGACAACGGCGAGGTGGTGCGCCATCCCTGGGGAGAACATCCGGTGGGTTCCATCGTGGTCCAGGACGGATGGCTGTACCTGCAAATCATGTCCGGCGATACGCCGTCGTTTGCGCCAGGCAAGCCGCTGGCGGATCAAATGAAGGCCATGCTGACCAGTTCCTACATCGCCTATGCGGGCCCGGTGAACATCGACGAAACCGCCGGCAGCGTGTCGTTCAAGGTGGAAGCCGCGTGGCGCCCGGACTACGTGGGCACGGACCAGCACCGAATCTTCCATTTTGAGAATGGCAAGCTGATCTTCGGCACCGCGCCCAATTCCATCCGCGCCGGTTCGGATCGCCTGACGCGCCGCCTCACGCTCCAGCGCCTTCCATAATGCGCACGGCATGCTATGATTGCCTCAATATCCAGAAGGAGTCTCCTCTATGAACCAGTTCACTCGACGCGCATCATTACTGACCGTGTTCCTTGGCTTTCTCGCCGCCACAGTCAGCGCCGCTGATGTCGGCGGAAAATGGATCGGCGACGTAAATACGCCGGACGGTCAAACCATATCGTTGACCTTCACTTTCAAGGTGGATGCTGGCAAAGTCACAGGCACCGTCAGCGGCCCGACCGGCGACATCGACATATCCGATGGAAAAATCGACGGCGAGACGCTGCAGTTCGGCCTAAGCGTCGACGCGGGCGGCCAGCAAATGAGCTTTAAGTGCACCGGAAAACTCGCGGCGGACGATCAGATGAAGATCACCATGGATGGCGGCGGCGATCTCAATTTCCAAATCGACGCCAAGCGCTCGACCTAGACCTACAAACGTTCTGGTTTACTTCGGCGCCATCCGAATAGCGCCATCCAACCGGATCACTTCGCCATTCAGCATCGGATTCTCGATGATCTGTTTGGCGAGCAGCGCGTATTCCTCGGGCCGGCCCAGGCGCCTGGGGAAAGGAACCATGGCGCCGAGCGAAGCTTTCACGTCCTCGGGCAGGCGCGCCAGCAGCGGAGTATCGAACAACCCCGGCGCGATGGTCATGACGCGCACGCCCAGACCCGAGAGATCGCGCGCCAGCGGCAGCGTCAGAGCCACGATGCCGCCCTTGGAAGCCGAGTACGCCGCCTGGCCGATCTGCCCGTCGAAGGCCGCCACCGATGCGGTATTGATGATCACGCCGCGCTCGCCATCCGGGCCCGGCTGATTGCGCGACATTTCCCACGCCGCCAGGCGCGCGATATTGAAAGTGCCGATCAGATTCACGCGAATCACTTTGTTGAACCGTTCAAGATCCGCGGGACCTTCCTTGGTCACGATCCGTTGCGGATCGCCGATGCCTGCGCAATTCACGCAGATATGCAGCGCTCCGAACGCAGCGGCTGCGGCCTTTACCGCTTGCTCCGCGTCAGCAGCCGAACTGACATCGGCGCGCACATAACGCGCTACGGCTCCCAGCTCACCGGCCAACGCGTTCCCCAATTGCTCGTTCAGGTCCAGGATCACGGCGCGTCCGCCGGACGATACGATAGTTCTCACTGTCGCGGCGCCCAAGCCCGAAGCCCCGCCAGTCACGAGTGCCACTTTTCCAGAAATGTCCATAAGTTCTCTATGCTAGCGCGAGTCGTCCGACCGCAGGTCGTCGGCCAAGGTCTGGATCTGATGATCCAGTTCCTGGAATCGCCGCGCAATGGAGTGCAGCACCAGCCCGACCGTCATGGACGCAGTGCCGGCGCATAACAGTGTCGCGCCGATCAGGCAGGCCAGAACTGGAAGCGAACCGGTCTCGGAATACTGGATGCCCGCCCAAATAGCTGGAATCGCACCGGCCAGCCACAGCAGCACTCCCGCGCCGCCGAAGAAGGTCAGCGGCTTGTAATCGCGCAGCAGCACTAGCATGCAATTGAGAATTACGAAGCCATCCTGCACTACGCGGATTTTGGACGGGCTTCCCGCCGGACGCGCGGTCAGATCCACCGGAACTTCCGTTATCGTGAAGCCGCGCTGCAAGGCCTTGATGGTCATCTCCGCTTCGGTTTCAAAACCGCCGCCGAACAAAGGCAGCCCGCGCACCAAGCGACGGCTGAAGCAGCGATATCCGCTGAGCAGATCCGTCAGACGGACTCCGAAGATGAACTTCAGCAGCACCAGGAAGAACCGGTTCCCTACGCGGTTCAGCCAGCGGAACTGGCTGTTGGCGGCCGTGGCCAGGCGCGAGCCGATCACCATGTCGGCTTCCTGTCGCAGGACCGGTTCCATCAAGCGCGTCACCGCCTGAACGGGATAAGTGCCGTCGCCATCCACGATCACGTAGATGCCGGCCTGGATCTTGCGAAACATGGACTGCACCACGTACCCCTTGCCGCGACGGCGCTCCAGGAAGACATTGGCCCCAGCCCGGCGCGCCGCTTCCGCCGTGCCATCGGAGGAATTATTGTCGAAGACGCAGATCTCGGATTCCGGCAACGCGGCGCGAAACTGCCGCACTACGTCGCCCACCGTTTTTTCTTCGTTGTAGCAGGGGATCAGCACGGCCACGCCGCTCCCGGCCGCGCGAGTGGGAAGGTGCTGTTGGAGTTCCACGCTGCTCATGGCTGACCGCTCCGCGGCATACTTGAGCCAGTATCGCGCATCGGGCCTCGCCCGTGACATTTCGATTACTGCAAGCCCAGCGAGCAACTGTGGTAGGTTGTGGATGCCTTGGCGAACAACCAGCTACAGAACATCGTTTCCCAAGCGCGCTGGGATCAAGCCATCGCGCTGCTCCGCAACATGGATGCCGAGCTCGCCGCCGACCTGTTCACGAGCGTTCCCTACGAGCAGCAGCAGGCCCTGTTTCGCAAGCTGCCGATCGACCTGGCGGCCCGGTTGGCAGGCGCGTTTCCCTACTACCACACCTACGTTCTGTTGCACTCCCGGCCGCGCGACGAGATGAACGCCATTGTCGACGCGATGAATCCCGGCGAGCGGATGCATTTCTTCGATGAGCTGCCCGAAGAGGCCTGGCAGCGCCTGATGGACGAGCTGGCGAACGTCGAAGTGAAAGGGCCCGAACCCCAGCTTGGTCCTGCTGCTGAAATCGAAGCCGCCCGCCAGGCCGCTCTTCCGGCCGAACCGATTGTCGAGGCGCGCGGCATTGAAAAATCGTTCGAACGTCCGGATGGCGGCCAAGTCCAGGTGATCGCTCCCACCGACCTGGCCGTGCAACCGGGCATGATCGTCGCGTTGCTGGGCGCCTCCGGCTCGGGCAAATCCACCTTGTTGAGAATCTTATCGGGATTAACCGCACCTTCGGCCGGCGACGTTCTCTGGCACGGCCGGCCGCTCGGCGAGACCCGCCCCAACGTCGCCATCGTCTTTCAAAGCTTCGCTCTGTTTCCCTGGCTCACCGTGCTCGAGAACGTGGAAGCGCCGCTGCTGGCGCGTGCGATGAAGCATTCCGAGCGCCACCGCCGGGCGCTGCGCACGCTGGCGTCGGTCGGCTTGAAGGGCTTTGAGAACGCCTATCCGAAGGAGCTTTCGGGCGGAATGAAGCAGCGCGTCGGCTTTGCTCGCGCGCTCGCGGTGGAACCGGAGATTCTCTTCATGGACGAGCCCTTTTCGGCGTTGGACGTGCTGACCGCCGAAAACCTGCGCGGCGAGCTGATGGAGCTGTGGCTCGAAAAGAAGATGCCGATCCACAGCATTTTTCTGGTGACTCACAACATCGAGGAAGCCGTGCTGCTGGCCGACCGCGTGCTGGTCCTGAGCCGCAATCCAGCCAAGATTCGCGCCGATTTTCCGATCCCGCTCAAACAGCCCCGCCAGCGCAACTCGGCTGAGTTTCCCCTGTACGTGGACTATATCTACAAGCTCATGACCGAGCCTGAGCTGGAAGCCGAGCCGCCGGTGCCGGGACGCGCCGCCAAGAAGCCTGCCTACCCGATGCTGCCGCACGCGCGCCCGGGAGGAATCGGTGGTTTGTTGGAACTGGTCAACGATCGCGGCGGCAAGGAAGACCTGTATCACGTCGCCGAGGAGTTGCAGATGGAAGTGGACGATCTGCTGCCCATCGTGGAAGCCGCTACTCTGCTCGGCTTCGCCCAGCTCGACAAGGGCGACCTGGAGATCACGGCCCCGGGCAAGCAGTTCGCCGAAGGCGACATCGCCACCCGCAAGGTCTTGTTCCGGGAGGCCATGCTGGCGCGCGTTCCACTGTTACAGCAGATGCAAAAGGCGCTCGCAAGCAAATCGGACCACAGCATGCCGCTGGAGTTCTTCCGCGACATTTTGGACGAACACTTCTCGCGCGAGGATGTCCAGCGCCAGATCGACACCGCGCTCGACTGGGGCCGCTATGGCGACGTTTTCAGCTACGACTCGGAGAGCGACCGGCTGGTTTTGTACCAAACCGCTGCCGCGGAAACCGGCGAAGAATCATGGCATCACTAGAAGCGCGTAACGGCGGCAGGCGATTCTTCGGCATGCAGTGGGAAGGGCTGTCAACATCTGTGTCTTCGCTGGCGCGGGACCTGCCGATCCTGGTCGCGGGCCTGGCAATGTTTTATGCGCTGCTCGCGCTGGCCCGCTACTGGGCTGGTCCGATGAATGCGCAGGCGACCATTGATCTGCGTCCCTCGGCGCTGCCCCGATATGCCGCCTTTTCGCTCGCTCGAATCATTGTGGCCTACGCGCTGAGCTTCGTTTTCACCCTGATCTACGCTTACATCGCGGCGCACAACCGGCGCGCCGAGCGCATCCTGGTGCCGCTGCTGGACACTCTGCAATCCATCCCGGTGCTGAGCTTCCTTCCGGGCGTAATGCTGGCCATGGTTTCGCTCTTCCCGACTCGCCAGCTCGGAGTGGAACTGGGCGCGATTTTGTTGATTCTCACCGGCCAGGTCTGGAACATGACCTTTAGCGTGTATGCGTCCATGAAGGCCATTCCGCGCGAGATGCTGGAAGCGGCCGAAGTCTATCGTCTGAACTGGTGGCAAAAGCTGGTGCAACTGGAGCTGCCTTACTCCGCCATCGGTTTGGTGTGGAATTCGATGATGTCGGTGGCGGGCGCGTGGTTCTTCCTGATGGCGTGCGAAATGTTCGTGCTGGGCAATCGCGATCTGCGCCTGCCCGGCTTGGGTTCGTATTTGCAAACCGCCTCCAACGCCGGCGACATGCGAGCCATCGGGTGGGGGCTGATAGTCATGGTCGCGGTGATCATTTTGCTGGACCAACTGGTTTGGCGCCCGCTGATCGCCTGGAGTGAAAAGTTCAAAATGGAGCAAGTGGAGGCTTCCCGCACTCCGCGCTCCTGGGTTTTGGACCTGCTGCGCCGGTCCCGCGCGCTAGCTGTTCTGAGCCGGGTGTCGGTGGCTCCCGCGCGCGAAAAACTCGGCTTGCATTTCGCCCAGCGCGCCGAGACCGTAGAGAGAAAGACAACGCGTCCGGCCAGAGTATGGTTACTGCGCCTGGCGGCAACGGCCGCGGTATTCGGCCTGGCGTTCGCCGCCGTCAAGATGGGCGCGATGCTCACTTCGCTTTCCCGATCCGACCTGGCTACCATTCTTCGCGGCGCGGGAGCAACTTTCCTGCGAGTAGAATTGACGCTCTTACTGGCCGGGCTCTGGACGGTGCCGGTGGGCGTGCTGGTCGGATTGCAGCCGCGCCTGGCCGCCATCGCGCAGCCCCTCGCACAAATCGCGGCTTCGGTGCCCGCGACCGCGCTGTTCCCGATCGTGCTGTTGTTCTTGATTCGAATCGGTGGCGGGCTCGGCATCGGCTCTATCGTCCTGTTGCTGCTCGGCACGCAGTGGTACATTCTGTTCAACGTCATTGCGGGCGCCAGCGCCATCCCGACGGATCTGAAGGAAGTTTGCAGCGTCTTTCATTTCGCGCGGTGGGAGCGATGGCGGCAATTGTTTCTTCCAGCCATCTTTCCTTATCTGATAACCGGATTCGTAACTGCCTCCGGCGGAGCCTGGAACGCCAGCATCGTGGCCGAATATTTTCGCTTCCAGGGAAAGACCATTTCCACTACCGGCCTGGGCGCCGTGATCAGCGCCGCCAGCGATAGCGGCAACTTTGCGATGCTTTTGGGAGCGACTGTGGTGATGGCTCTCATGGTGGTTACGTTCAACCGGCTGGTCTGGCGCCGGCTCTACGGGCTGGCCGCAACCAAGTACAAACTGGAGGTTTAAGCTGCCGGCGGATAGGCCCGATGTTTCACCCGACCGTCATTTGTGTTAAATTCCTCCCTTAGGAGATTTGGGATGAAACGCAGCGTAGCGATTCTAGCCATATTCGTTTTTCCGCTCCTGGCGCAGCGGCAAAACTTCACCATCAACGTCGGCACACCGGAAGGGCAGCAGCTTCAGGCCATCGGCCAGGAAACTGATGACGCCAAGAAGATCGCCTTGGAGGAGGACTTCTTGTCGAAGTACCCCAAGCATGAAGGCGCTCCCTGGGTGGCTGGCCAGTTGGAGGTAGCCTACCTCCAGCAGAAGCAATTCGACAAAGCGCTGGACGCGGCCGACAAGGCCTACACCGGCGGTCCCAACGAAGTGGACCTCTGCTATAACGCCATCAAGGCGGCCGAAGGCAAAGGCGACGCCGAGCAGGTGAGGAAGTGGGCCGAGCGGGCGGCCGAGACTGCTCAAAAGGTCACCGGCTCAGGCAAGACTCCCGCCAATGACGACGAGAAGGCCGATATGGAGCACGCCAAGGAAGTGGCGACCTACGCCGAGTATGCGATTTACGCGGCGGCGTCCAAATCGCGCGATCCCAAGGAGATTTCGAGTTTGGGCGAAACGCTCGAGAAAATCAGCCCCAAGAGCCAGTACATGTGGCTGATCACGCCTCGCTACCTGGCATCGCTCGGAGGAAAGGGCTGCGCGGAGGCCGGGAAATTGGCCGCGGCCGATTCCAAGAACGCCGAGGCGATGCTGTTTGAAGCCGATTGCAACTGGCGCGGTAACCGGGCGGACGCTGTGCGATCCAGCGCGAACCGAGCCTTGGAAGCGCTGAATGGCAGGCCGAAAGTGGAAGGTGGCAACGAGGCCGGCAAAGTCGCGGATGCGAATTTCTTCCTGGGCGTTGGCGATGCGATGCAGCAACGCTGGGGGCCCGCCATCAAGTCGTTGCGAGCCAGCCTGCCGTCCCTAAAAGGCGGCACCTACGAGGCCACCGCTCTGTTCGACTTGGGTCTGGCGAATTACCAGTTCGGCAAGTCCATCGGCGACAAAGGCCAGATCCGCGAGGCGCTGCGTTACTTCGAACAATGCGCGGCCATGAAGAGCAACATGCAGGATCAGGCGTCCCGAAACGTGGTTGCGATCAAGAAGGAACTCGGGCTTCCATAGCAGCTCCGGGCGAAGCCGCTCCCAGGAAAAAGTCCGCGCGCGCTTGTCGATTTGACGTCGCTTGGCACGTCGTTCCGGTGAAGGAGATCAAAATGACAGCCGTCGAAACCACGGATCAACAGCAAGCACGTCAGCATTTTGAAAGGGCGCGCGCCCGCGTAGTCGCGATCACAACCGGCCTCTCGGATGCTCAATGGCAATTCAAACCCGCGCCCGACCGCTGGTCCATCGCCGAGATACTGGAGCACATGGTGATCGTCCGGGAGCGCGTCCTGGAAGGCCGCCTCGCGAAGTTAGCCGAAGCCCCCGCGGCCCCGCCCGATCGGGACTATCGACTGATAGACCGGCTCGCGATCGAAAAGATTCCCGACCGTTCGAACAGAGTGAAAGCCCCGGATTTCATCCAGCCCACCGGCCAGATGAACCCTCAGGAAGCGTTGCAGCGCCTTTTTGAAAACTGCGATCGGCTTAGCGATTTCGTACGGTCTACGCCAGGTCTGCGCGAGCACGTCATGGAGGCGCCCCCGCTCAAAATCGTTACCAATGGCGCCTATGACAGCATGGACGGTTATCAGTGGGCTCTCACAATGGCCTCCCACGACCTGCGCCACGCCGAGCAGATTCTCGAAGTGAAAGCCCATCCCGCGTACCCGGCCTAGCTTGTCTCGATCGTGACAATTCTTGCTATGCTGGTTGTGTCCTCGTAGAGGCGCGGAGGCCATCAGTAGCCGGTTCACGCAATTCCGGGAAGCTCCGGAGCGGCTGGCGAAAGGGGCGCAATTTATTCCGCCGAAATCGGCCGCGGCAGCCATCGCCCGGCGCGGTTGGGGGGTCCGGCTAACACCGGCCCACTGTCATTCGGATCTCGTGGATTGGAGATCGGATGGAGCGCTACCGGGAAGCACGCGGCTTGGCTCGCGTCGACCCTCCTCCATCCCTCCCGTTAACTTATGAATGCTTTCGAACTAACGCGCGCGTTGGTGGACGTCGAGTCGATCACCGAAAACGAAGAGGCTATCGGCAACCTGCTCTTCTCGAAATTAAGCGAGCTGGCCGCCAGCCACGCCGGGCGCGTGGAGCGAATGCCCGTCGAAGACCGCCGCTTCAACGTGCTGGCGACATTTGGCGATCCCGTTGTGACGCTGTCCACCCACATGGACACGGTTCCGCCCTTCTTCCCATCGCGCGAAGATAGCCAGCACATTTGGGGCCGCGGCGCATGCGACACCAAGGGCATCATCGCGTCCATGATTTTCGCCGTTCGCGAGCTTTTGGAAGCCGGCCACAACAACATGGCGCTGCTGTTTGTGGTGGGCGAGGAGCGCAACAGCACCGGCGCAATCGTGGCGGCCAGGCAGCCGCGTGGCTCGAAGTTTCTGATCAATGGAGAACCCACCGAGAATAAGCTCGCGCTCGGTTCCAAGGGCGCACTACGCCTCCAGCTCACCGCCAGCGGGAAGATGGCGCACTCGGCTTATCCCGAGCTGGGCGAATCGGCCATCGAGAAGCTGCTGGATGTGCTGGAGGTCGTTCGTCGTCTTCCGCTTCCGAACGACAAGATTCTGGGGCCAAGCACGCTGAACATCGGGACCATCACAGGCGGCCGCGCGCCCAACGTGATTCCAGATCACGCGCAAGCGGAAATTTTTATCCGGCTGGTGGACGACGGCGCTTCCACGCGGCAGGCCATAACTAACGCTGTCCAAGCCAAGCTGGACGTAAAGGAACTTCTGAACACGCCCGCCGTACTCTTGGGCGGGCTGGATGGTTTTGAAACCACGGTGGTCGCCTTCACTACCGACATCCCGTGGTTCGGCACCGCGTGGGGCAAACCATATTTGCTGGGGCCGGGATCGATTCATGTCGCGCACACTTCTGAAGAGCGCATCCCCAAGAACCAGATCCTCGAAGCAATTCAAATTTATAAACGCATGATCCAGCAGCTAATGAAATCGTGAAGGAACGAACATGATGAACGGGCAAAAGATCGAAGTCGGAATTCTGGGCGCGACCGGAATGGTCGGCCAACATTTCGTGAAGTTTTTGCAGAACCATCCGTGGTTCGAGGTGACCTGGCTGGGCGCGAGCGACCGTTCGGCTGGCAAGCCATATTGCCAGGCCACAAGCTGGCGGCTAAACGGCGTGATGCCCGCGATGGTGCAATCGATTCCGGTGGAAGAATGCAAACCGGGCAACGCGCCCAGGCTGGTTTTTTCGGCAACCGACTCCTCAGTTGCCACCGAGATCGAGCAGGCCTTCGCGAACGCCGGCCACGTCGTGGTGTCGAACTCGAAAAACCATCGCATGGAATCGGATGTGCCGCTGCTGATCCCCGAGATCAATCCGGATCATCTGAAGATCATTCCGCTACAACAGCGCCGGCGCGGGTGGAAAGGGATGATCGTAACCAATCCGAACTGCGCCACCATGGTGCTCGCGATGGCCCTAGCGCCATTGAAGCAATTCGGCATCACGACGGTGATCGCCACAACTATGCAAGCCATTTCGGGTGCCGGCTATCCGGGCGTCGCATCCATGGATATCAACGCGAACGTGATCCCTTTCATCGGCGGTGAAGAAGAAAAGATGGAGCAGGAAACGCAGAAGATTCTAGGCGATTTCACCGGGGATGCCATCCGGTCGCTCCCGGCCAAAGTAAGCGCGCAGTGCAATCGCGTGCCGGTGGTGGACGGGCACATGGTCGCGGCGAGCTTCGCCCTCGAGCGCAAGCCGGCGCTGGCCGAAGTGATCGAGGCGCTGACCGGATTTACCAGCGTCCCGCAGCAGCGCAAATTGCCCAGCGCACCGCAGCAGCCCATCACCTATATGCCGCAACAGGACCGGCCCCAACCGCGCCGCGATGCCGAACGCGACAACGGCATGGGGACCTTCGTCGGCCGCGTGCGCGAGTGTCCGGCGCTCAGCTACAAATTCATCGCGCTCCAGCACAACACGATTCGGGGCGCGGCTGGGGCCGCCGTGCTGAACGCCGAGCTGCTGTACTCGGAGGGTTTGCTGGACTGATGATCGTCATGAAATTCGGCGGAACTTCCGTCGAATCCGCCCAAGCAATCGAGCGTGTCAGCGGCATCGTGAAGGCGCGGCTCAACCGCAAGCCCGTGGTGGTTGTGTCGGCCATGGGCAAGACCACCAATCGTCTGCTGAAGATCGCCGACCTGGCCGTTTGCGGCCGGCGCGAAGAGGCTCTGCGCGAGCTCATCGCGTTGCGCGATTATCATCTGCGCGAGTCCGGCATGGAGCGCACCATCGACGAGCACTTTCAGGAGCTTTCTGAATTGGTGAAAGGCCTGGCGGTGCTGGGCGAGCTGACACCGCGCTCCATCGACGCCATCTCCAGCTTCGGCGAGCGCCTGTCCAGCCTGATCGTCACCAATTATTTCAAGCATCACGGGCTGAGCGCGGTGCACCTGGATTCACGCAAAGTGATCGTCACGGACCGCCGGCATACGCAGGCCGCGCCCAACCTGGAAGAGTCGTATGCCAGACTGGCCGCTGCCATTCCGCCGTTGGTCGAAGATCACGTCGTGGTAATGGGCGGCTTCATCGCCGCGACAGTGGAAGGGGTCACCACCACACTAGGGCGCGGCGGGTCCGATTTTACGGCTTCCATCGTCGGCGCGGGCATCGGCGCCGAGGAAATCCAGATCTGGACCGACGTCGATGGTATGCTGACCGCCGATCCCGGAATCGTTCCCAACGCGCATCGCGTGAAGATCATCTCGTTCACCGAAGCAGCCGAGCTGGCTTATTTCGGCGCTAAGGTGCTGCACCCTTCCACGGTCGTGCCGGCGATCGACCGCAACATTCCGGTCCTGATTTTGAACTCGCGGCGCCCGCAGGTAGAGGGCACCCGCATCGTGGCCGACTCCGTACCCACGACCAACCCGGTCAAGTCCATCGCCTGCAAGTCCAAGGTCACGGTGCTGAACATCCACGCCGCGCGCATGTTTCTCGCCTATGGCTTCATGCGGCGAATCTTCGAGGTCTTCGAGCGCTACCAGACTTCCGTGGACATGATCGCTACCTCTGAAGTTAATGTCTCGCTCACCGTGGATCAGTCCGAGCACTTGAACGAGATCGTCAAGGATCTGCGTGAGTTCTCCGAAGTGTCGGTGGAAGAAAATGAAGCTATCATCTGCATTGTGGGCGATAACATTCGTTATACCCCCGGTGTAGCGGCGCGGGTGTTCAAAGCGCTGGCCGGAGTGAATGTGCGCATGATTTCCCAGGGCGCTTCGGCGCTGAACCTCGGATTCGTCGTGGCGGGCGAGGATCTGCGCGCGGCGGTGTCGGCTCTTCATTCGGAGTTTTTCAGCGAATTGGATCCAGCGGTGTTCGATGCCTAATCTCGCCATCGTCGGTTACGGGAAGATGGGCCGGCTGATCGATCAGCTTGCGCCCGAGTACGGGTTCAGCGTCACCGCCCGCGTGGATATCGATCGAGACGAACCTCTGGCCGGAGCCGATGTCGCGGTAGAGTTTTCGACCCCGTCAGCGGTCCTCGGTAACATCCGAAAGGTGGCCGCCGCACGCATCCCAATCGTAGTCGGTACCACCGGCTGGAGCGAACATCTCGCGGAAGCGAAGTCCATCATCGAATCGAGCAACTCGGCGCTGATCTGGAGCCCGAATTTCTCGGTAGGCGTCAACGTCTTCACGCGCCTGGTCGTCGAAGCCGCGCGGCTGCTCAAGAACGAGAAAGAATACGGCGCCTGGGCCTGGGAGATCCATCACATCACCAAGAAAGACGCGCCATCCGGCACATTGATCAAACTGGTGGAACAAATGAAGGCCGCCGGCTTCGAGCGCGCCATCGACACCAGCTCCAGTCGCGCCGGCGCGCACCCCGGCACGCACGAGATCGGGTTCGATTCCGCTGCCGACACCATCACGCTCCGTCACACCGCGCGCAGCCGGGAAGGTTTCGCCCGTGGTGCTTTGAAAGCGGCACAATGGATAATCGGGCGCCAAGGATTCTACGAATTCAGCAACGTCTTGTTTGGAGGTTGACATGTTGTTTGAAGGCTGCGGCACCGCGTTAGTGACTCCGTTCCACAAGAACGGTTCGCTCGATGAACACACGCTTCGCGCACTGGTCCGCCGGCAGGTCGACGAAGGCATTAACTTCCTGGTTCCCTGCGGAACCACCGGCGAAAATCCCACGCTGACTCGCAAGGAACACCTGCGGGTGGTCGAGATCACGGTAGAGGAAGCCAACAAGCGCGTGCCGGTGCTGGGCGGGGCGGGCGGCTACAGCACCGCCGAGGTGATCGAGTTGGCACGCGAAGTACGCGCCGTGGGCGCCGACGGGATTCTGAGCGTTACTCCGTATTACAACAAGCCAACCCAGGAAGGAATCTATCAACACTTCAAAGCAATAGCCGAAGCGGCCAAGCTGCCCATGGTCATTTACAACATCCAGGGCCGCTCGGGGGTAAACGTCGAAACGGCAACGCTGAAACGGCTGTCTGAAATCGACAACATCATCGGCGTCAAGGAAGCCTCCGGAAACATCGCCCAAATGGCGGCGGTCATCCACGAGCTCCCATCCAGTTTCGCAGTGCTCTCGGGCGACGACGTGTTTACGATTCCGCTGGTCGCCCTCGGCGGCCGCGGCGTGGTTTCGGTGGCCTCCAATGAAATCCCACGCGAAATGACCGCTCTCACGCAGTACGCGCTGGCCAACCAATTCGCGGCCGCGCGTGATCTGCAGCGCAAATATCTGCACCTGCTGGAAGTGAATTTCGTAGAATCGAATCCGATTCCAGTGAAGGCCGCCATGGCGCTGATGGGATTGCTCGAGCCGGTTTGGCGCCTGCCCATGTGCCCGCCCAGCGCCGCGAGCCAGGCCAAGATCGAAAAGGTTCTGGAAGCTCTCGGGCTGCTGGCGGACCGGAGCGTGCATGCAGGCTGAGATCGAGGCGCTATTCGAAGAAAAGCCAGCTTTCTACCATGACGAACATTTCCGGCTCTTCGAGCGATTCAAGCATGCCTTGAACGCCGGTGCGATTCGCTCGGCCGAACCGGATCCGGCCGAAACAACCGGATGGCGCGTGAACGCCTGGGTCAAGAAGGGCATCCTGATCGGGTTCCGCATGGGGGCGATTGTCGACATGTCCATCAACCCGGTCCGCCAGCCGTGGTTCGATAAATCCACATTTCCGGTGCAGCGCCTCACGCCGGATCGCGGCATTCGCATCGTGCCTGGCGGTTCGAGCATTCGCGACGGCTGCTACATCGGCAAGGGCGTAACGTGCATGCCGCCCATGTTCATCAACACGGGAAGCTGGGTGGGCGACGGCACCATGATCGATTCGCATGCACTGGTGGGCAGCTGCGCGCAGGTGGGCGCGAATTGTCATATCTCGGCGGCGGCTCAGATCGGCGGCGTGCTGGAGCCGGTGGGCGCAATGCCGGTGATCATTGAAGATGACGTTCTGATGGGCGGCAACACGGGCGTGTACGAAGGCACGGTTGTGAAGCGCCGCGCGGTGCTGGGATCGGGCGTGATCTTGAACCGCTCGACGCCCGTGTACGATCTGGTGCAGGGTGGCATTCACAAAGCGACGGACGATCAGCCGCTGGTGATTCCCGAGGACGCCGTGGTGGTGGCCGGCTCGCGCGCCATTACGCAGAGCAAGGGAAAGGAATGGGGCCTGTCGGTATATACGCCGATCATCGTCAAGTATCGCGACTCGAAAACCGACTCGCGCATTCAGCTTGAAGACCTGCTCAGATAATCCAGCGTCGCGCGGGCACACTTTTCCCAACTGAAATCTGCCGCGCGGCGTTGTGCCTGGTCGGCCGGGATTGCGCCTGTCGCTAACATGGTCAACGCTTCGCGAATCGCGCTGTCGCTGGCGGGATCGAAATAATGCACCGTGGAACCGCCCACTTCGCGCAGCGGCGGAATATCCGAACAGGCCACTGGGACACCCGCGGCCATGGCCTCCGACAGAGGCATCCCGAAACCCTCGAACATCGAAGGATAAATAAAGCCGCGGGCGCAACGGAAAAGTTCATACAATTCCCGGCGCGGAATCCAGCCCAAGATGCGGACGTGTTTGCCTGCCAGTTGCTCCACTTCCTTGGCGGCGAAGCCGCGTACGCCGGTGATCACCAGCGGTGGAGCATCCGGCATGGATGCATGCACTCGCAGCAAGCGGTCGAGATTCTTATGCGGATGCGAGGTGGAAGCGCACAACAAGTAATCGCCCGGTTCCCGCATACCGGCGATCTCGAAGAACTGCCGTTCGACACCGTGGTGGATCACTTCGGCTTCCACGCCGTAGTAGCGCTTCAGGTCGTGGCGCGTAGACTCAGACACCGCGATCAACCCGCGCGATCGCCGCGCCGAAATCCACAACAACAGATTCCAGAACGGAAGATCGAACCAGCGGAAGTATTCCGGATGGCGTTTGTGTTGCAGATCGTGAAACACGGTGACCTGCGGGCACGGGCAAATCGCGGGACCAGTAAAGCCGGGATTGAACAGGACATCGATGCGCTGGCGAGCCGCCGCTCGCGGGAGCGCTACTTGCTCCCACAGAATCCGCGCAGGACGAAACGATGCACGCACCGGCTGCGGAGCACATTCGAAGTTCGGCTGTTTCGGGACCAGATCCGCGCCAGTTTCTCGATTGGTGAAGACGATGTACTGATTGACGGAATCAATCTCAGCAAGCGCGTTCAGCAAATTGCGCAGGTAAATTTCGGTCCCGCCGACACCTCCCGGAATGAGATACAGCGCGTTAACGCCGATGCGCAGCATTTATTGGCTGACGCGTGCCAACGCATCGCGCGCCAACTGAAGTTGAGGATCGAGCCGCGCCGCATGCCGGTAGTCCTGGGCGGCCTGCGCCCGGTTGCCTTGCTGCTCGTAAACATTGCCGCGGGTGTAGTAGGTCATCGCGAAACGCGGGTCCAGCTTGACGGCCGTAGCTAGCGCGTCCAGCGCCTCCGGGTACTTGCCCATCTTGCCGTATTCATTGCCGATGGTTTGATACACATGCGCGTCGCGCTCTACCGCGGCAGCCTGCTTGAATTTGTCGAGCGCCTGGTCCATCTTCCCGGCGGCGTCATAAGCTAATCCCCAATCGAGCAACAGATCGTAGGTGACCTTTCCAAGATCCGCCGTTTTCTGGAACTGTTCCAGAGCGTCAGCGCTGTCACCCGCCAGATAATACGCGAACGCAAGCTGGAATCGTGGCCGGTACTTGTTGGGCGACTTTGAGACGGTATCTTTCCACAAATCGATGGCGCTGTTCCAGAGTTGATTGCGCTGATACGTGGCCGCGGCTTCGATAATCAGTACCGCGCTGAGCGCAGTGACGAAGACGGTTTTGGTGGTTTTCCAGCGGCTCAGGAAATCCACCACGATGAACAGCAGACCGATGAAGGGCAGATAGAGCCGGCGTTCGGCCGACGGGTCCAGGAGCGGCACGAACGAAGACGTAGGCGCCAGCAGGATCAGAAATACGAACCAGCCGTAAGAGGCGAGTTGAAAGCGGCGGCGGTAAATCCACGCCAGCACGCTCACCGCGACCAGGGCGGCTAGACCGATGATGGCGCCATGGTCGACGATGGTGCGCGAGATCGGTACGTCGGGGTCCAGATTCTGCCCGATGGGAAGTATGAACAGACGCAGGTAGTCCCAAATCACGCGGCATTCAGTGAAGAAATATTGGTACCAGGTAAATTCCTTGATGCCGAATCCCGCGGTGGGACCCATGTTCAGCGCGCGCGATATGAAGGCCAGAGCCACCGCAGCGCCGGCAACGATAGGGACATACAGCTTCCAGTTGCGGGGGATGCCGGCCAACGAGAATCCGGGATTCCAGTAGAAATCCGTCAGCAGCAGCACCGCGGGCAGCACGGCGGTGTGCTCCTTGGAAAGGACTGCCGCTCCGAACAGTGCCAGAACCGCGAGCGCCCGGAGCGTTGAGATCGCATCGCCGGTGCGATACACGAAGACCGTGAAGGCTGCCAGGATCCAGAAAACGCTGAGGGTCTCCGAGCGGCTGGCGACGTACGTCACGGATTCGGTCTGCAAGGGATGCAGCAGAAAAAGTCCCGCGGCAAACACCGAAAGCGCGTCGGCGTGCCATTTCTCGACTCGGGTCCAGCTCAGCACTCTGCGAACCGCGAGCAGAATCAGGCCGCCGTTGAGCAAATGCAGAACGACGTTGACCAGATGATAGCCGAAGGTATCCTGGCTGCCCGCGCTTTGGTAATTGAGCCAAAAGCTGAACATCAACAGCGGGCGCAAACCTCGAACCCAGCCGCTCAGGGGAAGGCCTACGTAGGCGGGAAGCATGTAGGGCAGGCCGCTATCATCCAGCAGGAAGGGACCACGGATGGCGGGCCAGTACACCTGAAACACGGCAAAAATGGCCACCAGGATTCCGGCGGCGTACGGCCAATACACTGGCTGTCGGGGCGCAACCGCGACCACGACGCGCGCGGAAGTCTTCTTGTTGCGTGCTGCTTTACTGCTTTTCATTCTGGTTGTGCAATTGAAACTCGACGATCGCCAACCGCTGGGCCATGGCTATGTTGGCGTCTTTCAGGTCTGAGATCACCACGGAAAGGCGATAAATGACTACGACGAAAACGCAGGAAACCAAGAGGATCAGCGCGAACGGAGGATAGGTGAGCCCAAGCTGGTTCGAGATCCAGTTGAGCAGCGCACGTGAGCGGGATAGCAGCAAAAGAATGAACGATGCGGCCAGCCAACTCACGGAATACTCGACGCGGATATGGGAGCGGCGGACGGAAAATAGCACCGTGATCATGAGCGCAAGGCTCAGAATCGTGACTGCGTCCAACAGGCGTTCCATGATTATTTTTTCCTCGGGCGCCTTTCGAACTTCAAAATATTGATGAACACGCCTAACAGCACGTGGATGATGTAATACAGAGATTTTACCGCGGTGATGCTGCTGCGTCCGGCCTGACGCGGCCGCATCTTTACAGGCACTTCCTGGAAGCGGAATCGCTTGCGCTGCAAAACCACGAGCGCTTCGATTTCAGGATACTCCAGCGGGAAGCTCTGACTGAATACCTGCAGCGCTTCGCGGTTGACGCCCACGAACCCGGAGGTTGGGTCGCGCACCGGCTGCCCCAGGATGGGACGCAATACCAGCCGGAACACGCCGATGCCGATGGCCCGAACCACGCTGGTGTGGACGCCGTTTCCTTGATAAAAACGCGATCCGATTACCATGTGGCAGCCGGAGGTGCGGAGTACTTTGAGCAGATCCGGAATATAGCGCGGGTCATGCTGGCCGTCGCCATCCACGCGGATGACATATTGGTAGCCGAGCTCATACGCCAACCGGTAGCCGGCCTGAACGCAGCCGCCCAGACCTAGATGATAAGGCAGGCGCAGGACCTCGGCGCCGGCAGCGCTGGCCTGGCTTACGGTCGCGTCCTTGGAAGCATCGTCCACCACCAGGACTTGGGCCTTGGGAACAACCTGGCGCACTTCCTTGACAACCCCGCCGATGGCGCCTGCCTCGTTGAAGGCCGGAATCAAGACCAGAAAATTGTCGGTGGCGTTGGTTTGGTTCACAGCGGTTTGGTTCACAGCGGTTTGCTTCACAGCGCAGCCACCTGGCGAGGCCCGATCGAGAATCTGCGAATCAGGCGGTGAAACTGAACCGGGGTGAGGCGGCGTTTCACTTGCCGGCGTTGCCGCAGTAAGCGGGGAAGGCGCGCGAGCATCACCAGGTAAGCGCGCAGAACATAAAGGGGAAGTTGCGCGCCGGCGTTTCCTTGCTTCTGAAATTCGGCGGCCTTCCCGCGGCCCTGGAGCGCGTAAACGACATGCCAGACATAGCGCGCCATGGAGTAGAACGGGGCGAGCAGCAGATCGCGCGCCGGCAGATTTTTCACCGCCAGAAACAGCCGATTCCGCTCGACATAGTATGCCTTCAGCGCCGAAGCCTTTCCCGAGGAGTGCGAATATTCGTGTTGCACGATTGCATCCGGCACATACAGGCAGTCCCAGGCTGCCCAGCGCGCCCGTAAGCCAAGATCCGTATCTTCACAGTATAAGAAGAAATTCTCGTCGAACAGGCCGATTTCTTCCAGCATTTCGCGGCGGTAGATGGCCGCGCAACCGCTGGGAAGCAGCGTTTCACCGGGGCTGGAAAAGGACTCGGGACTTTGCAGATGACCGCGCTGCTTGCTGCTTCCATCCAGGCAGAGCAGCATTCCGGCGGAATCGAGCCTACCGTCGCCGGCCAACCGGATTTGCGGCGCGCACATGCCGATATCGGGCCGCGATTCGATGGCGGCCATTAGAGCCTCCAGCCAATACGGGTCGGCGGCCGCGTCGTCATTCAAGACGGCGACAAACGGCGCGCTCGACTCTCGGATGGCTTGATTCACCGCCGCGCCGAAACCCATGTTTCGATCATTGGCGATCACCCGGACGCTAGCACGCGGCTTCGCGGCACGGCGTCCACTGTTATCCACCACGACCACTTCAAAGCCCGGGAAGGTTTGCCGCTCCAGAGAATCCAGACAATGCGCCAGCTTCTCGTCGGCCGCCAGGGTGGGCACGACGACGGTCACTCGCGGCTGCGCGGGGCCTGTTGATGACGGCATTTCAAAGGGCGCTTGGCATGCGTTACGATAGAGGCTTGCGGAAACACGTATTATTTATTTTCCTCGCCGGGCCCATGCTGGCGCAAACCAGCCACCTGGACAACCTGAAGCAGTTGACCTTCGGCGGCCAAAACGCCGAGGCTTACTGGGCGCCGGACGGAAAGCGCCTGATCTTTCAGTCCACGCGCGACAAACTGCAGTGCGACCAGGAATTCATCATGAATGCGGACGGCTCGGACCAGCACATGGTCTCGACCGGCAAGGGGCGCACCACCTGCGGATACTTTCTGGCTGACAACAAGCACATTATCTATGCCTCGACGCACGAAGCGGGCGACGCGTGCCCGGCCGAGGTGGATCGCAGCAAAGGTTATCTGTGGGCCGTTTATCCGACCTATCAGATTTATCTGGCCGGCGACGACGGCAAAATCGAGAAAAAGCTGGCGAGCGCGCCCGGATACAACGCCGAGGGCACGGTGAATTGGAAGACCGGCAAAATCGTCTACACTTCCATGCAGTCCAAAGACCTGGATCTGTGGACCATGAATTCCGACGGCTCGCACAAGAAGCAGATCACTAAGGCCGATGGATACGACGGCGGAGCGGTGTTCTCGCGCGATGGAACGCAGCTTGTTTGGCGCGCGAATCATCCGGTGTCGATGGATGGTTTGGCGCGATATCATATGCTGCTGGGGCAAAATCTGACGTCGCCCATGAAGATGGAGCTGTACATTTCCGACAGCGACGGTAGTAACATCCGGCAGATCACCGATTTTGGCTGCGCCAGTTTTGCGCCTGCTTTCACGCCGGATGGCAAGAAGATCCTGTTCTCATCGAACACGCACGACTGCGACGGCCGCAAGTTCGAGTTGTATCTCATCAATACCGACGGCACTGACCTGCAGCAGGTGACCGATTTCGGCGGTTTTACGGCTTTCCCCGAGTTTTCCCCAGACGGCAAAAAGATCGTGTTCGCCTCCGACAAAGACGCCAAGCAGCGCTACGAGTTCAATATCTTTACGGCCGACTGGAAGTAGCGGCTCATCACACAGCACAATTTGACGGTTATTTTCCGGCCAGCGCGGCGCCGAAGAGTTTTCGAGCCTCGTAGGTGCGGGAATAATCGAAGGCGCGCGATTTGTTGATGCGCATCTGGCGGCGGGCGTAGGCGTCGATTTCGCCGCGCGAAAAAACGAAGCCATCTTCACTGGGATCGTAGGGAGTGCCTAGATGTTTATGGAGTTCCGAGATGGCGGCGGCGTCTTTTAAGTCTCGGTCGCGGCGGACCAGCCGATCAGCTTGAATTTCGCGGAGCTTATCCAGCGCTCGTTGGAACTGGCGGGAGAGGCGGGCGCTGTGCAAACCCAAAGTGGCGATGGCGCGGTGGGCGTCGACGATGTCGAAGGCGATGGCGGCTTCTTCGGTGGCGGGATTGGCGGCGCGATGGAGCAGTTGGGCTTCGAGGGCGGGGACGCGGTTGAGGCGCCAGGCGGTGTCGGCCAGTTCCTGGGTGAGTTGGGTTTCGGTGGCGGTTTGGGGGCGGTATTCGTCGGAGAACTTGCGGCAGTGTTCCTGGTAGGCGGCTTGGTCCTCGGAAGGCAGAAGGGCGGTTTGGCTGGTGAGGCCGTGGCGGAGCGCGTTCAATGAGGCGCGTTGTTTGCCGGCTTCGGTGCGAGGGCCGGTGGAGTGCTCGGCGTTTGCCCGGTTGATGGCGGCGCGGTCGGTGATGGGAAGAGCTGACATTGGAGTGATCCTTTCGAGCCTGGGATAGCACGGGCTGTTGCGGGGCGAGCGCGGGGGCGGACGCAGGTTGTTGATTAGCAGGGAGAGAAGTTGGCACGAGATGCGTGAATCCCGCTAATTGTGACGCTCGGACCTGACCTTGCCGTTGGCGCGTCCGATCAACTCGCGATTGTCAGATGTGGAATGCCGGCGTCTTTGGAAAGCGGCAATCTCCGGGATGGAACTAGCGGCACGCTCCCCAGCCTTAAGTTGCGAACAAGCGCGTGATCCGGGGAGAATCGGCGGACGCGAGCGGACTTGCGGGGACCAACCCGTGCTGCCGGGCGCAAAGTTCTCCGAGTCGTCAATGGCTTCCATCGGCTAAAGTTATATAGCGATGGCAAAAAAGAAGGCAGGCTTCCGGTTCTCGCCTCGAATTCTGGATCACCTCGGAATCTCAGCTTACAACAGCGTGCAGAAGTGTTTGTCAGAGCTAGGCGCGAACGCGTACGACGCCGACGCGGACAAGTTAACGGTCACGTTACCGGATGCGCTGGACGACTCATCGTTGATCGAAATAGAGGACACTGGCGTCGGCATGTCGTACCAGGACATTACAGAGAAATTCCTCTTCGTGGGACTGAATCGGCGGGCCGACGGCCAGCGGACCGCCAAAGGCAGACTCGTCATCGGCAGCAAAGGCATAGGAAAGCTTGCTGGCTTCGGAATCGCCTCAACCGTCGAGATTACGTCTTGGAAGGACGGAACACAATGCACGTTCAAAATCGAACGCGAATCTCTTGAAGACATTAAAGCGCTTTCCGAGCACGAGCTGACAATCATCACAAGTCAGACCGAGCGTTCTAACGGTACGCGGGTCCGCCTAATGAAACTCGCTCCAGAGCTGAATCTACCGAGCCCAGAGGTGATTCGCCGGCATCTCTACCGAACGCTTCCCACGGTGGCAGGATTCAAGATCATCGTCAATGGTGTCGAGTGTACCCCGGAGGATGTGCCCGGCGAGAGGCACGAATTCTCCGAAAACCTTGAAGGTATTGGGCCAATAAGCGGATTTTACATCATCGCAAACGCGAGGCAGCACACACCCGGTCTGGCGGTCCGCGTGCGAAAGAGAATCGTTAAGGAACCATCGCTCTTTGGAGTGGATACACGCAGTCATGGCTTCTTTACCGCCGAGAAGATAATTGGTGAGGTTCACGCCGAGTTCCTCGATTCCGAGGACGCTGCGCAGACCAGGCGCGACCTCATCAGCACCACCCGGGACGGTTTTCTTGAGGACTCACCGATTGTTCGAATGTTTGACGAATGGGCGAAAGACTTCCTTGAGAAGGTAATCCGCGGCGTTGACGAATTGGAAGGCAAGAAGCGCGCGGACTCCCTGCTAGACCGCCCGGCCGTCAAGGAACGTCTGGAGCGAATGCCCCCGCACGTGCGAGGCACCGCAAGCAAGGTCGTTCGCGGTATCTTGGCCAAGCTTCGAAATGTCGAGGAAGAGGAAGCGGCGGAACTCATCGAATGGGTATTGCGATATTACGAATCCAATATACTGCGCGAACTGATGCGCGCAATCGTATCGGCGGATGTACAGGACGCCGAGAAGCTGGCAGCGCTTGTCGAGGACTGGGGGCTCAAGCAGGTCAATAGCGTGGTCGAGATTATAAAAGATCAAATCGGGATCATCGGGAAACTAGAGGAGGTCGTTGCCTCCGATGCTGCCAAAGAAATGGATCTCCATAAGCTCATCGAGGGTAATCTCTGGCTGATCCGCGAAGGTCTGGAACTCTGGAGCTCAGACAAGCCCTTGAAAAAAGTGCTCGACCTGCAGATTGACAAGATCTATAGGGATCGCGAAGACATCCGGCCCGACTTAATTTGCCGCTCGCGCGACAACGGCAACGAGGCCGCGATTATGGAATTTAAACGCCCCAAAGAAACGATCGTAATGGAGCATGTGAGCCAGGCTCTTGAATACGAAGCGCTGCTAAAAAAGCATCGGCCAAACATCGTTTTCACAACGTATGTCGTGGGCCGCCAGTATCATCCCTCCGTTTTGGCGACGCGCGAGAAACTCGAAGGCGCCTCACTTCATCTCTGGTCGATGGATGAAATCCTGCAAAAGGCGAGAATGCGCTTCGAGAAGATCCTTGAGATTCTCGGCCGGTAGATGCAACAAGTTGGATCACGAGACGTAAGGGCCGAATTCAAACTCGTTGATCCAAACGAGCGCACCGCCGCTTTGGCGCTTCAGGATTACGAACGAGAAACGCGGATGGCAGAGCCCAGCATGTCCGGCGTCTCGCACGCCATTCGTACGACTGTCCAATTGATGTCACCTGCGAGGAATGTGGGAGGATGTAGCTGTCATGACAACCATAGGCGTTATCGGGGCTGGGCACATTGGAAGCCAGGTCGCGCGACTGGCCGTAGCAAGCGGCTACAAAATCGTGATCAGTAATTCCCGCGGGCCCGAGACCAAGCTGGGTGGTGCGCCAAGTTCCTCGATTTCCTGGTTGCTTTCCACGAGGCCTCGCCTCCTCAGGGCGGTAATCAATGCCCGAGCCTGGTATGAATTCAGTGCGGCAGCCTTCTGAACGACCTCGCGTGCAAAAGGCCGACACGTACCGGCTATCGGTCATTATCGGAGTCTATTCGTTTCGAGCACGGGTCGCCGATCTGCGAGTAGGGCGAAGGGCCAGCTTGCTCGCGGCGAGCCTTGGGGAAGACGGCCAGCCGGCCGCGAGCAACGTGGCCTGAGGGTTTTAGCCCGGCGAACCGGCACCTAGCCGGCGCGGGCGACGTCCGTGACGTCACTGGATGCTGTACAAATCGGGAACGCTCCCGTACAATATTGGTTCGCGCGGACGGAGGGCAGCATGGCGATCAAGATCACCGTCAATGGCCAGACACATTCGCTCGACATCGAACCGGATACGCCGCTGCTGTGGACGATTCGGGAAACGCTCGGTCTGACGGGCACCAAGTTCGGATGCGGCATTTCGGCTTGCGGCGCGTGTACGGTCAATCTGAATGGCCGCGCCGTCCGTTCCTGTCAGCTGCCGGTTTCCGCCGCTGAAGGCGGAGAGGTCACCACCATCGAGGGGTTGGCCCGGGAAGGCGCCCTTCACCCGGTGCAGCAGGCCTGGATCACTCACCAGGTGCCGCAGTGCGGGTACTGCCAGTCCGGGATGATCATGGCGGTCGCCGCCTTTCTCGAACAACACCCGCAGCCGAGCGACGAGGACATCGACGCGTCGATCACCAACATCTGTCGCTGCGGAACTTTCGCCCGCGTGAGACGTGCCATTCACGCCATCACCCAGCGTTAATGAGGAGGCCGTTTTGAGGAAATGGACGCGACGCGCTTTCATCGGCGCCGGCAGCCTGGTTGGAGGCGGTTTCGTCCTGGGGGCGGGAGAGTTGCTGTTTGCGCCCAGCCGGCAAAGCGTCGTATCGGCCGATGCCGCCGAAAAGGGTCAGCTCACCACCTGGATCACCGTCACGCCGGATGATCTGGTCACCGTTCTGGTCCCCCACTGCGAGATGGGCCAGGGGACGCACACGGCGCTGGCCATGATGGCCGCCGAGGAAATGGACGCTGACTGGAATCTGGTGCGGGTCAGGGAGGCACCGGCCCTGGATGCCTACGCCAACGCGTACATGCTGCGAGCCTTCGCCGGCAACATTCCCGCACCGCTGGTGCGGGGCGTGGACTGGGGAGCCTATCGCCTGGCGCGCTGGTTCGGCACTCAGGCGACTGGCGGCTCCTCGTCCGTTCGCGGAACCGGGCAATACGGCATGACCGTGGCGGGCGCCGCTGCCCGGGATATGCTGCTCGCCGCCGCTGCCGCACGCTTCGGCGTCAGGATGTCGGAGTGCAAGGCAATCCGATCGCGTATCGTCCATGAGCAATCTGGGAAGAGCGCGAGCTTCGGAGAGCTTGCGACGGCCGCCGCCGCGATTCCCGTCCCGTCGAGTCCGGCGCTGAAGCGCCCCGACTCGTACACCATCCGGCGCACTGCCCGGCCGCGTCTGGACATCCCCTCCAAGGTCGACGGTAGCGCGATCTATGGCATCGATTTCAAGCTGCCGGGCATGCTCCACGCCGCCATCGAGATCGCGCCGGTGTACGGCGGCAAGCTCACCTCGGTCGACACCACCCCTGCCGAGACGATGCCGGGCGTGAAGCGCGTCGTCCGCCTCGATGAGGCCGTCGCCGTCGTGGCCGACACGTACTGGCACGCACGACGAGCCCTCGCCGCGCTCAAGCCGGCCTTCGATGACGCCGGTCATGGCAACGTGTCCAGCGCATCGATCTTTGCCGCGTTCGACAAGTCACTCGGTGCTCCTCCGACGATGCCGAAGAACGCGGCCAAGACCGTCGCCGCCGACTACCGCGTCCCATTTCTGGCGCATGCGACGATGGAGCCGATGGTGTGCACGGCGCGTGTGGACAAAGATCGCGCCGAGGTCTGGGCAGGCGTCCAGGATCCACTCAATGCCAGGAGCGCTGCGGCGAGCGCGCTGAAGCTGAACGTCGAGCAGGTGCATCTCACCAACCTGCTGCTGGGCGGCGGGTTCGGCCGCCGTCTTCCGTTCACCTACGACTACATCGACATGGGCGTGCGGATTGCCAAGGCGATGTCGCCGGTGCCAGTGAAGCTGATTTGGAGCCGCGAGAACGACATCCAGCACGACTATTATCGCCCTGCCGGCATGGCGCGATTCGCTGGCGCTCTCGATGCCGGCGGCGCACCGCTGGCTGTCAGGTCGAGCTACGCAGGCGGCGGCGACGGCGAGTCAACGTTCATGCCGTACGCGATCCCCGACAAACATGCCGCGGCGCGCGATGCGGCCCACCCTGTTCGCACCGGCGCGTGGCGCTCGGTCCTGAACTCGCAGCATGGCTTCTTCAAGGAATCGTTCATCGACGAGATGGCGCATGCGGCTGGCAAGGACCCGTATCGTTTCCGGCTCGATCTGCTGAACCATGCGCCGCTCTTTCGCGACGTTCTGGAGCGCGTGGCCGCCTTGTCCGGCTGGGGGAGCCCGCTGCCGGAAGGCGAAGGCCGGGGAATCGCGATCACGCAGTGCTTTGGCTCGATCGTGGCGGAAGTGGCTCACATTGCGGTGACGCCGGAAGGAAAACTCCGCGTGCTGGATGTGTTCGCGGTTGTCGACTGCGGAGACGTCGTCAACACCGACAGCGCGGCGGCCCAAGCCGAAGGAGGGATTATCTTTGGACTGTCGGCCGCGCTGGTTGGCGAAATCACGATCGCCGAGGGAAGGGTCGTGCAGCGCAATTTTCAGGACCACCTGATGATCCACCTGGCGGACGCGCCTCGAATCACGGTGGAATTCATCAAGACCTACAGGCGGCCTGGCGGGCTGGGCGAGCCATGCGTGCCGCCCATCGCAGCCGCGGTAGCCAATGCCGTCTTCGCAGCGACCGGCATCCGCGTGCGTGATCTGCCGATCAAGAACACGCCGCTTTCGCGCCAGACCAAAACGTCGGCTTGATCGATCTCTTCGCGGGGTAGTATGCTGTTGCGTCGGCGGTAACAACAGCCTGATGTGTGGTGATCTCAGACTTCCTTTACAGGCGGCTGGCGGTGGTGGCTGGAATTCTACCGGCGCGGCGCGCGGCCCGGCTGGATCCGATGGAGGCGTTGCGCACGGAGTAGGGTGTTGACGCCACACGCTGTGCGATAGAATTTACGAAGCAGGAGGCGTCGTGTTCTCAAGGCTAACGTTGACGATTTCGTTGCTCGCCGTCGCGCTTACGGTTAGCGCTCGCGCTCAGCCCGCGGCGGCTTCAAAGATCAGGGCGGCGAAAGCGATCCCGCGCACGAAGGATGGTCATCCCGACATGCAGGGGAATTGGGTGAACAAGTTCGCCACGCCTTTTGAACGGCCTAAAGAACTGGAAGGGCGTCCAACGCTTAGCGACGAAGAGGTCGCCGAATTGAACCGGCGCGCGAAGAAAATCTTTGAGAACGGCACCAGCGATGCGGCTGCGGCGGACGCGTTCTTTCTAGCGGCCTTGAGAAATCAGAAAGAGTACAAGAGTGGAGGGGCAACCGATAGCGCCGAGCGCGTCCTGGAATTGATAATCGATAACCGGACCTCGCTCATCACCGACCCACCGGACGGAAAGCTGCCCGCTTACACCGAAGCCGGACAGCGGCGCCGGGCTGCTTATGGCCGTGCTCGAGCTGGGACAAGCCATCCTTCCGGCCCGGCGGAAGTGGCGCCCGGGGATCGGTGCATTACGTTCGGCGTGCCGCGCGTGAATGGAGTGTACGCCGCGGGGATGTATGGTTACTACCAGATTGTCCAAGCCCGCGATCAAGTGCTTTTCTTCACCGAGTCAATCCACGACACGCGCATCTTTCCGACCGATGGGAGCGCGCATCTGCCCACGGATGTTCGAAGCTGGTCCGGAGATTCGCGCGCGCATTGGGAGGGCGATACGCTGGTGGTGGATACGACGAATTTCAAAGAGGAGCTGGATTCGTTCGGCGTTTCGAAGAATTTTCATTTGATCGAGCGTCTCACGCTGGTTTCGCCGGATGAGCTGCGGTATGAGACGACCTTCGACGATCCGGACACGTGGGTCAAGCCGTGGACCGCGATGATCCGGCTGCTGCGGACTGACGAGCAGTTGCATGAATTCGCCTGTCACGAGGGCAATGAGGTGATCATGCAGACGATACTCGCGGGCGATCGCCAAAACGAACGATAAGTGACGTTTTGGCGCGAATCTAAACGTGCCGCCACACGCCAAGTATGCCCGGATCGAGTGTGAACGCCGATTCCTGCTCGAGGGGTTTCCCGGCACGGCGAAGGTCGCACGAATTCGACATATCACTGACCGCTACCTTGACGGCACTCGTCTGCGATTGCGGGAACAGCGTGACGAAGGCGGCCAGACCGTGTTCAAGCTCACCCAGAAAGTTCCCATGCGAGCCAGCGGAGCGCAGCAGGGATGGATTACAACCATGTACGTCACGCAGGAGGAATTCCGCGTACTGTCGCGACTTTCGGCCAAGACTCTAACTAAGACTCGCTACAGCGTGCCGCCTTTCGGCATTGACGTATTTGAAGGAACATTGGAAGGTCTCGTCCTGGCCGAGGCGGAGTTCGATTCTTCAACCGCCGCGGCCGCCCTGACACTTCCTTCGTTTATTGTCCGGGAAGTGACCGAAGACGATCGATTCACGGGGGGCCGGCTGGTCGAGGCGTCGCGACAGGACATCCTGACGTGGCTGCTGGATTACGGGATAGCGCTGACCGCCACTCCTCTTTAGTTGCGCTATGCTTGTGTCCGAGGAGTGTCTATGCGCAAACTGTCTATCGCATTTTTGGCAGTTGTTTTTGCTGCGACCTGCTCGGCGCAAGGCCATGGCGGAGGTGGCCATGGCGGCTTCGGAGGACGAGGCTCAGGTGGCGGTGGTTTCCGCGGAGGCGGCGGCATGAGCCGCGGTTTCTCTGGCGGTGGTTTTCGCGGCGGATTTAATGGCGGCGGTTTCCGTGGCGGAGGCTACGGTGGATACCGCGGCGGCTACGGCGGATTCCGCGGTGGTTACGGTTGGGGTCGTGGTTACGGCTATGGTGGTTGGGGCTTTGGCGGATTCTGGCCCGGCTGGGGTTTCGATTTTGGATTCTGGCCTGGTTACGATTGGGGCTACGGTGGCTATCCGTATTATGGGTATCCGTACGCGTACCCGTCTTATCCGGCTTACCCATATCCGCCCGCTCCCTACTACTATGGTGGGCCGTGGATTTCTTACGGCGATCCGCCTCCGTCCGCGAGTGGGCCGCCTGTGAACGCGCCTCCTACAAGCTACCAGGCGCCTGCTGGCTCGGCACCGCCGGCGGGATATGCGCCCCCTGCGGTTAATCTGCCTCCGGCGTCTAGTCCGCCTCTCGCGGCGGCTAGACCGGTGTCTGTCCGCGGAAGTAATGTCGCTGCCGACGGGCAGTGGCACCACTTCGGCGAAACACTGGCGCAGCGCTGACGGCTGCACGCGTATCTGAATGCTGATTCTGGCGGCGATTCTAGCCATCTTCGTGTATGGCATGATCGCCGCCATGCTCGGCACCATCCTGCCCGATCTTTCGACGCGCTTTTCTCTGACGCCCCGCCAGAACGGGACCATTGCGTTGTGCCAGGCGCTGGGGCTCATCATTGCGTCGGTCTCGGTCGGTCCACTCATAGATAACGAAGGCAAGAAGGCTGGCCTGGTTCTGGGCTTGGCCGTGATCACCTTGGCTTTGGTGCTGCTGCCGAGATCCAACGGCTTCGGCGCTATCGCCACGCACCTGCTTCTGCTGGGTCTGGGCGGCGGTATCATCGTCACGGCGGCCAATGCTTTGGGCAGCGACGTAACGCCGGATCGGCGGGGCACCACGCTGAACCTGTTGAACCTGTTCTTCGGCCTGGGCGGTCTGGCTACGCCGTTCATTTCAGCCAACCTGCTGGCTCGAAATTCGGTGCGGTTGTACTATCTGGTGGCGGCGCTGGCCGGCGCTACCCTGATAGTCAACATCGCCACGCCTATGCCGCAGCCGACCGGCGCGCAGAGTTTCGTCTTTTCCCAGATTGGCGATGTCGTCGGGCGCCCGGCCCTCTGGCTGCTGGCTTTGTTTTTGTTTTTCTACGTCGCCTCCGAAGTCAGCGTTTGGAACTGGCTGGTGCGGCATTTGATCGCCCAGGGTATCCCCGAGTCGCGCGCGCTGAACGTCCTTTCCCTGGGTTTCGCGCTGGGCTTGCTGGCCGGACGTGTCGGCGTCGCGCCGGTGCTCATCTCCGTCTCCGCGCTCACCGTGACGCTGGCTGCATCCGTTGCAATGGCGATTACCACCTACTTGATGCTCCAGACCCGCGACCCGAAGATCGCCTGGCTGCTGGTGTTTCTGGCGGGCGTCAGCATGGCGCCGGTATTCCCGACCACGCTGGCCATCGTGGGCGATGTTTTCCCGCGCATGACCGGGACAGCCATGGGCATCGTGATCACTTCGGGCTGGATCGGCCTGGCCGTTAGCTCGCGCATCATCGGCTCCATCGCGGGAGGCGAACCCAAGCGTCTGAAGAAGGCTCTGCTGATATTGCCCGCCATGGCGCTGTTGATGATCGCGGTGAATCTCGCGCTGCACTTGGTTATCTAGCAGCGACGCGCCTCCCGCTCAGGCGACTCCCCTGCACGACTATGTCGTGTATACTGTACAAATGCGTATTCAGCTTCTGTTGGGTCTGCTGTGTGGGTTTCCCGCTTTGTGCCAGATGTCGAGTTCCATCTCGGGAACGATAGCCGACCAGTCCGGCGCTTTGGTGTCCGGGGTACGCGTGGACGTCAAGAATGCGGATACGGGCGCCGAACGGAACGCGCTTACCGATAGCGCGGGACGCTACCAGATCCCTTCGCTCGCTGCCGGGCAGTACGAAATCCGCGCGGCCAAACAAGGCTTCAAGGAAGCAGTACGGGAGGGCGTCCATCTCGCCGTGGCGCAGGATGCCGCCATCAATCTGACCCTGGGCGTGGGCGAACTGAATCAGCAGGTGACTGTCAACGCGGACGCTGCGCCCGTGGATGTCTCCACCACGAACATGTCCGGATTGGTGGCCGAACAGCAGGTGAGAGACCTTCCGCTAAACGGGCGCAGCTTCGACCAGTTGCTCACGTTGAATCCCGGAGTGGTGAACTTCACCTGGGAAAAGACCGGTGGCGTGGGCGTGTCGAATTCCACTTCAGGCAACAATTTCGTGGTTTCCGGAAACCGGCCGCAGCAGAACATGTTTCTTCTAAACGGCGTCGAGTTCACCGGCGCCGCCGAGAACAATATGCAGCCGGGAGGTGTCAGCCAGGAGTTGATCGGGGTGGACGCGGTGCGCGAGTTCAATCTGCTGCGCGACTCCTACCCCGCCGAATATGGCAAACATCCGGGCGGCCAGGTTCTCATCGTCACGCAGTCGGGCAGCAATGGGCTCCATGGATCGCTGTACGAGTTTCTCCGAAACAGCGATCTGGACGCGCGTAATTTCTTCGATCCCAGCTCGGTGCCCGGCTTTCAGCGGAACCAGTTTGGGGCGGCCTTGGGTGGGCCGATCCGCAAAAACAAGACCTTCGTGTTCGGCAATTTCGAAGGGCTCCTACAGCACTTGCACCAAACCGGCGTGGATCTGGTTCCCGACGCTAACGCGCGGAGTGGGTATCTTCCGTGCAAGATCGTGACTCCGGCTCCCAGTCCTTGTCCGCAGTCGGGACTGGCGTTCGTCGGAGTGTCGCCGCTGATCAATCTGTGGCCGGCGCCGACCGCAGGCGCGACCGATTTTGGCGGAATCTCGGAAGCTTTCAACAATCCTTTGCAGACCATTCGAGACGATTTCGGCACGGTGCGCCTGGATCAAGTATTCTCACAACACGACCAGCTCAACGCGGTTTACACCATCGACGACAGCGCGGACTTCACCCCCACCAGCACCAACGCCTACAGTACTGACGTCGACAGTTTGCGCGAACAGGTGGCCAGCATCGAGGAAACGCACGTATTTTCGAGCGCGCTGCTGAACACCGCTCGTGTTGGATATTCGCGGGCGGGCTACTTCTTTACCGGCGAGCCGACCCCCGGCACTCCCGCCGCGAGCCTACCCGGATTCCTGACGGGATTACCGATAGGCGCGGCGGTTGTGGGAGGAAGCGCGGCCTCCAATCCCGCGGCCCAGGTGGCCTTGGCTGGAAGCAACAACGGAAGTAATTTGCATGTCGCTCGAAATCTTTTCACTTACGAAGATCGCGTTTCCTACATCAAGGGCCGGCATCAACTCAATTTCGGCGTCTGGTTCCAGCGCTTGCGGTCCAATGAAAATCTGGCGCTGAGCCAATATGGGCAAGCGACGTTCACTAGTCTTCAAACCCTCCTGGCGGGAACCGCGGCCACCCTCTTGTACGATCCAACACCAACCCCGCTGGGGTGGCGGTCCTGGTACGGCGCCTGGTATGTGGAGGACGTGATGCGTCTGACCCACAACCTTACTCTATCGCTGGGATTCCGCGATGAATTCAGCACGGGCTGGAATGAAGTAGAAGGACGGGCCTCTAACTACACCTACCCGGGCGGCATTATTTCTTCGCAGCCGACCATCGGGAGCTCTGTATTCACGGTAAACAATGCGAAGTTCCTGCCGCAGCCGAGAGCGGGGCTGGCCTGGAGTCCGCTGGGAAATAACAAGACCGTGCTGCGCGCCGGGTTTGGCATGTATAACGACCTTCAGGATGCGCTCGGCTATCGCACCGATCAGAACGCGCCGTTCAACCCGACTTACAGTTTGCCCAATGTGCCGGTGGCGTCATTACCGCTTACGCGGCTGGTGGTTCCCGCCGCAGCCAAGCTGGTTCCGGGCGGAGTCCAACCAGACTTACAAACGCCCACGCTCATTTCCTGGTCGTTTCGAATCGAGCAGGAATTGACAGCGAATACGGCGCTGCGGGTCGGCTATGTGGGATCGCACGGTTATCACGAGATTCTGGGAATCGACGCCAACGAGCCGTTTCCAGTGATTTGTCCGGCGGCGCCCTGCCCCGCGACTTATCCGAGTAGCTTTCCCGCGGGCATAGCCGGCACGCCGGTTCCCGCCGGGACTTACTACGTTCCCACTGCGACTAAGCCGAATGCAGCGATCGCCAACACCTGGACTTATTTTTCGGAGGCCGACAGCTCTTACAACGCGCTGCAAGTGGACGTGAATCGTCGCTTCGCCGGAGGTCTTTTCCTGCGGGGCGTCTACACCTGGTCGAGGACGATTGACGATGGAGACTCGGTGAACGCCACGACTTCGGGGAATGAACCGGCACTGGCTTCGAATCCATTCGATTTGCGCGCCGACCGCGGGCTGGCGAATTACGACGTGCGCAACGCCGCTGCCATTAGCGCCAGCTACGCGCTTCCACTCGGTCATGGCCGGCGGTACGCGAGCGGCGCCAGCGGTTTCGGCAACGCGTTGATCGGCGGCTGGACGATTAACTCTATCGTCACGCTGCAAAGCGGCTTTCCGTTCACGCCGCAGTTGAGTTACAACCCATCGAACAACGGCGACACGCGCAATCCCGTCCGGCCGTTCGTGAACCCGGCGTTCACCGGACCGGTAATAATTGGCAGTCCGAATGAGTGGTTCAACCCGGCGGCTTTCCTGGCGCCTCCGAACGCTAGCGGATTTTATGGGAACTTGGGCCGCGATACCTTGATCGGACCGGGATTGGCTAGCTGGGACTTGTCATTTATGAAAGACACGCGCATTCAAGAAAGGCTGAACCTCCAATTTCGCGCTGAGTTCTTCAATTTCCTGAACCATCCCAACTTCAACACGCCCAACCAGGTGACGTTCACGCCTTCGGGTGTTTCGCCAACCGCCGGAGTGATTACGAGCACGTCCACCACCGCCCGGCAGATTCAATTCGGTTTGAAGCTGTTGTGGTAGGGGCGGATCAGGTCAGCAGGACTTCGCCGGTGTGGCTGGTGTCATAGCCCGCCAGGAGCTCGAGCTTACGCCGGATTGCCGCGCGGTTGAGCGTATCCAAGAGCGCCTGCACGGCCGGCAAGCGAGCATGCTGGCGCCGCAGCACCAGGTCATAGCGTTCGGTCGCCAGCGGCACGAAGCTCAGGCCGAATGCGCGCGCGGCGGATCGGGTCGCGATGCAGCAGTCGGCCTCGCGCATGCTCACCGCCAGCGCTGCCGGCAAATGGCCGTATGCCACGCGCTCATAGCCTTTCACGCGATCTGAAGCGACACCTGCTTCGCGCAGCTTTTGATCCAGGAGATCGCGGCTGCCCGCGCCTTTTTCGCGATTGATGATCGAGACATTCTTCCGGGCCAGGTCGCCCGCGCCGCGAATCGACTTGGGGTTGCCGGGTTGCAGCACCAGGCCTTGTTCCCAGATGGCGAACGTGACCACCTTCGCCTCGCCCTTGCCGAACATTCGCCGGACCACGGGCAGGTTGTATTCGCCGCTCGGCAGGTCCCGCAGATGGGAGCCGGCCACGTGGATTTTCCCCTGGCGCAGCCATTCCAGCGCCTGCTGGCTGGACGAGGATGCCACCACCGTATCGACATCTTCAAATCGAGCCAGGTGCTGCACCAGCAGCGAAATGCCCGGATCGCATCCGGCTATCAGGAGGCGCTTTTCATTATCCAGGTCCTCCTGGAAAACGTGCACCGCGGCCTGGCTCGTTCGCTTGGAACTGTCCACGATCACGCCGTCCGCCATTGGTAGCATAGCGGGCTGCGGGATTGCCGGCACGCCGACCATGAGCTTGCCAACCCGGCACAGCCGCACGGGCTGTCCTTTGTGGGCGGGGCCGCCGGCGATCAGATCCACCGATATAGGAACGGAGGGCTCGGCCGTCTCGCCTTCCAGCCGGAACAAATCTTCTACCTTGACCTCGAGGATCTTCGCTAGTTGCAACGCCAGCGCGGTGTTTGGAACATAGTCGCCGGCTTCGATCGCGTAAATGGTCTGACGGCTGGTCCCGGCAAGTTTGGCCAGCCGGGCGGCCGAGACCCCGCGCTGTTCGCGAATCTCTTTGAGCTGCGTGCGTGTTTCCATGCTGTCGTCGGCGGCTATTCTCGCGGCCTTAACATTGTCATTCTAACAAGACATCCGGCAATCAGACTTGCTATCTTCTAGATCAGGATGGCACATCGAGCCGCTTGCGGGCTGGTCACGCTGGCTGCCTCCTGCCTTCTTTTAGCTTGCAAGGATAAGGCCGGGGCTGGGGTCCAACCGGGGCCTCGCATCACTATCGCGGCCGCGGCCAACCTCACGGACGTGTTCCAGGTGGTTGGGACGCGATTCGAAGCGGCCACGGGGATTCGTCCGGTTTTCAGTTTCGCATCCACGGCTCAACTGACGCAGCAGATTGAGAATTCGGCGCCGTTCGACGTAATCACCGCCGCCGACGCAACTCATGTTGAAGAACTGGATCGAAAAGGCCTGCTGCTGGCGGGTAGCCGCGCTGTCTACGCCCGGGGCATCCTCGCGCTCTGGATTCCGCCCGGCGCCAGAGCAGCGATCAGCCGGATCGAGGATCTCGACAATCCAGCCGTGCGTTTCATCGCGATTGCCAAACCGGAGCTGGCGCCGTATGGACAGGCAACGCTAGAGGCGCTCCAACACGTGGGGCTGTGGACGCGTGTTCAGGCCAAGATTGTCTACGCGGAGAACATCAATGCAGCCCGGCAGTACGGGATGTCGGGAAACGCCGACGCGGTGTTTACGGCCTATTCGCTGCTGCTGCGCGAGCCCGGGAAAGTGATTCCGATAGCTGAGAATCTGCATCAGCCGATCGATCAAGAGCTCGGAATCATTGCCAGTTCGAAACATCTGGAGCCGGCTCGCAAGTTCGTCGATTTCTTGCTTCACGGAGAAGGCCGGGCCGTTTTGCTCAAGTCGGGCTACGCGGCGCCAGGGCCCTAGCGCCGCGCGCTATTTGCGCCGGATATCCTGAAGCGGGATAATAGAGCCCTAAACATTTGGTGCCCGGGTTGTTCGTCCCGCCTATTCTTTGATGTACACCAGCGACGAAATCGCGCGCCGGTTCGCCGAAATTCACCCGCCGCTCGAGCCGCAAGCAGCGCTGGCGGAGGCAAGTCGCTGCCTGTACTGTTTCGACGCACCCTGCACGGCGGCCTGCCCGACCCACATCGACGTGCCGCGCTTCATCCAGAAAATCGCCAGCGCGAATCTGCGCGGCTCGGCTCAAACCATTCTCGAGGCGAATATTCTCGGGGCGAGCTGCGCGCGCGTATGCCCGGTAGACGTCCTTTGCGAAGGCGCCTGCGTGCTGCAGCGCTACAACCGACAGCCCATCGAGATCGGCCGGCTCCAGCGCCACGCCATGGATTATTTCTATAGTAACGGCGCGAAGCCTGCCTTTCGCGCAGCGGCCGCGAAGAAAGAAAGAATCGCCTGTATCGGGGCCGGGCCGGCGTCGCTGGCCTGCGCCGCCGAGCTGAGAAAACATGGCTACGGCGTGGCCGTCTTCGAGAGCCGTCCTCTCGGCGGCGGGCTGAATACCTACGGAGTGGCCGAGTACAAGCTGCGTCCCGCCGACAGTCTGCGCGAAGTGGAATTGGTGAAATCCATGGGCGTGCAGTTTTGTTTCGGCGTGACGGTGGGCCCCGATGTTGCAATCGAGACTTTAGAGCGCGATTACGCCGCGATCTTCCTCGCGGTCGGACTGGCCGCGCCGGAACCGCTCGGCCTTTCGGGAAGTAATTTAGATGGGGTGCTGGATGCATTGCGCTTCATCGCTGACTACAAAACGGCGCGGACCATACCGGTGGGGCGCCGCGTGGCGGTTATCGGCGGCGGCAACACCGCGATTGATGCCGCGAACGCCGCCAAGCGTCTAGGCGCGGAAGAAGTCAGCCTGATCTATCGCCGCGGCGAACGCGAGATGCCCGCGTTTGGCTTCGAATTTGAAAATTCAAAGCTGGAGGGAGTGCGGTTTCTCTTTCAGACCCAGCCGGTGACGATTCATGCTGATTCCTTCGATTCTCGCCGCGTGGGCGCGATCGAGTGCGTACGCATTGAGCTAGGTACTCCCGATGCCTCGGGCCGGCGCAGGCCAACGCCGGTTGCCGGATCGAATTTCTTGCTCCCCTGCGACATGCTGATCCTGGCCACTGGGCAGTCGCGCTTCGTGGATTTTCTCAGCCGATTTCGCGGAGTCGAATTGCGGGATGGCAATGTGGTTGTCGACCCGGAGACCGGCCAAACCAGCAACCCGCGGTATTACGCGGGCGGGGATTGTGTAAACGGCGGGCGCGAAGTGGTGGACGCGGTGGCGGAGGGAAAGCGCGCAGGGATTGGAATTGCAAGTTGGCTGGGGGCGAAGCATGGCTGATCTCACCACGGTCTTTGCCGGCGGTATTCGGTGCCCTAACCCCTTCTGGCTCGCGTCCGGACCGCCGGCCAACTGCGGCGATCAGGTTATGCGCGCCTTCGATGCCGGCTGGGGCGGCGCGGTGTGGAAGACTCTGGGCGACCCGATCGTAAACGTCTCTTCGCGTTACTCCTCGGTGGACTGGAATCGCCAGCGCATGATGGGCTTGAACAATATCGAGCTCATCACGGACCGGCCGCTGGACGTAAACCTGCGCGAGATTGCTGAAGTCAAGAAACGCTATCCGCGGCATGCGGTAATCGCTTCGCTGATGGTGGAGTCGACGCGCGAGGCCTGGCACAAGATCGTCCGCCAAGCCGAGGACGCCGGCGCCGACGGTCTGGAGCTGAATTTCGGGTGCCCCCACGGCATGAGCGAGCGCGGCATGGGGAGCGCCGTCGGACAGGTTCCTGAATACACCGAGTTGATCACCGGCTGGGTGAAAGAAGTGGCGCGCACGCCGGTGCTGGTGAAGCTCACGCCCAATATTTCCGACATCCGCATGGTGGCGCGCGCGGCCAAGCGGGGCGGCGCGGACGGACTCTCGGGCATCAACACCATCAATTCGATTACTGGAATCGATCTCGACACGCTTACTCCGCGTCCGGACGTCGGCGGGAACTCCTCGCACGGCGGTTACTGCGGCCCAGCCGTCAAGCCCATCGCTCTGCACATGGTGCAACAGGTGGCTTCGGACGAAGCTTCACGCCTGCCCATTTCGGGGATCGGTGGAATTTCCGGCTGGCAAGATGCCGCGGAATTTATTTTGCTCGGCGCCGGAACTGTTCAAGTGTGCACCGCGGCGATGCACTACGGTTTCCGCATCGTCGAGGACATGATCGATGGCTTGAGCAATTGGATGGATACGAAAGGCTTCCGGACGCTGGACGATTTTCGCGGCCTGAGCCTACCTCGCGTCGTGGAGTGGAAGCATCTCGATCTGAACTATAAAATTGTCGCGCGCATTCATCCCGAGAAATGCATCGGCTGCGAGTTGTGCTACGCGGCCTGTTGGGACGGGGCGCATCAGTGCATTCATCTGGACCGCGAAGCTGGCCGGGCAGCGAACCGTCACCGTACGCCCGCACAGGTCGAAGCGGAGAGCCGGCGGCGAATCGCGATGACGCCGATTCCTAAGCTCGATGGCGTGAACGGCGCCGGCGCCGGACCGTATCCAACTCCGCTAGCGCGCATCCCGCGCGTGGACGAAATGGAGTGCGTGGGCTGCAATCTGTGTGCGTTAGTTTGTCCGGTGGACGGCTGCATCACCATGGAGCAAGTCGATACCGGAAAGCCCTCTGAATCCTGGGAACAGCGGATGGCGGAGCTTTCCGAAGGAGAGCAATGAGTATTCTTATTCGCAACGGCACGGTGGTGAATGCCGAGTCAACGGTCGCGGCTGACATCCTGGTCGAAGGCGAAACCATCAAAGATGTTCGACCGGGTATCGCGGCCGGCGCTGCGGATCGCGTGATGGATGCTTCGGGTCTCCTGATCCTGCCCGGCGGCATCGACGCCCACACGCATCTCGACATGCCTTTTGGCGGCACCACTTCGAGCGATGACTTCGAGACCGGGACTCGTGCCGCGGCATTCGGCGGGACCACCACGCTGGTGGACTTCGCGATCCAGGCGCGCGGCACGCGGATGCGGGATGCGCTGGACACCTGGTGGAAGAAGGCCGAGGGGCGCGCCTCGATCGATTACGGCCTGCACATGATCGTCACGGATCTCGCCGGGGCGGGCCTGGAAGACATGGACGACATGGTGCGCGAAGGCGTGGCCAGTTTCAAGCTTTTCATGGCCTATCCCAACGTGCTCATGGTGGACGACGCGACCATCTTCCGCGCTCTCTCGCAAACGGCCAAGAACGGCGCGCTGATTTGCATGCACGCCGAAAATGGCGGGGTGATCGATGTAATCGTGCAACGCGCGCTGGCGGAAGGAAAGACTGCGCCAATCTACCACGCACTGACGCGGCCCATCACGGCTGAGGCAGAGGCGGTACATCGCGCCATCGCCATGGCCGAGATGGCGGGCGCGCCGGTGTACATCGTCCATTTGTCGTCTGAAGCCGCGCTGAACGAGGTTCGCGAGGCGCGCGACCGCGGCCTGCCGGCCTTCGCCGAGACCTGTCCACAATACCTGCTGCTGTCGATTGAAGAACTCGAGCGGCCCAATTTCGAAGGCGCGAAATACGTTTTCACCCCGCCGCTGCGGGAGAAACAGAATTTGCCGAAGCTTTGGGACGGCTTGAAGCATGATCACTTGCAAGTGGTTTCCACTGACCACTGCCCGTTCTGCTTCGAGGACCAGAAAATTCTCGGGAAAAACGACTTCACGAAGATCCCGAACGGCGGCCCCGGCATCGAAAACCGGCTTCAGTTGATCTATCATCACGGCGTGAACCAGGGCAAGCTGTCGCTGAACCGTTTTGTCGAGCTGGTCTCTACGACGCCCGCGCGGATCTTCGGCATGTACCCGCGCAAGGGCGTGCTGGCCGCCGGCAGTGACGCGGATATCGTGCTGTGGGATCCCAACGCCGAGCACACCATCAGCGCCAAGACGCATCACATGCGCGTGGATTATTCCATGTTCGAAGGCTTCCGCGTGAAGGGCAACGCGCGTATGGTGATGTCGCGCGGCGAAGTGATAGTGGACAACGGCAAGTTCCTCGGCAAACCCGGCCGCGGCCAATACCTGAAGCGTGCCGCTCGTGGTGGAGCATGGAAGTAGAATAAAGAGAGGCATGCTGACCAGATACATCCAAGCCGCGATGAAGCACGCGAAGTACGACATCTTGGAGGACAAGACCTTTTACGGTTCCATTCCCGGTTTCGAAGGTGTATGGGCCAATGAGCCGACTCTTGAACCGTGCCGGCAAGAGCTGCAGGACGCCTTGGAAGACTGGATCCTCCTTGGTGTGTCACTCAACCACGACCTGCCAGCTGTCGACGGAAGCTCGCCTGATATTGCTACGACCTGATCAGCTGCTTGCGCAAGCTTGGCTTCACCGGGCCCAAATCGGGAGGCGAGCAGGAGTTCATGTTGAAAGGGAAGGTGAAGTTGATGCTGGCGAATCCACATCGATCTGACATCAGTGTGGATCTGCTACTTCGCTTGCTGCGGCAGGCCGGCGTCACTAGTTACGTGTGGGAGGCCTTCTGATCAAGTCGTCCCTCCGATCCCAGATGTGTATCAATCGCCGGGCGCAATTGACGGCTCCTTTCTTCCTGTTGATTACGGCATCCGTGCTTGCGACCGTATCGTTCTTCTTCCATCCTGTGGATTCTGTATGCCTCCGGTCATTACAACGGACCGATGCCTTGAAAGAAGTCGCACGATCAGCGTCGACCCTTATTGAACTGCTTGATCAAATCGCGGCAGTACAATAGAAACAGACATGCGGTCTACTGCCAAAGCACAGCTAACTATCCCGACAAGTGTGCAACGGAGGGCCGGAATTAAAGCCGGTGATCGCTTGAAGTTCCACACATCGCCCGGGACGATCACCATCACAGCCGTTAACCAGCCCCCTTACAAACCCAGCAAAGCGGAATTGGCGGCTATTCAGAAAGGCGAGGCTGACATTGCTACGGGTAGGTATGTAAGCCTCGCAGACCTGCTGCATGAATTGGACAGTCATCGTCGCCGACGAAGCGAGAAAAAATCTCGCAAGGTTTCCCGCTAAGGACCAAGCGAAGATCGCGATTGCGCTGTTAAAGATGGGTCAGAATCCTTTCTCGGGCGACGTTGTCAAGCTGGAAGGCGAACAACAGCGTTGGCGACGTCGCGTCGGGTCATACCGAATCTTCTTCGCGGTCGACAAAGTGTCTCGTGTCGCGGCGGTCAGCGCCATCCTCCGGCGGACGTCCACGACTTACTAAAGGGCTTCTCGGCCTGGCTTTTGTGTCATCATCCTGATTAAGTGCCCGCGCACGACCCATCGCTGTTCAACCAGGACCTCGCACCCATAGCGCCCGAACGCCGCACCTGGGGCCTCTACAACTACGCCTCGCTGTGGGTCGCCATGAGCGTCTGCATCCCAACCTACATGCTCGCGTCCGGGTTGATCGCAGGGGGCATGAGCTGGCTTCAAGCCATCCTCACCATTCTGCTCGGCAACGTGATCGTGCTCATCCCGATGTTGCTCAACGCG
>Ga0335083_10000744_pt1 | contig 47273 bp, 42 predicted proteins | sample Lox_Sample_42_FD_206716 | JGI IMG/M metagenome (GOLD analysis project Ga0335083, IMG submission 206716) | Soil microbial communities from Loxahatchee National Wildlife Refuge, Florida, United States - Lox_Sample_4.2 | ecosystem: Environmental > Terrestrial > Soil > Wetlands | place: USA...
TCCACGCGTTACGTGCGGGCGGAGCGCGATCGTCATCCCGGTGAGTCCGGCTTCAGGCTGCTGGTGAGCAACACCGACGCGCTGATGAGCCGGGTGTGGCTCATCGATCACGCCCGCCACTCGCTCGACCTGCAGTACTTCATCTTCGAGAACGATGCCACCGGACGGCTGGTGGCACAGCGGCTGCTGGCGGCCGCCGACCGTGGCGTGCGCGTGCGGCTGCTGCTCGACGACGTCGCGCTCAGGCACGAGGAGCGGTTGCTCGAAGCGCTCACTGCCCACCCCAATATCGAGGTGCGGGTCTTCAACGCCTTCCGCACCCGTGACCCGTCGATGCCCTCGAAGCTGGTGCAATTCGCCCTCGAGGGCAGGCGGCTCAATCGCCGCATGCACAACAAGTCGATGGTCAGCGACGGCTGCGTCGCAGTGATCGGGGGACGCAACATCGGCGATGAGTACTTCGATGCCAGTGACGAAGGTAACAATTTCCGCGACCTGGACGTGATCGCCATCGGCCCCGTGGTCGATGCGGCCGCGCATGCCTTCGATGAGTACTGGAACAGCGAGCCGGCGATCCCGCTCACGGCGTATCGGACGACCCGCGACAGCAGGGCGGACCTGACGGCGCTGCGGCCGGAGCTGAGCGGCGCGGTGCGCGTCTTCGAGCAGTCGGACTACGCGCGCGCGGTGCTCGAGGAGCTGCCCGACGGCGGCACCGGGGCGCGCCCCGGTCGTTGGCTGTGGGGCGAGGGGACGCTGCTGGTCGATCAGCCTGAGAAGGTCGAGATCGATCATGACGAGCCGGCAATGCGCATCGGGCCCAGGGTGAAACAGGCGCTCGACCGAGCCCGGAGCGAGGTGCTGCTGATCTCGCCCTATCTGGTGCCGAGCAGCCGCGGCGCGCACTATCTGAGCGGGCTCGTGCAGCGCGGCGTGGCGGTCAGAGTGCTCACCAACTCGCTCGCCTCGACCGATGAGCTGGCCGCGCAGGCGGGCTACGCGAGCGCGCGGCGCGCGCTGCTCGACGGCGGTGCGCAGCTGTACGAGCTCAAGCCCGCACCCGGCGAGCGCGCGCAGCCGACGGCGACGGGCCGCTCGTCCGGGGTCAGCCTGCACGCCAAGGCCATCGTGGTCGACCGGCGGCTGCTGTTCATCGGATCGATGAACATCGATCAGCGCTCGAAATTCCTCAACACCGAAATGGGTGTGCTGGTCGATTGTCCGGCGCTGGCCGGGCAGGTGGCGCGCTTCTTCGAGCAGGCGGCCGATCCGCACAGCGCCTTTCACGTGCAGCTCGAGCGCAGCGGCGATTCCGGCAGCCACGACGGGCGCCTGACCTGGTCGTGGGACGATCACGGCACTCTCATGGCCACGCATCGCGATCCCGAGGTGGGCGCCACGCGCCGGCTCGAGTACGACGTGCTGCGGCTGCTGCCGATTGAGGGGCTGCTGTAGGGCCGGCCGAGCGACACGCCGAGGTAGGCGGAGGTCGCCGTGACCAGCGGCGTGTCGTGCACACGCCGTACGCCGGTCGAGGGTACGTAGGCGATCTTATCGGTCGCGATGTCCATGAGAGGTCGTCGTGCCGCGCACCGCGGCGTTCAGCATGGGGAGGTAGGCCTCGAGCGGCGGCGTCCTCAAGCCCGCGACCTTGCCCTGATCGTCCCAGCGGCGCACGCGCACTGCCTCGCGATGATAGGGCTCGCGCTCGAAGGCACGGGTCTCCTCGCGCGACATGGGTCCACCCTGGAGCTTGAGCGTGTGAACCGAAGCGGGGCTCAATCGCTCCAGGTAGTCAGGATCGGTCGCGCACAGATAGCGCTTCGCCGGCACGTGCAGGCGAACCGGCTCGCTGATCGCGGGCCCGAAGCGTGCGGCGAGCCAGCGGGCGCCGGTCTCCTCGTGGCGCGCATCTGCGGTCCAGTCGGCGAGATCGTCTGGCACCGCCTCGAGCAGGTGGCCGATGTCGTGCAGCAGCGCCGCGATGACGAGGGATTCGGGAGCCGCCTCGACCTGGGCGAACCACGCCGCTTGCAGTCCGTGCTCGGTCATCGACACACGCTCGCCGAAGTACGCTCCGGCGCCGCGCGCGCCGTAGAGCGCGAGCACCTCGTCGGCGACGCTCACGCGTTCCCTGCCAACCTGCGCCGCAGCAGGCCGGTTTCGCTGAAGACGCTGTCGCGTGTCAGGTAGCACCCCTGCAGGTGTCGCGGGAATCTCGCGGAGGTGAAAGCCGTCCGGCCATGCAGCACCCGCTGGTTGTCGAACACGACCAGATCGCCGTCCGTGAGCTCGAGGTGCAGCTGGAAACGCGGCTCGCGCAGCAGTGCTGCGAAGCGCCGGTACGCGGCATAGAATTCCGGCGCGGCGGACGCCGCGACCCGGATCGAGCGGTTGTTGTAGTGGACCGCGGCGATCTCCCCCTCGCACGAGAGCTGAATCAGCGGCCGCGCCGCGTAGAGCTCCGCATCCGCCGAGCGGTAGTGGAACGGGACCGCCGTGGTGGCGAGGACTCTGAAGGCATCGGGGTCGCTGTCCTTGAGATAACTCGCCAGCGCGAAGCCGTCCGCAAACAGGCTGGCGCCCCCCTCGGGCGAGGTGACGAGCGCGTGCAGCGCCTGAAAGCCCGGCACCGGCTCGCGGTAGGGATTGTCGGTGTGCAGGCCGAGCCCGAGGTCCGAGTAGGCGAGGTTCTGCGGCTGTGGCACCGAGCGCACGTCGAAGGTACGGCCGTAGTTGGTCTCCGCTACGCGTCCGATCAGGGAGGCCACTTCGAGGATCGCGGATTCCTCGCAGGGTACGGCCCGCAGGAAGGCGATGCCATCTTGCGTGAGGCGCGTGAGCCACTCGAGGCGCGCGCGCGGCTCGGTACGCACCGCGCTCGCGTCCGCCCAGGCGAAGTCCCGGCGCCCATCGAGCCGGGCACCCTCGAGCCACAGCCGGCGGGCGAGTTCCGGGCGCTGCGCGGCGCTGCCCGCCGCCTGCTCGGCGAGCCAGCCGAGCTCGAAGGCCGCGCTCCGTGCCTCTCCTTCCCACTCGATGTGCACGCGCTCAGCGTCGCAGCGCGCCGCGCGGATGCGCGGCGCCGCCGGCAGCTCCACGACGTCGACCAGGCGCTGGCCGCTGTACGGGTCGCTGTTCTCGGGTACGTGATCGCGCAGCCACAGGCTCGCGAATTCGCTCACACCTCCGGAGCGCCACTCGATCCTGAGCGCCTCCGGTGTCGCGGACACCCGCGCCGCGCTAGGCATGGGCCCTGGCCGGCGCCGGCGCCCGGGCGGCGGCGCGCGTATTCAACAGGTGCAGGTATCCGGCGCTCAAGGCGGCCGCCGCGCTCACCAGCGCCAGCGCCACGAACACGCCCCTCCAGCCGTAGGCGACCGAAAGTCGCGCCACGCTGTCGCCCGCCAGGACGCCGCCCAGGTAGCCGACTCCGTCGATGAGCCCGGAGGAGGCGGCGCTCGCCTGCTTGCCGCCGAAATCGAGCGCAAAGGCGCCGCCGAGGTAGGAGTAGGGGCCGAGCAGAGCGAAGGCGACGAGGCCGATCAGCGTCACCGCCGCCGGCGAGCCGTTCTGGCTGGCCGGTACCCCGGTGAGCGCCAACAGCGCGGCCGCGGCAGCCGCCAGGCCGAGAGTCATGATGAGCGAGCGCCCGGAGAGTCCCAGACGGTCGCTCAGCCAGCCGGCGAGCAGCACCGACAGAATCCCCACGAAGGGGAAGATCGCGCTGATCGCGGCGGAATCGCTCACGCTGTAGCCCAGGTAATCGCGCAGGTACGCCGGCGTCCAGGTGTTGAACGTCTCGCGGATTATGGTGGTGCCGAAAGAGAGCAGGCAAACCACCAGGAACGCCGGGCTGCGCAGCAGCGGCATCAGCAGTGCCGCGACGCTCTCCGGCCGCGACTCGCTCGCCGCGAACAGGTTGAGGGGATTGGGCTCGGCTTCCGGGAAGCCCTCGGCGATGCGCGATTCGCGCAGCCACAGGAGGCTCGCGAGCAGCGCCAGCCCCGCGACGATCGCCGCGAACACGAACAGCGCGCGCCAGCCGTAGCCATGCGCGAGCAGCACGCTCATCTGCTGCCGCGCGGCGGCATCCCCGGCGAGGTAGCTCAAGCTGAGGAACCCCGCGACCAGGCCGTAGGAGGAATAGTTGAACCACTTCGAGGAGACCTTGATCAGGCCCGCCCAGCCCAGCGACTGCGTCAGGCGGTTGCCGACCCAGGCGAGCGTGAACAGGGGCAGGGCGCCTGCGGCCGCAAACAGCAGCGTGAACACCATGGCGCCGCCCACGCCGATGAGGAAGTTGCGCCGCCCGCCCCAGTAGTCGCCGAGGCCGGTCAGAAACAGCTTGCCGAATGCATAGGCGGCTATGCCGAGCGAGGTGATACCGCCGATGTGGATGAGCGCCTCGCCGTGGCTCATGCCGCTGCGGCCGAGCTCCTCGGCGAGCAGCGGTGTCGCCACCGAGAGATCCGCGCGGCAGTAGTAACAGGCGGCGTAGCCGCAGAACAGCAGCAGCAGCGTACGTGTCTGAGCCGAGCGCAGCGACATGGCTCGCTTCAGGCGTGCCGCGCCGCGCACCAGCGCCGGGCGGGGCTGTCAGTCTTGGCGCCGACTTTCACTGAGGTCCTCGCGGTGCATCGCGCAGGACCCGATACTAGCGGAGGCGGCGGCTTGAATCACGCGGCGTGCCGTACGCACCCGGACGCCGCCCGCCGCCTCGGCAGGTTCGGTTTCAGCGGTGCCAGTAGCCGCCGTAATAGCCGCGCACCACGACCACCGGGGGCGCCACGACGCCGACCCCGACATAGGCACGCGGCGGGCCGACCGGGGCGACCACGCAGCCCGCGAGGACCGCGCCCAATCCCAGGGCGATCATCAGTTTGACAATGTTGCGCATGGCCCAACTCTCCTCGGCAGCTCATCTGCGAGTAACAACGCAGCGCCGCACCTCGCGCTGACAGGCGGCAGACACGGCCGCCCGTTCAGTCTTCGTTAAGGGCTCGTAAGGGTTTGGGACAGCACCGCGGGCACGCGGCCCCCGCCGTCACGCGCGTATACTGGCGCTATCGGCCGTCCTGGGAGCGCCCTCTTGACTCATCTGCGAGTGCTGCGGTCGCAGCACAGACACATGTTGGCCCGGGCCATGGGGGTGCTCGCCTGGACACTCGGCCTGTGCGGCTGTGCCGGCGTATCGGTCAACAGCGCGTGGCAGGATGGTGCCGCCCGCAACCAGACTTTTTCGAAGGTGCTCGTCGTCGGCGTCAGCCCGGACTACGACCTGAGGTGCAATTTCGAGTATGCGTTTGCAACACAACTCAGGAGCCAGGCAACAACGGTACTCCCGAGCTGTGACTCGATGACCCCGAAGGAGCCCCTCACCCGCGCGAACATCGAGCGCGTGATTAGCTCGGTCCACGCGGACGCCGTGCTCACGACGCGGCTCGTATCGGCGACTGCCGGCGAAAGCCAGGGTGGCACCTGGGACACACGTGGCGACTCTCGGTACAAGGCCACGGACATTGGGTACGCCGTATACGGTGTGCCGGTCACCGAGGTCGAGTTGCAGACGGCGGCCCCGCTCAAGAGCTTCACGAGCTCGGTGCATGTCGTTACGAAGCTCTACGACACGCGTGACGGAAAGGTGCTCTACACGCTGGATACCACCACCAAGTCTCAGGACGTCGACTCAACCGGAGCCACGCTCGCGGCGATTACGGCCCCCACGGCCGATCGCCTGCGACGGGACGGATTGATTCGCTAGGGCGCCGACCGGCCGGCAGGTGAGCGGCGCTTGCGCGCGCTCCTCAGCAGCAACGCGCGCAGCACCACGGCGTGGTTGATGCGCGGCTCGCGCGTCGCGGTGAGGAGCGTCACGCGCTCGCGCCTGGCACGGGCGCGCAGCGCTGCGAGCGCTTGCGGGTGCGCGCGCAGCTCGGCGCGGTAGCGCCGGCCGAACTCCCGCCAGCGCTTCGGATCGTGCCCGTACCAGAGGCGCAGCTCCGTGCTCGGCGCGAGCTCCTTCACCCAGACCGCGAGCGCGGCGCGCTGGCGGCTGACTCCCCGCGGCCAAAGGCGATCGACCAGCGCCCGGTAGCCGTCGGCGGCCTGCGGTTTGTCGTAGATACGCTTGATGCACACGCCGCGCGCACCGGCTGCCGGCGCTTCCTGCCCGGACTCGTGCAGGTAGCAGGCGGGGGAGCTGAATTCCCCGCCGCGCTCGCCCGTGGCCCGACGCCGCCTGCCGCTCATGGGCCGATTGTGGCGCATCGGCGGCGTATGATTCCACCCCGTGACCTCGATCCGCCAGCAGCTGCGCAACAACGCCGTGGCGCTGATCAGCCTCGCCGTGGCGCTGATCAGCCTCGCCTACAACACCTGGCGCAACGAGCGCACCGAGCACAACCGCAACGTACGCGCCGCGGCGTTCGAGGTGCTGATGCGCGCCGCCGATCTCGAGCGGGTCACGTTCCTGGCGCAATACGATCGCGACCGCAGCGGCGGCAGCCCGAGAAACGGCTGGACGGACGTGCTGGCGATTCACGAGCTCGCCGCTCTCGTGCCGGGGCCGGTCCCGGCCAGGGCCGCCGAGCTGCAGCAGGTCTGGACCGAGAACTGGGAAGGCCTCGGCAAGCCGGACGAGACCGCGGTCAATCGCATCGACGATGCGATCGGTCAGCTGCGCGCGGCCTCCCTCGCGACGCTGCGCGCGCTGCGCTGAGGCCACCTCACCTCGTACCCGCGTGCAACGAACGCCCTGGCCGTCGTAACGCTCGCCCAGCACGCCCGAAGGGCGCGCTCGGGGATGCAGTTATACGCTCAGGCCGCCTTGCGACGCTTGTAGTACTCCGCGATCGTCGGATGACTGGCGACGCGCTCGAAGTGTTTCACCAGCAGCGGCGCGACGCGGTCCACGAGGTCCTTCGGGATGTGGTCCAGCACCCCGGACCGCAGCCAGCGAATCCACATGAAAACCTTGAGATCCGCCATCGTCAGACGCCGGTCGGCGAAGTACTCGCCTCCAGCCGCCTTCAGCTTCTCCTGAAACTGCTCCAGATAACGCGTGATACGTCCCGCCACCAGCTCTTCGCGCGCCGTCTTCTTGGCATCCGCGGGCAGATCCATCGTGTGCGCAATCCGGGTGCCGATGTCCTCGGCCGCATCCATCACCTCGTCGCAGAGCAACGCCTGGAAGTCGTCCTTGGGATAGAGACCAGTCAGTTTCCCCACGTATCGATTGATGCTGTTCGACTGGGATACAACCTTGCCGTCGACTTCCAGGATGGGCATCGCGAGGAACGGTGTCTTGTCGCGGAAGGCGGGCCAGTCCTTGCCGGCAATGCGATGATCCTCGAATGCGATGCCGCCGATGTGCAGCGCCAGACGAGCAGGCTCGCCGCGTCCGCCATCAAAATCGAAATAGGCCAGTCTGAGCTTTGCCATTTTTGAATCCTCGAATGTGGGTGGATGTCCCTCGCCGGGGACGTGCTTGCAAAGTGCAAGCAGTATAGCGACAGACTTGCACAATGCAAGTCAATAGCCTAGCCTCGCAAAGTGACCAGGAGATTACCGGCGCGCAGATCCAACTGTCCGATCGCGTACGCGCTCGATTTCGTCGGTGACAAGTGGACGTTGATCGTACTGCGCGACCTGATCATGGCCCGCAAGCAGTACTTCCAGGACCTGCTCGCGGGAACCGAAGGAATCGCGACGAACATCCTGGCGAGTCGCCTGAAGTTGCTGGAAGCGACCGGTCTCGTTACGCGGCGCATCGATCCGGCTCACGCGCGGCGGGTAATCTATGAGCCGACTGGGAAGGCGCTCGACCTGCTGCCGGTGCTGATCGAGCTGGTGCGTTGGAGTACCAAGCACGACCCCAGGTCGGCGGCACCTGCGCATTTCGTGCGGCGCCTCGCCCGGGATCGCGAAGGATTGATCGCGGAATTGCGTGCCGCTCACCGCACGGCCTGACGCGGTCCTGCTCCGATGTCATGGCGTCGATTTCCGCTGCCGATCTTGTAGCATGATGAGAGCCCACCACCGCCGTACCGCCCGGCAAGGCCGCCATGATCACGCTCTATCACCGGCCCAACACGCGCTCGACTCGTTTCATCTTCCTGCTGGAAGAGCTCGCGGCCCCTTACGAGATCCGCCTCGTCGGCACCCGCACCCGTGAGGGCGGCGAGGCCGACCCGTCCAATCCCCATCCGCTCGGCAAGGTACCGGCGATCTCCGACGACGGGGTCGTCGTGTTCGAGTCGGTGGCGATCGCGATCTATCTCACCGACAAGTTTCCGCAGAATCGCATCGGTCCGCTTCCCGGCGAGCCCGAGCGCGGCGTGTACCTGAGCTGGCTCGCCTACTACACGGGCGTACTCGAGCCGGCCTTCATGTCGAAGTTCATGAATTGGCAGGTGCCGCGGGGCACGGCTGGCTGGGTGGCGGTCGAGGAGGCGATGGCGGCGGTGATCGCGCGCCTGACCCAGGCCCCGTACCTCGCCGGGCAGCGCTTCTCGGCGGCCGACGTGCTCTACGCGACCTCGTTCGCGCTGTTCGCGAACAGCCCGATGCTGCCGAAGTCGCCGGTGATCGAGGACTATGTCGGGCGGGTCGTGGCGCGGCCGGCGTTCGCGCGCGCGATGGCCCGGCAGAACGGCTGACAAGGCGCACCGAGCGTCGAGGTCCAACGATGGCGACGCTGCGCCTCGCATACCGGCCTCCCTACGACTGGGCGCACATGCAGGGCTTTCTCGCCCGGCGCGCGCTCGGCGGAGTCGAACGGGTCGATGCCGCGGGCTACCACCGCGCGCTCGCCTGCCCGGGCGGCCACGCCCTGATCGCCGTGCGCTCGCTCCCCGGGGAGGATGCGCTCGAGCTGCGGGTGACGGGCGCGCCGCCCGCGGCGCTGCCGCCGCTCGCCGCCGCCGCGCGGCGCGCCTTCGATCTCGCCGCCGACCCGGCGCGCATCGAGGCGGAGCTGTCTACGGATCCGCTGCTCAGACCGCTGGTCGCCGAACGTCCCGGGGTGCGCGTCCCGGGCGCGTGGGATGCGTTCGAGTGCGCGGTGCGGGCGGTGCTCGGCCAGCAGGTGAGCGTCGCCGCCGGCTGCACGCTCGCGACGCGCCTCGTCGAGCGTGCCGGCGAGCCGCTGCGCGAAGTCCGCGAGGGGCTCACGCACCTCTTCCCGACGCCGCAACGCCTGGCGCAGTCGAGTCTGGCGGATCTCGGGCTCACCGGGGCCCGGGCCGCCGCTCTCGAGTCGCTCGCACGGGCCGTGCTCGAGCGGCGCGTGGACTTCGCCGCGGGTGCGGCGGAGGTCACCCGGGCGCTCGCGGCGCTTCCCGGAATCGGGCCCTGGACCGCGCAGTACGTGGCGCTGCGGGCGCTCGGCGAGCCGGACGCCTTTCCCTACGGTGACTGGGTACTGCGGCGCATGGCGGCGGCGCCGGGAGAGGCGATGCTGAGCGCGCGCGAGCTCGAGGAGCGCTCGCAGCGCTGGCGGCCCTGGCGCGCCTACGCGACCGTGCATCTGTGGCGCGCCGCGGGGAAACGTGTGGCACCTGTGCCGCAGCGGGCGCCGCGGCGCGCTGCGGCCGCGGCCCCACGCGCGTAACATACCCGCCATGCGGGCGATCTACTGGCAGCAGATCGAGAGTCCCGTCGGGCCGCTGCTGCTCGCGGCGGACGAGCACGCGCTGACGCGGGTGCACTTCCAGGGCGGCGCGCACCCGCTCACGCCGGCACCCGAATGGCGGCACGAGGCCGCGCGCTTCGCCGCCGTCGCCCGCGAGCTGTCCGAGTACTTCGCGGGCAGGCGCCGCGCCTTCAGCGTGGCGCTCTCGCTTCATGGCAGCGAGTTCCAGCGGCGGGTGTGGCAGGCCCTGCTGGCGATTCCCTACGGTGAGACGATCTCCTACGGCGAGCTCGCGCGCCGGGTCGGCAGCGCACCCCGGGCCGTGGGACTCGCGAACGGCGCGAATCCACTGCCGATCCTCGTACCCTGCCACCGGGTGATCGGCGCGGACGGCTCGCTCACCGGTTTCGGCGGAGGTCTCGCGACCAAGCGCGCACTGCTCGAGGTCGAGGGCGCGGATTGTGTCAGCGATCTCTTCAGTCGCGCTTCATGATGAGGGGAGGGGTTCATGCATCCGGGTTCAGACACTAGAGGACGATGGGTCTGGGTGGCGCTCGGCGCGCTGGCGCTCGCCGCCGGCGCAGCGCTCGTGTCCGGCGGTCCGCCTGCCGAGCGCAGCTATATCGATCATCCGCCCGCGCCGAACGGCCCGCCGCTGCCCTTCAGCGACGCCGTGCGCCTCGGCGACACGCTCTACGTCGCCGGTCACATCGGCATCGATCCGCGTACCGGCAACGCCGCGGCGAGCCCCGAGGCCGAGGCACGCCTGGTGATGGAGGGCGTGAAGCACACGCTCGAGCGCGCCGGCTTCACGATGGACGACCTGGTGTCGGTGACGGTGTTCTGCAGCGATCTTTCTCACTACGACACTTTCAACGGCATCTACGCGGGCTACTTCCACGGCCACTATCCGGCGCGCGCCTTCATCGGCGCCGGCAAGCTCCTGCGCGGTGGGCGCTTCGAGGTGCAGGGCGTGGCGGTGAGGAGCCCGCGCCCGTGAACCGACGCGAGTTCTCCCGACGCCTGGCGGGCGCCGCCGCCGCGGCGGCGCTCAACCCGCTCGCGGGCGCGGAGCCTGCCGCGCCGGTCGTCTCGACTCACGCGCGCGCGCTGTATCGCTCGGCGCTGATCCTCGACTGCAACTCCGCCCCACCCGAGGAGGAGCGGCTGCCGCTGCCGCAGGCCGAGCTCGATCTCGTGCGCGGCAGCGGCATCGACGTCATCAAGTACTCGCTCGGCGGAATCAACGACGATTTCGCCAAGACGGTCGCCGACATCGGCCAGGTGCTGAGGCTCATCGAGGTGCATCCGGCCTATTTCACCCAGGTGCGGGTCACGGGCGATCTCGCGCGCGCCAAGGCCGAGGGCAAGCTCGGCATCATTCTCTCGTTCGAGAGCGCGGAAATGCTGCAGGGCCGGGTCGAGTCGCTCGAGCTTTTCCGCAACCTCGGCGTGCGCGTCATGCAGCTGTCCTACAACCGCAAGTCGCCGTTCGCCGCCGGCGTCATGGAGCCCGACGGCGGGGGACTGACGCCGCTCGGCCGGCAGGCGGTCGCCGAGATGAACCGACTCGGCATCGCCATCGACCTGAGCCACGCGAACCCCGCCACGACCGCCGACGCGCTCGACCTCTCGAGCAAGCCGCCGGTCATGACGCATGCCGGCTGCGCAGTCATTCATGCGCATCCGCGCAACAAGAGCGACGAGCAGCTGCGTGCGCTCGCCGATCGCGGCGGGGTCGTGGGGATCTACGACCTGCCGTACCTCACGGCTTCGCCGCGGCAGCCGACGGTCGAGGACTACCTCGATCACCTCGAGCACGCGCTGAAGGTCGCCGGGGAGAATCACGTCGGCATCGGCAGCGACGTCGGCATCCCGCCGCTGGATATCAGCGACAAGGGGCTGGCGGAGCTCAACAAGGAGCTCGAGCGGCGGCGCACCACGGGTCTCGCGGCTCCCGAGGAGGATCGTCCGCCGTACGTCGCAGGCCTCAACACGCCGCGGCGGATCGAGATCATCGCCGACCAGCTGTTGAAGCGCGGCTATCCGGCCGGCGTGGTCGAGAAGGTCGTCGGCGCGAATTTCGCGCGGGTGTTTGCCGATATCTGGACCGACTGAAGGTGCCTCCGGCGGGGCGTGCGCGCCCCGCCGGTGCGGGTTCACTGCAGGGAACTCCTGACGAGGCTCCAGAGTGCCAGGGCAAAGGCGCCGAGCGCCGCGAGACCGGCGTGGCGCATCCGCAGCGGCGCGACGATCCCGAAGGAGAGGGCGGCGAACAGCGCACGCAGCGTGCCGCTCGCGGCCACGGCGGCCGCCCGAGCGACCGAGAACGGCGGCAGCCGCTCCCTCACCTGCGCCACGAACTGCGCATCGGCCAGTGGTCGCTCACTGAGTGCAAACTCGCGCAGCAACTGGGGATCGCGCTCATCCGGCATGGGCGTGCTCCTTCTCCGCAGGTTGATAGGAACGCAGCAGCACGCGCAGCCGCTGCGCGCCGCGCCTGACGTGCGACTTGACGGTGCCGAGCGGCAGCTCGGTGGCGGCGCTGATCTCGCCGTGCGACATGCCCTCGCTGTAGGCGAGCACGAGGCACAGCCGCTCGGTGTGGGTCAGCTTCGCGAGCGCCCGGTCGAGGTCGAGCTGCTCGGCCGCGGCAGGTATGAACCCCGTGTCCGGCAGCTCCTGCAGCTCGTGCCCCGTCTCCGCAGGATGCGCCGCGCGCGCTTCGGCGAGCCAGGTGTTGATCGCGAGGCGCCGCAGCCAGCCACCGAAGGCGGCCGGGGACTTCAGCTGTGGCAACGAGCGCCAGGCCTTGAGGAACGCCTGCTGCGCGAGATCGTCGGCGAGCGCCGGATCCCGGCACAGGCGCCGCAGGAGATTGCGCAGCCCGCTCTGGCGGCGCCAGACGAGCTCGGCAAAGGCGTCGCGATCGCCGCCCATGGCGAGGGCGACCACGACGCTCTCCGCCACTTCGCCGAGCAGGGCACTGGCACGGCTCACGGCAAGGGCGCTCCGGCCGGGTACTCCTACTTGAGTCCGTTGACCGGCTCGCTGACCTGCGGCCGGGGTCGCGCCTGCTCGGCGGCGCGCGCTGCGATCACGAGTCCGCCTCCCACGCAGAGCGTCACGGCGCCCCCGCCGAGCAAGGGATAGAAGGAGGCCGGAGCGACCTGGTTGAGGAGGAACGCCAGGATGACGACGCCGACGCCGGCCGCGAGGCAGATGATTCCACCCACGCGCAGGTACAGCGGGTTGAGTCCGGCGTCGCGCTCGGGAGCCATGAGGCGATCGACCAGCGCCGGATCGAGCTGCTGGCCGCGCTCGATGGCGAGGCGCAGCGGCTCGAGGGCCAGCTGGCGCTTCTTGTAGTCGGAGACGATGCCGGCGACGGCTGCGACCGTGACGAAGATCCAGAAGGCGATTGCCACCGCAAAGGGTCCGAACTCTTCCATGGGCCTATCCTCGGTAAGGGAGATCAGGTACCGGTAGAGATGCGCGCGGCCCGGCCTTTGGATGCAACGGCGAGCGCTCGAGCGGTCTTGAGTCCCGGTTCGCGGTCAGCCGCCCGCCGCCAGCGCTGCGAGCAGCGTCTGCGCGAACTGCGGGCCCTTGCCGGCCTCCTCGTGCTTGAAGTAGACGAACACGTCGCTGAGGTGCGCAGTGCTCGCGCGGATGACCCCCGCCCAGCGCTCGAGGTCTTCGGCCGTGTAGCCTTCGTCGCGCAGGCGGAAGTAGCCGTAGGGAGCGGTGATCTCGACCGGGGTGGAGAACTTCTCGCTGTCCGCCACGCACAGCGCGACCCCCGCGGCCTTCAGTCGCGCGAATACTTCTCCGTCCATCCACGAGGCGTGGCGGAACTCGAAGGCGGCGCGGGTCCCGGGCGGCAGCAGGGCGAGAAACGCATCCAGCACGGCGAGGTCCTTGCGCAGGTATGGCGGCAGCTGGAAGAGGATTGCCCCGAGCTTGGGTCCCAGGGTCGCCGCGGTCTTGAGGAAATACTCGAGCAGCTCCGCGCAGTCCTTGAGCTTCGCGATGTGGGTGATGCGCTTCGGCGCCTTGAGCGTCAGGCGAAAGCCCGGCGGGGTTTCCCGGTCCCACGCAGACAGGGTCTTCGCGTTGGGGACGCGATAGAAGGTGTAGTTGATCTCGACCGTCGTGAAGCGCTCGGCGTAGTACCGCAGCATCTTCGCGGCCGGAAATTTCTCCGGGTAGAAGCTGCCCTTCCATTCGGGGTAGTTGTATCCGGAGGTGCCGACCCAGACCCTCATGGACCGCCCCTATCCGTCGGATCAGTGGCGGTCGCTCACCAGGCGGCGGTATTCGCCCAGATGCCGGATCGCGTGCTGCGGCTTGCCGAGCGACTCGTAGAGGCGCGCGAGATTGTAGTGACAGTCGGCGTGGTTGGGATCGCCGGCGAGTGCGGCCTGGTAGACCTCGAGCGCTGCGGTCGTTCTGCCGACATCCTCGAGCAGTACCGCCTGGTTGTAGAGCAGCAGCGGATCCCGCCCCACCTGCTCGAGCGCGCGCCGGTAGACGGCCTCGGCGTCGGCGGTCCTGCCGAGCACGTGCAGCAGCCTCCCCAGGTTGATCCACGCGGCCGCGTCCTGCGGATTCTGCTCGGCGGCCTGCTGATAGGCCGTCATGGCGCCGTTCGGGTCGGTGTTCTCGAGCGTCAGCCCCTCGGCAAACCAGTCGCGCGCGGCCGGCGGAACCGGCTCCGCGGCAGGCGCCTGAGGCCTGTGCTCGACGACCTGGAGCGTCCCATCCTCGACCGTGACGTCGAGTCCGAGGAGGTATTGGCCGCTGTCGACCTGCCAGCGCCGCTCGCCATTGCGCACCACCACGTGATCTCCCACGGCGCTGATCGCCAGTCCGGACAGCGGCACCGAGGCCGGGAGCTCGCGCCGCAGCCGCTCGAGCGAGCGGCGGATGCGCCTGGCGGGAATGCGTGCATCGATCAGCGCGCGTGCGGTGCGCAGCACGATCAGATCCTGGAACGAGAGGCGGTAGGCGCGCCGTGGGCCGCGCGCCGGCTTGACGAATCCGGCGCGGATCAGGCTGCGAGTGACTGAAGGAGACAGCCGCAGGACCCGCTGCACGTCCCGCATACTGTAAGAACGCATCCTGGGCTCTTGAGGAAAGGGAGTTCCCCGGAAGTCAGCGCTTGCCCGCCTTGCGCGCTACTTTAGCCGGTTCCTCGATGCGCTTGGGAGCTTTGCGCGGGCCGAGCGTGCTCGCCTCCTTGCCGCGCTTCTCGAGACTGGCGCGCAGGGCCTCCATGAGGTCGATCACCTTGCCGTCTCCCGCCGGGGCGGGCTCGACCATCGTGATCTCCTGCCCCTCGTCGATCTTCTTCTTGATCGCGGCCTCGATCCGCCCGCGCACCTCGTCCTTGTAGGCGTCCGGATCGAACTTCTCGGCGGTCTGCGCGTCGATCAACTGCTGGGCGAGCTTCAGCTCGGCCGGCTTCACCTCGGGCTTCGGCACCTCGACCTCGCTCGCGCGGCGCACGTCGGCCGCGTAATGCAGCTGCTGCATGGCGAGCACATCGCCGATCGGCCGCAGGATCACCAGATAGCCCTTGCCGCGAGCCGCCCAGCGGCCGACGCCGCAGCGCCCGGCCTGCTTCAGGGCCTCGGTGAGAAGCGCATAGGGCTTGGCCGCCCCTTTGTCGGGGGCCAGGTAGTAGGTCTTGTCGTAGTAAACCGGGTCGATCGACTCGATCGGCACGAACTCCGAGATCTCGACGGCATGGGTGCCAACTTCCTCGAGCGCCTTGATCTCCTCGGCCGTGAAGCGCACGTACTGATCCTTGGCGAATTCGTAGCCCTTGATCATGTCGTCGCGCTCGACCACGGCTCCGTCCTTCTGGCAGATGTATTGCTGCTTGAGGCGCGAGCCGTCTGCCTTGTGCAGCAGGTTGAAGGAGATGGCGTTCGAGGATTGATTCGCGGTGAACAGCTTCACGGGAATCGCGACCAGTCCGAAGGACACCGTCAGAGAGCCTATCGAGCGAGCAGCGGCCATGGCATCACCCTCTACTTCTCACCCTTGACACCGAAAGCTTTCGTAAGACTCTGTTTTAACTTGAGTACATCATGCCACCGGTCCCCCCTCTTTTCCAAGCGGGCCGGCACAGTATTGAGAGTAAAGTCCATCGGCTCGGCCCCCTCGAGCTCCTCCCAGGTGAGCGGCATGGAAACGGGCGTGCCGGGCACCCCCCGGGGGGAGTAGGCGACGTTCAGCGTCTTGCCGCGCACGTTCATGTTGTAGTCGATGAAGATCTTGCCGGTGCGCTTCTCGATGGCCCACTCCATGGTGATGTCCCTGGGATGCGCGCGCATGACGTGCCGGCCCACGCTCTCGCAGATGCGGCGGGCCTCATCGAAAGTCACGGTACGCTCGATGGGGACGAACATGTGGAGCCCGGTCTTGCCGGAGGTCTTGATGATGGCCTCGAGCCCCATCTCCTTGAGCAGCGCGCGCAGCCAGAAGGCCACCCGCTTGCCCACGGCGAAGCCCTTCTTGTTGAGCTCGGGCTCGGCCCCCTTTGCCTCCTTGCCCGAGTAGATGTAGGGATCGATGTCGAAGACCAGGAAGTCCGGGTAATTGAGCACCGAGGCCTCGAGCGCCTCGAGTGAGCTCGCATAGTCGGTGCTGGCCTTGGGAGTGTCGGGCCCGGGACGCGCGCGTGAATGCCAGATGTGGAACTCGAGCGTGCCGATCTGCCCGAGCCACAGGAGTGTCGGCAGGTTGTTGGCGAGCAGGTAGCGGTGCCGGTCGTCCTTGGTTTCCGAGAACACGGTGACGGTCTCGACAAACTCGGGCAGCGCCTGGCCCCAGTGCTTCTGGAAGAAGCGCTCGCCATCGATCCCCTCGGGCATGCGGATCATGGTGAGCGGCCGGTCCTGAAGGTGCGGCAGCATGAAGCGCCCGACGCGCGCGAGGTAGCGCAGCAGATCGCGCTTGGTGACGGCGGGACTGCGCGGGCCCGCCGCGGGCCAGTACACCCGGTCGAGGTTGGTGAGGCGGATGCGCGCGCCGTCGACCGCGAGATCGAGCCGCGCGGCGCGGTTGTCGAGCTGCTCGAGGATCGGGCCCACGGCCTCGGGTGGATCGGGGTCAGCGCCTGCGCTGCGCACTGCGGCTTTGGACGCTCGCCCCGGGCGACCGCGGCCCTCCGGGGCGGGTGCGGCGGCGGCGACGGGCCTGCGATGGGGGTCGGGTTTTTTCACGTCGGCGGGCTCGATGTCGTCGCGCAGCCGCACGAACACGGGCGCCCGCAACGCGCCGGCCGGAGTCCACTCGCTGAAGGTCACCTCGGCGACGAGGCTCGGCTGCAGCCAGGTCGTCGGCCGATGCAGCGGCACCTTCTCGGCGAAGGGGGAATCCTTGCGCTCGAGTTTGGCGGCGCGCTCGCGCAGCGCGCCGATGACCTCGTCGTCGAGCCCCGAGCCGACATGTCCGGCGTAGTGCAGCGCCTTGCCCTCGAAGTAGCCGAGCAGCAGCGCGCCCAGCGGGTCACGCGCGCCCTTGCCACGCGTGTAGCCGCCGATGACGAGCTCGGCGGACTGCTCCGCCTTGATCTTGAGCCACGCGCGGGTGCGCTTGCCCGGCTGATAGGTGCCGTCGATGCGCTTGGCCACGATGCCCTCGAAGCCCGAAAGCATCGCGGCGCGATAGAGCTCGGGGGCGTTGTCGGAGTTGTGTACCAGCTGCAAGTGCGCTGACGGCAGCAGGCACTGGGCCAGATAGCGGTGGCGGGCGAGGTAGGGAGCGCCGCGCAGGTTCAGGCCGGCGAAGTGCAGCAGATCGAAGCACACCAGCACCACCGGGGTCTCGCGGCGCGCCACGGCGATCTCGGCCGCGCTCTTGAGCTGCGCGCGGTTCTGCAGCGCGTTGAACGACGGGCGCCCCGCGGCGTCGAGCGCGACGATCTCGCCGTCGAGGACCATCTGCTCGATGGCCTGCGCGGCGAGCTCCTCCCTGAGCTCAGGGAAGAAAGATGTCAGGTCGAGTCCGCGGCGCGACCTGAGCTCGACCTCCTGGCCGCGCACGTAGGCGATGACGCGATAGCCGTCGAGCTTCGGCTCGTAGCGCCACGCGGGGTCGGATTCGAGCGAGTCGGAGGTCTCGGCCAGCATCGGCGCGAGCTTGCGCGGCATCGGCTCCACCGGGCCGGCGGGCGCCAGCAGCTCCGCCTCGAGCCGCACCGGGGTACTCGCGGGCGTCAGCTGGTCGAGATTGAGGCCCGACAGCACCGAGGCCGGCTGTGCCAGCACGTCGTTCGCCTGCGCGAAGCGGTCGCGGTGCTTGATCAGCAGCCACTGGTTGCCAGTGCGGGTCTTGACCAGCGTGAAGGAGCCCTTCAACTTCTCGCCGCGCAGCAGGAAGCTGAGCTTCCCCTGGGCGAGTTCGGCGCGCACGCGCCGCTGCGCCTGCGCGCGCTCGCTGAACGAGTACTCTTCTCCCTCATCCGGCGAGTACACCCCGCAGTCCCACACGATCACCTTGCCCGCGCCGTACTGCTTCTCGGGGATCACGCCCTCGAAGGAGGCGTAGTCGAAGGGATGATCCTCCACCTCGACCGCCATGCGTTTGTCGTTGGGATCGAGCGAGGGACCCTTCGGCACCGCCCAGGACTTGAGCACGCCGTCGAGCTCGAGCCGGAAGTCGTAGTGCAGCTGCCGCGCCGCGTGCTTCTGCACCACGAACATGAGCGGTCCGTGGCGCGCCGCGGGAAGCTTCGCGGGCGGCTCGGGCGTGCGCGCGAAGGTGCGCTTGGCGGTGTAGCGTTCGAGGGCGCGCTTGGGCACGGTCAGGCCATGTTACCGCAGCGCCTCGATCCAGGCGGCGAGCCGCTGCAACACCTCGGCGTGCAGCTGCGCGTCGTTGCGTCCGCTGCGTGCGGGCACATGGAAAGCGTGATCCGCATCCTCCACCAGGCTCAAGGTGGCGCGTGCCCCGAGGCGAGCGGTGAGCCCCTCGAGAAGCGCTCGGTCCGCGAGCGCATCGCGTTTACCCTGAAGAAACAACATCGGGATCGTCACCCGATCCAGATGCCGGGCGCGGGCGTCGCCGGGCGCGCCCGCCGGATGGAGGGGAAATCCGAGGAAAGCGAGGCCACGCACCCCGGGGAGCGGCCCGAGCGCCTGTGCCTGGGAGGTCATGCGTCCGCCGAAGGAGCGCCCGCCGGCCACGAGCGGCAGCCCCGGCGCGAGGCGCGCCGCCGCGGCTACTGCGGCCCGCACCGTCGCGTGGCACAGCGGCGGCGGATCCGGGCGGCGCGAGCCACGCTCCATGTAGGGGAATTGGAACCGAAGCGTAGCGATGCCGCGCGCGGCGAGCCCCGCGGCGATGACGCTCATGGCGGGATGGCGCATGCCGGCGCCTGCCCCATGCGCCAGCACATAACAGGCGCGCGCTGCAGGCGGCAGGGTGAGCAATCCGGACACCGAGAGCTCATCCTGCACCTGCAGGCTGACCGGACTAGAATCCGCCGATGACAGCCGCTCCTGCATGGCGCGCAAAATACGCATGTCTCGCGGTGGCCTGCAATCTGCTCGTGCCGTGCACCTTCGCCGCCGGCGCGGAGGCCCCCCGGCCGAGCACCGCGCAGCCGAACGTGCACGTGCTGCCGACGCCGTTCGTGATCCCGGGGCTGAACCGCGAGCGCACCGTGCGCATCTACCTGCCACCCGGTTACGAAGAGAGCCGGCAACGCTATCCGGTGCTGTACATGCACGACGGGCAGAACCTCTACGACGACGCCACGGCCTATGCGGGGGAATGGGGCGTCGACGAGACGCTCAATTCCCTGGCGAGGTCGCACGGCCTGAGGGTGATCGTGGTCGGGATCGACAACGGGGGTGCCGATCGCATCCACGAGCTCAACGCCTGGGACAACCCGCAGTTCGGCAAGGGCGAGGGCGATCGATACATGGCCTTCGTCGTCGATGTCCTCAAGCCCTGGGTCGATCAGCACTACCGCACGCGTCCCGACCGGAGTCACACGGCGATCATGGGCAGCTCGATGGGCGGTCTCATCTCGAGCTACGCCATCAGCCGCTACCCTGAGGTCTTCGGCAGCGCCGGTATCTTCTCGCCCGCGTACTGGATGGCACCGCAGGTGTTCGCCGACGCCGAGGAACACCCGCCGCCGCGCACGACGCGCATCTATTTCTACGCCGGCGGCAGCGAGGGCGAGAGCATGGTGCCGGACCTCAAGCGCATGGTGGCGGTCCTCGAGCGCGCCCGGCTGCCGGCCCACAACCTCGAGGTCGAGATCAATCCCGTCGGGCGGCACAACGAGGCTGCCTGGCGCGCGGAGTTCCCGCGCGCCATCGAGTGGCTGTTCGGCGTCGGTCGCTGAGGCAGGAAGCGACCCGCCTTCAGTTCACCGCCGCGACCCAGGCTGCGAACGGCGCGAGCGTCAGCGGGCGGTCCGCGGCGGCCTGAAGGTTGGGCGCGGGGCTTGCGAGCAGGGTATTCAGGTGCGATCCGCGCACTCCCGACGCCCCGAGTTTGAGCAGGATCGTCTGCGGCTGCGCCGACATGTTGAGGGCGACGACGATGGTCTCGCCGTCCGGGGCGAGGCGCGCATACGTCAGCACCTGGCCGTTGGCGCGGTCCAGCATCACGGTGCGTCCGGCGCGCAGCGCCGCGCTGCTGCGGCGGAGCGCGATCAGTTTCCGGTAGTAGTTGAGCAGCGACTCCGGGTCAGCGGACTCGCTTTGCACGTTGACGGTGCGATAGTTCGCGGTCACCGGCAGCCAGGTGCGGGGATTGGTGCTGAATCCGGCCTGGGCGTTCGAGTCGTCCCACTGCATCGGCGTACGCTCGCCGTCGCGACCCTTCTCCTTCGGCCAGCCGGTGATGCCAATCGGATCGCGCACGTCCTCCACCCGCGCTGGTGTGGCGGTGGTCTGGCCGATCTCTTCACCCTGATAGAGGAGGGCGGTCGAGCGCGAGGTCAGCAGCAGCGTCGCGACGATGCGCGCGATCTGAGCGTCGTGAACACCATCGCCAAAGCGGTCCCAGCTGCGCACGTTGTCGTGGTTGTCGAAAACCAGCAGCGGCTGGGAGCCGTGCAGCTCGCTCTGCGCCTCTTCGAGGAGCTGGCGGAGTCGCGCGGCGTCGAGCCGTTTGCTGCCGAGCCCCACCAGCGTGTCCATCGGGAGTTGCAGCTCATCGTGCCGGGCACCGCCGTACCACGCATCGAGCTGCGCCGTGCGGGCCACGTAGGTCTCGCCGATCAGCACGCGCTCGCCGGGATAGCGCTCGATCATCGCGCGCAGCCGGCGGATCACCGCGTGATTCTCCGCAAGGTTATGCGTGTAGATCTCGCTGAGATTCGGGTCGCCCTGGGCGTTGGTGCCGCCGAGCACGGGCTCGTCCCGCAGCCGGGCATCTTCGATGAGCTCGGTGATGGCATCGAGCCGGAACCCGGCGACACCGCGGTCGAGCCAGAAGCGCATGGCGGCGAACATCGCCTGCTCGACCTGTGGATTGCGCCAGTTGAGGTCGGGCTGCTGGCGATAGAACTTGTGGTAGTAGAACTGACTCACCGCCGGCACGTACTGCCAGGCGGAGCCGCCGAACAGGCTCACCCAGTTGTTGGGCGGCAGCCGCTTACCGGCGGCATCGCTCTGGCCTTCGCTCCACACGTAGAAGTCGTGCCGGGAAGCCTGGCGCGAGCTGGCTGCCTCTACGAACCACGGGTGCTGATCGGAGGTGTGATTCAGCACCATGTCGAGGACGACGCGGATGTGGCGGCGGGCGGCCTCGGAGAGCAGGCGATCGAAGTCCGCCAGCGTCCCGTACTGCGGATCGATCGCCTGGTAGTCGGAGATGTCGTAGCCGAAATCCACCTGGGGCGAGGGATAAAACGGCGCGATCCAGATGGCATCGACGCCGAGCGACTCGAGGTAGTCGAGCCGCTGCGTGATGCCGTCGAGATCGCCGATGCCGTCGCCGTTGGAGTCCTGGAAGCTGCGCGGGTAGATCTCGTAGATGACCGCGTTGCGCCACCAGGGTGCGGCGTGCGCCGCGGCTGCCGGCGCGGCCTGCGGTGCGGCCGCCACGCTGACGCCGAATGGCAGGCAGGATGCGACACACAACAGTGCGCGCGCCGCGGCGCCTGCCAGGACCGTTGACCGTCTCGAGCCTATGTGCATAAATCGCGCCGCCCTCGCATTGCTGCACGCTCGCTGCATACTACGCGCAAATGCCGCACGCGAAACCGCTGCTGTCCTTCTGGCAGATCTGGAACATGTGCTTCGGCTTTCTCGGCCTGCAGTTCGGCTTTGCGCTGCAGAACGCCAACGTCAGCCGCATCTTCCAGACCCTCGGCGCCGGTCTCGAGCAGGTGCCGCTCCTGTGGATCGCCGCGCCGCTCTCGGGGCTGCTGGTGCAACCCCTGATCGGCTACTGCTCCGATCGCACCTGGACGCGGCTCGGGCGGCGGCGTCCGTACTTTCTGGCCGGCGCGCTGATGGCTGCCATCGCACTGGTGCTGATGCCGCGCTCGTCCAGCCTGTGGGTGGCGGCGGCGCTGCTGTGGCTCCTCGACGGCGCGATCAACGTGTCGATGGAGCCGTTCCGGGCGTTCGTCGGTGATCAGTTGAATCCGAGTCAGCGTCCCGCGGGCTACGCGATGCAGAGCTTCTTCATCGGATTGGGCGCCGTCGTGGCGAGCATGCTGCCGTGGCTCCTGGCGCGCGCGGGCGTCAGCAATCACGCCGTCGCAAACGGGGATGGTGGCGGCATCACCGACACGGTTCGCTACGCCTTCGAGATCGGCGCCGCAGTACTGCTTGCGGCCATCCTCTGGACGGTCCTGCGCTCGCGCGAGTACCCGCCGGAGGAGCTGCTGGCTTTTGACGACGCGCGCCCCCGAGGACCTGCCGCGGCGGTCGATCCGCGCCGCGAGCGGCGCCGAGGGCTCGCCTGGCTCTCGGGCGGACTCGCGGCCGTCATCGTGGTTCGCTGGTTCGGGCTCGACCGGCAGCTCTATCTGGTGTCCGGCGGAGCGCTGCTCTGGGGCCTGGCGCAATGGCTGCACGGCCGCGGCCTGCGTGCAGGCGGCTTCACTACCTTCATGAGCGACCTGACGACCATGCCCGAGGCGATGCGCCGACTCGCGCCGGTGCAGTTCTTTTCCTGGCTCGCCCTGTTCTCGATGTGGATCTATACGACGGCCGCCGTCGCCCAGGTGCACTTCGGCTCCGCCGATCCCCATTCCGACGCCTTCAATGAAGGCGCCAACTGGGTGGGCGTGCTGTTCGCGGCCTACAACGGCTTCGCCGCGCTCGCCGCCGCGGTCATTCCCCTCATGGTGCGCCGCTTCGGGCTGCGCTTGAGTCACCTGGCGAACGTTTGGCTGGGAGCCGCGGCACTGCTGTCGTTTGTCGTGATTCGCGACCCGAACTGGCTGCTGCTCAGCATGGTCGGCATGGGCTTCGCCTGGGCCTCGATACTGTCGCTGCCGTACGCGCTGCTGTCGGACAGCCTGCCGGCGCAGAAGATGGGGCTCTACATGGGGGTGTTCAACTTCTTCATCGTGATTCCGCAGCTGGTCGCGGGTAGCGTGCTCGGGTTCCTGCTGCGGGCGGTATTCGGCGGCGCGCCGATCTATGCACTGGTACTGGGTGGGGCGAGCTTCATGGTGGCAGGACTCCTGGTGCTGCGCGTTCCCGAACCGGGTTCCGCTGCAACGGGCGCGAGCCTCGTGCGTTCCTGAACGGACAGGCGGGTCAAGGAGTACGGACGATGACGACGATGACGCAGATTCGGCGGCTGACTCTCGCCGCCGGGATGCTGTGCGCCGCAGCGCTGGCGGCGCTCGAGCCGCCGGCGACCACGGTCGAGTTCGCGCCGGCGGTCCTCGCGAAGATGCAGGATTACGGCGAGGATCAACGCGCACCGCTCGCGAATGCGATTCTCAAGGCGGTGGCGCGTGAAGCCGGCAAGACTCCTGCGATGTCGGGGCTCGAGATCGCAGTGACGGTCGAGGACGTGGCGCCGACGCGGCCGACCCCGGCGCAACTCGCCGCCAATCCCTCGATCAGCGTGACACACAGCAAGTCCCTGGGGGGTGCGCAGCTCAGGGCCGAGGTGCGCGACGCCCATCACAAGGTGTTGACGGTGGTCGAGCACCGCTACTTTGCCCCGACGCTCGCGCTCGGCTCGAGCGCCTTCGACCCGTGGGCGGATGCAGGCCGGGCGATCGATCAGTTCGCCATGAAGCTCGCGGCGGCGTGCCGCGATCTGCCGCGCAGCTAGCTCTAGCGGGAGACGCCGCCCGCGTACGATGCCGGGCCCGGCGCGGCTGCGCTGCCCGCGCCGAGCGCTCCGCACGAGCGCCGCACGACGAGGCGCGCCGGCAGCATGCGGGCCTCGGCGGGCTCCTCCCGGATCCGGCGCAGCACCGTCTCGACCAACACCTCGCCCGCGAGACGGGTATTCTGTGCGATGGTCGTCAACGGTGGGTTGGCGAGTCCGGCGGCCGGGATGTCGTCGAAGCCAACCACCGCCACCTCCGCAGGAACCTCGAGCCGGCGCTCCTGCAGCGCATGCATGGCGCCGAGCGCGATGAGATCGCTCGCCCCGACGATGGCATCGAAGGGCACCCCGCGCCCGAGGAGCTCGACGGCGGCCTCGTAACCGGCCCGCTCCGTGCTGATGGCATCCACCTGCAGCGCTGCGCTCGAGGGCACGTGCGCTTCGGCGAGCGCGCGCTGCAGCCCGCGATAGCGCTCGAGAAATTCCGGGCAGCCGCTGGAGATGCCGCCGAGAAATGCCAGGCGGCGGCGGCCGAGCTCGAGCAGATGGCGCGCTGCCTCGTAGCCTCCCTGGAAGTTATCGGAGCCGATCGACAGCCCCGGCTGTCCGGGCTGCACGGCGCCCCAGCGCACGAAGTGAGTGCCCTGCTCGATCAGGCGCTCGAGGCGCTCGCGGTACAGCAGATAGTCGCCGTAGCCGAGCAGGATGAGCCCGTCGGCCTTGCGGCTGTCCTCGTACTCCTTGTGCCAGTCGCCGGCGTGCTGCTGGAACGACACCAGCAGGTCGTAGCCGCGCTGGGCACAGGCGCGTGTGATCGAGCCCAGCATCGCGACGAAGAACGGATTGATGGCGGAATCGTCCGAGGTCGGATCCTCGAAGATCAGCAGCGCCAGTGTGTTGGAACGCTGAAAGCGCAGGTTCGAGGCGTTCTTGTCGACCCGGTAGTTCAGCTGCTGCGCGACCGCGAGGACCCGTTTGCGGGTCTCTTCGCTCACTCGCGGGCTGCCGCGCAGCGCGCGTGACACCGTTGGCTGGGAGACCCCCGCCTGGTATGCAATGTCAAATGAGGTGGCCTTGCCGGCCACGCGCCCGTGCGCTTTGTCGCTGCTCACTTCAGGTCCCCCCGCCCCGAAGTATAGGCGCAAAAAAACCACGCAGCGACCCACGGTCACCTGAGCATGCGGGAGCGTGCACCCGCTGCCCGGCCCCGGCGCGTGAATACGTATGCCAGCCCTTCCGGCCGGCGCGGTCCGCTCGCTAAAGTCAGGCGAAGCTCGCTTGCGGGGCGCTCGGGTATGCGGCGGCATGCGGATCTCACGGGATCCCGCCCGGCCGGGTAACACCAACTCAGGGGGACTCATTGTGGATCGTTTACAACAGGTACGAGGCGTAGCGTCCGGCACGCGGCGCTGGACGATCAGGCTGGCTGCGGGCTGCGGCCTGCCGGTGCTGCTGGCGGCCAATCCGGGTCTGGCACAGGAGCAGGCGGCGCAGGCGGCGACGACGACCGCCACTGCCGAGGAGGCGCTGCAGACCATCACGATCACCGGCGTGCGCGCCGCGATCGAGACGGCCATCAGCGTCAAGCAGCGCTCCGACAACATCGTCGAGGTGGTGTCCGCCGAGGACATCGGCAAGCTGCCTGATACCAGCATTGCCGAATCCATCTCGCGCCTCCCGGGACTCACCTCGCAGCGCTCCGACGGCCGCGCCTCCGATATCAGCATCCGCGGCACCGATCCGCAGTTCGCCACCGGGTTGCTGAACGGGCGTGAGCAGGTGAGCACCGGCGACAACCGCAACATCGAGTACGACCAGTACCCGGCCGAGCTGATCAGCGGCGTGGTGGTCTACAAGACACCGGACGCCGCCCTCATTGGCCAGGGACTCTCGGGGACGATCGCGCTGCAGACGATCCGCCCGCTCGAGTACGGGCACCGCGCCGCGGTGCTCGACTTCCGCCTGGAGAAGAACTCGGACGCCGACATGGGCGCCGACTCGAAAAACAACGGCTATCGCGGCAGCTTCTCCTTTATCGATCAGTTCCTCGACAACACACTCGGGGTGGCCCTGGGCTACGCACGCCTGTCCTCACCGGTGGTCGGCCGGGAGCTCGGGCTCTATGACCCCTGGCATCTGAACGGCACCGAGCACGCCGGCGTGCCTGCCGACGTCAACGTGACCGACGGCGTCAAGTCGCTCGCCAGCATGGGCAGCAACGTGCGCGACGGGGCGATGGGCACGGTCGAATGGCGCCCCTCGAGTGGCTTCACCAGCATGCTCGACATATTCTGGACGTCGGAGCAGGAGAACAACAACCGGCGCAGCCTCGAGGTGAATCTCGGTAACTACCCGAACACGACCAACTACTCCAATCTCGACATCGTCGGCAACAGTCTCGTGGGGGCCACGGTCAGCAATGCGGTTCCGCTGGCGCGCAACTTCCTGTATCTCACCAGCACCGAGATCTTCCAGGCGGGCTGGAACAACAGGTGGCAGGGTGACAAGTGGAACGTCATGGCCGACCTCGCCTACTCGCGCGCGACCCGTGACGAGCACGACTACGAGACCCAGGGGCAGTACATCGGCGGGGTCACGGACACGGTCGGCTTCTTTCTGCCGGGCGGATCGCAGCCGACGTTCACTGCGCAGAACAACTATGCCGACCCGACCAAGGTGCTGGTGGGTCCGACCATCTACGGCGGCGGCTACAGCCGCTTCCCGCACGTGGTCGATGAGCTGAAGGCGTTCCGTCTCGAGGGCACGCACCCGGCCGGCTGGTGGTTCAGCGACGTCATCCTCGGCGCCAACTACGACGATCGCTCCAAGGACAAGCAGCAACCGGAGACTGGTCTCGGCACCGTGGGCGGCACCTTCGACCAGATCGGCAGCCAGTACCTGCTGGCGCCGACCAACCTGAGTTTCTCGGGGACGCCGTCGTCCCTCTCGTGGAACGTGCCGAGTGTGCTGGCCGCCTACTTCAATCCGGTCATCCCCGGAACTCCCAACGAGCCCGGCTACGGCTATCTCACCGGCAAGTTCTGGAACGTGCTCGAGAAGCTCACCACGGTGTACATCAAGGGGGACCTCGATCACCCGCTGTCGCCGGACGTGACCCTGCGCGGCAACATCGGTCTGCAGGTCATCCATACGGATCAAAGCTCGACTTCCTTCTCCTACAACGAGGCGACGCAGTCGAGCATGCCGATCGGGGGCGGCAAGACCTACAACGACGTGCTGCCGTCCATGAATCTGGTATTCGAGTTCCCCGCGCAGCAGCTGCTGCGTTTCAGCGCATCGCGCCAGGTGGCCCGTCCGCGCATGGACCAGATGACGGCCGGTCAGGACTTCAGCGTCTCGCAGGCGACGGGCGTTCCCTACAATACCGCCGGCAACCCGGAGCTCGACCCCTGGCGCGCCAACGCCTACGACCTCTCGTACGAGAAGTACTTCGAGAACAAGGCGTACGTATCGGCGGCAGTCTTCTACAAGGACCTGTTGAGCTACATCTATGACCAGACTGTCCTGACCGATCTGTCGGGTCTGGTCGGGCAGCTGCCGCCGCCGGGAATGAATCAGGCGCCGTACGTCAACGAGGGCTACCTCACCGTCCCCCTGAACGGCCAGGGCGGCCGGCTCGATGGCATCGAGCTCACCGCCTCGGCGCCCGGCGAGCTACTCGCTTCCTGGTTGAGCGGCTTCGGCGCCAGCGCCAGCGCGTCGTTCACCGACAGCTCGATCACCATCCAGGGGCAGGTGGCGGGCGCGAGCTCGATGAACATCCCGTTGCCGGGCCTGTCGAAGACCGTCTGGAATGCCACGCTCTACTATGAGAAGTACGGCTTCGCCGCACGCATCGCCTCGCGCTATCGCTCCGACTACATCGGCGAGATCACGGACTTCGCCGGTGACCGCGCCCTCGAGTACGTGAGACACGAGCTCATCACCGACTTTCAGACGAGCTATGAGTTCCAGAACGGGCCGGCCAAGGGGCTCATGATCCTGTTCCAGGTCAACAACCTCAGCAACACGCCGTTCATCGACTACGCCTCAACCGTCGCGCAGACGCGCGACTACGAGACCTTTGGACGGGACTTCTTCTTCGGGTTGAACTACAAGTTCTAAAGCGTGGATCCGCGGGCCGGCCGGCGGCGTTGCGCCGGCCGGCCGCCCGACGGCTCAGGCAGACTCCGGCGGCGCGGGAATCAAGATGGTGCAATCAGCGAAGCGCGCGGCGGCAGTCCGCGTCGGGCTGTCTGCGGCACTCTGCGCCGTGGCGCTCAGCAGCCTCGCCGGCGCCGGGGAGTTCCGCGACCGGCTGCCGCAGGACGAGGTCGTCTATTTCCTGCTGCCCGACCGCTTCGAGAACGGCGATCCGTCGAACGACCGGGGCGGGCTCGAGGGTGGAGCGCTCACCACCGGCTTCGATCCCGCCGCCAAGGGCTTCTACCATGGCGGCGACCTCAAGGGGCTGCTCACGCGGCTCGACTACATCGAGTCCCTCGGCGCGACCGCCCTGTGGCTGGCGCCGGTGTTCGGGAACAAGCCGGTGCAGGGCGCGCCGGGCCACGAGTCCGCCGGCTACCACGGCTACTGGATCACCGACTTCACGCATGTCGATCCGCACTTCGGCAGCGACGAGGATCTCGGGGCGCTGATCGCGGCGGCGCACGCGCGCGGCCTGAAGGTCTACCTCGACATCGTCGCCAACCACACGGCCGATGTCATCCGCTACCGCGAGTGTCCGGCTAACGACTGCCCGTACCGCTCGCATGCCGACTACCCGTACACGCGGCACGGCGGCATCGGCGGCGAGCCGATCAACGCAGGCTTCCTCGGCGACGACGCCCCGCATCAGACGGCGGAGAACTTCGCCCGGCTCACGCGCCCCGACTACGCCTACACCCCGTACGTGCCGCGCGGCGAGGAGCACGTCAAGGTACCCGACTGGCTCAACGACCCGATCTACTATCACAACCGCGGCAACTCCAGGTTCGCCGGCGAGAGCTCGACCTTCGGCGACTTCTTCGGGCTCGACGATCTCATGACCGAGAACCCGCGCGTGCTGCAGGGGTTCATCGACATCTACGCCGGCTGGATCGAGCGCTTCGGCGTCGACGGCTTCCGCATCGACACCGCCAGGCACGTCAATCCGGAGTTCTGGCAGCAGTTCGTGCCGGCGATGCTCGCCACGGCGCGCGCCGCCGGGATTCCCAACTTCCATATCTTCGGCGAGGTGAGCACCGCGGCAGTGGACCCGGCGCTGCTCGCCGAGCACACGCGCGTCGACCGGCTGCCGGCGGTGCTCGACTTCGCCTTCGCGGCCGCCGTGCGCGAGACCGTGGCCGGCACGGGGGGAACCGAGGTGCTGGCGCGCCTGTTCGCCGGCGATGACCTGTACGAGGGCGGGGCGGCGGCGGCGCTGCAGCTGCCAACCTTCATCAGCAACCACGACGACGGGCGCTTCGCCTATTTCGTGCGCCGCCTGCGACCCGGCATCGGCGACGCCGAGGCCCTGCAACGCGTCCTGCTGGCGCACGCGATGCTGTTCACGCTGCGCGGGGTGCCGGTGGTCTATTACGGCGACGAGCAGGGTTTCGCCGGGCTCGGGGGCGACCAGGACGCGCGCCAGGATATGTTCGCGAGTGAGGTTGACTCCTATCGCAGCGAGCGGCCGCTCGGCAGCGCGAGCGCCGGCGGCGCTCACTTCGATCGACAGCACCCTCTGTACCAGGCCATCGCCGCGCTCGCGCAGCTGCGCGCAGCCCAGCCGGCACTGCGGCGCGGGCGGCAGCTGGTGCGCAGCTACGGCGCCGCGCCGGGCCTGTTCGTCGTGTCGCGGCTCGATCCGCAGGGCGGCGGCGAGCTGCTGATCGCTTTCAACACCTCCAACGCCGCCGTCAGCGCCCAGGTGACGGTCGAGGCCGGATCGCAGCGCTTCGTGTCGCTGCATGGACAGTGCCGCTCGCGGGCATCGGCCCCCGGCAGCTATCACGTCGAGCTCGCCCCGCTCGATTACCTGGTGTGCGCCGCGACGGGAGGCACATGAGCACGCCGCCGGACCCGGTAGTGCAGGGCGCGGCGCAATGGTGGCGCGGAGCCGTCATCTATCACATTTATCCGCGCAGTTTTGCCGATTCCAACGGCGACGGCGTCGGCGATCTGGCGGGTATCACGGCGCATCTCGGCCACGTCGCCTCGCTCGGAGTCGACGCCGTGTGGCTGTCGCCGTTCTTCACCTCGCCGATGAAGGACTTCGGCTACGACGTCGCCGATTACTGCAACGTCGACCCGCTGTTCGGCTCGCTCGCCGACTTCGACCGGCTCATCGCGCGCGCGCACGGCCTCGGGCTGCGCGTCATCATCGACCAGGTCTACTCGCATACCTCCGACCAGCATCCCTGGTTCCGCGAGAGCCGCAGCAGCCGCAACAACGCCCGTGCCGACTGGTACGTGTGGGCGGATGCCAGGCCCGACGGCGCGCCGCCGTCGAACTGGCAGTCGGTATTCGGCGGCCCCGCCTGGACCTGGGACGCGCGCCGCGGCCAGTACTACCTGCACAATTTCCTGACCGAGCAGCCCGATCTCAACGTGCACAACCCGGCGGTGCAGGAGGCGCTGCTCGCGAGCGCGCGCTTCTGGCTGGACCGCGGGGTCGACGGCTTCAGGCTCGACGCCATCGACTACGCGATGCACGACCCGGCGCTCACCGACAACCCGGCGCGGCCCGCCGACGGCCGGCCGCGGACGCGGCCGGTCGACTTCCAGCAGCCGCAGCACAACAAGGGACACTCGGACCTGGTTGCCTTCATCGAGCGCGTGCGGGCTCTCACCGATCAGTACGGCGGGCGTTTCACGGTGGCGGAGATCGGCGGCGAGGGCGCCGAGCCGGTCATGAAGCTGCTGACCCGTGGAGATCGGCGCCTGCACACCGCCTATGGCTTCAATTTTCTCTATGCGGACGCCCTGACGCCGGCGCTGGTGCGCGCCGCCCTCGAGGCCTGGAGCGACGGCGCCGATGCCTGGCCGAGCTGGGCATTCTCCAATCACGACGCGCCCCGAGCCGTGTCACGCTGGTCCGCAGCCGCGGACCGCGCGGCGGGCGCACGGCTTGCGCTGCTGCTGCTGCTGAGTCTGCGTGGCAATGTCTTTCTGTATCAGGGAGAGGAGCTCGGCCTGCCGCAGGCCGAGCTCTCCTTCAGCGATCTCAGGGATCCGGAGGCGATCGCGAACTGGCCGCTCACCCTGGGGCGCGATGGCGCCCGAACGCCGATGCCGTGGCAGCGCCACGCACCCAACGCGGGCTTCTCGACGGTGCGCCCGTGGCTGCCGGTGCCGGAGGCTCATGCAGCGCTCGCGGTCGACCTGCAGGATCACGACCCGGATTCGACGCTGTCGCTGGCACGTCGATTCATCGCGTTGCGCCAGCAGCACGCGGCGCTGCGCCTTGGCGCCATGCGCCTGCTGGAGACCTCGGACGCGATCCTGAGCTTCGAGCGCAGCCTCGGCGCCGAGCGGCTGCTGTGCGTGTTCAACCTGGGGCTCGCCGGCGTACGCATCCCGGCGCCGCTGCCGGGAAGGTGGCGGCTGCTCGAGTCGGTGGGCGGCGCCCGGGCGTGGAACCTGCCGCCGCTGTCGGGGCTGATCGCCGCGCCAGTCGCGGACGCCTGAGGTGCGCGCCGGGTCGCGCGCTCAGCGCCGGTGCGAGGTGGCCGTCTGTCCGAAGAGGTTCCTGCGCTCCTCGTCCGACAGGGGGCGGCTGTAGGACGGCTTGACGCCCTCGTAGGCCCGCTGGCACGCGGGCCGCGCGCGAATCCGCTCGAACCAGCGCTTGAGATGCGGGAAATCAGCGAGATTCTGCCCGTGGCGCTCGTATTGCACGATCCAGGGATAGGAGGCCATGTCCGCGATGGTGTAATCCCCGGCAATGTACTCCCCTGCGGCGAGCTGGCGGTCGAGGACACCGTAGAGGCGATTGGTTTCCTTGACGTAGCGGTCGATGGCGTACGGCACTTTCTCGGGTGCGTAGCGGGTGAAATGACCGTTCTGTCCGGCCATGGGCCCCAAGCCTGCCACCTGCCAGAACAGCCACTGCAGCGTCAGGACCCGGCCGCGCAGGTCGGCGGGAATGAAGCGCCCGGTCTTATCCGCCATATATAAGAGTATGGCGCCGGACTCGAACAGCGACAGCGGCGGTCCGCCGTCGGCGGGCTCGTGGTCGACGATCGCCGGGATGCGATTGTTGGGCGAGATGCTGAGGAACTTCGGATCGAACTGCTCACCCTTGCCGATGTCGACCGGGATGATGCGGTAGGCAACCCCGGCCTCCTCCATGAAGAGCTTGATCTTCAATCCGTTGGGAGTTCCCCAGTAGTAGACGTCGATCATGGGCCGCTCTTCAGCCGCCTGCTGCAGGCTCAGGCACGGCGCCGTGCCCCGCGCCGCTCTCATCGGGGCGATGGCCGCGGGCGCGCGCCTCGTGCTCGTGGTCCGCGCCGATGAACATGTACATCGCCGGCACCACGAACAGCGTGAACAGCGTGCCGATCGCGAGGCCGGTGAAGAGCACCACGCCCATGTTGCGCCGCCCGGCCGCACCCGCGCCCGAGGCGATCACCAGCGGGATGACGCCGAAGCACATGGCCGCGGTCGTCATCAGGATCGGGCGCAGCCGCACCGCCGCCGCCTCCTCGATCGCCCGCAGCTTGGCGTGCCCGGCGCGCTGCAGCTCGTTGGCGAACTGCACGATGAGGATGCCGTGCTTGCTCACCAGGCCGAGGAGCGTAACGAGCCCCACCTGCGTGTAGATGTTGAGCGAAATACCCAGCGCGCCTCCGAGATTGATGAAGATCAGCGCGCCGAACAGCGCCATCGGTACCGAGACCAGGATGACCGCCGGATCGCGGAAGCTCTCGAACTGCGCGGCGAGCGCCAGGTATACGATCACCAGCGCAAACAGCAGCGTGAACACGAAGCTGCCCGATCCCAGCATGAACTGCCGCGACTCGCCCGAGTAATCGGCGTTGTATCCGGTGGGCGCGACCTGCTTGAGCGTGTCGCGCAGGAACTTGAGCGCGTCCGCCTCCGATGCTCCCGAGACGCCGCCGAGCGTCGCGGCGTTCAGCTGCTGGAAGTGGGCGACGGTCTCCGGCACCGTAGAGGTCTTCAGGCTCGCGATGGTGCGCGCCGGAATGAGAGTGCCGTTGCCGGAGTGCACGTAATAGTCGAGCACCTGGTCGGGATTCAGGCGGTCGGCCTGCAGCACCTGCGGAATGACTTTGTAGGAGCGGCCGGCGATGGAGAAGTAATTCACGTAGCCGCCGCCGAGCGCGGCGGCCAGTGCGCCGCCCACGTTCTGCTGCGTCAGGCCGAGATCGCTCACCATGTCGCGGTCGACGGTGACGGTCTGCTGCGGCTTGTCGAGCTTCAGATCCGCGTCGATGAACCAGAACATGCCGCTGGCGCGTGCCTTGTCCAGCACCTTGGTAGCGACCTCGTTGAGATTCTCGATCGGCTCGGTGGTGGTGATGACGAACTGGATCGGGAATCCCTGCGAGCCGGGCAGCGCCGGGAACTGGAACGCCGCGACGCGCGCACCCGGAATCTTGTTCCACTCATTCTGCAGCAGCATCTGCAGCTCGGCGGCGCTGCGGTGGCGGTCCTCCCAGGGCTTGAACAGCACACCGCCGAACCCCTGGTTCACCGTGGGCGCACCGGTCAGCTGGAACATCTGCTGATATTCCGGAAGCTTCTTCGCGATCTCGAACTCGGCGTCCGAATAGGCCTGCATCTGCGTGAGGGTCGCATCCGGCGGTCCGGTGGTTGCCTCGAGCACGATGCCCTGGTCCTCCCCGGGCGCGAGCTCGGACCTGGACGTCATGAACAGAAGCATCACGCACGGCAGGATCAGCGCGCCGAACACCACCACCGCCTGCCAGGTCGTGAGCCAGCTCGAGAGGGTGCGCGAGTAGGCATCGCGCAGGCGGTTGAAGGTGCGGTCGAGGAAATGGGTGAAGCGGCCTTCCTCCTGCTCGCTGCGGAATACCTTGGCGCACATCATCGGCGAGAGCGTGAGCGCGATCACGGCCGAGACGGTCACCGCCCCGGCGAGCGTGAAGGCGAACTGGGTGAAGAGGGCGCCAGTGAGCCCGCCCTGCAGGCCGATCGGTACGTAGGCCGCGACCAGCACGATGGTCATGGCGATGATCGGTCCGCCGAGCTCGCGCGCCGCCTGCAGCGCTGCCTGCAAAGGCGGCGCCCCTTCCTTCAGGTGCCGGTCGACGTTCTCGACCACGATGATGGCGTCATCGACCACCAGGCCGATCGCCAGCACCAGCGCGAGCAGCGTGAGGAGATTGATGGAGTAGCCGAGCGCCTGCATCAGGAAGAATGCGCCGATGAGCGACAGCGGCATCGCCACGACCGGTATCACCACCGCGCGCGGGCTGCCGAGGAAGAGGAAGATCACCACCGTGACGATGACCAGCGCCTGGACGAGCGTCTTGATGACTTCCCTGATCGAGCTCGTGATGAACTTGGTCGCATCATAGGCGAGCTTCTGCGTCACGCCGGTCGGCAGCTGCGCCGCGATATCGGGCAGCGCGGCGCGCACCCGCGCCGCCACATCGAGTATGTTGGCGCGCGGCGCCACCTTGATGCCGATGAATACCGAGCGCTGGCCGCTGAAGGCGACGTTGAAGTCGTAGTTCTCGGCGCCGAGCACTACGTTGGCGACATCCTCGAGCCGCACCAGCGCGCCGTTCTGCCGCTTGATCACCAGATGGCGGAACTCGTCCAGCGAGGTGACATCGGTGTTCGTCTTCAGGTCGACGCTCACCATCTGACCCTTGGTCGAGCCGACGCCGGCGAGGTAGTTGTTGGAGCCGAGCGCCGCGTAGACATCGTCGGCGGACACGCCGCGGGCCGCCATGCGCTGCGGATCGAGCCAGGCGCGCAGCGCGAAGGTGCGGCCGCCGAGAATCTCGGCGGTCTGCACCCCGTCGATGGAGTCGAGCTTGGGCTTCACGACCCGCAGCAGGTAGTCGGTGGTGTTGTTCGGCGGGATCGTATCGCTGAAGTACCCGAGGTACATCGCATCGATCTGCTGGCCGATCTGCACCGAGATCACCGGCTGCTGTGCCTGCGGCGGCAGCTGGTTGCGCACCGAGTTGACCTGGGTGTTGATCTCGGTCATCGCGCGGTTGGAGTCGTAATTCAGGCGCAGGGTCGCGGTGATGATCGAGACGCCCGCGACGCTGTTGGAGGACAGGTAGTCGATGCCCTGCGCCTGCGCGATCGCCGCCTCGAGCGGCTGGGTGATGAAGCCGGCGATGGTCTGGGCGTCGGCGCCGTAGTAGGTCGTGCTGACCGTGACCACGGCGTTTTCGGTCTGCGGATACTGGCTGACCGGCAGCTGGAATACCGAGCGCGCGCCCAGCACCAGGATCAGCAGGCTGACGACCACCGAGAGGACCGGGCGCTCGATGAAAAGATCGGTGAACTTCATGGCGGTGACCCTTCAGTGCTCCTGCGGCTTCGGGTTGGGCGCATCCGCCGGCTGCGCCAGGGTGCTGACGTCGAGCGGCGTGCCGTTCTTGAGCTTGAGCTGCCCGCTCGTCACCACCTCGTCACCCTCCTTGATGCCCTGGAGGACCGCGATCTGGTCGCCGCGCGTCGGGCCCGTGGTCACGAAGCCCTGCTGCGCCGTGCGCTTGCCCTGCGCGTCCTTCTGTACCAGGAACACGGTCGAGCCGTAGGGGTTGAAGGTGATCGCGGTCTGCGGCAGCGTCAGATAATGCTGCTTGACGCCGGACAGCACCGCTACGCGCACGAACATGCCGGGCAGGAGCTTGTGCGCCGGATTCGGGATGGTTGCCTCGGCCTGGAAGTTACGACTCCCGGAATCCACCAGCGGATCGACGGCATTGATCCTGCCGGTGAAGCTCTCGCCGGGGAAGGCATCGAGAGTGAGGCGCACCTCGAGCCCCGGATGCACATCCGTCAGCTGCTCCTGCGGCAGCCGGAAGTCGACGTACACCGGGTCGAGCTGCTGCAGCGTCACGACCTTGTCTCCGGTGTTGAGATACTGACCCGGATTCACGGTCGTGATCCCGAGCCGCCCGTCGAACGGCGCCCGCAGGATCTTCTTCTCGACCAGCGCCGCCTGGGCGGCGGCCTGCGCCCGCTTGTTCTTGAGATCGGCGGCATCGCCGTCGAGCTGCGCCTGGCTGATCGCCTGCGCGTCGAATTGCATCTTGTCGCGCGCATAGACGGTGGCGGCGAGCTCGGCCGCCGCTTCGAGCGAATGGAGCGTCGCGACGTCGGCGTCGGAGTTGAGCCGCACCAGCACCTGGCCGCGCCTGGCGTCCTCGCCCGAACGGAAGTCGACGCTGCGCACCAGGCCGGTGACCTCGGTCGTGACGTCGACGCCGCGGACCGCGCGCACGCTGCCGATCGCGCTGATCTGCGGCTGCCAATCGGAGTACCGCGCCACCATGGTCGTGACGGTCTGCGGCGGCGCGGCATTGCGCTTCGCCTGCGCGATGTAGCCCATGATCTGGACGGCCTTGATGCCGGCAATCAGCACGACCAGTGCGACCACCGCCACGATCGCGATGATCACGCGCCGCTTCAACAGGCCGCCCGGGGCGCCGGGGCCGTCGCGCAGCGTCGCCAGGCCCGCGGTCCTGGGGTTCGCCGAGGTTTCGCCGAAATCGTTCACTGCCGACTCTCCTTCGCATGGTCCTGTCGGTTCCACCAGCCGCCGCCGAGCGCCTGGAACAGCGCCGCGGTGTCGGCGTAGCGCGCCGCTTCGGCGAGCGCCCGGCTCTCCCGCGCATCGAGATATACGCGCTGCGCGGTGAGCAGCTGCAGGTAGCTCACGCCGCCGAACTTGAACTGCATCCGGGTGATGTCGAGCGTGTCGCGCGCGTCATCCTCGGCGACCGTGTCGGCCCGCAGCGTGCGGGCATCCGCCTCGAGCGCACGCAGCGTGTCGGCCACGTCCTGCAGCGCCGCCAGTACCGCTTCGCGGTACTGGGCCGTGGAGCGGTCGAGATCGGCGCGCGCGGCGCGCTTCAGACCGACGAGCTCGCCGCCGTGGAACAGCGGCTGCAGCAGCGATCCGCCGATGTTCCAGGCGGAGCTGGTGTTCTTGAACAGGTCGCCGACCGCGACGGTCTCGGAGCCGATGGAGCCGGTGAGGTTGAGCTGCGGATAGAGATTTGCGGTCGCCACGCCGAGCTGGGCGGTCGATTCGTGCAGCAGCGCCTCCGCCGCCTGCACGTCCGGGCGCTGGCGCACGAGCTTCGCCGGGACGCTGAGCGGCAGCTCCGCCGGCAGCGTGAGCTGATCGAGCGTGAAGTCGGGCAGCTGCGGATCGTCCGGCGTGCGGCCGGCGAGCACCGCCAGGCGGTGCTGCGCCTGGGCGAGCTGCTTCTCGAGCGCCGGCAGCTGCGCCTCGGTCACGGCGACCTGGGTCTGCTGCGCCAGTACGTCGGAGCGCGAGGTAGCGCCGGCCTGGAACTGGCGCTGCACCACCTTGAGCTGATCGCGCTGGCTCGCCGCGATCTCGTTCACCACGCCGATCTGGGCGTGCAGCGAGGCGACGTTGATCGCGGTCGTGACGACGTTGGCCGTGAGGGCGAGGTAGGCTGCCTCCAGCTCCCAGCGCTGGTAGTCTGCCTGCGCGTGCAGCGCCTCGACCTGGCGGCGCGAGGCGCCGAAGAGGTCGAGCCGGTAAGTGACGCCGACCGAGGCGTCGAACAGGTTGAAGATGAGGGGCGGCCCGCCCGGCACTCCGAACAGGGCGGCCGGCTCGCGCTGCCGCGTGGCGCTGGCGTTCGCATCGATCGCGGGGAGCAGCAGGCCGCCACGCTCCGCCTTCCAGGTCTCCACCGAGCTCAGGAGCGTCGCGCGCGCCGCCTGCACGGTCGGGCTGTCGGCGAGCGCCTGGCGCACCAGCTCATCGAGCGCGCTCGAGTGAAACAGCGTCCACCAGTCCGCCGGGATGTCGCGCTCGGTGCTCAGAGTCTGCGCTGCGCCCCCTTCGCCCTCGGAGGCGACGGTAGCGGTGGGCTCGGGCGTGCGAGTGTAGTGCGTCGTGGCCGGCGCGGCCGGTGAATGGAAGTCAGGCCCGACGGCGCAGGCAGCGAGCGCGGCTGCCGCCGTCAGGATGAGGCCGAGGCGAGCGGTTCTCTGTCTCGTTCTCATGGCGTGCTCCTGCACTGGTCGGCGGCGCGCTGCAGAGCCTTGACGAGCCGGGACCGCTCCTCGGGCGTGTAGGGCGAGAGATGCAGCAGCTCGGCGAGCAGCAGTCCCTGCACCGCGAGCAGCACCACCGCAGTGCGCTCGAAGCCGCCCGGCAGCTTGGCGAATTCGTCGAGCAGCGCGCGGTACTTTGCGCGGCAGACCGCCATGTGCTCCGGGTTATCGGCGGAGGCGGCCAGCATGGCAACGCCGAAGGCCGGCCGCTCCCCGTGCGACTCGAGGAGCACGCGCACTCGCTCGCTGAAGAGGTCGGCGCTCGCCGGCTTGCCGGGGCGGCCCGCTCTCTGGCGCGCACCGCGTGCCATCCGGCGGGTACGGTTTGCGACGCGCCTGCTGACCTCGGCATCGATGTCCTCGAAGTGCCGCGCCAACATGCTCTCGAGCAGCGCTTCCTTGGAGGGAAAGTGATACAAGAGCCCGCCCTTGCTGACCCCCGCCGACTTTGCCACGGCATCGAGGGTCAGGTGAGTCGCGCCCGACTCGACCACCACTCGCTCTGCCGCATCGAGCAGCCGGTCGCGCGCGGGTCGCGCAGCAATGGGTTGGCGCTGGTACATATACAGTGCGGAGCGTGGCCGAAGGCTGTACGAAGCTCGCGTCAGAGGACAGGCGCGAGACCCTACCGTCCGGACGGTTCACAGGCCATCCCCCGATCGGGATAGGAGCGCATCTGCGGCAAAGCTGAGGCTCCCTGTAGGCGAAGTCCCAGCGCAGAGCGCGCTGAGCGCGCGGCGGTCCGGTATCAATGCAGGGCGTGTTGGCGGAAGAACGCCCAGATCGTCTCGTTGGCATCGAGCGCGTGGCTGACGTGCCCGACGATCCATGCGCCGAGGTACGGCTCGCCTCGCGGCCAGGTGTGGCCGCCGCCACGGATCTCGTAGAGGCGCACCTCGCTGTCGTCGGCGCAGCGGGCCAGGCGCGGCAGCGCCGCGGTGCCGTCGGCCGGCTCGGCCTCGATGGGCGGCTGCGGCTCGAGCGCGCCGCAGTGATCGAGGGCCAGCCAGCGCGCGGCGCTGTCCTCCGCCGACAGCACCGTGCCGCGCGCCATCCACAGCACGCGGATGGTGCCGCCCTTCCAGGGCATGATGGGATCCTCGACGCCGTCCATGATGAGGAGAGGCACCGCGCGCGCCGGATGGCACGCGGGAGCGAGCTCGACCGCCATGTTGGCGGCGACCGGTGCGGCGGCGGCGAATACCTCGGCGGCATCGCACGCCAGGCGATACGACATCATGCCGCCGTTGGAGATGCCGGTGACGTAGACGCGCGCGCTGTCCACCGGGTGGAGCGCGGCGAGCGCGCGCGGCAGCGCGCGCAGGAAGGCGAGGTCGTCGACGGCTGCGGCCGCGGCGGAGCGGTTGGCGCTGCGCCCGTCGTTCCAGCCATGCTCGATGCCGTCGGGATAGACGACCACGGCGCCGTCGCGGTCCGCCAGGCGGTTGAAGCCGCGCCGCGTCAGCCACTCCATGCCGCCGCCGGTGCCTCCGCCGCCGTGCAGCACCAGCACCACCGGCAGCGGCGTCGCGTGACCGGGTGGCACATAGACGCGCAGCGTGCGCTTGCTGCCGTCCTGCACCAGCGAGTAGCAGCGCGCTTCGGTCCTGGACTCGCCGCGGCGCCCCGCGAGGCAGTCGTCCGGCCGGAGCGCCGCCGCGAGCGGCACACTGCCGCAGCCGAGCGCGAGCAGGGCGAGCGCGATGCGCACGCGTATGCCGCGCGGCACCGCTACTGCGGTGCCGGTCCCTCGCTGACGCGCACCAGGTCCGCCGGCCGCATCCACTTGCGGAACGCAGCCTGCACCGCCGCGGCGTCGAGCTCGATGTAGTGGCGCGCGGCGTTGCTCGGCTCATCGAGCGGCAGCCCGAGGTCGCGCCGTGCCAGCATCGCGCGCGCGATCGCGGCCACGCCGGATTCCGCCAGCGGAATCTGCCGCAGCAGGTACGCCTTGACGCGCGTCAGCTCGTCCGCGCCGACCGGAGTCGTCTGCATGGTGGTCAGCTCGCGTGCCACCGCATCGGCAGCCTTGCCGACGTTCTGCGGATCGCTCGCGTAGTCGACCAGGTAGATGCTGCGGGTCCGGCCGGCCTGCAGCACCGACTCGACGCCATACACGAGGCCCGCGTTCTTGCGCAGATCGATGCTGAGACGGGTCGAGTAGAAGCTGCCGCCGAGCACGGCGTTGCCGAGCACGAGCGGGTAGTAGTCCGGATCGGAGCGCGTCAGCGCGAGGTTCTGCGCCAGCACCACCCGATCCTGCACGCGGCTGGCGTTCGGCACGGCGACGACGCCGGCGCGGTTCGGCGCGACGGCCGGGAGGTCGATGGCCGGCGCCGGTCCGCTCGCGCTCCAGGCGCCGAAGTAGCGCGCGACTGCGGCGGCGGCGGCCTCGGGCGTGACTTTGCCGAGAATCACGATCGTCGTGAGATCCGGGCGGAACACTTTCTGATAGTAGGCGCGCACCGCGGCCTCATTGAGCGCACGCACCGACTCGGGCGTCGACATGCGCAGGCTCGGATCGTCCGCGGGATAGAGCGCCGTGCGCAGCGAGCGTTGCATGAGGAAGCCCGGGCTGACGTTGCGGGCCGCCACGCCCTGCGCGACCTGCGCGCGGATCACCTCGAGCGCCGCCGGCGGCAGGGCGGGATGCAGCTCGTTGTCGGCCAGCAGCTCCACGGCCCGATCGAAGTGCTCGGCGAGCGACTGCGCCGAGAAATCCGTGCCGGCGGACGCGCGTGCCCCGATGGCATCGAGCGCCTGCTGGAACGCGAGCCGATCGAGGCGCTCGCTGCCGTAGGGGAGGAGGCGCTCGAGCACCTGGCTCACGCCCTCCTGACCGGCCGGCTCCTCGGTCTCGGGGCGATTGCGGATGTGGCCGTAGACGCTCACCGTGTCGCTGACGTCGACGCTCTGCACGATCAGCGTGAGGCCATTCGGCAGCGTGCTGACGGTGGGGTGCAGCGTCGACGCAGGCACCGTCAGCCGCTCGAGCGCCTTGCTCGCCCAGGAGGGCAGCGCGGTCCCGTGCGCTTCGCCGAGCGAGATCGCCTCCTGGCCGCCGAAGCCGGCGCCGCCCGCGACCGGCCGGCCCGAGCCGCGCGGCAACATCACTCCGGTGATGGCGTGCTCGAGGTCGAGGTACTGGCGCGCCACCCGGTTGACGTCCGCCACCGTCACCTGCTCGATGCGCTTCAGGTCATCGTCCGGCGACTCCAGCCCGAAGATCGCGACCGCATCCGACCAGACGGTGGCCAGCTCGCTGATCGAGTTGCGCTGCAGCTGGGCATCGCTGCGTTCCTGGAGTTTCGCCGCCTCCACCAGCTCCGCCGGTACACCCTCGCGCGCGACCCGGGCGAGAATGGCCCGCACGTCGCGCTCGAGCGCCTGTGCGTCGCTGCCGGCGGTGAAGGTGGCCACCGCATAGGCGAGACCGGCCTGCGGCAGCGGTTCGAGGGCGAACTCGGCGGCGACCGCCTTGCCCTGCGGCACCAGCCCATAGAGATCGAAGCGCCGGTTGCTGAGCACGTCCGAGAGCACCTCGAGCGCGGCAAAGTCGGCGGACTTCGGTCCCGGCGTGCGCAGCGCGATCATCAGCGTGCCGCTCGGGCGGTCGGTATCGACCGTGAAGGAGGTCGGCACCACCGGCCGCGGCCGCACCGCCGGGCGGGCCGGCAGCTTCTTCGCAGGGATGTCGCCGAAGAGGCTGCGCACCTCGCCGAGGGCGGCCTGCGGATCGACGTCGCCGGCGATGACCAGGATGGCGTTGTTGGGTGCGTACCAGGCCTGGTGAAAGCTCTGCAGCATCGCCGCGGTGGTCTTCTCGAAGGAAGGCCGCGTGCCGAGCGCATCGTGCGCGTACGGCGTGCCGGCAAAGAGCCGCGCGCGCAGCCTCGAGTAGAGCACGTAGCCGGGCTCGGACAGATCCTGTGCGACCTCCTGCTCGATCGCCCCGCGCTCCTGGGCCCACTCCCTGGCGCTGTTGAGGGCGGCGCGCATGCGCAGCGCCTCGATGTGCAGCGCCACGTCGAGGTCTTCGGCCGGTACGGTGAAGAGGTACTGGGTGAGTCCCTCGCGCGTGTCGGCGTTGAAGTCGCCGCCGAGCACGCTGCCGAGGTCCGCGAGCTGATCGGCCGTGAGGCCGGGGCTGCCGCGGAACATCATGTGCTCCTCGGCGTGCGCGGTACCGGGGTAGCCCGCCGGGGCCTCGTCCGAGCCGACCAGGTAGTTCACCGAGGTCGTGACCACGGGGGCGAGCGAATTGCGCACCACGATGACGCGCAGACCGTTCGCGAGCGTGGCCCGCATGACCTCGCCGTCGGCCGCCGTGGCGGCGGCGGGGGCCAGCAGCGCCGCGAGTATCAGCGCGGCGGCGAGCAGGGCGTGGGGGCGCATGGCACGTGCCTTCTCGATGAGCGGGATGCGCAGTATAGGCGATGGCGCCCGGCGCGCCGCGCAGCTCCGCCGCCATCTTCTGCCACAAAGGATCCCCGTGTCTGACCCGATTGCGTCATGGGCGCGGCCCGGCCTCGCGCTGAACTATCCCGTGAGCCGGAAAACTGCCGGCGGGCAAGCGGACTCTCAACGAGAGGAGACAAATATGATTGCGCAGGACCTCAAGCACACCGCGAGCGCACTCGCCGTCGCGGCCGGTCTGGCGGGCGCGCCCGCCTGGGCCGATCCCGCGGGCGGTGGCCCGCACAGCAACGCCAGGGCCGAGGACCTCGGCATCGTCACCGGGCTCGCCGTCGGCGCCGCCGCCGGCGGACCGGTGGGCGCGCTGATCGGCGCCGCCGCCGGCGGGCTCATGGGTGATCATTATCATGAGCAGCAGGAGAAGACGCGCGCCCTCGGCGCCGACCTCGGCAGGAGCGAAGCCGAGCGCGCGCGGCTCGCGGCGAGCGTCGCCGAGCTCAACGACTCGCTGGCACAGTCGCAGGCGGCGGGCGAGCAGCTCGAGCACACGCTCGCCGCGGCGGACGCGGTCGGCATGGACGTCAGCTTCCGTACCGACGATGCCTCGATCAAGGTCGAGGACATGGCGCCGCTGCTCAAGCTCGGGGCGCTGGCGGCCGCCGTGCCGGATGCCCGGCTGCGCATCGCAGGCTTCGCCGACCCGCGCGGACCGGCCGAGTACAACGAGGCCCTGTCGCAGCGCCGCGCCGAGGCGGTGGCAGCGGCGCTCGCCTGCGGCGGTGTCGAGCGCGAGCGGCTCCTCGTCGAGGCGCACGGTGCGCGCGAGTCCGTGAGCGCCGCGGGTGATCTCGACGCCTACGCCCTCGATCGCCGGGTCACGGTACGGCTCGAGCGCCCGGTCAGGGCCACGCCCGCCCGGGATACGGTCGCGAGCGCCGCGGCCGGCGCGTCCGGGGGCGGCCGGTGAGCGGCACGGCCGGACCGCGCCCGAGTGCGCCGCGGACGCTCGCGGTCCGCGGCGCAGCCCTTCGCGCTAGAATTTCCTGGCACCAGTACTTGAAGGGCGCCCTCATGAGCACCTCCATCGTCCGGCTCGATGGCAGTCTCGACCCGGAGACCTCGGCGCCGCCGCCCGAGCGGCTGATCGCCGGCACACCGCAACTGCGGGTCGCAAACTACTACGGCGACCGCTCGCAGCAGTTCTTCGCCGGACGCTGGGAAGCGACGCGCGGCAAATGGCGCGTGCGTTACACGGAGAACGAGTTGTGCGTCATGACCGCCGGGCGCGTCACGATCACGAGCGACGCCGGGGAGCGCGAGAGCTTCGGGCCGGGCGATGCGTTCGTGGTGCCGGCGGGCTTCTCGGGCACCTGGGAGGTGCTCGAGGACTGCGCCAAGATCTACGCGATCTTCGAGCCGAGCCACAGCTGACATAACGACACCCGGCCTTGAACCCCGTCGCAGATCCGCGACGGCTCGCTTCACCGCGCCCGGAGGCGGTGGGAGTCTCACTCGGTCCTCGAGTTGGATTCCTGTCGCTTCCGGAGGTGCGTGGTGCAGACGATAACCGTGGTCGCGTCGCGTAGCAGCGGCTTTGGCCTCACCGAGACTGAGATGCTGATCGGCAGCGCGATCGTGATCGCGCTCGTTGCGTGGACGGTCCTTTCCCGCGTGAGGCATTTCCGCGGCAAGCCGCACGCTTAAGATTCGCCGGCTCGAGCCCCGCGCACTGCGCGGCGGCCCGGCCTGCCCGCCCGGGCGGCCTGCGGTTACTGCGCGCGCAGCACCTCCGCCAGCGTCTCGAAAATGCGCCCGATCTGCGCCCGCTCGATGACGAGCGGCGGCGACAGCGCGATGATGTCGCCGGTCTGGCGCACCAGCACCCCGCGCTCGAAGCATTTCACGAAAGTCTCGTAGCCACGCGCGCCGGGCTTGCCCGCCTGCGCCGCGAGCTCGATCCCGCAGATGAGGCCATAGGTGCGCACGTCGATCACGTGGGGCAGGCCTTTGAGGCCCTGCGCCGCCTCCTCCCAGTCCTTGGCCAGCGTGCGCGCGCGGGTGAGGAGCCCTTCGCGCCCGTAGATGCCGAGCGCGGCCAGTCCGGCCGCACACGCCACCGGGTGCGCCGAGTAGGTGTAGCCGTGGAACAGCTCGATGCCGTCCGGGCCCTGCATGAAGGCCTCGTAGACCGGCTTGCTCACCAGCACCGCGCCCATCGGCACGCAGCCGTTGGTGATTCCCTTGGCGAGCGTGATCATGTCGGGCGTCACGCCGAACTCCTGCGCCGCGAACGGCGAGCCGGTACGCCCGAAGCCGGTGATGACCTCATCGAAGATCAAGAGGATCCCGTGCCGGTCGCAGATCTCGCGCACGCGCTTGAGGTAGCCCTGCGGCGGCAGCAGAACGCCGGTCGAGCCCGCGATCGGCTCGATGATGACGGCGGCGATGTTGGACGCATCGTGCAGCGCGACCAGCCGCTCGAGCTCGTCCGCGAGCTCGGCTCCGTGCTCGGGCAGGCCGCGCGAGAAGGCGTTGCGCTTCAGGTCGTGGGTATGCGGCAGGTGGTCGACGCCCGGGATGAGGGATGTCGACCACATCTTGCGGTTGGGTGCGATACCCCCGACCGAGATTCCGCCGAAGCCGACGCCGTGGTAGCCACGCTCGCGGCCGATCAGGCGCGTGCGCGTCGCCTCGCCCCGCACCCGATGCCAGGCGAGCGCGATCTTGAGCGCGGTATCGACCGACTCCGAGCCCGAGTTGGTGAAGAAGGCATGATCGAGGCCGCTCGGGGCGATCTTCACGAGCTCGTTGGCGAGCCTGAAGGCACCGGGGTGTCCCATCTGAAAGGGCGGTGCGTAGTCCATGCTCTCGAGCTGCGCGGCGACCGCGGCGGTGATCTCGCGCCGCCCGTGCCCGGCGTTGACGCACCACAGCCCCGCGACCGCATCGAGGATCTCGCGCCCGTCCGTCGTCCAGTACTGCATCCCGCTCGCGCGTGCGAGCAGGCGCGGCTTCGCCTTGAACTGCCGGTTTGCCGTGAACGGCATCCACAACGCTTCGAGTTCGCCGCGCGACGGCGCTTCGCTCGCGGTAGCCATGAACTGCTCCTTGCAGAGGGGGAGGGCGGCGGATGATAAATAAAGTGGACAGGCCAAGCCACACGGGGCCATATTCTGCGCCCTTCGTCTAAGATCCTAAACACCATGAGCATCGATGTCGGCGCACGACTGCGCGGTATCCGGACCAGCTTCGCACTCTCGCAGCGCGAGCTCGCGCGGCGTGCCGGAGTCACGAATGGACTCATCTCCCTCATCGAGCAGAACCGGGTGAGCCCGTCGGTGAGCTCGCTGAAGAAGGTGCTGGACGGCGTGCCCATGTCGCTCGCCGAGTTCTTCTCGCTCGATCTGTCGGCGGCACCCCAGGCCTTTTTCGGCGTCGACGAGCTGGCGGAGCTCGGCAACGCGCAGCTCTCGCAGCGGCTCGTGGCCGCGCAGCGCTCCGGGCGGCAGCTCACCGTGCTGCACGAGCGCTACGCCGCGGGGGCCGCGACCGGCGACGGTCTGCAGGCGCACCGCGGCGAGGAGGCGGGCGTCGTCATCCGCGGGCGCATCGAGCTCACCGTCGGGGGCGCGGCGCGCGTGCTCGGGCCCGGCGAGGCTTACTATTTCTCCAGCCAGCTGCCGCATCGCTTCCGCAACGTCGGACGCGAGCCCTGTGAGATCATCAGTGCCTGCACACCGCCGACTCTCTGAACGATCGAGGCTCCCATGAACGCACAACCCGCCCCGGTTTCCTGGCACGAGCGCGCCCGTGCGCTCGAGTTCCGTACGCAGGCCTTCATCGACGGGCGTTACGCCGATGCCGCCTCCGGCGCCACCTTCGATTCCATCAACCCCGCGACCGGGAAGCTCCTGGCCCGTGTCGCCGCCGGCGACATCGAGGACATCAACCGCGCCGTCACCGCAGCGCGCGCCGCGTTCCGCAAGGGCGCCTGGGTCGGGATGCGGCCGGCCAAGCGCAAGCGGATCCTGCTGCAGTTCGCCGAGCTGATCGCGAGGCACGCCGAGGAGCTGGCGCTGCTCGAGACGCTCGACATGGGCAAGCCGATCACCAATAGCCTGAAGGGCGACGTGCCGGGCGCGGCCGCCTGCGTGCGCTGGTACGCCGAGGCGCTCGACAAGGTGTACGACGAAGTCGCGCCCACCGGGCCCGGCGCGCTGGCGCTCGTGACGCGCGAGCCGCTGGGCGTGGTCGGCGCCATCGTGCCGTGGAACTACCCGCTGCTCATGGCCGCCTGGAAGTTCGCGCCGATCCTGGCAACCGGCAACTCGCTCGTGCTCAAGCCCTCGGAGAAGTCGCCCCTCACCGCGCTCAAGGTCGCGCAGCTCGCCGTCGAGGCGGGCGTTCCGCCCGGGGTGTTCAACGTCGTGCCGGGCTTGGGGACAACCGCCGGCAAGGCCCTCGCGCTCCACATGGATGTCGACTGCATCGCTTTCACGGGCTCGACGGCCACCGGCAAGCAGATCATGCAATACGCCGGACAGTCGAACCTGAAGCGCGTTTCGCTCGAGTGCGGCGGCAAGTCGCCCAATATCGTGCTCGCCGATTATCCGGACCTCGACAAGGCGGCGACTGCGGCGGCGCATGCGATCTTCGACAACCAGGGTGAGGTGTGCTC